>Ga0307376_10005203_pt1 | contig 11763 bp, 11 predicted proteins | sample TR2MG_FD_202536 | JGI IMG/M metagenome (GOLD analysis project Ga0307376, IMG submission 202536) | Soil microbial communities from Risofladan, Vaasa, Finland - TR-2 | ecosystem: Environmental > Terrestrial > Soil > Coastal area > Acid sulfate soil | place: Finland: Risofladan, Vaasa | collected... | reverse complement strand
GACCCTAAGCGCTTTGCAGAGTACCAGCAGTTACCTGACGTCCTTTGTAAACTCCCTGAGCGGCTCTTCTTCGTCTTCCAGTTCCTCTTCCAGTACATCGTCCTCGAGCACGAGTTAGGCAGGTGGGATCTCAATGATTGCAGCCGACGCCTTGGCGGCCTACAGGAAAAACCAGGTTACAACCGCATCGCCGGAAAGGTTGGTGCTGCTCCTCTACGAGGGGGCCATCCGGTCCCTCAAACGGGGCGGCGGAGCCATCCAGAGGGGCGACATCCAGGAGACCAGCGACAATCTCTGCCGGGCGCAGGAAATCATCGCCTACCTTTTGGGGGCCCTGGACCGGGAGGTGGGCGGTAGCTTGGCGGACAACCTGACCGCCCTCTACAATTACGTTCTGCGTCTGGTGGCCCGGGCCAACGTGGAGAAGGACCCCGGCCCCCTGCAGGAGGCGATCGCCCTCCTCTCCGAATTGCGGAGCGGCTGGCAAGGGGCGCTGATACCGGAGCACGCCCGGTCGGGGGCGGCCGGCTAGCCGGAATTTGACGCGAGGGGCGGGCGATGGGTTTTGGAAGGCATGCGGGACGTTGTCCGGGTGCAAAAGCTGTTGGGTGATCTTAAGGAGTTGCTGGCGATTCCCGGGCGGGAAGCGGAACGAGCCGGCCTGGGGGCGCAACTGACGGCCTGGCGGGAAGAAATGGAACGGGCCCGGCCCGGGGTTCTGGCGGCTTTGACGCCGGACGGGAGGGAGGATCTGGCCCGCCGGACGCGGGAGGCCCAATTCGGCCTGGAGGAGTGTCTGCGCCGGCGGGAAAAGGAGAAACGCGCCCTCCTGGCGCGCCTTTTGTCCTGCCAGGCGGCGCAAAACACCCTGAATTCCTACCGGCGTCCTCCGGTCCGGAGCTTTTTCAGCCGTACGGTATAGGGAGGAATGAACGTGACATCCGTCGAGGAAAAGGTGCCCGTCACCCTGGTTCGGGAGGCCGTACTAACCGCGGCCGATTTTTTTCCGCGTCTGATTGACGCTTTGACCAGGGTTTCCCGTGATCTGCAGGAGGACCGGCTGCACGAAGGGTTGACCCTCTTCAACACGGCCCAGGACGGTCTCAAGTGGTTCTGCAACATGGTGGAACTGCGCGGTGTCTGGCTGGGGGCGGATCCCCAGGGGCCGGTCCTGGACAAAGAGTGGGCGTCCTTTATCCAGAATATGGCTGCCGCCGCGGACGCTTTGGGCGGAAAAGACTACGTTCTCTTGAGCGACCTGTTGCTTTACGAGGTTGTGCCCTTTATGGAAGAGGTCCTGGCGGTTGTCCGGCGCCTCGGAGAGGAACCGGTCAGTCATGCTCTTTGAAGACAACCTGGCGGTCGTACACCGTCACCGGCCGGCACTCGCGGCCATACTTGCGGAGGCCCGGCCCTGCGGCGAGGTTTTAACCTCCCGCGCGGGGTTCCCCACCCTCAAAGCCGATGTGGCCGGGGGGCAGCCGGTCTATCTGCACAGTTCCTACGATCCCTGGCGGGAGGCGGCCCGCCTGACGGGCGATTTCCAGCTCATGCCGGGCGACACCATGCTGGTCTTAGGTCTAGGCCTGGGCTATCACGTCTGGGAACTGGCCCGCCGCTATCCCCGCGTCGACATCATCGCCGTCGATCCCCACCCGGGTTTTTTCCTTCGGGCCATGGAAACGCTGGATCTGACGACGTATCTCACCCAGGAGAATCTGACCCTCGTCTTCAGCCACGATGTGCTGGAAGTCGGCGGCTTAATAGCCCACCGGGTGGATTTGACCACCCGCACCCAGGTGAAGACTTATGTTTATCCTCCGGTGGCCCGGCTTTATCCGGAAGAGTTCGCCGAGTTGCAGAAGGCCCTTTTCGAGGGTCTGGTGCAGACCGTCTTGAAGCGCAACACCGCTCTTTTCTTCGCCCGTCCCTGGACGGAAAACTTCCTGACCAACCTGGAGGCCGCCTGGGGCTCGCAGGGCATCAACGCCCTTTTCGGCGCCTTTACCGGTGTGCCGGCCGTCATCGTCTCGGCGGGGCCGTCGCTGGACAAGAACATGCACCTTCTGGACGAGATCCGGGACAAGGCCGTCATCCTGGCCGCCGGCACGTCCTTCAAGCCCCTTTTGCGGGCGGGACTCAAGCCGGACATGGTGGTATCCATCGACGGCGGGGAAGCCAATGGTACAAATTTTGCCGGGGTCGACGAAGACGAGACGGCGCTGGTCTTCGACCCGGTGGTTCATTCATCCATTCCGCCCCGCTTCCGGGGCCCCATTTTTGCGGGCTGCGGCCAACCGCATTTTCACCTGTTCGTCGATTCGGTTCTCGGTCTGGACAAGGGCTTCTTTCCCATCAACGGCTATTCCGTGGCTCTGACCTGCCTGGGGCTGGCCCTGGCCATGGGCTGCGACCCCATTGTGTTCATCGGCCAGGATCTCGCTCTCAAGGACGGCCGCTCGCACGTGCGGGGCAGCATTTACGACGAGATCGACAAAACCGCTCCTCAGGAGAAACTCTTTGAGGTGGAGGGCAATTACGAGGAAAAGGTTTGGACCGACACGGCCCTTTTGTCTATCCTGCGCAACCTGGAAACCGAGATTGCCGCGGTGGAGGACGGGCGGACCTTCATCAACGCCACCGAAGGAGGAGCCCGCATCCGGGGTACGAAGATCATGACCCTGCGCGAAACCATCGACGCCTATGCCGGGAAGGACGTACATATCCGGGAGAAGATCCGGGAGATTTTCGGGCGGCACGACCCGGCCCGGGACTATGACAAAATGCTGGAAAACATGCGCGGCGTCGACCGGGATCTGCTGGAGCTGGTCACGGTGGCGGCCGAGGGTGGCCGTCTGGCCCGGCGTCTGAAGAGTCTTTACGCCCACGGACTGCCGGACCCGAAGCCCCTGGCGAAAGTGAAAAAGGGCTTTGCCAAGGTGGATTCCCGTATTCTGGGTAAATGGCAGGCCAACCTTCTTCTGCAGCGGGCGGTCTATCCGGTTCACGTGGCGACTTTCGCCGACAACGCAGACCGTCACGAGAACATGAGCGAACAGGAGCAGGGGAAAATGGTGGCCGCCCAGTCCGAAACATTTTACGAAGGTCTCAAGGAAACCACCGAGAGAACCGAAAATATGGTCAGGGAAGTCATTTCGCAAATCGAAAAAATATCTTCTAGCAAGGCGGGGTGACGGTGTGGAGGGGCTTTTCAAGGGACGGACCGTTCTCATTACCGGCGGTACCGGTACCATCGGCCGGGAGGTCGCCTCTCAGGTCCTGGCCGGTGAACCGGCGGCGGTGCGTATCTACAGCCGGGACGAGTCGAAGCAGTTCGAGATGCAGCAGGAGTTTTCCGGCTGCCCGAACCTGCGCTATTTCATCGGCGACGTCAGGGATAAGGAGCGCCTCCTCCTGGCCATGGAGGACGTGGACATAGTATTTCACACCGCGGCCCTGAAGCACGTGGGGGCCTGTGAATACAATCCCTTCGAGGCGGTCAAGACCAACATCTACGGTACCCAGAACGTCATCGACGCCGCCCTGGCCAGGAATGTCCGCAAGGTCATCATGACTTCCAGCGACAAGGCCGTCAATCCAGTCAATACCATGGGCGTGTCCAAGCTGATGGCTGAAAAGCTGATCACCGCGGCCAACCAGTACAAGGGGAAAAAGAGGACCGTTTTCGCCAGCGTGCGCTTCGGCAACGTCCTGGGTTCGCGGGGCTCGGTACTGCCCCTTCTGAAGGAACAGATCAAAAGGGGCGGGCCGGTTACCCTGACCCATCCGGAAATGACCCGCTTCGTCCTGGCGCTTTCGGAGGCGGTCCGGCTGCTTTTCAAAGCGACCGCCCTGGCCCGCGGCGGCGAGGTCTTCGTCTTGAAGATGCCGGTCATGCGGGTGACCGACCTGATGAGCGTGCTGGTCGAGGACCTGGCTCCCACCATGGGTTACGACCCGGCCGGCATCAAGATCAATATCATCGGGGCCAAGCCGGGGGAGAAACTTTATGAGGAACTGATCAGCGACGAGGAAAAGGCGCACACCGTGCTGAGGGACGACCTGTACGTGGTACTGCCGACCATTGAAGGCGCACCGCGTTTGGCCTTCTCCCAGCCGCTTTCCGCCGCCTCTTCCGGCCCTCTGGTCTCCAACGGCGGCAGCCATATGTCCAACCCGGAAATCCGGTCCTATCTCTATGGACGCAATCTCATTTAGACGGGGGTTTTTACCTTTGCGGGCACTGGTTACCGGCGGGGCCGGCTTTATCGGACGATGGGTGGTCAAGGAGCTACTGGCGGGCGGTCATACGGTGACCGTTCTGGATAACTTAAGCGGCGGCCGGCGGGAAAATCTGGCCGATTTTTTTGACTTAGCGGGGTTTGCGGCCCTGGTGGAAGGCGACATCCGGGACCGGGACCTTCTAGCCCGGGTTTTTCCCGGCCAGGACGTGTGTTACCATCTGGCGGCCAGCATCAACGTGCAGGACAGCATCGACGACCCCGGTGAGACTTTTGCCAACGATGTGGCGGGCACCTTCAACGTCCTGGAAGAATGCCGGAAAAACAAAACGAGAGTGGTTTTCGTCAGCACCTGCATGGTATATGGATGGGCCGGGGAAGACCAGGCCATTGACGAAAAGCACCCGGTCAAACCGGCTTCTCCCTACGCGGCGGCCAAACTGGCCGGCGAGGCCCTGGTTCTTTCCTACTATCATGCTTATGGTTTGCCGGCTGTCGTGCTGCGGCCCTTCAATACTTACGGTCCCTTTCAAAAGGCCGGCGGGGAGGGCGGCGTGGTGGCCATCTTCACCAAGCGGAGCCTGACGGGAGACCAATTGGCCATCTACGGCGACGGAACCCAGACCCGCGATTTTCTCTATGTGGAAGACTGCGCCCGGTTCATCGTGGCGGCCGGAATCACGGAAGGAGTGGCCGGGGAGGTCATCAACGCCGGCAGCGGCCGTGACATTACTGTCAACGACCTGGCCCGGCTGATTTGTCCGGACGAAGACCGGATAGTCCACGTTCCCCACATTCACCCGCAGAGCGAGATCAAAAAGCTGTTGGGCGACGCTGGCAAGGGCAAGAGGTTGTTGGGCTGGCAGCCGAAGGTATCCCTGGAAGAAGGTTTGGCCCGGACCAGGGTCTGGATGGAAAAGGGCGGGACCGGAAGATGAAAAGCACCGCTTGTTTGCCGGGCGAGGATGGGGCAGGACCGGTTCGGGCGAAGATGCTGCCTTACGCCAGGCAACTTATCGAGGAAGACGACATTGCCGCCGTGGTGGAGGCCTTAAAGAACGATTTTTTGACCACGGGACCGCTGGTGGAAAAGTTCGAGAAGGCCTTGGCCCGGTACACCGGGGCCAGGTATGCCGTGGCCGTGTCCAGCGGTACGGCCGCCCTGCACGCCGCCATGTATGCCGCCGGCATCGGACCCGGCGACGAAGTCATCACCACGCCGCTGACCTTTGCGGCCACCGCCAACAGCATTCTGTACCAGGGCGGCATCCCCGTTTTTGCGGACATAGAGCCCGAAACACTCAACATTTCTCCCGGCGAGGTGGAAGAGAAGATTAGCCCCCGGACCAGGGCCGTCGTTCCGGTTCATTTTGCTGGCCGTCCCTGTGCGATGGCGGAGATACTGCCTTTGGCCAAAAAACACCACCTGACGGTGATCGAGGACGCCGCCCACGCCCTGGGGGCGGAATACGGCGGTAAGAGAATCGGCTCTTTGGGACACCTGACGGTTTTCAGTTTTCACCCTGTGAAGCACATTACCACCGGCGAAGGCGGTATGGTGACCACCAGTGACCGGCGGCTGTACGAAAGACTTCTCCTGTTCCGGACCCACGGTATCACCCGGAAGCCGGGTAAGTGGTCCCGGCCGGAGGGGGATTGGTACTATGAGATGCAGGACCTGGGTTACAATTACCGCCTGACGGATATCCAGTGCGCCCTGGGGCTGAGCCAGTTGGGAAAGATTGATAGATTCCTGAAACGACGGGAGGAGATCGTCCGGCAATACGACCGCGCCTTCAAGGGGTGGGGGGCCCTGCAAACACCCGGTTGGCCGGAGGACGGGCGGTCGGCCTGGCATTTGTATGTGATCAGGCTGGCCCTGGACAAGTTGCGCTTGGGCCGGCGGGAGGTTTTTGAGGCCCTCCGGGCACAGAATGTCGGCGCCAATGTACACTATCTTCCGGTCTATCGGCATCCGTACTACCAGTCACTGGATCCCGGACGGTACTACGAGGGGCTTTGTCCGGCTGCGGAAGCATACTACGAGCAGGCCGTTACGCTACCCCTGTATCCGGGAATGAAGGACGAGGACGTGGACTACACGGCGGGAGTCCTGTTGGGGGTGCTTGGCACCGCAACCCTGCCTTCGGCTTAGCCAGGCCCGCACGAGCCGCCATAAGGGATGTCCAGCCCACAGGGTGAGCGCAGGCGACCAGTGCACATTTTATCGTTGCGGGGGTGTATCACGTGGACGCTGTGATGATCGGGAACAGGCCCATCGGCCCGGGCCATCCCTGCTTCTTCATCGCCGAGGCCGGCTCCAACCACAACCGGGACCCGGAGATGGCGAAAAGACTGATTGATGCGGCCAAGGACGCCGGTGCGGACGCAGTAAAGTTTCAGACCTTCAGTGCCCCGACCCTCTATTCCCGGCAGACGCCGGTTTTTCCCGGCGACCGGGAGAAGCCGTTTGACATAGTGGCTCGTTGTGAAATGCCCCGGGACTGGCTGCCGGAACTGGCCCGTTATGCCCGGGAGCGTGGTATTATGTTTCTTTCCACGCCCTTCGACTACCAAGCGGTGGACGAGCTGGCGGCAGTCGGGGTGCCGGCCTTTAAATGGGCCTCTTCGGAAATAAACGACCTGCCTCTGTTGCAGTATGCGGCGGCCAAGGGGAAGCCCATGATCCTGTCGACCGGCATGGCCGACCTGGCGGAGGTTCAGGAAGCGGTGAACGCCGTGCGGGACACCGGCAACCGGGCCATGATCCTGCTGCATTGCGTGGCTCTCTACCCGACTCCCGCGGATCAGGTGAACCTCCTGGCCATGGACACCCTGCGGAGCGCCTTCCAACTGCCGGCCGGTTATTCCGACCACACCACCGGGCTGACCGTGCCCCTGGCGGCGGTGGCCAGAGGGGCGAGCGTCCTGGAAAAGCATATCACGCTGGACCGGCGTCTGCCGGGTCCCGACCACCATTATGCCCTGGAGCCCGGAGAACTGGAGGCCCTGGTAAAAGGGGTGCGCGAGGTCGAAGCCTGCCTCGGGCGGCCGGAAAAAGGACCGGCCCCCGGCGAAGAGGCTAGGCGGCCGCTCTGCCGGCGAAGCATAGTCGCGGCCGTGGATATTCCCAAGGGTACCGTTATCGCGCGGCACATGGTGATCACCAAGCGACCTGGTTTAGGGATACCGCCCAAGTTCCTGGACGTGGTAGTGGGGAGACAGGCCCGGGTGGATATTCCCGGCGACACACCGCTCGCCTGGGACATGGTCTGAGGTGGAGCCGCAATCGGTTGGAGAAAAGGTGACCGTGCCGCCCAGGGAGATACGTCTTCTGGTCCACGCTGACAGCGGGCCGGAAATCGGGCTGGGCCACGTCATGCGGTGCCTGACCCTGGTTGAAGCCCTGGGCCGGCGGGCAGTTTTTCTGTCTCCCGGGGCCGAAGAAGTGCGCCGGCTGGTCGAGACGGGCGGGCACACTTTCGTGGCGGTCGCCGGGCCGGACGATATTGCCGGAATGCTGGAGCGGCTGGGCCCCGCCATCCTGATCGTCGACAGTTACCGGGTTGATGCCGCCCAGACGGCTTTCTGGAAAGAGAAGAGCCGGCTGCTCGTGGTGATCGACGATCTCAATGACCGCTATTTGCCTGCCGACCTCGTCATCAACGGCAACGTCTACGCGGAGGAACTCGCCTATGAAAGAGACAGGAGACTCCTCCTGGGCCCGCGCTACCTTTTGCTGCGCCGGGACTTTCAGACTCAAGCGGCCAAAGAGATTGTCCCGCGGGCCGAAAACCTGCTCGTCACCTTCGGCGGGAGTGATCCGCGAGAACTTACGCCCCGCATTCTGGAAATACTAGCCGGTTGCGACCTGCGGGCCAGGGTGGCCGTGGGACCGGACTTCGGGGGCAGGAGCGCCCCCGGCGAACTGTCCGCCCGTTGGGGCTCAGCGGACAACTCGTCTGGCTGGTCACGGGCGGCAACCGGGGGAGACAAAACCGGAACGTTGAAGGTCGAACTGGTGGAGAAACCGGATATGGCTTCTTTGATGACCTGGGCCGACATGGCTGTCAGTGCCGGCGGCTCGACCCTTTATGAGCTTTGTGCCACCGGTACGCCCGCGCTGGCGGTCACGGTGGCCCAAAACCAGGTGCCGGCCTCCCGGTCCCTGGCGGCGCGGGGCTGCATCCTCTACTGGGGTAGTCATACGGCTCTAGGGGCGGAGGCGGGAGACCCGCGACACAGGGAGGAAGCAGGATCGGACTTGCGACGGGCCGTGGAGGCGATGGCTCTTGATCCTGCCCGGAGAACGGACATGTCCTCGCGGGGTCAGGCTCTGGTGGACGGGTGGGGAGCCGCGCGGTGCGCCGCAGTGATCGCGGAAATGCTGGAGAACAGAATTTAGTCGGGGGGTAGGCACCAATGGCGCGGGTGGTATGTGTGGTGCAGGCCCGCATGGGTTCGAACAGGCTGCCGGGAAAGGTCTTGCGCGAACTGGAAGGAAAGCCCATGCTGTCCCACTTGCTGGAGCGGCTCAAACTGTGCCGTACCTTTGACCAGGTGGTGGTGGCCACCAGCCTGCTGGAACAGGATCGCCCGGTGGCGGAATTGGCGCGCAGGGAGGGGCTTTCCTGCTTTTGCGGCGACGAGGACGATGTGCTGTCCAGATACGTGGGAGCGGCCTGCCAGACCGGGGCGGAAGTGGTGGTGCGGATCACCGGCGACTGCCCGCTCATCGACCCGGTTACGTCCGATGACGCGGTCAGGTACTTTTTGGCCAACGCTTACGATTACGTCGCGGCGGGAGTGGGGACCGGCTTTCCGCGCGGGCTGGATACGGAGGTATTCACTCGAGAGGCCCTTTGGGAAGCCGACCGGCTGGGCCGGGACAACGCGTCCCGGGAGCACGTAACCTACTTCATCAACCACCATCCGGAGATGTTCAACCTGGGTTACTATCAGGCGCCGCCCGAGCTGAGGCGGCCGGACTGGCGCCTGTGCGTGGACGAAGAGGATGACTTTCAACTTATCCGGGAGATTTACCGGCGTCTCTGCCGGCCCGGAGAAATCGTGGACGTGAGAGAGGTGGTCCATTTGCTGGACCGGGAGCCACACCTGGCGGAGATCAACTCCCACATACGGCAGAAGACGGTTTGAAAACGGGGCTGATTTAAGTGCTAGTATTTTAGTATAACTATTCCATGATAGCTTTAATCTTGGCGGTGATGAAAATGGATAAAATGAAGATGTTAAACAGGATTAAGCAACTATATTTAGAAAACAAAAATATCATAAAGTATTTGAAAGAATTAGAGGGAAGGGAAAGCAACTCGATCGAAGATATTATGATCAGCTATGACTTTCAAGCAGGTACATATATCCAGGAATATAAGAGAAATTCATCCTTTAAGAAGAAATATTGCTCTCGTCTTGCTAACATACTTGATAATTTGGAGAACTATGATTCACTATTAGAAGCCGGTGTAGGCGAGGGTACAACCTTAGGGCCCCTGCTATATTCTTTGCAAAAGCGACCGGATAAATCTTATGGATTTGACATATCTTGGTCACGGATAAAATATGCTAAAAAGTTCATAAATGAGTTGAATTTAGACAATGTGGAATTATTTACAGGAGATTTGTTTTGCGCCCCATTAAAAAACAATTCAATAGATATAGTATATACTTCTCATTCAATTGAACCTAATGGAGGTAAAGAAAAAGAAGCACTTATGGAACTGTATCGGATTGCTAACAAATACCTAATTCTATTGGAACCATCTTATGAATTTGCAGGCGAGGAAGCAAGAAAAAGAATGCTGAGTCATGGATATATTACCAATTTGTATTCAGCAGCAATAGAACTCGGTTATGATATCATTGCTCACAGACTGTTCGAGGTATCGGCAAATCCACTAAATCCTACTGGGTTAATCATTATTAGAAAAGGGTTAGAATCAGACGCCTTGGATCCACTATGCTGCCCACTTACAAAAACCAGTATCGTGAAAAAGAATAATGCTTATTATTCACAAGAAAGCCTAATTGCTTATCCAATAATTGATGATATACCTTGCTTATTGCCACAGAATGCTATTATTGCGACTAAATTTTTGGATTGCTGACCTTTCAAAGATAGATTATGTACGATAGAGGGTATTATATTTGTCTGTTAACTCTCGATAAGTAGGACAAGCATAAAAAGGGAGAAGATCTAAGTGCTTCGCAAGGCAACATTGGATGATATGTTTTTGATTTGGCAATGGCGAAATGATCCCATAACTCGTCAAATGTCATTTGATACTGAAGAGATATCCCAAGAAGCCCATGAATCTTGGTATCGTAATTCTCTTAATAATCGTGATCGGTTAATGTTTATATTCCAAGATAATAATTTGCCCCTAGCTTTTGTTTGGATTGATATTCAAGGCAATATAGCAGAAGTCAGTATTAATGTTTCACCAAAACATAGGCGCAATGGTTACGGAACTGCAGCTTTGGTTACCTGTCGAAGTCATATGCCATCCTGTGTCAAGGAGCTAAAAGCAAGAATTAAACCAGAAAACGCCGCTTCAATTAAAGCATTTACTAGGGCCGGTTTCATTGTAAAAGATGATGAAGGTCCTATTTGTATTACATTGTCAGCATCGCTTGTTTAATCAATAATACTGTATTGACCTTGGTTCGGAGTTTCCTGGTTCGGGGGCTATTAGTATAACGTTAACACTTAAATTCATCATATCAGTTTGTGGTGGCAATGGCTATAACCAAGGATAAATGGGATAATATCAGGAACAATTATACCTACGAAAAAAATAAACATAACCTAAAAGGAGAGAAAATTTAAGTCTGTATTGCCAAAGACGAGGAGGACATGACCGGTGGCCTGCTGAAGCCGGGGCGCGGCCCGGCAGACCGAGAATAGCCTTGAAAACTGCTCTGGCGCGAAAACGAGCTGGTGCTCCAACCCATCAGTAAGGTTTTCGCCCGCTTCGGTCTGGTGTGACGGATGACCGGATATTGGTCGGCGCCCGTAGCCGCTCCTTGGGGTGGAAGGGGACAAAGAGACCGCGGGTCTTATCGGCTTGGTCATAACTTGATAGTAAAGAGGTCCTGCATTTTGGCAGGGCCTCAGCTGATTGAATAACCGATGTTACTTTACTGATTCACCTTAAAGTCGACTATTTTATCAAAAATCACCTTAGCGTCAAAAGTCGGTTGGCCGCAGGCGGCTTGATATAACCGGGCTTGTTCCCCTGGGAAATGATGGGTACGGCCTCTAAAGGGTAAAAATACGGCAAAAGGTTGGAAAAAGTGACGATGAACCAGGCACAGTGCGAGTATTTCCACAGCCCGCCTGACAAAATTAGGACTGCAGGAAGGCGCCCTGATCCCAATATTGTCAGTCCTAATGCTGTCAAGGAACTGCGCCGGTGGGTGACGAGCGCGCTACGTCAATCCGGAGCGCTTGGAAAACCCCATACGGGGAATCCAACCGAATTTTGACGCAGTGGAAAAATCA
>Ga0307376_10005201_pt1 | contig 11768 bp, 16 predicted proteins | sample TR2MG_FD_202536 | JGI IMG/M metagenome (GOLD analysis project Ga0307376, IMG submission 202536) | Soil microbial communities from Risofladan, Vaasa, Finland - TR-2 | ecosystem: Environmental > Terrestrial > Soil > Coastal area > Acid sulfate soil | place: Finland: Risofladan, Vaasa | collected... | reverse complement strand
TCTATTTCTTTTTGTAACTCTAATTCGTTCATATCAATATCCCATTATTTTGTTTATATGTTTTATCGCTTGATTTGTTCTATTTCCATAATTGTCGCCAGAAATAATCTTGTATCTCCACTTACGATTGTCTAACTCTCTCTTTATCAAATCAAAATGATGCTGCCTTGAATGCTCAAATGTTCTCGTCCCGTCGTCAACCCAGGGAACATCGGGCGACAAAAGTAAATGTAAATGATACTTGCTATTCCAAGACTGTGTCGCTATCCAAGCCGGACATCTTACATTGTATAACTCTGCCCAAGTTTGTGTTGTCATAAGATCGGTATCACAAATCAATAACTTATTAGCGTTACGAGCATAAGTATCTTCCCATTGAAGTTGTCCGGCTGCTATCCTTGAAAAATCCATTGGTTCTAAACCTATAACTCGTCGTCCAGGATAAACTAATCCATACATCATATCTGATACATCATTGGTATATTCCCTACCATATTCAGGTACAAATGATGTGTTATACTGTTGCGCTAACTTTTCAGTCATTATCGTTTTTCCTGTTGATTCCGGCCCAACTAATACCACTTTCTTAGCGAAAAAATGTCTCGCTTCTACAGGTATCATATCCCAGTTTGTCATCGGATTTGACCGTATCGCTGTCCCTGAAATAGGAAATGTGATCCTCAACTTGTCTATACATTCGTGTTTTATTCCAAAGATTTTTGAGATTTGATCTCCATATTCCTCTGATGTAAATACTACATCTAAATCTTCTGGTGTATTATCCTTGATAAGTTGTGTCCATACTTCCCAAAATCTCACAGGCCCTTGATCATATGTTTCCGGATAATCAGGTACATTTGTCAAATGAATAACGTTCGCTGTTGGAAACTTTTCTTTTATCCAATTATATCTCAAGTATCCTGGAACAAACTCCGAATCTAAACTACATACTAAAACCGTTAGATTTGTCGCCCGTTTTAAGCCTTCCTCAATCAAGTATGAATGCCCGTTGTGAATTGGGTAAAATTTTCCGAGTATCAATCCATGTTTATACATAACCATTTTCCTTTATTATTTCTTTCCATTCTAACTTTTTGTCGCTACTATTATTTGATAATGTCAAAAATTTCGTTGACCTTGAAGCAGCTGTGTATAACCATCTTGGGTTGTCGCCCCAAAAATCGTTGTGAACATATACATTTTCCCATTGTGACCCTTGTGACTTGTGAGCGGTTATCGCATACCCGTAAGTTGTAATCAACACTTCTCGTTTCAATCTATGACCTTTATACGGCTTTTTATCAATCAAATGATCTAACTCATATGGAAGTGTCGTTGTATCTATTTCCGGATGATAAATTGACGGGCGAAGTGTATTTGGAAATAATAACAACTCATTTTCCACTCCGTGAATCTCTATTTTAGCGTAATAACAATCACCAAAGCTGTCGCCGTTTTTGGCAAAAATCTCTAATGGAAATACATCAATAACTTCCCCAACCCTAAATGTCTCTGAATTTTTTAAAACCGCAGAATTGGCTATCACAATCATTTGGTCAGTCTTTTTTAAAATGTCAGGATCGTCTCCAAACTTGTGTATTCTCGCCAATTTATTCAACTCAACCCGTGATGTATTCTTAGCAGTAATAAAAACACTATCATCGTTTTTCTTGATGTCGTCTAACCACTTGTGTCCAACTTCCTCAACCGGTAAAACTTTTACCTCTTTTAATGACTCCGATGGAATAAAAGACTTTTTTATCTCTCGTATCTTTGTAACATAATCAAGTATCACTCCATCATGTCTTTGCACATCTTTCAACTCATAATGTGGATTCTTCAATACTTTAGGATCGTCGCCAACTGGCTCAAGCTGAAAACCATCACCTATCTTTATTACTTTCGCCCCACGAACGGCGACCTGATTGTTGATGTCGTTGTTTACAAATGTGTCTATCATGCTCGCTTCATCTATAATCAAAAGTTGTCCCTGTGTAAGACTGCTGCGGGGATGCCAGTTTCCATCTTCGTCAGGCTCTCCATAAAGTAAACTGTGTAATGTCCTAAACTTTTCCTTGTAATTTATCCATTCCGCTTTCCATTTATATGACCTGTTCCTCAATACCTTGACTGCCGCATTTGTCGGAGCAGCCACATAAACATCAAGTCCTAATATATCACGAGCATAAGTGAAAATGTTTTCTATGATTGTGGTTTTTCCAGTTCCAGCATATCCGGCTAACTTGAATGTATTTACATCTACATTATAAGAAGCTGGTTTTATAAGAAAAGAATCTACTTCCTGTAACGCGTTGAGTTGATCTTGTGTGTAATCAATCGTATTACGCCGTTGTTTGAGTATCATATAATCCTTTCCATTTCCTATATCCTTGTATCGCCATGAAGAAAAATAATAAATACAATCCTGCCGTTAAATAAACTTCTTTGTAAAAGAATACACCTACATACATTACATCAACCGCAATCCATAAATACCAGTTCTCTATAAATCGTTTCGCCAGATAATAGTTCGCTACTAAACTTATCGCCGTCGTCAATGAATCTATTAATGGAATGGACGGCTCACCAATGTAACCAAACTCATATAAACCCATAATCAACGCAAAAACCCACCAGGTTATTATACCAATAATCATGACCATATGGATACCTATTTGTGTCTTTGAAAGCTGAAACCTACCATTGAATACATCAAAATATTTTGTTATCGGAGCGGCTGGTTTATTTTTTAGTTTCGCCCAATTATACCAACCATAAAATGATTGACCTAAGAAAACTATTTGAGTAATGACCTCAGCATACAGGTTTATTTGGACGAACAACCACAAATAGGCACTTACCCCAACAATCCCTAACGGCCAGGCTATAACGTTATTCTTTATCGTAAAATACACACACGTTAATGTAAATATAACTGCAATAATTTCAAGAATCAATTTTTCTCCGATCTCACTTTATTATTATCTATCCAACGTTTATTTTGAACTATTGGTTGATGCTTCCAATTATGAACTACATCTTGAATATGATTCTTCCTAACATATTTTGCTATTGATTTCCTAAAATTTCCATAAGAAAATTCATCCGCGATTCTTATAACGTAACCCTCTAATTCATCGTCTTGAAATGTTGTTGATTGATACAACTCTCTTATTTTTTCATTCCACAATCCATCATAAAAAATTGGAACGTGTTTCAAACCTAAAAGTTCACAATAAACAAGTGTTTCATCCCACGACAAACAAACGTTTTTCTCATTCCATATAGAAAATACAAGAAAATAATCTTCAAGATTTTGATAATGTATTGAATGTTTAGCATATAAATTTTCTCCACAAATTCTCCATCCATTTGGAATATTATAACCCATACGACTTTGTAGATTCTTTACCCAATTTCTTGATATATGATTATCAGAATCAATCGAACGAGCATGAATATAATTAGAATACATTGTTGTATTTTCGCCATCCATTTTTGCCGTTACAATTACTCGTTTCCCAATAAAATGTGAAATGTCATTAAGAACACGATCATCTTTGGTATAACTCGGACTCCACGGCAAATGATACGTTCTTGGATATTTTACATAATCTACAAATTCATTGAGCACCGGAAATAAAACTTTTCTTACCGATAAATCATTAAATAATTCTCCACGTAATCTTTTACCATTCCCAATAATAATATTTCCCCACTTATCATATATTTGATCTTTATATAAATGTGATGGCAATATAATGTTTTCTATATTAGCAGATTCTCTAATTTTCTCACATGATAAAAGCGTTTGTTCTGCTTTTATATGACACTCTCCACACAAACTTGCACCATTATCAACATAATATCCACCATCATCAAAAAGTCTGCGTTCCATTATATGATGGGCATCTTGTGCTCTATTTCCACAATTCACACATTTATAATTGTCACGTTCAAAAATAGTTTGTCTAAATTTATCTCTTGTTAAAAGTTGCTCTTTCACTTTCCACTCCTTTATAAATGATGTTTAAAAAACCCTATATGTTTTTTATTATGAAATCCCATTATTATAGGTGGCTCATTTCCACTTATTATAACTCGTAAATCATTATAAAATTCATCTTTCTTTTGTTCAGGCCAGAATTCTGGATAATCTTTGAAATTGAATTCCTCAGTTTCATAATACTTTACACCAATTTCATCAAATAGTTTTTTAACTTTTTCAAAATCATTCATTTTGTTCCCCTTTATCATAAGTTTATTACCACTCCAAATGTGTAATTTCGTGGTGCAGCTACATAATAGTCGTCGTACATAACTCCATCAATTTCATAAGCATAACCACTATTGAAATAGTCCGCATCAAATACATTGTTTATTGTAAAACTAAAAATTAGTTCCTTGAACACCAACTTGAAAAATACATCACTTACAAAATATGGTTTCATTGTCATTCTATTTTCATTATCCAAAAATGATTCTCCCACATATCTACAATATACTCCACCCGTAAAATATCCTACATCGTAAATCAAGTTCCCCGCATAAGTGAAATTCGGAGTTAGTAATGGAGTTACATCTTTATAGTCGCCATATTCCTCAATGTTTGATTTATTCAATCCAACAAAATTAAACATACTCAACTTTTTGGAAAACCTATATGTCGATTCGATCTCTATTCCTTGTCTTGTACTCTTTGGAACATTCATTCTCAATGGTAATCCAATGTAACTTAGTTCACCTATGGCAGCAATCTCGTTGGTAAAATCCATATGGTATAGATTCACATTCAATGATAAGTTCTCTTTAATGTACTTAAATCCGGCTTCAATGTCAAGAACTTTCTCAGGTAATACTTTATACGCATCGTGAATGTTGTATTCGTTCAAATCATCCTCACCGTTGAACAAATCATTCCTTGTTGGTTCTCTCATATTTTGTCCAATGGATGCGTAGAACATATCAAAGTTTATACCGACTTTTGGATTGACGAATAACCAAGTTTCTTTTGGTGGCGACACACTTCCATTGTATGTAAATTCGTTGTATCTTACTTGTACGTCACCAAATAAATCTACTCGTTGTGATACCTTATAACTACCTTTTACAAATCCACTCACTTCATTCTTCATTCCATAATTCTTATAAATCTCGTCGCCCCAAATCGTTAGATAATGGTTTCTCTTATATGTGTATAAATGAAATCCTGTGTAAACCTTGAGATTACGAAAATCATAATTCAAATTCAAGATGTTACCCAAATAGTATGAATCAAGATTGAAGTCGTTCATATCATCAAATAAGACACCATACGTACCATCTAACTTGATAAAATAGATTGTATTGGTAACGTGTTCAGACATATATGATAATGAATTAAACCAATACTTGAAACTATCTCTTTCCTCCGGTGACAAATAATTCATTTTACGATTCACTTTTAAATCTTCTATATTTGTCGCCAGATACGCCATTTCATTCTCTTGATTACCATAAAATGATACATACTTGATGGCAAAATTTTTCTTGAATAACCCACCACTCAAATAAATTGAATACCCATAATGACTTGAATTATCACGGTAACCCTCAGTATTTATCCTTGAAAACTTTAAATTCAATCCTAAACCATTCTCGTTGATACCAAAATTCTGCTCCGCCATGAATCTATATGTATTGTAAGAACCATAATTAAAATTCAATCTCATGTATTTATTTGATAGATTTTTTGATGTGAAGTTGAGTGAACCACCATAAGAAGCTGTGCCATTGCTCGTAGTTCCAACACCGCGCTGTATTTGTACATCCTCAATTGTACTCAAGAAATCGGGATAATTATTAAAATATATTCCCATGTCCTCTGGTTCATTTAGTGGAACACCATCTAATGTAACATTAATTCTCGTTTGATCAATCCCACGAAGGCGAAAATATGAATAACCATAAAATGTACCCATATCAGAATAAAATTGTACTGCGGGTGTATAAGTCAATATCGCAGGAACATCTTTACCGTCTATTGGAAGATTTTGTAAATCCTCTTGCGAATAAGTTTTTTCTGTAATGGGATTGTCTTTTATTCTAAGATAACCTACGACGGAAATCTCGCCATCATACTCATAAACCTTTAAAGTATCTTGAGCGAAAACAAACGATATAAATAATAATAAAATAACCATTAACTTAAACATAACCTTTTTTCTCCTATCTAAATGCTATAAAATTTAATTCACTCAATTTGAATGTTTTTGTGAATGGATGCGAATCTATCGGAAATTTTGGTTGTATAACCACAATACCCATTTCAATACTTGTTTCGCCGTTAGAACTAAATCGTGTCCACTGATGTACTAATGTAATACAACAATCACCAAATGAACCATCCTTCATCATTACCCAAGGCATTGGGCTCATTTTAACCTTTTCCATTTATAACCCTTTCTGTGTCTTTGTTCCAACAATAACTACCTATAAAAAAGAATCAAATAACCATATTTCCCTAATGGAGTAATAATTTTATCTAATATTTCTATTTTCATTTATTCTTCCATTAAATGATCAATCCACCTATCTGCACCATTATAGGTAGAAAAATACTTTATAGTCCACCAAATAAAAATCTTACGTTGAACGGCATAAATATCATCTTTGGGAATGGGTTTTACCCGATAAGTGTGAAACATAACATTTCCTTTCTTTTGAATAGAACTCCCGGCGAGATTCGAACTCGCATTTTCAGTTCCGAATTACGGCTATTTGGTTCGAAGCCAAACCCGACTACGGGAGCATTGATATTGTGCATCATATATTTAGTATCAAACCAAGTTGACGTTCTTTTTCTAATGCCATTTGATGCGCTTTCCAATAAGATATATTTTTATTTTTCATTAATTCATGTTCAGTGATTTCATGTATAACACAACTTATAAAATAATTCTTTGATATTTTTTCATTTCCTAAATTACAATCACACCCAATATAATGATGTGACGAAATCCAAATTTCATCATTTGGAATAAATTCATGAACATATCCATGACCACCATGACCAAAAATAATGCTTAAATTATTTCTAACCCACTTACCATTAACAATATAAACCTTAAATCCCTGGCGAGTTTCTACATATTTTTTCCATTCGCCATTCAATTTAAAATTTTTATCTTTCAATTCAGCCCGATTTTGAACATCATTTTCTATCTCAGACCATGCTACACTTCTGGTGTCTTGTTTAAATTTCATCCAATTCCCCCCAGATTTGAACCGCAGGTGAGATTCGAACTCACATTTCCAGCTCCAATTACGATTAGGTGCTTAGAAGGCACCCTCGGCTACTGCGGCATAAAAGTGCCCATTTTTCGTGGGCACTGATAACTGTTTATTCAGCTTCTTCTTCAGCTTCTTCAGCTTCTTCTTCCTCAACTTCCTCAACTTCCTCAACTTCCGGTTCTTCAACTTCCGGTTCTTCAAACTTCAAAATTTCTTCCATTAGAGTTCTCCCAAATTAAATTGTTATTTCCTTTTTAAATCAGTTAAAATCTCGCCACAATTCGGACAAGTTAACCAATTCCACAACTCTGCCTTTTTCTCAACCACTTTAGCATATCGAAAGGATTCATTACATTCTTCACAATAATAATTAAACCCTTTCTTTATTTCAAGTTTTAAATCATCTGACATAAATACTTCCTTTCAATATAAATATAAATAAATATACAAAATAAAAAGGAATTTGTCAACTGTTTTATGAAAATAATTCAATCCCAATATCCAAAATCTCGTGTGTAAATGTCGCAATATTGACTAATTGATTTGCTTTTGTATTAGGTAAAACTATTTCAGGTGCTTTATCATTCAGAATTTGTTCAATCACCGGTTTATACGAATCCATTCTTGAAAATGGTAAATGATTTTTTATGGTTGTCGTCAATATAAATAAATCTTGAGCTTGTAATTTACTCTTCTGAAAACGATGTGATACCCAAGCGTCAGATGTTGGAATACCTAATGCTGAAATTATTTTGTCATTTACTCGATATACAGAAACCAACACTTTTACCTTTTGAGATTTACGTTTTGATTCTTCAATAACTCGTTCTGTCGGTATTTTAGTATCCGGTTTTTCTCGTTCATGAATCACCGACTTATCTTGATCAATCGATTTTATCATTATTTTCTCCTTTTAATTTATTAATTGCTTCTTGAAGTAGTTTTTCGCCTTGAAACCCTTGATCTATATTAGTATGTATAAACCTTCCCTCATATAAGGGCTCAATATCATCTACATCATCATCTATAATTATATACGATTCTATGTTTTTATGTTTATTCCACTCTAACCATAACCTTATCTCGTTTCCCCTCTCATATTCCCAAAACATTTGTAAATCATTTATCGTCTCTATTCCTATCAAATTGCGATATTCTTCCCATTTCGGCGATAAGTCTATTATTTCCCCGCAAAATCCTCTACTTATAAATAGTCGCTGAAAGTATTTTGTATCCCCATCGTATCTCCACGCTGATGTTATAACTACTTTAGCTTTCGTCTCAACTACTAACCGATTTAATGCCCTTATACATTTTCTGCTCAATGTCTTTTTATCCTTGATAAAATTACTATATTTGAGCCTACTGCTATTCTTTTTATATTTCCACCCATTTTTCATTGTATAAGATGTCGCCATTGCTCCGTCAATATCTAAAAATATAACTTTCATATTAAAATCTCGTTTTTGGTCTTCTTGCTCCAAATAAAACTTCACACGGTGCGTTTTTTGTTACATATTTTTTTAACTTTTTACACCATAACGCTATAAATGTACGACAAGAATTTGATCCATCTATTGCATCCTCTTTTGGAAACTCAGCAAACTCACATCGCAAATCACAAAATTTTATTTTACTCGTTTCTACTCCAGCATTATCATTCATTTCTATAACCCCGGGTATTTTAAATCGATATATTTAAATGTTAATAAAATTGCAAATCCTATTGATATGGTATATGCATTTTTAAAAATACCAAATATAATAGCAAAAATGCAAATAAATACCCACCCAACGAATCTCAATTTTCTTAGTTTTTCTTGTTTCGCATCCATATAAACAACTTATTTATGTTAGTTGACTTTTCAAAAATTTCTTCCTTATCTACCACAACACTATAAACATGTTCCTCAATAGTATCCTCGCCAAGTAAATAATAAATGTTTACAGGGTTTCCTTGTCCTATACGATGTACTCTATCTTCTGCTTGTGACATCACGGCGGGTGTCCACGCAAGTTCTACAAACGCAACCTTGTCACAAACTTCTTGTAATCCATCAATACCAACTCCACCGGATTGTATGGAGGCAATAAATAGTTGTATTCTTTTATCATTGATAAATTTATTTATAATATCTTCAACTTGTCCACTCATACCACCATATAACATAACAGCTCTATCTTTATATTGTTCATAAAGTTGTTCTACCGCTTCTCTGTGATGGCAGAACAAAATAAGTTTACTTGTTTGTTCCAATGTATCATCAACCCACTCAAACACAGCTTTCATTTTATATTCAAGAGCTGCTTGTCGTAAGTATTCAACCCTAACCATTCTTTCAGCAAACCAACTTCTATTATCTAACTTTTCATCTACCTTTTCTAAAATTTCGTGTTCAGACAAATCTTTATTTTTTCGTAGTTTTGTTTCATACCAGTTTATCGAATCAGCCTCAACCTTTTCATAGGCTGCTACATCTGATAAAGGTAAATAAATCACTTGTCGAATCTTATCAGGTAACTCAATTAATACATCCTTTTTCATTCGACGAATCATACAAGATTTTCTCAACTCTACTTGTAATTCTTCTTCATTCGCCGAACCATATGTCGTGCCGAATCCATTCCATTGTGGCGGAGCATAACGATTTATAAACTTTCTTTTTCCACCAAAATGTGTATCCAAGATTCCCAACAAATCAAGTTGTGGAACTAACTCAACAGTTCTATTTAGTATCGGCGTTCCAGTTGTCAACATCTTGAATGGAATGGTCTTGAAGTTTTTCAAAATGTAATCCGTTCTGGCAGCCTTTGGGTTTTTCAGATAATGACTTTCATCACATACTATAACTTTTGGTTTTCTTACCACAAATCTATTCGCTACTTTTGACGCCATACTGTAACTCACAATATACAGATCTGCTGGTGGAATGATTTTATCAGTTTCTACAACAACAACACTTTTATGAGGCAACCAAACATTTATCTCTCGTCGCCAATTCTTCTTCAACATCGCCGGTACAACAATAAGTGCTGGATATAATTGATGATACTCGATTATCGCTAATGCTTGTATTGTCTTCCCTAATCCCATTTCATCGGCGATAAGAATAGACCTTTTAAGTTTTGAATATTCTACTGATACCTTTTGAAATGGATATAACTTAGTAAACATTCCTTTGAATTCTTCCGTTTCCTCTAATTGAGCAGTAACCGATAACTCAAAAAGTTTCTTTTGTTTCTCTATTTCTACCTTTAAGGTGTCTTTCGCCTTTTGTAACTTGTCATTATCTATCGAATACCCTATCAACTTTACTAATGGATGATTCAACAACTCGTCAAATATACTCTCGTCACGAATCATCGAAAACCATACACCATCTTCATTGTGGCGAAACTCAAACTGCATTCCTAATGTCGTCTTGAAAAATCCAATCAATGTGTCAAACTTGTCTTTAGGCAGCCACGGCAACCTAACTTCAATCACATTGTTGTCGCCGACAATCTTTATGTTAATATTGTCATATACTTGTCTTTCTTGATTGACATCTTTGTTTTTGGAACTCAACGATTCATAGTCTATTTCATACTTATCCAAAATTTCTTGATTCTTTACTATCGCCTCGTCAATGAGCTTTATTTTACCATAATCATTAACCTTTCCTCTCAATAGGTGTTCCAAAAGTATCTTATCAGGAGCCGAGAATCCCACTATCTTGTCTTGTTTAACAAAATCTAAGAATAATCGTGCAAACTTTATTACATAATGATCTTCATAATTCGTGTTCACATATTTTCTCCGATGTGGATTACCCTACCATAGACATTTTTTGTCCAACCATTTATTCGCCCATGATTATTTCCAATCAATACTCCACGTTTATCATTTTTTCCTTTTACCAAATGAGTATAAAAATTTCCTTTGACCTTACAATAAACTATATCACCTATTTTGCATTCTTCCCATGTTACCGGTTCTAGCATTACTGGTTCACGAGATTTGATTATAGGCGTCATAGAGTTGCCAGGTTCTTTAGAAACTATCGTTTCTCCATTTAATAATTTCTCTACTTTCCAATTCAAATTTTTTCTCGTATTTTAAAATAAAAATCCAATGTCGTTAATATATCCAGAAATCTCCAAAAGATTTTTTCTTTCGCCTCGGCCAGCGACAAAAATCCTGCCCAATCAACTTCTTGAACCTGAAGATTTTCCTTTGGTATTTTGTCGCCTACGGTAATGTTGACTTTATCCAAATCAACCACATACCAAAATACTTTTTTATATGTCTTTCCCCTTTTATTCTTGTATAAAACAACTCCGGGTTCCTGTTTCTCAACCCATTCAGGTTTTATCTCTATTCCTATTTCCTCTCGTGTTTCTCGTATCGCTGCATCTAACGGAGTTTCAAAATCCTCTATTTCGCCCTTCGGAATACTGTATGTGCCTTGCCACGCAGCATTAGTTGGATGTAACAAAAGTATTTTCTTGTCTTG
>Ga0307376_10005199_pt1 | contig 11769 bp, 10 predicted proteins | sample TR2MG_FD_202536 | JGI IMG/M metagenome (GOLD analysis project Ga0307376, IMG submission 202536) | Soil microbial communities from Risofladan, Vaasa, Finland - TR-2 | ecosystem: Environmental > Terrestrial > Soil > Coastal area > Acid sulfate soil | place: Finland: Risofladan, Vaasa | collected... | reverse complement strand
TGGCTCAAATGCTGGGCCCTTAAGCGTCTCACCCACAAGTCCTAATGTGGTAACACCAACGCTCTGTGACACATAAGTTAAGTCTTTTTCTGAAGTGTACACACCAGGCGACACGAATACTCTGTTTGAATTTGCCATTGATTTCTATTTGGTTAATTGTTTATTTTTATTGTCATATATCATAAATATCTCTGTTTTTCACAAAGATTTCGTAAGAAATAAATTAGTAGATAGTATTTTATTTTTTTTTACTATTATTTATCTTTGTTATGGAACGTAAGAGTAAAAATGTTAAGATCAGCGAGAAACACCATACAATCCTGAAAGATCATTGTGATAAAAATGGTTTAAAAATTTATCGAGTGATTGAAAAGTGGATTGATGAATTAGATCCTCTCGGAAGAAAGAGAGACATCTACGGTGAACGTTAGTATAAATAACAAATACTAATTCTTGAGGGGTTGACCGGAGAAGTGTTAAATGTTATCTGATTCAGATCTGGCCCCAATGTATAGCCGTCCCCATTAATGTCGACGAGTCCGTTAATTGTAACGTACACCATACTATTGATTACGTTATTAACAGTAAATGTTTCGGATGTTCCGTCGTACATGAAATTCTCAACCTCCATGGCTAAAAGATTACCATACGAATCTTTAAACACATTTGATTTCCCCGCGTAATAAACAACCATCACTTGACCTATCGGTGGAGACACAAAAGAAACTCTTGACGTTCCACCTAACCAATAATAATCAACATCTTTGTCTTGAATTAATCCGTTAATTGCCGCAAAAAAGAGCACACCTATTGATTCCCCGACACTGAAATCGGTTTGAATTCCGTCCCCTTCAAATAACACTACCTTTATTTCAATATTACTATAAATGGATTTTTTTGAATAATTCTTTGTCCTCAAAAATTCTGTTAACAAGAATAATCGGTTTATGGCGGGTTTCACTTCAAATTCTTCTGGGTCAATTAAAAACCCTAACATTAAGAAATTATAAGTTTGTACATAATATCTACGAGAGTCTAGAGAGTCAATTGGTGAACTATCATTGATTGTCTCTAAAATTATTGGAACATAGTGACCCTTAACCATAGTATATGCCTGACGAGATGAGAATTTTTGTAACACGATTTTGTTAAATCTATTCAAATCTCTAAATTTCTGACAAACAATCGTAACCTCAAACCCAATGTCAATCGGCACAGGTTGAGGGATTTTATATACGTCAGCACCCTTTCTTGTGCCGTCCCAAGTTTGTACCGTTGCATAATGAAATTCCTTCCTGTCAGGAATCGTCCTCATTAATGACGGATTTGTCCCTGGCTGAACATCTGGTCGACGAACCACACCAATAAATGGGACTTTCATATTCCCATCGTCATCTGAAAACGTCCAACTATTCGCAACCTCACCCCATCTTTGTACGGTAAGAATTCTTGGGATAATTGGAATTGTTGAGCCATCGGAATTGATTTGGAAGTTTTTCTTAACGAATTCCATCATACCCAAGTCCAAATCATCATGTAAGACCGCGTCGGGTAAATAGGTGTCGGCTTCCGTTATCTTATTGAGCAATTCTTGTCTTCTATCGAGAAGTTCTTTCTCCTCGTATATTTTGAGATCGGTTTTTCTTGGATATGCCATTTTAAACTCCTCTAAATTCGTTATCTTGTGTAGGAACACAAGTTATAGTCCTATAATGTGGTTTATATCCGTACATTTTATGTTTTCCATCGGCTAGAACTTTACCATCATTTGATACCGTGTAGAATCTGATTTTTTCTTCACTTTCTGGGTATCCAATGTAATCCCCAAACCTAATATCAATCCCTAAATCGTTCAGTTCCTTTAAATATACCGAAATCAACATATTTCCAGGTTCAAGGAATCTTAAAAGTCCTGATTTATACATTTTGGTCTCCGCGGTTGCGATCTGAACTAATCCTCGGAATTCCACGGGTGGTAAGAACTTCAATTGGTCTTTTCCAATTTCAGCATATACCTCGTCCGTATCAGTTCGGGTTCTATCAACTTGATACAACGCGAGATACATATTTAGGTCACCATGAAGGTACTCTTCCCCCATCCGAATGTTCAAATCGAAATCATCCTGAGAAAAGAATTTGTTTAATCTGGTTATCGGTAATTTATTTTCCATATGTCTATAAATAGTTTAAAAACTCGTTCTAATTATGTATATTATACTATAATTTGAATATGGAAGTAAAGATTCCTGAAATAGAGGCTCGAAAGATCCTCGAAACTTATGAAGGTGCTAATAATCAAATACTCGAATGGAAACGTAGAATGTCCATTGGGAAAGGGTTTAAATTGGCCCGCACACAAGCGCTTTATATTATTACCCACCACCAAACAGTACCAAAAGTAGCAAGAAAGAACATCACTTTGGTAGCGTCCTTCGGAGAAAAGTTAATGGAAGAGAAGCTCCTCACAAAACCAGTCAAAGAGATATGGTGTGAGAAATTATTATGTGAATCCGAGAAAGCATACCATATGTGGGGTAAAATGTTACCATCTCAAATGAATCATGCGTTCTGGTTACCTAAAGGGGCGGTCTTAACTCCCGAAAAGAAACTTAATCGGGTAATAGATTACTCAAAATACTCACACAGACCGCCAAAAGAGTGGCAACCTAAGGCTGTTGAGTTCCTATTGGCTAACGATAGGTGTATTTTAGCTGATGATATGGGTTTAGGTAAGACCACGAGTGCGATTATCGGAACATTAGAGGCAGAAGCGAAGAAAATACTCGTCGTGTGTCCCGCTTCGGTTAAAATTAACTGGAAAAGGGAGATAGAGAACTATTCCAAAGACCGAATTTTGATTGTTGAAGGTCGAAAGTGGGGTTCTACTTTCAAATACTACATCATCAACTACGATATCATTAAAAACTTCCATACCACTGAAAAAGACGAAGGTATGGATGACTTTAAGTTGATTGCAAACGAGAATTTTGACCTTGCCATCGTCGATGAAGCCCATTATCTCTCAAATACGGGGGCAAAAAGGACTAAATTGATGAATGACATCCTCGAAGACATCCCCAAAGTGTGGTTATTAACAGGAACCCCAATGACATCACGCCCAATCAACTATTTCAACCTATTGAAAATCATTAATTCACCTGTGGCGTTGAATTGGCAACACTATGTTCGTCGTTATTGTAAGGGTTATCAGTTCAGAGCTAGACAACCAGACGGATCTACTCGAAAAATATGGAGTACGAGTGGTCATTGTAATCTTGATGAACTTAGGGAACGAACAAAGGGTCTTGTTTTACGAAGATTGAAGACCGAAATACCAGGATTACCCGAAAAAATTATTATCCCTCGATTTTTGGAGTTGAAAAGTACATTTTACGATGAAGAACTCGAAGAATTTATGAGAATTACTCAGGAAGAGAAGGGAAAAGAGAATATTAGTATTACTATCAACCGACTTATGAAGGTGCGACAGGTTATCGCATATGAAAAAATACCATATACGTGTGAACTGATTGACAAATTCCTTGAACAAAATAAAAAAGTTATTGTCTTCAATAACTTCTCGATGCCCATTGATATGATATCTGAAAAATACCCGAAAAATTCGGTAACTCTGGATGGTAGAATGACCCAAGCGAAGAGACAGTTAGCAATCGACAGGTTTCAAACAGATCCGAAAATTAAAATCTTCAACGCCCAAATCGTTGCAGGTGGAATTGGTATTAATTTAACAGCAGCCGAGGCAGTAATCATGAACGATTTATCGTTTGTCCCTTCACACCATAGTCAAGCTGAAGACCGAGCGTATCGCCATGGACAGAAAAATAACGTTTTAGTATATTACCCCGTGTTCGAGAATACAATTGAGCAAATTATATACAACATTTTACAAGCCAAAAAAGATGTTATTGACCAAGTAATGGGTGATGGTGAATATGCGGAAGGATTTAGTAAAGAAGTGTTAAAGGCTATCCTTTAACCTTTTCCACAAATTTGGTTAATTCAGAAAGTAGGTTTGGATTTTCTGGATCCCCAATTTTGAGTCTAACGATGGGTTCATCGTCTTCTGTTAGTTGTTCTAACACATTTTCTGGATGTTCGTGGTCAACAAACTCTACCCCGATATGTTTTTCCATACAAATCTGAACGAGCTCTTGAGCCTTCTCACTGATTTTTGATGTCATATTCCAAAATTTAAACTATTTATTAATAAATGTAAATATGGCAACGACAGTTATTAATGGAACAGATAGAGAAAAGCTATTCACTCAGGTACTTCACCTATTGGGGTTACCTGTTCGTGGGGTTGAATTGACCGAAGAACAAATGAATAGTTTTTTAGAACTTGCATTATCCGAATATGAACAATATGTGAGCGATTGGTTAATCGAATCTCAATGGTCATCATTATTGGGTCTCGATGTCGACACCCAATCTTTAACTCGGGCGTTTACTTCTCGAAGCCTTGACTGGGAAACTCAATATACTTATGCATATTCAAAAATCGTTGGTTTACAAGCCGGTGGTGATTGGGAACTACAAAAAGATTTCATTTCAATAGTTGCTGGGCAACAAACTTATGTTATTCCGGCAGGCCGAGAAATTAACGAATTGTTATGGTTCACCAGGGCGGAACTTACCGACTCAATCATTGACCCATTCCTTGGAGGTTTCGGAGGACTTGGTGGTGTTGGTTTCGGCGGTGTCGGTGGATTCGCTCAGGTTGGTGCTTCTGGTTCGTACTTCTTACTTCCTGCATTTGACCTGTTATTGAGGATGCAGGACAGAAACATGAAAAACCGACTAATCGGTGGTGATTTAACTTATAGAATTACTGCGGGTCCTGAAGGAACAAAATTAATCCATTTGTATAATGTTCCTGGTGGTAGATTTGATTTTGGTTCAGTTGCAAGAAATAACTGGCAAGTTTGGTATTGGTATTATGATACATTTGATAGGGATAATTGTTTAGCAGAAAACAAAGATGTGATTAAATTACCATCAGACGTTGAAACCGAACAACTCGTATGGGGTACTCTAAATAGACCAGCTCAAAACTGGGTGAGAAAATATTTCATTGCATATTGTAAAGAAGGTCTTGCTAGGATTTGGGGAAAGTTCTCCGGTGACTTAAAAGTTCCCGATAGTGAAGTAAAATTAGATTACCAATCTTTATTAACAGAAGCTAAGGACGAAAAATACAAAATGATTGAAGAGTTGATGAAAAGACTCGAAAGATTAAATCCTGATGCTATGATGAAGAGGAAAGCAGAAGAGGCTGAAAACTTAAATCGAGCACTCAAAATGCGAGCGATGCAAAGTCCTTACAATGTAATTTAATTCACTCCGGATTTCTTATTTTCAATTTTATTATTTATATTTTATCGAGAAAGACAAATTATGCCAGAATAATTCTGGTATAAATTAATGTGTCAACGTAAAATATTTAAACATGCCAGAAGTAATTTCCCAGGAACGAATCGAAGAGTTCCTCCACGGGTCCGACCCCGAACAATTCATCGTAGGAATAGAATACGATTACAAGTCAAATTCAATTTACAAAATCATCCAACATCCAGAGAAAGGTAAACAGGTGAAACAAGATACTCTTGTTCCGTTTTTATGGGTTGGAGATTTAACAGGATATAAATTTTACCAAGACAACAAAAGTCTACAACGGAGAAAAATGGGCGAACATGGGATTATGATAACCCCATTAGATACTCATGGAGACAAAAGACTTGAAAACGGTCTTCGATTTATGGTAAAAAGTATGAAAAGTTATCAAAATCTGATAACTTTTTTCAAACAAGGAGGTATTAACCCTTGGGGAGATAAACACAAACATCTTTTCCAAGTCCTAAACCCAGTCGAACAATATCTCGTTCAAAAGAAAAAACGACTTTTCAAAGGTATTGAAGAATATGAAGATGTTCATCGTTTAGAGTTTGACATCGAGACCACGGGGTTAGATCCAGAAACCGACGAAATATTTCTAATCGGAATTAAAGACAACCGGGGATTCAAAAAAGTAATCTCAGCATTTGGGGAAGATGGTGAGAAAAAATGTATCGAAGAGTTTTTTACTACCATTAAAGATGTGTTACCAACCATAATCGGGGGATACAACTCGGCAGACTTCGACTTCCCATTTATAACGACTCGGGCGGAAAAGAAAAAAGTTGATGTTAAATCATTTACTCAAATTCTTTCTTTGGATGGATTAAAAGTGAAAGAAGGGGTTCTGAAACTCGCAAATGAAATCGAACCTTATAATCAATATGTTCTTTTTGGTTTCAATATTATTGATATTTCTCACTCAGTACGACGGGCTCAAGCAATTAACTCAGAAATTAAATCGTGGGGACTGAAGTACATCACCAAATTTATTGAAAAGGAAAAACCTAATCGAATCTATGTTCCTGGTGATAAAATTTCTAAGATTTACTTGGAAAATGAAAGTTATTACGTGAACCCAAAAACTGGTGGATGGAGAAAAATCGGAGATCCGGGCACTGAAGGTCTTTTAGAAAAATACCCAGGAAAATATGAGATTTGGACAGGAAGAAAATTAATTGAACAATATCTTGATGATGACCTTTATGAAACAATGGTTGTCGACGAATCATTTAGTCAATCGACATTCCTATTAGCTAAGAACGTACCAACCACATATGAGAGAATCGCGACAATGGGTACTGCAACACTATGGAAACTTATGATGTTAGCGTGGTCATATGAAAATGATTTGGCCATCCCCGAAAAGACAGAAAAAAGACCATTTGTCGGTGGACTGTCCCGTTTACTGAACGTCGGTTATGCAAAAAACATCGTGAAGTTTGACTACTCATCACTTTATCCATCAATCCAGTTGGTATATGACATATTCCCTGAGTGTGATGTTATGGGGGTTCAGAAAGCGATGTTAAAGTATTTCCGTAACATTCGTATCAAATATAAGAATCTTACCATCAAATATGTACAAACCGACTCCGTTCTATCAGAAAAATACGATAGGAAACAGTTACCATTGAAAATTTTCATCAACGCATATTTTGGTTCATTATCCGCACCAATGGTGTTCAATTGGGGTGATATAGATAAGGGTGAAGCTATTACATCTATTGGAAGACAAGGTTTGAGAATGATGATTATGTTTTTCAAACCAAAGGGGTACAAACCTTTGGTTATGGATACAGACGGAGTTAACTTTTCAATTCCTGAAGATGTCGAATCTCGTAAATATATTGGGAAGGGATTGAATGAGTTGGTTGAGAAGGGTAAAGAATATGTGGGGGTCGAGGCTGACACCGCAGAATTTAATGATATATTCATGAGAGGTGAAATGGGATTGGATATTGACTATATGGCGCCAGCATGTATCAACCTTTCAAGAAAGAACTACATCATTAAATTGATAAAGAAAGGTAAAGAAAAGATAAAACTCACCGGGAACACCGTAAAGTCTAAAAAACTCGCACAATATGTGGTTGAATTCCTGGATGAAGGATTTAAACATCTGTTAAATGGTGATGGTGGGGAGTTTATTGAACTGTACTATGATTATGTCGGAAAAATATACCGGCAAGAGATTCCGTTAGCCAAAATAGCAAACAAAGCCCGGGTAAAACAAGATATCGAACATTATAAGAAACACATCAAAAAGAAAACCAAGTCAGGTTCACTTATGGCGAGACAGGCACATATGGAACTCATTATGCAAAATGATTATCACGCTAGTTTAGGTGAAACCATTTATTATGTAAACAATGGTAGGAATAAGAGCGCAGGGGATGTGAAAAAAGTGACTAAATTTCTTGATAAATGGACAAAACAAGAATTACACGATTATGAGGTAAATAATGGCAAACCACCAGTTAGGAAAAAGGAAGTTACAATTGAAATTAACTGTTATCAAATACCCGAATCGGATATTGTTAATTTCCCACATAAAACTGGTGAATATAATGTACCCCTTTATGTGAGTAAATTCAACAAACACGTTGCTCCGTTACTTGTGGTATTTCACCCTGAAATCCGTGACACTATTTTGATTACAAATCCAGAGGAACGTCAATATTTTACCGAAACTCAATGTGAACTTGACAATGGTCATCCAATAAAGGAAGACGGGCAAGATGATTTCGATGAGGTTATGACATTATCCGATATGGAAATCGAATTTTGGAATCGCGTGGGTTGGGATCCATATATGATGTATCTCGAAGACAGTATTAAACATGTGGATGATGAATGGGTACAGTTCAACAGGAATTTAGTTGAGGATCATAAAAAGGGCTCCGAAGATAGGGTTGAGGACATCATTAAAACCGACGGACGAGATTTTGCAACCTATGACGGTCTTCCAATTTAAACGATATTGATATGAAGTTTTTCTTGAATTGGAACAATTAGTTTTGTCGACGGCATCCCCATCTCATCAAGAAACTGGATGGTGAATTTCCCTTCAAACCGACCCTTTTCAGAAGTTTGAGCTTCAGTAAAACGATAGATGATGTAATATTCATCTGTCGTTTGCTGATATTTCTTCACTCTTAGAGCCAATTGACAAGCGGCACCTAGAATGTAAGGAACATCGGTTTTGACCTCACTCATTTCAAATGTGATATCCGAATTTTCCAATAGTTCGTTAAATGCCGACTTATCATTCTTTCCGTCATCAATTAACCTCATTTTTAATATCGGGTCTGTTGCTCCTTGTCTTATAAAAAAATCCATATGTTATAAATATATTAATATTAAATTTTAAACCATCTAATTTACGGCGATGGTGACGGTGTAACTGTCGGTGTTACAGAAATTGTTGGTGTAACAGATGGAGAAACTGGCGGTGTTTCAGAAGGTGTAACACTTATTGTTGGTGTAACAGATGGAGAAACTGGCGGTGTTTCAGAAGGTGTAACACTTATTGTTGGTGTAACAGATGGAGAAACTGGTGGCGTTTCAGAAGGTGTAACACTTATCGTTGGTGTAACCGAAGGTGAAACTGGTGGCGTTTCTGAAGGAGTCACCGATATTGTTGGGGTTACAGACGGTGTTATTGACGGTGTTACCGAAGGTGTTAAACTTATTGTTGGTGTTACCGAAGGTGAAACTGGTGGTGTTTCAGAAGGCGTTACCGATATTGTTGGCGTTGGTGTAACTGATTCTGCTGGTGTTTCAGAAGGCGTTACCGATATTGTTGGCGTTGGTGTGACAGATATCGTTGGAGTTATCGATGGTGTAACCGACGGAGTTACCGAAGGTGTTTCAGATATTGTTGGAGTTATCGATGGTGTAACCGACGGAGTTACCGAAGGTGTTTCAGATATTGTTGGCGTAACAGATGGAGAAACTGAAGGGGTTTCAGACGGTGTAACAGATGGTGTTTCTGATATCGTTGGCGTAGGAGTAGGGGTTATACATTCAAATACTGAAAAGAATAGACTTCCTCTATTAAATGTAATAGTAAATGGATCACCTAAAATTGTTACACCAATTGTACCAGTATTACCAGATCCAAAGTTATGATAATCACCATTAATATTATAATAGTCCCAAACAAACTCTGCATTTGTAAGACCGCTTACAGACGCGACGGTAAATGACACAGTATTTAATACGACCGTTGCTGTTGTTCCCGTATCTCCGTTATACCTAAATGAAATTGATGTCGTTCCTGTGGGTATAATAACGGTATCACCAGCGTTAATTTGTGTGTCTACTGGTGTTACTGATGGGGTTGGGGTTGGGGTTGTTGATAGTGTTACTGATGGTGTCGGTGATGGTGTTACACTTATTGACGGTGTTACCCCAGGAACAACAGAATATGCTCGAATCTCAAATAATGTGTTATCTAATAAGGTGTCCATTAGGGTTGACCCAGTTAATTCTACCTTTGATGTTGAAACTAAAATATGTGAAGCACTGACCCAGGAACTAGTAATTTCATAAAGATCCCCGTCAATTTGAAATAATTTATCATAAATGGTAATTGTTCTATTTGCAGTAAAAACTCCATCGATGCTGATAACATCATACGTGCCACCAGTTAATCTTACCCATTCGATATCACCTAATGTATTTTCATACTCAACTGGAAATGGGTCTGTTGTTCCTGATTGTGTAACCAATGCGGTGTACACATTGTATGGTTTACTATATTCACGTAATGTTGCTAATGTGGCATCATCTAAATTAGATATTGTTTTTCCTGTAATTGCCATGTTCAATTAATTATATTCCTGTTTTTATATAAAAATAACCATCGTCTGTTAATAAATAGTACAATAAATCATCAGTGAGTATCGCATCGATAATATATCTTGATAAATTGTCGACACAATCTTCCCAACACTCAGTAATATTAAAGGTCGGCTTAGTATAGTCTAAATATCTATCACGGATATATAATGCATCCATCGGTTCCTCAAAATACGACGCATATCTTATGGCATAACAACAAACACTATCATGTATCCCACCACTTCCAGTTACACCACCGCCAACAGCGTGGGTGAACGGTTGAAACCCTCTGTCCGATAGTATTAATTCTTCAAAATTATTAAACTGATAAACGGGTAAAACTCGTAAGTTTCTTACGGTTGGCGGAGGAGTGTCAAATTGTAACGGTCTCCCATTAAGGTAAATTTTTAATTTACCCATTCTCTTCCATCTTTCTTCCAACCACAACGGACTTAATTGCTCTGGCGGCCATTCCTCAACAATTGTAGATCCACTCGTCGACGTTGTACCCGTATGTATTAAGTCATTCCAACCTCCTTCATTGGGTAACTGACAATCGACATATGTGTAATCCCTTTCAAAAGAAATGGTTATATTAAAATCGTTTGATACCCCATTTTCACATAATGGTTGTGTTTGTCCTGAATACATATACCCATACTCTGTCCACCCAGAAACCGTATCACAATATCCGCTATATCTCATAGATTGAAATCTGATTCTACCATCTGAAGTAAAACCAAAGGACATGTTATTGTCAAGATAGAAATCTGGGTCATATTCATCTCGAACCCCCTTATAAAAGAACACCACATCCTCCCAGGGTAATCCTCTTCTATTAAAAACATAATCAATAGTCCACCCGACTTCGGGTCTACGTTGAATAAAGTCGTCACAATTACCAACACCTGCCCCGTGATCGGTTTGATACACCCAAGGAAGATTTGATAATTTTGTTTCGACTGGGCAACACACACCTGTAAGTCCTGCAAGTAAATCTGTACATCCTGTAATTGATTTTGTGAATCCTGTTGACACATCATATGGTGTCACCCCACTTATTCTAGGATCAACATATGGGGTTGCTCCGGTATAAAAATCATAAATTGTGAAGAAATGGGTTTCCCCGGTTATTCCCCTATATGAATAAACATCATCATTTAATATTACATTTATGTATGTGTGTCCAGTTGTGGTTCCCGTATCAGGCCAACCTGGACCTGTTGTGTCGAAATGAGGAGTAAAATCATCTAAATTGAGGGTCATCGTCAACCCTGAATACGTATATCCTGTTGTAAGGACACCAGAATTATCATATTCGTCTAATCGAAGGGCTTCGACATAACAAAAAGAGTCCTCAAGACTATATAGTTCATAAACGGGAATTAAGCTCATTGATTAAGTTTATTTATAAATACAATGAGGTTAATTATCTATCTCGTTTCCCGTGTATCTTTTCTTTATTTTGACCACTAATCTGATATGATAATAAAAAATGTTTCTTCG
>Ga0307376_10005196_pt1 | contig 11772 bp, 9 predicted proteins | sample TR2MG_FD_202536 | JGI IMG/M metagenome (GOLD analysis project Ga0307376, IMG submission 202536) | Soil microbial communities from Risofladan, Vaasa, Finland - TR-2 | ecosystem: Environmental > Terrestrial > Soil > Coastal area > Acid sulfate soil | place: Finland: Risofladan, Vaasa | collected... | reverse complement strand
CCGGGGACGGGGGCTGAGAGCAAAGACTCTGCCCTATCGCTCTGAGCCCCGTCTCGGGGCGACTGACGCGTGCCACCGGCTGTTGACTGCGCCCCGCCGCCCCCGGGGACGGGGGCTGAGAGCAAAGCGGAAGTGGAAGGAACCTGCCGTCACCTACCTAGCCCCGCATCTCCGGCGGGGTAGCGGCAAAGTAGGGCAGATGGTCCTCCCGCAAGCCAGCATCACGCAGAAACACGACCAAGCCGGCCTGTAACCGCCGGGCCACGTCCTTGTGATCGGCGATCACGTTGTGCGTGCACCACGGGTCGGAGGGCAGGTGGTAGAGTTCTGGGCCCACCGGCCCCTCCAGGATAGTCACCTCCCGCCTCAGGCTGTCTACCATGCTGGTTGTCTCGGCGCTGGCTGAATCCACCTGGGCACCGAGGATCAGCATCCACTCGTCGGCCGTGACGGAAGTGCGGTTGGTGGGGTGAGGCAAGTCCACGTGCGACCCCGACAACGTGGGGGAGGACACGGCAAACGGCCGCAGGTCATCCTGCCCCTCGAAGACAGGCACCAGCGACTTCCCCTGTACGCTCCCCGGTACGGCCGCGCCCATTAGTTCCAGGATGGTCGGCATGAAATCCACCGGCTGGGCGAAGGCCCGCGGGCGGCGGTGGCCGCGACCACCGGGCAGCCGCACGATCAGCGGCACACGGGCTACCTCCGGGTAGAGAGGCAGCGATTGGTGCTGGTTGCCCCGGATGATAGACTTGCCGACGTACCCGTGCTCGCCCAGGTAGAAGCCGTGGTCGGTGGTAATGATGATGGCAGTCTCTTCCAGCAGCCCCAGGTCCTCCACGCGCTCCAGTAGAAAGCCGACCCAGCGATCCACCAGGCTGACCTCGCCAGCGTAGAGATTGCGGCAGTGCTTGAGTTCGGCCTCAGTCATAAAGTCAGCCCAGCGGTCATAGCGGGGGTAGATGACCTGCTCGCCCTGGTATTGCTCCGGCTCGTAACGGGCCAGGTAGTGCGCGGGTGGATCCCACGGCTCGTGAGGATCGAAGGTGTCCACGTACAGGAAGAACGGTCGCCCGCAGTTCTCCTCCAGCCAGGACACTGCCGCACGCATCGTGCGGGCCGGGAAATAGTCCTCCTCCGACCGGCGCCAGGCCACGTTCTGCAGGTACTTGAAGGCAGCCCCTCTGGCTCCACCCCGCAGTTTCTCCGGACTGCAGGGCAGCGCCACCTCGGCCGGTGCCGTCTTCCAGGGGTCGTGCTCCTGGCCGCGGAGCAGTTCCCAGGCCTGGAAGCCGCGTTGGTAGTTGAAGCCAGGAGCGAAGGGATGGGGTGTGTCCGCAAAGAGGGCGGTCAGGCAGCCGGCTTCGTTCAGCACCTCGGCCAGCACGACCTCGTCGGTCCCCAGAGGCGCCCAGGGTTTGTAGGTCAGAGTCCAGCGCCCGGTCAGGGCGTCGTTACGGCAGGGCACCGTGGGGAAGGAACCACAATATGCGCGGTCAAAGACGATCGCGTCCTGAGCGAAGCGGTCAATGTAGGGGGTATGAATCCAGTCGTTGCCGTAGCAGCCCAGAAAATCAACCCTGAGCGTATCGGAAAAGATGAGTATGGCGTTCATGTCGTTGCAGGACACTGGCGGAACTGGGGCAGATAGGGCGCGTGCACTGTCAACAATTCGTCCAGGATCTGCACCGCCGCCTCGTAACTGGGGACGACCGGGTCCAGGAGCAGCGCCTGGAGGGCGGCCTGCCGGTCACCGTGGATGGCAGCCTCCACCGCGCGGTCCTGCACCGCCACCTGCTGCGCCAGCAGCGCCGTGATGCCGGGCGGCAGCGCGGGCACGTGCAGCCCGGCGATCCCTGCACCGCTCACCACGCCGGGCACCTCCACGACCGCCCAGTCGGGCAAGCCCGGGATACAGCCTTGGTTGGGGATGTTCAGCGCCAGTTCGTACTGGTTCTTGTTGTGCAGCATGGCGTCAATGATCTGGACAGCCCGTTCGCCCGACGTGTGGCCCAGGTATTCCCGGAACGAGCGTTCCCCTGCCACCGCCTGGCGCAGTTTAGCCTTCATCTCCTCCCCCCAGCGGTCCCACTCGTCGAAGTCAAAGCCCTTCATGTCGCTCGTCTCGCAGGCGAAGGAGACGTACTCGCCGGCGTGGCCATCGCCGGTGGCGGGGAACAGGCCGAAGGCGTCCATCAGCCGCCGCGACAGGGGCTCAAAGTCGGGTGGCATCTTGGCCAGCCGCTCCCGGAACTCGGGGTACAGGTCCTCGCCCGTCTCGTTGTCCCGCAGGTCGTAGATGAAGGTAAAGTGATTGAGCCCGGCCGCCTTGACGTCGAGCCGGCGGTGGAGCACCTCCTGCTGGGTGCGGTGCTCGTCCCAGTCCTTGGGCTTGTCTACCAGGCCCAGCACGCGCCCGGCGATCTGGTACGCAGCGCCGATCTGATGGCACAGCCCGACGAAGCGCAGCGCCGTGGCCCGCTCCAGCGCCAGGCAGACCCGGCTCATCGGGTTGGTGAAATTCAGCACCCAGGCGTCGGGGGCAACCTCCTCGATGACGCGGGCGACCTCCACCATCAGGTGGGCGCTGCGCAGCGTGTGCCCCAACCCTCCGGGGCCGCCGTTTTCGCCCAGCACCTGCCTGACGCCACAGCGGAGCGGGATCTCCCAATCCTTCTTCCAGGTCGCCGAGCGGTCTACCGCGACGGCCACAATGACGAACTCTGCGCCGTCGAGGGCAGCGCGCGGGTCGGTCGTCCCCTCGATGACGAGGCCGGCGTCCGCCTCCGCGTTCAGGCCGCGCGCCACACGCGTCATGACGTCCAGGCTCTCGGCGTTGACGTCCGTCAGCGCCACCGTGCTGCCCCGCAGCGCATCGGCGTAGGCCACGATGTCCTGCAGCGTGCCCACGCCAAAACTGACGCTACCGGCTCCAACCAATGTGATCTTCGTTGTGCGCATGGTTCCCCCTTAATCAGACTACCTTCCCGAAAGCTACAGAGCAAAGCCAACTCGATGCTCCCACAGCTTTCGGGAAGGTCATTTCCTCATCGAGGCTCGAACGGTGTCAATCACATAGTCAATCTCATCCTGCGTTAGCTCCGGGAACATCGGCAGGGAAATGACGCTGGCCGCCGACTTTTCGGTCAGAGGCAACGAGACGTTCGCGTCGGCAGGGTGTCCCCAGGGGAAGCCGGCCTGTTGGTGGATGGCAATAGGGTAATGGGTCTTGGCGTCAATCCCCGCCTGGTTGAGGTACTGGAGCATCTCGTCGCGCCGCTCCGTCTCGATCACGTACAGGTGGTAAACGTGCCGGTAGGCCGCCCTTGCAGTGGGGAGTTTGAGGCCGCTACCCTGAAGGCCAGCGGTATACAGCGCGGCGATCTCCCGCCGCCGGTCGCTCCATGCGTCCAGCCTCCTCAACTTGACGCTGAGGATGGCGGCGTGCAGGTCGTCCAGGCGGCTGTTGTAGCCCATCGTGTGCACCGAGCGGGCCGGCGAGCCGTGGTTGCGCAGGGTGCGGATGCGCTCCGCCACGTCGTCACAGTTGGTGAGGACCGCGCCAGCGTCCCCAACCGTGCCCAGGTTCTTGCGAATCATGAAACTCGTGCCCACCGCGTCGCTCAACTCGCCGACCGCAAACCGGTCGCCCGCCGCGCCGATGGCCTGGGCACAGTCCTCGACCACCACCAGGCCGTGCCGCCGGGCAATCTCGGCGATGGCCGGCATGTTGGCCGGCTGGCCGTACAGGTGCACCGGGACGATGGCTCTGGTCCTTTCGGTTATGGCCGCTTCGATGCGCGTGGGGTCTATGTTGCACGTGTCGGGCTCAATGTCCACGAACACCGGCCTGGCCCCCACGAACCAGATCGCCTCCACCGTGGCGAAAAAGGTATTGGCGACCGTGATCACCTCGTCACCGGGGCCGATCCCCAGCGCCAGGAAGGCCAGCCACAGCGCGTCGGTGCCCGAGTTGACGCCGACGGCGTGCTTCATCCCGCAGTAAGCGGCCAGTTCCTGCTCGAAGCGCACCAGCGCCGGCCCCAGGATGTACTCGCCGCTTTCGAGTACCTGGTGGATCGCCGCGTCAATCTCCGGCTTGAGGCTGTGATATTGCCTGACGTGGCCGTAAAAGTCTACTTTCTCTCTCTGCATTCTCTGCGTCTTTGCGTCTCTGCGTTAAGCTTCTTGCCCAATGCACAAGAATTTCACTGGCAACGTACTAAAGACTCTGTATCCTCTCCAACAGCGCCTTCTCCATCACCTCGAAAGGTGCGGATTGGCCGGTGTAAAGCTCAAATTGGCGCGCGGCCTGATGGACGAGCATACGCGTGCCGGGGATTGCCACACACCCCCGCGCCTCGGCATCCTGGACCAACTTCGTCCGCGGCGGAATGAAGACCACGTCCAGCACGACCTTTCCCGCCCTCAAGGCGGACGGCGGAACGATGGACTCTTCCGGCGCGTGGAAACCCACGGAAGTCGCGTTCACCAGAATGTCGGTTTCGTCCACAGACGCCAGATCCTCCAGGTCGCCGCCGAAGCGGGCGCCCAACTCCCGGGCCAGTGCCTCCCCTTTGGCTACGCTCCGATCGTACACAGTGACCTGGCTGTGCTCCCGAACCAAGCCATAGACGATGGCCCGCGCTGCGCCACCCGCGCCGACGACGACCGCGCGCGTCCCGGCGATCTCGACCTGCTCCTGGATCGCTCGCATGGCGCCGTTCCAGTCGCTGTTGTAGCCGGTCAGCCGGCCGCCTTCGTTGACCACGGTGTTGACAGCCCCGATGCGGGCCGCCGTCTCGTCCACCGCGTCGAGATACGGCATGATGGCGATCTTGTGCGGCATAGAGACACCCAGGCCGCGGATGCCCAAGTAACGCACGGCCAGCACCGCCTCGCGTGTATCCTCGACCCCAAACGCCACGTAGACGAACGGCAGGCCCAGCGCCCTGTAGGCGGCACTGTGCATGGCCACGCCCAGCGGGCTTGGCCGCGCCGCAATTGAACCACACAGCACCGGATTTGACCTTGGCATCACATCCTCCCCCCTCTCCCAGTCTTGGGAGAGGGGCCGGGGGTGAGGGCCTTCTCCCCCCTCTCCCAGCCTTGGGAGAGGGGTCGGGGGTGAGGGCCTACGCCTTCACCGCCCCCGCCGTCAGCCCCTCGATCAGATGCCTCTGGAAGACCAGGGCAATCAGGATGGGGGGAATGCAGGCGATGACACCCACCGTGCACATCAGCCCATAGTCCACCCGGAAGCGCCCGATGAACTCCGCCAACGCCACGGGCATGGTCTTGCTGGCCAACGATTGGGTCATGATCAGCGCCAGTATGAACTCGTTCCACGCCCCCAGAAAGGCGAATATCCCGGTCGCGAACAGGCCCGGCCGGGAGAGAGGCATCACCACCCGGAACAGCGCGCCGACCCGGCTGCAGCCATCAATCATGGCCGAGTCTTCCAGTTCCCTGGGAATGGTCTGGAAATATCCCTTCATCATCCAGATCACGAACGGCATGCTGAAGGAACAATAGATGATGACCAGCGTGATGCGCCGGTCCAACATGCCGAGCTTGCTGGCCAACATATACAGCGGGATGATGATGGCGATGGCCGGGATCATCTGGGTGAAGAGCAATAGAAAAATCAGCTTGTCGCCGAACGGCATGTCCAACCGGGCGAAGGCATAGGCCGCCAGCGAACCCAGCACCAGGCAGACGGTCGTCACCGAACCGCCGATCAGCAGGCTGTTCCCGACCGCCACCTTAAAGTTACCGGCCGTGGTCCTGGCCGACGGCGCGGCCGTGATGATCTGGTTGTAATACTCAAAGGAGGGCCGCTCGGGTATCCATTTGAGCGGCACGGTCAGCAGTTGCGTCAGCGGGGTGATGCTGGAGATGAACAGCCAGGCAATGGGAGCCAGGAAGAGAACCATCACTGCGATCGCCACCAGAGAGATGACCACCGGCCTGAGCAGTTTCTGCGTCCGCCGCAGCCTCGGTTCAAGCGTCGTCAAGTCCATCTTCGATGTACTCATCCTCGATGTACCCATCCGCCATACCTCCCTAGTACTCCACCTCGCGCCGGATCAGGCGATAGTAGATGATCACCAATATCAGCACGATCCCCAGCAGGACGTAGGACATGGCTGCCGCGTAGCCGAAATTCAACTGCCGGAAACTCGTATCGTAGATGTAATAACTGACCACCTGGGTGGCACTGGCCGGCCCGCCCGCCGTGAGGACGTACACGATGTCGAACACCTGGAAGGTCCACACCGTTTTCAGCACCAGCATTGCCAGCGTGATCGGGGCCACCAGGGGCAGCGTGATCTTGAACAGCGTCTGCCAGGCCGACGCCCCGTCCACCTTGGCCGAGTCGTACAGCTCCAGCGGAATGGTCTGCAGGCCGGCCAGGTACATGATGATCACCCACGGCGTCCCCTGCCACAGGTTGACCATGATCACCATTTGCAGCGCCCGGCGTGGCTCCGCCAGCCAGGCGACGTATTCGGAGATCAACCCCACTTGCTGCAAGAGGGCGTTCAGCGCACCGTGATTGGGATGGTAGATCCATTTCCAGATCAGGCCCAGCACCGTCCCCGATAGAACATACGGCAGGAGAATCGTCGCCCGCGCCACCCCCCTCAACCTAAAGTGCTGGTTGAGCAGGATGGCGATGGCCATCCCCAGCGGCATACCGACGCAGAGATCGTACACCACGAACAGAGCGCTGCGCAGGAAGGCCCTCCAAAAGTCCGCCCGCTGAAAGACGCGTGCATAGTTCTGCAAGCCGATGAACTGGGGGCCAATCCCCGCCCGTGCGACGTTCATCCGGTGGAACGTGATGTAGATCGAATAGCCAAGCGGATAGCCCACGACGGCCAATATCATCAAGAAAGCCGGCAGGCACAGCAAGATACCGAATTGCCGCTTGGTGAGGTGGCCGGTACGGACCCGCTTCAGAAAACCCATCGCTCTACGAGGGGGAACTGGTGCCCTGACGCGTGCGCCAGGATGGCGTATAGCCTGTTCTTCCATTGTGCACGTCCCTTCACGTGATGCGTGAAACGTGAACCCGGCGTACTCGCCGGGCGTAATGCGTAAGGGGTGGCGAAGTATGGGCGCGCACTGCGCAGCGCAGTTTCTGCACGGCGCAGTGCGCGGGAACCTTCGCAAAGGTGGATCAGGCAAAGGGCGTACCTGCGGCCCCTTACACCGCTTCCCACTCCGTCTTGACCTCCAGCGTGCGCGCGTAGGCGTCGTCCATGGCCTGCTGCGGCTCCTTCTGCTGGGTGAGCGCAAAGTGCAGCTCCTCCTGGAGCGCGGTGGAGAAGGCATAGTACCACGGCACGCGCGGCCGGTTGACGACCGTCTTGGCCTGCTCCAGCATCAGGTTCAGGCCGGGGATGGCCGCCACCACGTCCGGGTCGGTAAACAGCGAGGCCCAGGCGGGAGTGATGCCGGCGCCAATGGCGTTGCGCTTGGCCCCCTCGAAGCCAGCGCGGAAGTTAAGCATCTGCCAGGCCTCCCGCGGGTACTTGGAGAAGGCGCTGATGGAGAGGCCCATTGGGCCAGAAACGCAGGCCGAGTGCTGCCCGTCGTAGGAGGGTGACAGCCCGATCGCGCACTGATCTATCACCTTGGAGATCTCGGGATTGTTTAGCGGGACGAGCGGCAGCCCCCATCTGAAGGAGAAGGCGATCTCGCCGCCCTGCATGGCATTGTCCACCTCCGCCTCGGTGAAGGTCAGGGAGGCCGGGTCGGTGATCTCGTACTTGTAGATCGAGTCCACCATCCACTGCAGGGCCTGTACAGCGCCGCCCTGGTTGAACAGCGGCATGTTCTGCTCGTCGAAGAACTGGCCGCCGAAGCAGGCCGCCAGCGCCGCAAAGTCGCAGATCAGGCACTCGCCCTGGAACCAGGACCAGGCCACACCATGCTTGACGATGCCGGCGTCCTTGAGCGCCTGGCACTGGGCCACGAACTCATCGAAGGTGGAGGCCACACCCTCAAACCCGGCGTCGGTGAACATCTTGGCGTTGTAGACGGTGGACTTCCACTCCGAGATGAAGGGCATGCCGTACCACTTGCCCTGGTAGATCATGCCCTCGGCTGCGAACGGCAGGATCTCCGCCTTCATCTCCGGCGTGACCCAGTCGGTCGTGTCCAGCGCCCAGCCCGCCTCGGCGTACTCGGCCACCTCGATACAGTCAATGACGAAGAAATCGTAGGACCCAGCCTGGGCGGTAAAGTCCGCCATCAGCTTCTCGCGGTGCCCCCAGTAGGGAACGGTCGTCTCCTCGATGTGGATGCCGGTCAACTGCTCGAAGCGCTCGTTCTCCTTGGCCCCCCACCCCGTCTCGTCAGGCCCGGCCAGGGTATTCAGAACGACGGGCTCGGCCGGCACCGGCACCTGGACCTCGACGGTCTTCTCGACCTCCTGGACTTCCGTCACGACCCGGGTCACCTCGACCTCGACAGTCTCCTTGACCACCTGCGGGGCGCACCCGGCCAGGGCTGCTCCTGCTGCCAGGCCAGCCGACAGGCCGAGGAACTCGCGCCGACTCAATCGCTTGCTCATCTTCCTACCTCCCTAGAAATGGCTCGTTGCTCGTGGGGACGCCAGCCCGCCACCCACTGCATGGTGAACACCCTGATGGCTGGCTCAGGTAAGCGTTGTTCGGGACTCCCTCCTCATCACCTCCTTCGTCTGACGCACCCTCACCCCTGGCCCCTCTCCCAAGGCTGGGCGAGGGGGAAAGACCCTCCCGTCATTCCGAGCGCAGCATCGCTTGTCATTCCGAGCGCAGCATCGCTTGTCATTCCGAGCACAGTATGGATGTACTCATCCACGGAATCTCTACTGCACCCGCCTGACCACGAAATGCTCCGTCGTAGCATGCAGCACGAGCATGATCGCCCCCATCACGGCCGCCCGGCGCTCCAGCGGAGAAGCCACCAGGCGAGGGACATACGGCACCACGCCGTCCAACCGCTTCAAGATCGGTTCGATCAGCAGGTCCACCGAACGGGCTACCCCCCCGCCCAGCACGATCAGTTCGGGGTCCAGGACCGTGCTGACGCCGGCAATCGCCAGGCTCAGATAATCCACCGTCTCGTCCACCACCCGTTGTGCCCAGGATTCCCCCCTGCGCGCGGCAGCGAAGACGTCTTCGGCGCTCAACCCCGCCGCCGGAATGGGCAACCCCTCCTTTTTCAGGAGTTGGCGACCACGTTCGGCAACGCCGTTCCCTGAAGCCAGGGTTTCCAGCGCTCCGAACTGGTCGTAGTGCCGCCCCAGGAACGCCGGCCCCGGTGGCAGATAGCCGATCTCACCCGCTGCCTGGTTGTGCCCCCGGTGGAGGCCGCCACCGATGACGATACCAGCGCCAATGCCGGTGCCCACGGTGATACACACCAGGCTGCGCGCCCCGCGACCAGCGCCAAATCCCCACTCTCCCAGCGCCGCCAGGTTGACGTCGTTCTCTACGAAGACAGGGATATGGAAGCGATCGGTGATAATCTCCTTGAGCGGCAGATTGCGCCACCCCAGGCTGGGTGCCCAGGTGACGATCCCTTCCTGGCTGAGGGTGATGCCAGGTGCGCCGATGCCGACACCGCGGATGCGCTGTTCCAGCGGCCGCGGAGCATCCAACAACCTGGCGATCAGTTCACACAGCCGCACCAGTGGATCGTGGGGGTCGTCATCGTCGCGGTTGATGGTAATCTCGTGCTGCACGTGACCGGAGAGATCGGCCACTGTGCCGAACATCTTGGTGCCCCCCAGGTCCACCCCCACCACGGCGTAGGCGCTGCCGTTGAACTCTAACAGGGGGCGGGGGCGCCCGCCAGAGGGTTCGCTACGCCCATACAGCCGCACCAGGTCTTCCTCGATCAGTTCTTGGACGATGCGCATCACCGTGGGCAGGCTCATGTCCAACCGGCGGGCAATCGCAGAACGCGCGATGGGGCTGTTCTGGCGGATCAGGTCCAGGATGACCGAGCGATTGATGCTGCGCATCAGGCTGGCCGTAGCCGTTTGATTCATCGCAATCGCAGATTGAGGACTTGCTGCTCCTGGAAGAATCGAACAACGTGAGGGAAACGGGCCAGGCATCCATGCCCAGCCACTTAGTTACTAACTGTCTGTAAATAATATACCATAGAGAAGATGGTTTGTCAAGAGGTTCGCCAAACTTGACAGGACCACCCAAACGGAGAAAATACACGGCATCACCCGCTACACCGTAAAGGAGCCACCCATGATAGAAGCCGTGCTGGAAGGTCACTTTGATCTCGGAGACAAGGCCGCCAACGAGTTTCCGCTGCTCCCGTTTGAGGTACCCCCGGGGATCGCCCGCCTCCACGTGCGTTACCAGGTCAGCCACCCCCTCAGTGCCGACAAGGCCGGCCAGCAGGAGGGCAACATCGTGGACATCGGCATCTTTGACCCACGGGGTGCCCAGTTCCTGGGCGCGCAAGGGTTCCGGGGCTGGTCCGGCACCATGCGCCAGGAATTCACCATCAGCGCCGACGAGGCCACCCCTGGCTACCTCCCCGGCCCGCTTCAGCCCGGCACCTGGCACGTCGTCCTGGGGCTCTATCAACTCACCGCCGAGGGGTGCGATTATCGGGTGGTGGCGACGATGGAGGAGGAAGGGAGCAGGGAGCAGGGACCAGAGAACGGGGACCAGGGATTGGGGAACGAGGAGCGGGGGAGCGGGGGAGCAGGGGAGATACTCTCTCGCGCAGTGGCCGGGGCGCAGTGGTATCGGGGGGATTTGCACGCGCACACGTGGCACTCCGATGGGTCGGCGCCGCTGGGAGACCTGGTGGCGGCCGCGCGCGCCCAGGGGCTCGACTTTGTCGCCGTCACCGAGCACGACACGATCAGCCACCTGCCATTCCTGGGGGAGCACACCAGGCCCGACCTGCTCCTCATCCCCGGCATGGAGATCACCACCTACCACGGCCACGCCAACGTGTGGCCGCTGGACTGGCCGACTGTGGTCCCTGTCGAGTTCCGCTGCTGGAGAGACGACCAGATGGCCCAGGTGCGCCAGGCGGTGCGCACGTGGGGTGCGCTTTTCTCGGTCAATCACCCCAAGGACGGCGGCCCCCCCTGGGAGTACGGCGATCTGTTCGAGCCGGATTGCATGGAGGTGTGGGGCGGGCCATGGTTCATCTCAAACTACCAGTCGCTGGCGGTGTGGGACGGTCAGTTGCGCCAGGGGAAACGCATCACGGCCGTGGGTGGCTCCGACAAGCACCAGGGACCGTTCACGGGGGAACTGGGCTGGTACGAGATCGGCACCCCCTGCACCTACGTGTTCGCCGAAGCGCTCTCTGTGCCCGCCATCATCGCGGGCCTGCGCGCCGGGCACGTCTTCGTCTCCGAGGGGCCGGCCGGCCCGCGGCTCGAACTGACGGCTGAGGATATCCAGAACGGGCAGCGAGGGTTGATGGGGGATGAGTTGCGTCTGCCCGCGGGGAGCAACCTGCGGCTGCGCTGCCGCGTGCAGGACGGGGCGGGGAACGTGCTGCGCCTGGTCTCCGCACAAAGCATCCTGGAGGCCGCGATCGGCGGCGACGATTTCACCTACGAATGCCAGGTGCCGGCGACCGGCGACACCTACTGGCGGGCGGAGGTCATTGAGCCACCGGAAGCGCCGCTCAACCAGGAGCCCGCCGCCCTGATGACCAAAGCGCTCAGCAACCCGATCTACGTCAAAGTTCGATAAGCAGGAAAAAAAGGAGCGCACCGTAGTG
>Ga0307376_10005194_pt1 | contig 11773 bp, 12 predicted proteins | sample TR2MG_FD_202536 | JGI IMG/M metagenome (GOLD analysis project Ga0307376, IMG submission 202536) | Soil microbial communities from Risofladan, Vaasa, Finland - TR-2 | ecosystem: Environmental > Terrestrial > Soil > Coastal area > Acid sulfate soil | place: Finland: Risofladan, Vaasa | collected... | reverse complement strand
CATTCCGGAAGCCTGTAAAGGCCCAGAACTGTTGAAGACCCTCAGACAACTGGGAGGAGCCAGGATCAGAAGCCTGGTACTGAGGTAAAGCAGAAATGTTTTCAATTCCGGCAGCTTTCATTGCCTCTGCTTTCTCCTTTTCAGGTTTCACAAAAGCAGTCCATGCCAGTGAGAGTATCACCAGTATCCCCAGCATGGTCCATAATTTTCTCTTGGCTATCATCAGTTGATTTCAATTAGCAATTCATCCTGCAGAACTGACTGGCCGGGAGCGATCTTCACCGAAGAGACTATGCCGGCAATGTCAGATTTAATGGCATTTTCCATTTTCATTGTCTCAAGGGTGCAGAGAGTCTGTCCGGCTTTTACCTCATCACCCTGTCTTACCAGGACCTGAAGTATCACGCCCGGAAGCGGAGCTTTAACACCGGTGAGTGGGCCATCACCCTTTTTGACAGGTGCTGCAGATGAAGCATTCTTTACCACCATAGGCGTTGCGGCAGGCTGTACGACTTTTGCCTTTGGCACTTCCTGATGCAATTCAACGCTGTATGTTGTACCGTTAACCTCTATGGTGGCCTTGTTGCCTTCTATCTCATGCACCTCAACCTCATACCGGTTACCGTTTATTGTGAATGTGTAATTTTTCATTTCAGTTTTCCTTTGACCTGATCTTCAGATCCTAAATATTTTTCATATTATAAAGCTTTGAGCTCCACGGAGAATAATTCTTTGACACACGTTTTATGGTTACAATCCCGCTCTCTACATCGTGCATCTCGTTGAAATACATGAAGAGCGCCATTGCAATGGCTGCATTGACTTCTCCGGTCATCATTGTCCTGGCTGTTACAATCTCAGCCGAATCAATTCCCTTTTTACGGGCAAAGCTCTTCAGCCGGAAGTTCAGGATAAAGGTAAGGACATACCTGAAGAACAGGTAAATAATAAGGAGTGCCAGGAAGACAATACTGATGCCAACAAAAACGATAATCCATGTAATTGAGTCAAAGACCTGTCCGTACACGGAGATGGCTGATAATAAATTCATTGATCCTTTTGTTAAAGTGGAATATTCGAATGTTTCTTCATCGGTCCAGGGTCTTTCTTGGTAGAGAGAGTTCTCAGAGCCCTGATGATCCTGAATCTTGTATTACGGGGTTCAATGACATCATCGAGATACCCATACCTGGCTGCTTCATAAGGATTTGCAAATTTCAACCGGTATTCGTCTTCCTTCCTGGTGACATATTCTTTTCTCTGTTTGGGGTCATCTATTTCGCTGATGGTTTTGCCCTCAAGCACTTCGATAGCACCCTGGGGACCCATGACAGCTATCTCAGCAGTAGGCCATGCATAATTCAGGTCTCCGTGAAGTTGTTTTGACGACATGACACAGTGTGCGCCACCATATGATTTGCGGAGAGTGATTGTGACCTTGGGAACATTGGCTTCGCCGTATGCAAACATGAGCTTGGCACCATGGATAATAATGCCGCCATACTCCTGTGTTGATCCGGGAAGGAATCCCGGGACATCAACAAATGTCACTATCGGAATATTGAAAGCATCACAGAACCTTATGAACCGTGCAGCCTTTCGTGAAGCTTCTATATCCAGGACACCGGCCAGAAAACAGGGCTGGTTTGCCACAATTCCTACCGGCATTCCGTCAAACTTGGCAAATCCGACAACAATGTTCTTGGCATATAAAGCATGTACTTCAAGAAAGTCGTGGTAGTCTGTCACCCTGCTTATTACATCTTTAACATCATAAGGCTGGTTAGGGCTTTCAGGTATTATTTCATTCAGGTCATCCTCAAGCCTGTCGATGGGGTCATCGCACTCCGTCTGGGGAGGTTCCTCAAGGTTATTCTGCGGCATGAATGAAAGAAGCTTTCTGATAAGGTCCAGTCCATCTTTCTCCTCTTCACAGGTGAAGTGTGCCACTCCTGATTTTGTGGCATGCATGATTGCACCGCCAAGATCTTCAACGGAGATATCTTCTCCCGTCACAGCCTTTGCCACCTTCGGACCGGTGACGAACATATAGCTGTTCTTCCTGTTCATTATGATGAAGTCTGTCAGGGCAGGTGAATAAACCGCACCGCCGGCACAGGGTCCGAAAATGGCTGAGATCTGCGGGATAACACCTGAAGCCAGTATGTTACGCTCAAATATCTCAGCATAACCGGCAAGACTGCGGACACCTTCCTGTATCCTTGCTCCGCCCGAATCATTGATACCTATCAAAGGTGCGCCAACCTGCATTGCCTGGTCCATGATCTTGCATATCTTCTGTGCAAATGTCTCTGAGAGTGATCCACCGAAGACGGTAAAGTCCTGTGCAAAAACAAAGACAATTCTTCCGTCAATAGTACCGTGACCGGTGATTACGCCGTCAGACAGGTATTTCTTGTCTGCTAGACCAAAGTCCTCTGTGCGGTGTGTCACAAACATATCATACTCTTCAAAGCTGCCCTCATCAAGCAGCATAGTGATACGCTCCCTTGCCGTTAGCTTGCCCTTTGAATGCTGGTCATCAATACGTTTGTCACCTCCGCCCTTGCGAGCCTTGACCCTGTAATCCAGAAGCTTCTTAATTCTTTCCTGACTATTCATTGAACGTAGTATTTATTATTTTCTTTTATTCTTGTCTTCGCAAAACTCTGTCAGAACACCAAAAGTGGATTTCGGGTGTAGAAAGGCGATGCTCATTCCTTCTGCTCCCCGGCGAGGCTGCCTGTCAATCAGTTTGATCCCGGCGGCCTCTGCCTCCTTTAGTCTCTCTTCGATGCTCTCAACTGCATAAGCAATATGATGGATGCCCTCACCCCGCTTCTCAATAAATTTGCCTACAGGGCCTTCAGGATCAGTAGACTCGAGCAGCTCTATCTTTGTTTGCCCTATCATGAAAAAAGCAGTTCTAACCCTCTGATCAGCTACTTCCTCAATACTATAGCTTTTTACGCCCAGCACCTTTTCATAGAAGGGAATTGCATCGGCCAGTGAATTTACTGCTATGCCAATATGCTCAATATGAGTAGGTTTCATAATAATTGAGGTGTTAATATGTTTGACAAAAGAATTCACAAAGTACGCCTGTTTCGCACATGTTAAAAAGATAAATATCATGTTTTTGAATTATTTTGTCAGGCCCTCTGACAAACAGTAAGAATGTTGTTTGGAGATCAGAAAGGGAAATCCTCTGTGGTTGCCTGTGGCTCTTTAATTTCAGGTTTTTTGGCCACTTCATGGTTTGGGTTACCGTCGACAAATATTGCGCGGTAAGGCCTTGTGGGGCATGCATGTTCGCAGGCTCCGCATCCGATACAGATATCGTCAATGACCTCAGGAATGACAAGTGTACCTTCAAAGGGGACCATATTACAGGCTTTTGTAGGACAGTGTTCGGAACAGGCACCGCAGGCAGTCTTCTCGGTTTTTACTATGCAGTTATCCTTTATGAAGACCGCCTTCCCGATCTGGGTGAGTTTTTTTGCTTCGAGCACCAGTGGCATTATGGCGCCTGTAGGGCAAATATCAGTGCAGATTGTGCATTCAAAATTACAGAACCCACTGTGGTAATCCATCCTGGGCTGCATTATGCCGGCAAAGCCATACTCGCTGACGGATGGCTGGAGAACTTTTGTGGGGCAGGCGCTGACGCATAATGAACATGCCGTACACCTGTCAGTGAATGTTCCTATGCCGATGGAACCGGGGGGTGAAACAGGATAAAGCCTGTCTTCCTTTACTGTTGAGTCTTTTGTTGGTATTGGTGCACTCTTTTCCTGTCCGCGAACCAGCTGTGATGTACCTGCAAGGAAAAGCAGTGATCCGGCAATGAACTGGCGTCGTGAAGCATCAGGTTCGGCAGGCGTCTCTGTCTTTTTCATTCTGACCAGCCCGTATGCCATGGCTTTCTCATCACATGCATCCAGACAGTTGAAGCAATTGACACACCGGCTTACATCAATATGCCGGTGAAGAAAATCGATGCATGAGGACTTGCAGGCTACCGCACAACGTCCGCAGCGTGAACAGGTTGACTCATCAAACCTGATCCTGAAGAGCGATACTTTACTCAGCAAACCAAGAAATGTTCCGACAGGACATACAGAGTTACAATAAAGCCTTCCATACCGGAAAGAAAGTACTCCCACCAGAAATACAAAGCTTACGGGCACTGCGTATGCAGCAAGCTGATAAGTTTTGATGTCAATTTTATATATGGAGTAGATATCAAATTCTGCCAGCAGGGCAGCTACCTGGTTGTTAATAAAAATGACGGCAGGCTTGCCAAAGTAAGTCATGAACCGGCCAAAAGTACTGTAAGGATCAAGGATGGTCAGGGCGTATGCCCCGCCGAGAATCATTATTCCGGCAGTAAAAGCAAGAATGAAATAGCGAAGTATTGTATAAGGCTTCTTATAGCCATATTTCCGGAAACGTCTTTTGAATGTGCCTCCCACCCTGCTTATCACATCCTGAAGGATCCCGAGAGGACATAGGAAAGAGCAATAAGTACGCCCTGAAAGGACTGTGAGAAGGATGACCACCATAAACCCTGTGGCTGTTGCCACGCCTGCAATGGCAAATTTAAGGAGAGAAGGTATAAACTGAAGGTATAACAGGGGGCCGAAGGCCTTCACAGGTACAAGACCCCTGAAATCGAGAAAGAGAAGAGCCAGAGCAAAAAGAACAATTACTGAAAAGACTACCCGTATATGTTTTAGAGCAGAAGACCTCATTAAAGGTTACATTTTAATTCTATGAATGTTCATTGTGGCAAGATCCATCTTACCCAGGCCCATACCTGAAGCTATTGGCAAATAATTAACCTGTGACGGCTCAAGACCCATCATCCTGGCTCCTGCAGCATCAATGGCTACCCAGTCTGTCGACAGCAGCAATGACTGCATGAGAGACAGGTCTTCTTTTGAAACGCCACGGGGTCCGTTTCGCATCATGACATTATATGCATCCATAACATTCAGCTGCGGTTTTTTTGCAAATAGAGCATAGTCAGCAATGCACTGGTTCAGGTCGTTCGCATGCCAGAAGCCACGGTCCCAGACAACGCCCATCATGTTCTTCAGTGCCCCTGTCATTTTCACGGAGCTGTGATGTTTAAGTATAGGCACATTAATAAATACATCGCTTTCCAGGATGAGCTCATGAACCTTTGCTTTCGTAAGCCTTTTACCATTAGGGATCGAAATTTCCTGATAGTAACTCTCTGAATTGGCCGGTACCATCTTGGCCCCGGCAGACTTTGCCACACTCACAATTCCTGAATTCTTGTAACATCTTACCCAGTCATCACATGTGTTGTCAAACACATAAACTTCCTTTGCACCTGCTTTGAGGCAATGTTCTATAACACGTTTCACAAGAGCCGGGTTGGTGTTTCCCCCTTTTTCAGGCACCACATCCCACCCTATATTGGGCTTAATTACAACTTTCTGTCCCTTGCTTACAAATGAGCCCATACCGCCCATTGCCTGAATACCAATGTCAAACATGGCAGCAGGTTCTCCGCCCTTTACTGCAATGAGATCATAACTGGCAGCTGCAGGTAAAGGGGCTCCGGCCATCACTTTCTCATACCTGCCCAAACTCATAAATGTTCCTGCAGCAAGACCTGCACCAACAGAATTTCTTAAGAACTGTCTTCTTTTCATGCCCTTTTTTAACTGAATTACCCCATTTAAAAGAGGGTGCAAAATACACATTTTTTTTAAATTTGTCGCAACCAAATGCTATATTAGCAGGCTCAAGGAGGCGACGGGACATCAGGTACAGGAGCACCTGTAAGAACACAACCGGCATCAGTTATGAAGATATTATATTACGAATGCTTTTCAGGAATAAGCGGCGACATGAACCTCGGCGCAATGCTTGATCTGGGGGTAAGCCAGGAGAAGCTCATTGAGGGCCTTAACAGGCTTAGCCTGGAAGGATGGAAAATTGATATAACCAGGGATCACCGACACGGCATTTCTGGCACAAAGGTGACTGTTATCACCGGGGATGAGAGTGCCTCAGATGACCAAGGTCACTCCCATGACCACCACGGACGCGACCACGACCATAGCCACGGGCATGATCATCCCGTAAACACTCACCTGTCATTTCAGGGTAAGAATAAGGAAAACTCCCACTCCCATCACCGGAACCTGCCAGATATTGAGAATATCATAAACTCAAGTTCACTTGGTCAGGATGTAAAACAGGTTTCATTAAAGATCTTCAGAAATATTGCTGAAGCAGAGGCTGCAGTACATAATGTACCTGTAAATGAGATCCATTTTCATGAGGTTGGAGCAGTAGATTCAATTATTGACATTGTGGGAGCAGCCATATGCTTCTGCTCCCTGGATGTCAAAAAGGTATATGTCTCCGACATAGAGCTTGGCGGTGGCATGGTTAAATGTGAACATGGTCTGCTGCCGGTGCCGGCTCCGGCAACCGCCAGCATAATAAAGGGTTTCCCGGTGCACAAGGGAGGAGTTTCTTTTGAGGCCACAACACCCACAGGCGCTGCAATAATTGCTGCCCTGGCTGAGCCGGCACCTGTCAGCCTCAGATACAGCATAGAGAAAACGGGCTATGGAATAGGACAAAAAGACAATCCTGCCCTCCCGAATATTCTCAGGGTATATCTTGCTGACACCGAGAATAAAATAATGTCGGGCCATCAGTCGTTCATGGTGGAATGCAACATTGACGATATGAACCCTGAGCTGTCAGAATATATTTCTGCCAGGCTGTTTGCATCAGGCGCACGGGATGTCTTTTTCACTCCTGTAATAATGAAAAAAGGGAGACCTGCATTTACCTTAAGTATAATATGTGAAGAAGAAAGCATAAATGACATCAGGGAAATACTTTTCACGGAGTCGACAACCATAGGCTTGAGGATCATGCCCTTTATGAAGGAGACACTTCAGCGTGAGTATGAAGAGATTGAGACACATTTCGGAAAGGTGGTGATCAAGAAGTCGTTTTTCAACGGCCGTCTCGTTTCTGTGAAGCCCGAAGCAGACAGGTGTGCGGCTATAGCTTCAGAAACCGGGCTTCCGATGAAACAGGTGATTGAGGAGATAATGTCTTTATTGAAGAAATGAAATGATCAGGGACGAAAAATTACAGAAGCTAAGGACTATCCTGTCGGAAGCAGGATCAGGCGTAGTGGCCCTTTCGGGTGGCACTGACAGTGTCTTTCTTGTCTGGGTCGCCTCGGAAATAAAAGCGCTGAGACTACTTGCCGTGACAGTTAACTCGCCATATATGTTTGGCTCGGAGGTAAGTGAGGCCATTAAATTCTGCGGTAGTCATGGCATTGACCATAAGCAGCTCATCATGGGAATACCTGAAGCTGTGAAAAACAATCCGCCTGAACGCTGCTACCTCTGTAAAAGGGAAGTCATGAGCCTGATAAAGGGAGAGGCTGTTAAAGGTGAGTTCAGATATGTATTTGACGGCACCAATTCTGATGATGTCTCCGACTACCGCCCCGGAATGAAAGCTCTGAAAGAGTTCGGGGTGAGAAGTCCCTTGCTGGAGGCAGGTCTCAACAAGGAAGAGATCCGGGCCCTTTCAAAGGAAGCCGGACTGCCTACATGGGATAAGCCCTCAAATGCATGTCTCATGACCCGCTTTCCTCATGGCACTGCTATCAGTCCGGATGAACTTCGCAAAGCAGAAGCTGCTGAAGAAATCCTTTCAGGTCTTGGCATGACAGGATCAAGAGTAAGAGTTCATGGTGACGTTGTAAGAATAGAATGCAGAAAGGAACATATGGAGGCATTACTGGAGGAGAAATTGAGATCCAATATTTCTGAAGGACTTAAAGCGCTGGGCTACAGCTATATTACGGTTGACCTTGAAGGGTACCGTACAGGAAGTATGAACAGGAAAATTGAATAATATGAATGCCATTGAGCTGGAGCGCATCCTGGAGGATATAAAAGCCGGTTTGTTACCGGTAAATGAGGCTATGGAGAAGCTTCAGAATTTTTCATACAGTGATCTGGGCTTTGCACGGATAGATCATCACCGGGAATTGAGGACCGGTTATCCGGAGATTGTCTACTGTGCGGGCAAGACCCATGATCAGGTGAGGAAAATTTTCGCCGTGATGAAGGAGCATGAGAATAATATAATCGGGACGAGGGCAGACAGGGAACTGAATGACTACATTAAGATCCATTTCCCTCACTCGGTATATTATGAAGTTGCCCGTATAATCAGTATCAAGAAGAAGGAGATCCAGCCTCCGCCAAAAAAAATTGCCATTATCACAGCCGGAACCTCAGATATTCCTGTTGCTGAAGAGGCTGCGGTAACCGCAGAGCTACTGGGCAATGATGTCATCAGGATCTATGATGCCGGTGTTGCAGGCATTCACAGGCTTGTTGATAAATTACCGGAGATACGTGAATGCAGGGTTGCCGTTGTCATTGCAGGTATGGAGGGTGCGCTGGCGAGTGTCATTGGTGGTCTTGTGAATATGCCGGTCATCGCAGTACCAACGAGTGTGGGTTACGGAGCTTCGTTTGAAGGCCTCTCTGCATTACTTGCGATGCTTACCAGCTGCGCTGCAGGAGTCACAGTGGTCAATATTGACAATGGCTTCGGGGCAGGGTTTTCAGCCAACAGGATCAACCGGCTCTGAAAGGCAATGGCAGGTACGGTACTCCTTTCCACAGCCTACTTTCCTCCTGCAGAATACTTCAGACTGATAACGCACGCAGGTGACGTTCGTATAGAGAAATGGGAGAACTATCATAAACAGACTTACCGCAACAGGTGCACCATCCTTGGCGCAAACGGGCCCCTTGATCTTATTGTTCCGGTGCTGCGCGGGTCATTTCACAAGACGCCGGTCAGAGATATTGAAATTGACAATAGCCGCAGGTGGCGCGAACTGCATCTGCGAGGCATAATGTCAGCTTATGCCACAGCACCATATTTCGAATTCTATTTTGATATTATCAGGGAGGTCATTACGGGCGAGTTCAGGTACCTTACCGAGCTAAATGCGGCTGCTCTGAAGACGGTCCTTGATGCCCTGGGAGTGGATGTCCCGGTACGCCCAACGGATGAGTTCATAAGTGAAGGTATGGCTGAAGCTGATTTCAGGTACCTTATCACTCCGAAAATTCCTTCGGGATCAGTGGAAAATGCCGGTATCAGTTATACCCAGGTTTTCTCAGACAGGTATGGTTTTGTACCGCGATTAAGTATTATTGACCTCCTTCTGAATAACGGACCGGAGACCAGAGCATTGCTGCTGAGGCCTCCGGCATGAAAAACAGAATTGGAAATATAACTAAAACTTAAGACCAACTGTCGCTGTCAGAAACTTGTCGTGGGAATCTATCACTGCAGGGTCAAGCCATGCATCGGGATACATCAGATAGTTTTCGGTATTCATCATTCCTGTATAGGAGAAGTCGATAAAGAATCCCGGCTGCCTGTAGCCTATACCGGCACTGAAACCATTATAATCTGCCTGTTCATTAAGGGTTCCTTTACTGTATGAAGAGCCGTAATGTCTGAGTCCGCCCCTGAAATAGACTGAACCAAGGCGCACCTCGGCGCCAAGCCTCAGGTTACCTGTACTTTTCAGTTCAGCCCTGAGATCTTCATTCTCGTCTGAAAAATCATACCCGTCAGCTCCGCGGCTGAGTTTTGCTGTTGAATAATCAACAAACTCATAGTCGGCACTGACAGTAGCCATAGTTCCGATCTGAAAGGCTATACCTGTGCTTATCCTGTAGGGAGTAGTGATGCGGTAACTGTAAGACATCGGGTCTTTTTTTACTTCATAATTGCCGTCGTCATCAGAATTTGAAGGTGTGTCACCGTTAAAATATGATGTAAGGTTGCTGTAATAGTTCTCTGTTACCCTGTAAACGGTGGGTGTAGTGAAACTGAAGCCCAGCCTCAGGGCTTCAATCGGTTTTAGGATAGCACCAAGCTTGAAGTTAAATCCTGAACCATTGGCAATAAAATGGTCTGTATAGGTGAACCTGACAAAATCGGGCACGTTGTCTTCAGCATCAAATTCAGTATGTGTATAATGTCCTGTATAAGAAAGTGAAGTAATTCCGAATCCGGCGCCCAGATACAGTTTATCTCCCACATTTGCACCTAAGGCAATTGTGTGTTCGGCAGTATATCCGTCGTTGTCAATCACTCTTTCAGTCTCCTGACCGTATGCGGGGTCCATCTCTCCATAGTAGGAGAACACAGAAGCGTATTGGGTATAACTATTTGAAAGTGTGTCTATAAGCCATGTCTCATATGCCATATAGCCGCTTGAGGTATTGTCCTGAAGCTCATCGGTATAATAGCCGTTTGCCTGTGAAGCCCAGTAATCAGACATTGAGCTGGCATTGCTGGTACCGGAAACAAGGGTTCGCTGGCTGAAATTGTTCGTACGGTTATAAGAATAGGCAATGCTCAGGCTTTTCAGTGCTGATCCATTTCCTAATGTAACAGCCGATACAAGTCCAATCTGGCCGACATTGAAATCCGTCAGCTGGTCATGATTGCCGGATCCGCCATAATTGGTCCAGGAGCTTTTAAACATCAGCTGCGGTGAAACTGAAAATTCAGTGGATCTGAAGACAGCTGCAGAAGCAGGGTTGAGCGATATGGCCGTGAGGTCTCCGCCGAGGGCTGTGAAAGCGCCGCTCATGCCATTGAAGCGTGCCGTACCCTGGTAGAAGATCTTTGAATACCTGAGTGCATCGTCGAGGTTCTGCGCCATCAGACCGAGAGGGATCAGCAGAACTGTTATCATTATGAATACTCTCTTTTTCATTTTTTCTCTTTTTTGAAGTATAAGATCCCTGCTGCTCCTGCTTTCGAGGAACACAACATTCAAAGTCTTTTCGTTTTATTACCTCCTTCTTCCGCCCGAGCTTCCTGATGAAGAAGTTGTGGATGATGAAGAAGATGAAGATGAAGATCCGGATGAAGACCCCGAGCTGTAGCTGCCCGATGATGAGGACCTTGATCCTGATGAGGACGAATTGCCAGAGCCTGAACTGCCTCCTGAGTATGATGATCCGCCGCTGCTTCTGCTTCCGGAACTTACCGATGTGCTGCTGCGCGAAGGAGCAGAATACTGAACCGATGATGATGAAGATCTTGAAGGTGAATGGCCTGATGAGCTGTTATTATACTGTGATCTGGTCGGGACTGATCCACCGCTGCTGCTCCTGACGCTGCTCTGGTTATTATATATAGTTGATCTGCTGTTATCCGTGGTTGTAGTCCGGCTGTTGTTATAAGACGGCCTTGAGCTCATCCTCGGGTTGTTGTAGCTGGGGGTATATGTTCTTTCAGTTGTCTGATACTGAGGTCTGTTCACACTCTGAGTCCGGGTTTCTGCCTGTGCCGGCACCTGGCTCTGTGGCCTTGACTGTGAGGTAATGCCGGTTGACTCGCGGCGGGTATATTGTGGCTGGGTTGCTGCGGTGGAGACAGTAGAAGTTCTGGCACCTGCAGAGGCAGCCCTCGTAGATGTATATGTGGCTTCAGTACCGGAAGCTGTTCTCCTTGATGGATAGGAGCTCTGGGTATATGATGATGATGAAGCTGTCTTATTTCTGCTGTCACCCGGGGTGTAGGAGCCCCTGGAAGATGTGCTGAAACCGCCCCTGCGTGCCACATATTTACTGTTTACATCATTATTACCCTGGTAGAAGTAGTTGTTATTGTTATAGTAGCCTGAATACATCCATGGATTGTA
>Ga0307376_10005193_pt1 | contig 11774 bp, 12 predicted proteins | sample TR2MG_FD_202536 | JGI IMG/M metagenome (GOLD analysis project Ga0307376, IMG submission 202536) | Soil microbial communities from Risofladan, Vaasa, Finland - TR-2 | ecosystem: Environmental > Terrestrial > Soil > Coastal area > Acid sulfate soil | place: Finland: Risofladan, Vaasa | collected... | reverse complement strand
CTTCATCAATATCTTTTTTGCAAGACTCAAGTCTTAATTTACTTTCAGAGAGGAGCTTGTTCCAGTCCTTAATGTCTGTCACTTTTTTCTCTTCTTTTTGAGCCTTTTGCCTTAGAAGCTCTTTACCTTCTTCAGTGAGCTTTTTAGCTTCTTGAATGACGTCTGAATTTTCAAGTTCCTTGATTTCTTTCTCAATCTCAATAACCCCGTCTGCCATTTTTTCTTTTTGAGATTCGTTACTTTTAACTTCTTCACGCAAATTATCTATCAGGTGAGATGTCAAGCTTTCTGAATAGTCTTCAGCATTTTCAACTGAACCAATACAATCTTTTCTATGGTCAACCCATGCCTTGCAAACGATCCCTTTAAAAGAATCTGCTTTAGCGACCTGATTAGAAAGTTTATCGGTTTCTACCTTCTTTTTCGCCCTGATAACCTCAACACATCCATGAACGATGTCTTCCAACTTAAGAAGTTCAATAATCATGTCTTTCTTGATTTTGTCAGTACCTGTGAGGAATTTACCAGCATCTGCCTGACCAAACATCACAGTATTTACAAAGATATCATAATCCTCTACAATGACTTGATCAAGAGATCTCTTAGTATCCTTTTTGCGGTGACTTGACAAACTATCGACTTCATCGTCTTTAACACAGTCAAACTCAAAAATTGGAGAACTACTTTTCTTTGTTTTAGTGAACGTTCTCCCTCGCTTCAGTCGATAAACTCTATTATCCTCTTCGAAGTAAGCCTCCACATATGATTCTTTAAGATCCTTAGGATATTTGCCTGTGAATTTTGTGACAACAGAAAGACCAGCTACTGCCTTCTTGTCGTTATTCGCTGTTTGTCTAACAACTCGATCATAGAAGAGAAAGGCCATTGCTTCGAATATTGTGGACTTACCGCTGCCATTTGAAGAATCAAATGTCCCCGCCGTCATTCCAGCAATACCGACAATCCCTTCTAGTACGTTATCGTCTTTAATAGAGTCCACTTTGTCAATGTATGATAAGGGATCTTTATTTAGTGACTCGTACAATTGATCGAACGTTAGTTCCCCACTCTGAATTTTTTCTTTCTGATCTTTAGTGACATTAAAAACGATAGAGTTTTCTGATCCGCCAAAGCGCATGAAATTATGCATTTTCATTCCGTAGAGTTTCATCGGGCTATCTCCTTGGCTTCTTTTCTTATCTCTTGGGCCATTTTATAAAGAATTTTGTACTCTTCTTCATCAACCTGTTCTTTCAGTATCTCCCCAATAACTTCCATCACTTCTTCTTCAGTCATGTGCCCAGTTTCAATAATCTTTTGCTCAATCTCTTTCCCTTTGTCTTCTTTCTCTTTGTCAACAATTTTTTGTTCAGTGAGGAGATGGACTGGCTGAACCTTTAGCTGGATTTCATTTCTAATTGTCTCCAAGGCTAAATTGTAATCATGTGCCTCTTTCGTATTCCCTTCGAATATAACCCTAACAGATGCCCCTTTGTCCTTTTTGTCAAGGTTCTCAATACCCTTTCGGATATCTTTTAGTGAGCCAGAGATAGCGATCATTGGTCTACAATTTGGATATTCTATAAACTGAGACTGCCCATACTTAGGATCTTTTGGCAGAGTAGTATCATAAACCACAAATCCCTTCTTGAGATCTCTATGGGTTACATCATCTTTCTCTATGCTTCCAGTATACATAGAAATGCAATTTTTTGTTGGGAGAATCTGATGACTATGGTAATCCCCTAGAAACACATAATCAGCTCCAGACATGTCTAAGTCGGAAACGGATATGTCATGTGAGTCTGTATTAACGAAATTTAGCGTTTTTCCTTTCGCTGACATCCCTAAGTTAAGAGCTGCGCCCTTAACCCCGAAATGGCCAAAAAAGAGCACAGGGAGGTCTTTAAGGTCTTTGTTGTCTTCGATCTTCTTCTTATTCTCTTCAGCAAACTGATAGAACAGTTTCCTATTCGAGATGATTGATCTCTCAACACTAATCGAATATGGATACATCAACAAAACGTGATCTCGGAATTTAATGAACTTTGGTTCTTCAACAACCTTAACGTTTTTCATTCTGATCTCAGCCAAAGGGCTAAGGGCGTGATTCTTTTTACAGATGTCATGATTCCCGACCAAAATTATGACGGGGATCTTGTTTGCTACCAAGCGTGCTATTTGACGACTAAAGAAAGCTCTAACGTCGTTAGATGGGTCATAAGTGTCATAAACATCGCCAGCGATAACTAATAGGTCTGGCTTTATGTCATTGATGTTCTTTGTTATATCCCACTCAAACGCCTTCATAAAATCGTGCGCTTTATATGGTTGTCCTGAGTCCTTGTCTTTGAATGCTGAAAAGTTTACCTTATTAAGGTGACAATCAGCAATGATGGATATCTTCATTGCATTTTTCTCCGATGAATTAGCTACAAACGTGCTCTAGGGTAGATCCAAAATTAGATCTCCACGGCTTTCCGCACTTCTCGCAATGCGTTATTTTGACCAAACACTTAGAAGGCTCTAGAGTTGTTTTGCAATTCCAATATCTTCCTTTTCCGTGCTTATGAATTTTGATTTTAACTAGTGGTTGCTTTCTTAGTTTGCCATCTTTGCGAAGAGTCGATATTTCCTCTACGATGCCAATACTTTGCCAACGGCTTCCTTCTGTGTGCTGAGCCATAGCTACTCTATCACCAACTTGAATCTCTTGGCCTAATATGTCTTTGATTTTTTTCATTTTTGTTATTCGTTAGAATAAGCGAAAAAAGCGATCCCTGTTAATTCAGTTCCATCTTCAAGTGTTGAAACAATAAAAGTTGACCAGCAATAAAGATCTGGACCTCTGGTCGCAGTGTATCCTCTTGCAATTGCCAAAGCTTTTGCAGCTTTTCCGATTGCCGCGTTTCCAAAACAACGCACAACGCATTCTTTATTTTCAGCGACTGCGTGAGAGATAGCTCCCGCTAACTTTCTAACTTTGATTTTTCTTTCTTCGGCGCTTATATCTTTTGGATCAGCTTTTGCCATTAAAACGCTTTCAACATCTTCTAAATCGACTTTATTGGATTCGTCAGTAAAGGTGCAAAAACTAATTCCAGTTAACTCTTGTCCTCCGATTTCTGATTCAATAAATGCTGGTGAAAAAGACAGTCTAATCTCATCTGTCTGATTTATATATTCTCTAGCGATACTTAAAGCTTTTGCAGCTTTACCAATTGATGCGTTTCCAAAACATCTTACGTTAATCTCGCCACTAGTTCTCAAAGAATGAGAAATGGCTCCAGCCAACTTCTTAACGTTTCGTTTTCTTTCTTCTGGTGTAACTCCAGAATCATCAGCAGAAACTCTCAGGTTTTTAAGCGGTACTTCCTTATACTCTGGTTTAATAGATGACGTATCAGAAAAGTCTTTTTCGTTATCTTCGCTCATGGTGCTTACTCCTATATGTTAAATACAATGGTTGTATGTGATTATTATTCACAACTATATTATACATATACTTTATAAGCGTGATTATTTCTGCTTTATTTTTCTAATGTACTCTTCCTTATTTTTTCTCAAATCCTTTATCGTCTTTTGGATTAACTTCGCTTCTTCAGTATCCTTAAACTCAATTGAGTAAGAGATTCGGTTCGCGCCAACCAAACGATAATCTACCACAACAAACTCTTGGTCTGAAATCTTCAACTTCTTAACAATAACATCTTTCAAGCCATCATAATTATCACTTTCAAGAGACTTAAGCTCTTTTGATGTGACCTTCATTTCACCTTTACGAGTTTTCAAATCCCTAATTATGGAAGATAAAGTACTCCCTTGTCCAAGTTTAATGAAAACAGACTTCAAAATATCATTCCCATTTGAAAGAAGTCGAACTGTCTCTTGGAAGTTCGTTGCACGAACGACCTCAGTATCGTCTCCACTTTCTTGCTTTGTCAAAACATCCCTTAAAGTTGTTTCACCACCACCTTTATCGTTTGAATAAGAGTGATCTAAAGAAAGCAAAATTCCACTTATAGGTCCATCATAGTTTTCAGGACGGCGTTTTTTAGCGTGAGTAGAATTTTTCATATTCTTGATTCTGTTATTCAAATACGTATACAGGCATGTATTAAAAGAGCCTTTCTCAATGTTATACTTGTTTGCCGCTTTGACAAACACGATTGAGAGTTCTTCCATAAAATCATCAATCGACAATTCCAATCCTGGATAGTAATACTTTAACGACCAATTTTTAAGAGTTGGTATCCTCCTTATGTAAACCTCTTCTAGAATCGACATGTCACCTGTGTCTTGATAACGTTGTATCGATTCATTCTCTTCTTTTCTGTCAATATCAATTTTTGACTTATCATATCTATTAAAAACTTCTGAAAAAAGATCTTCTTTACCCATCCCCTGTTTGTCTCCAACATTTCTCTGTAAAGCAGCACTGCTGGCACTCATTTGCGTCAGCAGCTTCATATTTCCGTTCTGGCGGAGTGCCTATTATCTTACAATCCCGCAAATTCAATAATTTATTTTTTACGGCATTAAGAACGGAAACGTTTGGCAATATATGAAAAACGTTGTGTCTCTTCGAAATTATACTCTCATATATTAAAAATCCATCGTTAATCTCAGAAAGCCACATTTGTACCATAACTTCTATGACATGCTGCCTTTTCGTTTGATTACTTTGGAATGTTTCGTCTGTAACCTCTTTAATCATAACTACTACTGGAAGATCTTCAATTCTTCCAATAATATCAATTTTGGAAGTGATATTATGATTGTGGTCAGCTACAACAAATTCTTTTTCTACTAGCTTAAACGATTTGTCTCTAGACAATATGTCGGACCATTTTTGTATCATGTATGTGTGATGCATACTCTCGCTTAAACTTACTGGGTTATCAATACCCATGATAGTGTAATACATTCTTCTATCGCATTTAGTTATATCGGAAGAACTTACCACTCCATGGCATATATCATTATAACCTTTTTGGAACAACTTTTCAACGTTATCTTTCAAACTTTTTGAAAATTTATCACGAAGGACAAAATCATTTTGCATAATATTCCTCCTTCGCTTTTGCGTCTACCCTTCTGCAAATCTCCTGTATGTCTTTCTTTTCAAGGACCCTTTCGTGTTTTAAATAGGCATCTAGTCCAAATTTAGAAACGAACGAGTCTGGGTCTTCTCCAACTGGAATAGTGTCGATAACGGAGATCTTATCGCAAAAGGCGTATTTATTAACCATGATGATTGAAGTGTCAGATGCCTTTTGGCCTGATCGGTTCTCATCAACATCAAAGCAAAAGCAGACATTGTTGCAATAACGTGCGATCATAGCTATCTTTCTCATGGTAAGAGCCGTACCCATAATCGCTACAACATTATGTAAGCCATTTTGGTAAAGAGTTAACGCATCAATGTAACCTTCGACAACGTAAACCTTGTTCTCAGTATACATCGTCTTCTTGGCTTTGTTAATTAAAAACAAAGAATGGCTTTTAATGAAGGGAAGGTTCCACCAAGGGTTCTTGCCAACTTCTGGCTTCTTGGTAGCAAGGCTTATGACATTGCCGAATTCGTCACAAATAGGCACGACGAGTCGTCCCCAAATGTTATATTGCCAATCGCGTTTGTCGTTACTTTCCAGATCTTCTCCAAAGAAACGAACATTAGGGTCCAGGTCAACACCCCATGGGCAAAACCCAATACCATGTTCAATCAATGTTTGTTCCGATATGGAACGTGTATCAAATAGGTATTTAAGGGGTTTGTTGACCTTTTTCCCATGAATCAAGCGCTCATGGCAGGTATTAGAAAATTCCTGCAACGAGTTCATAAGAAAAATTACTCCAAATCAAGTTCTTCTTCTAATGTATCGCCTTTCCCATTTTTTACAAGCCCTGATACATCTTCTTTGGTCTCTTCTGAGACTTCGTTGTCTTCAGTATTTTTGGCTACATCAGGATCAGTAGGATAAGAATAGTCTCCAAGTGGAGAGATCCAAAGATCTTTTCTGGAAAACTCTCCATCCTCTCCAACTTCGACAAGTTCAAAAATGATCTTTTCAGTCAATTTAAGTTTGTTGTCGTCTTCTTCGTTTTCTACGAGATCTTTCATGGAAATTAACAAATCTTCAATGTAGCCATTAGACAACACCCAATGCGCCAATTCACCAAATGTACTTGCCTTTGTGTTGTAATATTTAGTTTTAACGTCAGATTCGACAATATCAGACAAAATCCCATATTCGCCAAGACGGACATTAAAAATCTTATATGTTTTTGCAAGTGTAACTAACTTAACAATTGGGTTCATAGCAGTTTCATCAAAGATGATTTGAATTTCACATTTTTTATCTGGATTGCCAAGCTTGTTCTTAACAAATCGAACATAGCTTTTCTTTCCAATAGCGACATCCTCTCCATCTTCTCCAAGGGCCTTTAGCATACCTCCTGGCCAAACACTAATTCTCATATCCGAGTAAAAATCTAAAGACTTTCCTCCAGGAGTAACTAGTTCACCTGGCCTTCCATTGCTTGGCATAGAACTTCTAACCTGATTAATAAAAACAGCCGCAGTGTTTCCCACCTTACAGCTAGTCTTAATCTTTTTAACACCTTTAGACATTGCCCTAGCAAGCAAAGCATAATCAGCGTCTCCAACGCTTGAATCCATTTCTTTTTGAGGGATGAGAGCCGCAGTTGAATCGAGAACAACTAATCCGAACTGTCCACACTTACATGATCCATCCATAATGTCAAGCGCCGTTTCTGCACAAATAGCAGCGTTCATAATGTAAAGATCATCGACATTAACCCCTTGTTTCGCTGCCCATTCTGGATCGAAGCTTTGCTCAATATCGATCAACAAGCATTTTAATCCTTGTTTCTGAGCTTGGGCAATTAATTTTAACGTAAGATATGATTTCCCGCTTGATTCAAGACCAAAAATCTCTACTACTTTTCCACGTTGGATGCCTCCGATTCCACTAGCCTTATCGATATCTTCGTGGGCAAACGAAATCACTTCAATCCCTGCCCTATCAAAATCCCCAATTCGATAAATTAATGGTTCTTTCTCTCTATATCCAACAGATTTTGCCAAATTATTTAGAACCGCTTCCATTGGATTCTTAACTACTTTTCTAGTGGTTGCCATCTTAAGCACCTCCATACCAAAAATTTGCTTCAAAAAAAAGCCTACCCCCAAAGAAGTTGGGGGTAGGCTTGGGTCTCAATGGTTTAGAAACCAGTGCTATCGTCGGTGTCCCCGAAGAGGTCGTCATCGTCAGTAACGCTGACAGTTTCAACAGGTGGTGCTGAGGGGCGAGGTGCTTGCGCCTTCTCTGAAGGAACGGACTTACCCTTACCTTCATCCTGCTTAGGCGGAATCTTCGCGTCATCAGGAAGAGCTTCCCAAGCTTCATTGATCTTTTCCAAGGGAGTAGGAGCATAGATCTTCTTGAGATCTGCATGCTCGGTCCTGATCATCTCGACTTCCTGCTCAGTCCACTCAGAGATTCGCATAACTGGTGTGACCTTGTAGTTCGCCTGACGCTTGTTGCCTCCAGGCCATTCAACTTCAATTACGAAGTCAGGTCCTGATTTGCCAGCAGGATTGATTTTATTGATACGCTTGTAGTTAGCAAACGCTTCAAAAATCGAAGAACCCTTCTCAAGGATCTTCAGTTTTCCCGTTGGGTACTCTTCCGAAGTATCATTACGGTCAATGATATGGATTGCGAATGTCTTGCGAGGGTAAAACCCTGAATTCCAAGCGATATCTTGGTCCTTATAGGACAAGTGGGATATTAGTCTCGTGGTGAAAGGACTCCACCATCTGTAAAATCTTACAAAGTTCCCACAAAGACGAACGCGATATTCGCCTGGCTTGTCAAACAACATCCAAGGAACTTTCTTCTGGTCCTCGTTATTGTTCTCATTTTTCTGCTCTGGGGTCTTGAAATCTTCGTCCCAATTTCCGCTTTCTGCGATCTCACTCATTTTAGTTTCTCCTGTTTTTCAGTTTTGAGTATTTAGTATATAGTAGGCAAAACATTTGCCTATAGAACTATTATACATTAGAATACACAAAAATCAATGTCTTTTTGAAAAATTTTCAATGTTTTTTTAATGTTTTTTACGATAATTCGGCCTATGAGTGCAACTCATACTTCTTCTAAAATTCTAGTTCTTCAGCTTCCGTTGGCGATTCTTCATCATATTCGTCAACCCCGATAGGATTTCCAATATCTTCGTCCCCTAATGACTCTCCCCTAAAGTTAAAATCAGGTACGCTAGTCCTACCTAAATCATACATTCTCAGCTCATGCCCAATGATTGTAATTCTCCTAGACAAAATCTCTTGAGAAGAGTCCAAGTTATGCAAGATGTGGTTGGCAGTTTTCCAAAGGGAGTCAAGAGAAACGAAGTCCGATTCGAACTCGCTCATCCTGTAAATCGCATCAGCTTTCCTCTTGTCAGCCGACCCCGCCTTGGAAAAATTAATCCATGATTCTTTTAGGATGTCCACTTGTCTCTTTTTAAAGGTGTGGACTCTCCCAATCACAACCATAATCTCAGCCAACCTCTCCTTGACAGCCTGAATTTTGTGAAGTTCTTGACTTATCAACTGTAGAGTTGGGGTTGGGATGGTTTTTACGCTTAAGGAAGCGAGTTCCTCGTAGATTGTCGTATGATCAAATTGAGGGAACGTGCGATAAATCGCATGAACCTTGTTAACCATATGAGTGAACTCTAAAGGATACTCAGATCCGAGAGGTTGAGGAAGCTCTAGAAAAACCTGTGGAGGTGGTCTTACGCTAGTAATGTCCCCACATATTTCTTCAGCCTGTTCCATTTGAAGATCCATTGGAGAGAAGTCTTCGTCTTCACTCAGGATATCTTCTATTTCTTTGTCGTCCATAAATGCTACTTCGATGATCGTCTATAGGTAATAATATAGACGTAGTTATTAGTAAAACAAGATGTAACGTTGAGAAAACTACTCAGAATCATAAGATTCTACTCAGAATCGTAAACAACTTGATATTCGTTTCCGCCAAGTGCTCTTGTTTCATGCGGAACATAGTTGAAGCTCATTACTCCCTTGTCTGCTCTTGAAATTTGAACTCTTCTAATGTTCTCGGCGCTTGAATAAGTGTCAACAGTTGGACTTCCAGCCATTCCGTAAAGATTGGCAAAAATTCTAATAGTTGGTGATCCAAGAAGTCTTTCGATTTCAAATTCTGGATCGTCAAAATCATTTGGTCCAGCAATCTGTTCATTAAAAGATGCTTCAAAAAGGTCCAAGATCTCTGTGTCACTCATGGTATCCGTATTCATTCTAATATTTGGTATGTCGCTCATTTTTCATCTCCTTTAATCGTTAAATAAATCCATATCGTCATCGTCAAAGAAGTCGAAATCCTCGCTTCCTGCACTGACAGTTTCTTTTTTCTCTTCCTCAACAGGGGTAGTTTCGGAAGGTGAGGTTTTGGCCTCTTCAATCTCTTGGTCTGGCTCATCTTCAATTACTTCAGACTTTGCTGGCGGCTCATCATCCTCAAAAAGATCTTCTTCTAAGGTGTCAACTGATTCTTCGTCGACTGATTCTTCGTCAACATCAAGAATGTCTTCAGAAGCTCTGTCTATAACTTCCTTGGCTTCTGCTGCTGACCTATTCGCCGCTTCTCTGGGCTTGTCAGCAAGATTAGGGGGGTTGTTCTCCAACCATTCAGGAATCGCCTTAGAGATAGCCTCTTCAACTTCTTGAGCATTCTCAATACCCTTTCCCAAACGAGTAGGAACAGTTCTCATCGTCTTGACAATGCTGTCAACGAGATCTGTGGTAAGATTCTCTTCCAGGGTCAATCTTTCTGCTTCGCTTGAATATTCAATCTCTTCTGAAGCCTGCTTCGTGATTTCGATGTGCTGATAGTTTCCAACATTGATTCTGATGTTAATACACTCAGAAATTACTCGTTTATTACTCATTGTTCTTTCTCCTTTTCGTTATAAAACTTAATGATTTCGGCAAGGGCCTTTAGCTCTGATGGGCTAGGTTGACTATAGAAAACAGGGCAGAAAAGCAAACCGTAGCGATCCGTCCCATGATTATAATATAGATACAAATAACTTCTAAACAACCTCTTCCCTTCATTTTTTGAAATCCTGTCTATTTCTTCAAAAATGTCGTCAATATTTAACTCCAAGTGCTCTTCCTCAAGTTGGGGAAGGATAACTTCAGTTCCTTCCCTAACAACATCAAATATCGTCCCTTTCCTTGAAAGGATTTGAACAGAGTCGTGTAACGCTTTTGGAACCACCAAATAGTCTTCATTTACTTCACAATAAAAAAAACGAATTGGTTTAGAAGAGGTAAAATCTCTCTCTCCCAGCTTCTTGTAGAATTTTTCTTTAAGGTTCATATATCTTAAACTCTGATTTAGTTTTAATTATTATACAATTAAGTGACAACACTTAAAAAGAGTCAAATAGAGATCCGCTAAATTGCTCCCGATAAGCCTTTTGCTTCTTAATTTCGTTCTTCTCTTTGACAACCTTTTTCTTAACTGGCTCATAACTATTGAGTAACATGCTTCTGTGCTCGTCATTGCTCAATTCGCCATCTTTTTTCCAAGCGTCCATTCCCCCCGCGTTAACTAAGGACGTATAAACTTTTGAAGATACTTTACTAGTGTCTACCCGCTTTAAGAAGTCTTCCAGTCCTTTGTATGGCTGACTCTCGACAATAGACTCCGACGCTTTTGCCCCGACGCCATCTAGCATCGTAATTGGTTGTCTAATGAACTCAATCTCTTCTCCAGTTTTTTTGTGAACACGTTTTTCAATACGAAACTTTGTTCCACTCTGATCGACACTAGAGTTGCCAACCATTATGCCCATCGCTTGCGCTTGAGCGATATATGACCTAAGCTTAACATTCTTATCACTATTGTCTATTTCAGACGACAATAAGGATGTCATGAACTCTATTGGGTAATAAATCTTTAAGTAGCAGCACTGATACGCCAAAAAAGCATATGCACAACTGTGCGATTTATTAAACCCATAGCCTCCAAAATACTCAATCTGCTCAAAGATTTTTGTAGCGGTTTCTGCCTTTATCCCATTTTTTTCACACCCACTAACAAAAAGCTCTTTTTGTTGGTCGAGAAGGTTTTGGTCTTTCTTGCCCACGGCTTTTCTTAAATTATCAGATTGACCTCTTGTGAAGCCTGCAAGCTCTTGAGAGATTTTCATTATATTCTCCTGGTAAACCATGATAGAATAAGTATCTTTAAGAATTTCTTTCATCTTTGGATGTAAAGGATTAATTGGCTTTCTTCCATGCTTATAGTCTGCATACATGATATGCATCTTCGCACGAAGAGGCCCAGGACGATAAAGCGCATTAGCAACAACCATGTCTTCGAACGAATCAACATGCAGGGATTTCAACAATCCTCCGATACCATCTGATTCGAACTGGAACACCCCTCGGTTATCCACTCCCTTAATTTCCCCATTAAGCATATCAAAGACCTTTTGATCATTAGGCTCGATGTCATCAATTGGGATATTTTTGTTGTGACGTAACTTAATCAACTTCAAAGTGTTGTCAACAACAGTTAATGTCTTCAAAGCAAGAAGGTCAAACTTAAGAAGTCCTAATGCTTCAACCTCTGGTCCATCAAACTGAGAGCAAATCTGCCCCTTTGAATCACGAAGAGGAATGTATTTATCAATTCTATCTTTACAAATAA
>Ga0307376_10005190_pt1 | contig 11776 bp, 2 predicted proteins | sample TR2MG_FD_202536 | JGI IMG/M metagenome (GOLD analysis project Ga0307376, IMG submission 202536) | Soil microbial communities from Risofladan, Vaasa, Finland - TR-2 | ecosystem: Environmental > Terrestrial > Soil > Coastal area > Acid sulfate soil | place: Finland: Risofladan, Vaasa | collected... | reverse complement strand
GATATAAATATTGAAAACATAAGTACAATCGAGCAAGAAGAGCAAAAGGAACTTTATAATGATGCTTTAAAAAGAGATATTGATGGAGACACATTAACTTATTCCATAATAACTCCACCACATATTCGACAATATTTGGAAGATAATGCTTTGGGTTTATTGCCTGATGCAAATGGTACAGTTAGCTTTAAGGCGAAGCTTGATACATGGGAGGATTTAACTTTGGTTAGTCAATATAAAGAAGGGCATGGAGTATGGTATCCACAAGGTCATAAATATGTTTGGAGCGATCAAGTAAAAAGAATGTTTTGTTATGAAAATGATTATATGCCACAATACGCTCCAAGTGGGTACGGTAGATTTACTATTGTAGATGTTAAATTTTTACATATGGATACATTAAGTGCAGAAACACCATCAGATCCATTAACAGCTTTATATGCTAATAGGATGATATACCAATTAGAAGTTGCTATAAAAACTTTTGGAAATGACGCTGGATTTACTGAAGCTGGAAGAATTATGGGAACAGCATCAAGTTTCTTAGATAATTCTAATGTTGGGGATAGTAAAGAGACAGGGGTTATAGCGTATGATTAATTTTATAAATAATAATTTAAGTTGTAATTTTTGTGAAAGGGGAATAATTTATTACGAACCTTCCGAAACGTTAAATTCTTATTTTGTTCCAGAGACATTTGCATTATCGGAGATTGGAGATATAATTGATAAAACAATAAATGAATATTTAGTTTTTAAATGTGGTATGTGCGGAAGTATGGAGAAATATACATATAAAGATATTGAAAAAAAAGTTAGAGAAAATATGTATGAACAAGTGATTAACACATTAGCCATAAAAGAACTTAGGGATTCTGGAGCTTTAAATTTAGTGGATAAGACACTTGTATTCTGTGATAAGTGTAAAGGGTTTGATGGTAAAGGCAGTTGCCCAACCAGAATATTTGATGAATGTAAATTAAAGAGGTTACCGCGTGAGCTATAATTTTATAAATGAAGCAGCAACTATAAGAACTAGCCCATTATGTTATTACGATAACACTGATGGTTACAGTACTGATTTTACTGTCAATGGTGATACGAATGGTTGGGATTATTGGGATGGTTTTCATACTTATGGTTGTTGGGATAATTTCATATTCGGTACTTTGTATGGAAGTTATGCTTTAATTGGTAGAACTACTATATTCTATCCAGTTCCTGCAGAGGACTATTATTTTATTAAAATTACTATGAAAATAAATCCCTCCGAACGTGAGGGTATACACGTGCTTCCTACTACTGGTAGAGTACAATGGGCTACTACGGCAGATTCCTCTTGGAATTCTACTAAAAGTTATGATTTTGATATAGATGCAGATAACGAATGGCATACTTATGTTTTAAATGTAGGAGAGCTTCAGTATTGGCAGGGAGATGTAGATAATTTACGTATATACCCTATTTATGAAGACGGCCAGGCGGGCGACGAGTTTTTTATTAAAAGTATAAAGATAATATCATTAGATACATATAGATGTAATAATATTAATTGCAGTTATTACACAAGTTATGAACACCCTTGTCCAGGAATTGGTACAAAAGGGTATTGTAAATCATCACAAAATAGTAGCACCACTTATACTGTCGAAGAAGATGTTAATGATGAATTTATAGTTAATATAAATGATTATGGTAATGAAACAATTAAATTAGATGTTATTTCTAATGCTACAGGACCAGAAATAGCAAAGATTTTAACACGTAATATTTCGAGAGTAGGTATAGGTGGGTATTCAGAAGTTGAGATAGTTTATACTGATGATTCTGAATTTATTATATATTCTGGAACATACACCACAACAAGCACAGTCGTGGTTGTCGACTCTACAGCTGCTAGATTATTAGGATTTTTTAACAGCACCGGCGTTGATTTATCATCTAAAACCACAGGGACTTTACCAGCAACAGGTGCTGAATCTGCATCATCTTTTAAAATAAAATCATTCCAAACATTAACCCTTTTTGATAACACCACGGATACTTTCTTTTATTTTGATCCGTCTTTATATAATGTGGAAGGGGGCAGAAGTGATTGGTTGGTCGGCGGGCTTGGGGTGTCAAATGTAAGTGTGGGTTGGAGTGCGGATACCCATGCGGCTAATACTGTCACAAGAAATAGTGATGTAATAGATAATGCCAATAAAACTATAATAGATTTCAATCATCCTTTTAATGCTAGTGGTAGGGTTAAAAAAATATATGCAGCCTGCACCCTTGATCAGGGATATGAAGATATGGGAGGCTACCCTCCAGCAACAAGTTATGAAGGTCGTTTAGAGGCTACTGGTTGTAAAGTTCTTATAATAAGACCGAAAAGAAATGGTAATCTAGAAGTAGTAGATTCCATAGACATACCTGATAGGAACTATTCTGGTGGAAGATTATACTCCTATGTACAAGAATCAATTGATTTGGATTGTGATGTTTGGGTAAATAAAGGGGATTTACTAGGCATTTATAATGCTAATATGTACACCGGTAAATCTATATCAGGCGATCAAGTAGATGCTTTATATTATCAAGTTGATGGTGAGGTTACTGGAGAATTTGACCCAGGAGAAATTTATGGCGAAGGTATGTCGGGTTTACTTATATACGCAAGGAGCGACAAGAAGCAAGATAAATTAGTTTTAGATGTAGATCTTGGCGACAGAGTTAATATTGAAGATATAAATATTATAGGTACAACAGATAACGTTGCTTTAGAATACAACATAGCTCGTTGTTTAGATATAAACTGGTCCGTAGATTTGTTTGGGGGTATGCATCAGACTGGTTATAAAAGTATTTATTACTACGCTCCAGATCCTCAAGACACTCGTACTTATGAGCATTTGAATGTAGCATATGGTGTAGATAAATTATCGGATGGTGTAAGAATAGTTCCCGATGGTTATGCTGGAAGTGGTTATATTGTTGGAGATGAAAGTTATGCTGCCTCACAATCTCCAGACCTAACAACCACATTTGTTGTTACAGATCCACAATATTTTTTTGTGAATGGAGATCAAGAGTGGTTAGGTATTTATCAACATAAACAATCAACTTATGCCGCCCAACCTTTTGTACAAGGTTTTAATGAAGACCCAGTAGCGTTTACATTATTGTTTCCTTATGGGTTAAATAAAACTATATATAAATCTGTCATATATTTTAAAGAAAAATGGAATTTTAGAAATTTTGCTTTATCAGTTACATATGATTTAAATGGTATTGATGGTGATGCGGATGATGTGCGTTTTAATTATTTATCAGAATACTCAGCTGTAACTATAGATAATCAAAGGGTAGCATTGAATGGTCATGGTTATGATTCTGTTGAAAAATATTTATTTGTAAACCCTAGTCGTGGAGAACCTGTATTTGAATTTTCTGGAGCTCGTGGACCAATAGGTGAATACCTTGGAGTTATTTCAAATTATGAAGAGTACACACAAGCATCTAACTTGGATTGGACATATTTATCCCATGAATTTGAACCCGTTGAGTGTAAAGGGTTTAGATTTTATTGTGATTATCATTATTCTACAAAAATAACAGAGATGGAATTGTATTGTAGAGTTGAGGATATAGGTACAAATTTAGTTGGTGGAATGTCGGTGTCTTATTCTCATTACGAAGATTTGTGGTGGCAAGCCTCTTTAGACCAAGACTCAGATACTTCCGTGACTGCAGATATTAAAGATACGCCAAGATATTTTTTAATAGAAATAGAACCGATAACCAAAATGACATTGAATGAAGTAATATTTAATGTTAAGCAAGATGAATTATATGTAGGACAAAAGGGTTGTGAGTATCAAGTTTTACCTATAGAAGCTAAAACTGACGCAACAAATGCTCCACAGATAACATATGTTAAAAACATATACAACAGTGATTATGATTTATATGTTAATATAGCCGATGATAATGAGGCTGAAGATAGGTTAGTGTTTCATACTAAATTAAACAGTGAGGAATCCGTAACTAATCCAGAAATAGGGCCAGACGCTGTATATCATAAATCAGATGATTATCCACTTGTTGGTACATATAAAAATTGTGCTATTAATTCCGAATGTTGGGGTTTAAGAAATCTTATTGATGGGAAACAATCATATTATTCATATGATAATGGTTATAGTTGGTCTGAATTTGGGACGCTCTCTTCTGGTGTGTCTATAGATTTTACTAACGTGCCCGTCGCCGATACAAGCACATTAAATATACCTGTAATATCTAGAAATAGATATTGGAAACTGGTATGGTTAGCTGAAGACCATCCTGATATGAATGTAAGAGAAATGGTTCCATTTTATGATGGTCAGGAATTAGACTGTACATTTTATCATGAAAAAACTTTAGCAATTGAAGATGGACCAATGACTGATACTGCGCCCCACCTAAGAAATAGTTCTGTTATTGGGAGTTATTATAAGTTAGATGGCACAAAAACTATTGGGATGGATTTCGGCGCACAAGAAGCTATTGACAAATTGATTTGGTTCCATGATTCCATACCTGATTACAACATTTTATATTGTGGGATAGATAAATACACAAAATTAAATTTAACCATAAGAGATTTTGATGTTATAGATTATAGCTATGATGAAAGACCAATAACTATAAGTAACGCAGAAGCAGGCACTGGTAAATGGGATTTTGATTTTAATGAAGTTCCTACTGTTAGCGGTCTGTGTCTCCAGTATGATCCAACCCCAACCAGTTCTACATTAGGAGATTTTCCAGAATTAGTTGATGGAACTTTGTGGACGGATTATACTGTTCAAAACTGTACATCATCTTATTATTATCCAAGCTCTTACGGTGTTGATTTAGGTTCCCCAAAGAAAGTGCATATGATGAGATTTTATATATATACTTATCCTACTGGTACTTTAAATGGTAGTTTTTTGGGTAATTATATTTGGTATGTTTATAAATCAAATGATAATGTTAATTGGACATTGACCCATGAAAGTACAACAAATCCTATAATAACATTAGACTCTGGTTATAATGCAAGTTTTGATTTTTATTTACCATCTGGTCCAACAGCTAGATATTTTAAAATGTATTCTTCAAGTTTAAAAGCCATGGGAGGCAACAATCAATATTTTCAATGCAGCGAAATAAAAACATATGTTGAAGAACCTAATTCTTATAAGACAGGTATAGGGTTTGATGGTAATAGTTCTATTACTGTACCAGCAAGTGATGATTTTGTTTTTCCCGGAACAAGTTCAGAGTTTACTATAGATTTTCACGTTGAATTTAATTCATTACCTATAGTTTCTGGTACTGATTATTGTACTATGATTAGAAACTGGCCAGATGTAGTGTCTACAGTTAAATTTGGAGATATACCATATCCACCTGAAGATTGGATGGCTAATGCTATTATGGAGCAAGGCGGTGTGGGTATTAGAGATTCTAATTATGCTGTTTTAGTTAGACCATTATATAATTTAGCCAGAGCTAAAGACGCAGCATACTCATCTTCTAATCTAGGGTGGGGATACGCTTACAACGCTTTTGATGGTGACTTTTCTACAACGGGTGCTTTAAATCCACCAATACCCAGCTGGTTTAAAGTTATTTTACCTGAAGCAAAAAAAGTTACAAGATATGGGTTATATAGTTATTACGGTGGTCTCACCACAAACTCTGCTAAAGATTTCGAATTACAAGCATATATTACTGCAAGTGGGACATGGATTCCATTACATAGCGTAACAAATCATTTAGCAACAGAATATGAAATGCAATATTATACTTTTAGTAATCCTTACCCTGCTTGTACACAATATAGATTATATATTACTGCTAATTATGGTGGTAGCTATACAATAATAAATGAAATTGAATTGTTCGATGATTCTTATGGAGCAACTCCATCTTTATATCAAATGGAAGCTTGGTTTCAATCTTCCAACCCTGCTAATTACGCCGGAGGAACAGTACAACGGTGGTCACGTCAAAGTGCTGTACTGTTTGAGGGTGGTCATCATGTGAATATAAGTCGTTATTCTTCTAACACTTCTATGTATGTTAATGGTGAATTGGCTGGTACAATAACATCATTGGCTGCGGGGTTTAATTCTCACTCCGAAGATTTAATAATTGGCGAGAATCTTGATGGTGTTATATCAGATATGAGAATTACGAAAGGTGTAAGGAGAACTGATTATTTACCAAAAAACTGGCATATAAATGAACGATATTATACTTTATCGTTATATGTTAGTGAAGATGATATAGCATATGGTAAATATTGTGATTTAGATTTGTATAAAGATAATTCTCACAGTTATTATTATTCAGATAATGTATTTAGTTCTGATTATTATTCTATGTTAGCTATAGATTTAGAAAATAGATATGATTTGGAATTAATAAGAGATTATGGTGCATCTGATGCGCAACCATTCTCTATATACGGTGATAATAGTTATAATGTTTATTACTCAAACGATGAAGTCAGTGATATTATGCAGGTTAACTGGTCTACAAGATCTGATTATGATAATTATATAACTTTATATGCTGGTGAAACTGTAGCCAATATAGGTAAATATCCAACAAAAACTTCGGCAGCAAGAAGTTTTACGGCCGTTGATTGTACTGGGTTGACCAAAGAAAATGGATTACTTGTAATTGATTTATCATTATACTATGATTATTATACTCCATGGTTTGACACCACCATACCAGGTAGAATAGAGATAAGTAGTTCTGCCGGCGTGTCTAATGAAGTATGGTATTATATATTAACTCCCGCTGATTTAGTACGAATAGACGTTTCTTGGACAACATTTTATTTACCTTTAAACTATTTTGAAACTACTGGTGATGAATTGGATGTTTCGCAAATTGATTATATAAGAACATATTGGTATGGTCAAGAGACATCCGAACTTGGTGTTTATGGTGCTTGGCAAAATGCAAGAGTAGCTTGGCCATATCAAGATGCTTTAACGGTTGCAGACGATGCACGTTGGATAAGATTTGATTTATTAAGTGGTGATGGTGAAGATAGAATCATTAGGGAGCTTGGGGTATACCCTGATATATCCACACAGCTTTCTCCTGGAGGTGGTCATTACAATCATGAGTGGGATTATTTGGGCAAATCTGTAACTGCGTATGAAAGTTCTGCTAATTTAGCACTTGGCGCGACTGTAAGTGGTTCAAGTTATTTTGGTCTTATGGTGTATCAACACCTCACAGATGGTGTTATCGATGTAAGCACTGATACTGGTGAGACTGAAGAGTCTTCAACATTTTATACTGTGTGGGGTTCTGAAGACGAAGCTGAACCATGGGTTAGTATAGATCTTGGTGCGGAGTATAGTGTTTATAGATTTAAAATATATCATGGTTATAATGATGGTGACACAGATTATATGGCAACAGATTATGAAGTGCAAACTTCTACTGATAATCAAACTTATGATACACAATTCACCATAACTAACAACAGCTCTTTTGAAAGAACACATGACTTAACACTTCCCGTCCAGGCAAGATATGTTAAAATAGCTATAACTGGTTATGACACTAAGAAGATTGTATTAAAAACCGATTATGAAAGAAACAATGTTGATTTCTTTGAAGGTGCTGTAATGCGGGAAATAGAAGTTTATGAATATTATGGTTATCCTGTGATAAGTAGTGAACAATACCCAATTGTCGCTGTAGATATGCTGGATCAATTTTATTTGTCTTCACATTCTATAGTTGGTGTAGATGCCGAAGATACAACTGCCGATTGGGATAATAATGATCGTAATTTTTGTTATTCAGATTCTGTTTTAGATGCGACTAGTAAAGTTGATTTCCGAGAATGGAACGAAGCTCCTGGATATGACAGATGGGCTGTTGTCAAAATGAACTCTGCTACTGATTATAGAGGAGGCCCACATTATTTAAAACATATAAGAATAACTAGTAGTGATGACCAAAATCCTTGTGATTACCCCTGGTGGTGGCAGTCTTCCGTAAGCACTTTAAGTAGGGATTATAATCAAATTGTTAGTAATTCTACAAGCGCTTTAAAAATAGAATACCCAGCTTCAACAACTATTGATTCTATAGAATTTATAGAAGGTGATCATTTTTCAGTGGACACATCAGCTTCTTGGAGAGATGGTTTTAATTTTAGGATAAGAATAGATGATGTGGATAATTTGGATAGATCATATGGATATTTTTATTTGGGTGGATATGATTACACAGCCGGCGCAAACCCTGTAATTTATAAATGGTATATGAGTACATTATCTGGTAGTTTAGATACTGGATGGAATAATATGTTTTTACGTTTTAAAGCTGCAGATGAAATTGAGTATACAGAAAGTGATGAAGCTGATTATGATCTTAGGATAATAAGAAATGTTAATTTAGGTACAATGGGGATGGTTTATAGGGGTGTCGGGAACGAATTAACAATGCATTTTGATGGTTTTAAGATTGAGAGAAACAGATTTTATGATTATTCAGCTCACGCTGTTGGTGCTTATCTAAATAATAATGACTATATAACAGCACCAATCGGTGAATATGATATGTCAAAAGGTACCATAGAGTTTTGGATAAGACCGGATTATAATTATAGAGCTGCTGATTATTATGGTGTTATGCATAATAGAGCTATATTTAGTTTTAATAATAATGCTAATGATGTTTTTGGATTAATGATTGGTTACAATGGTTTTGAGATTTATTTCGGAAATACATCAAAGATTTTAAATGTATTTTCTTTAGAAGATCTTGGTTTGGATATATTAGATGTAATGTTTCATATGGGTATAGTTTTTTCAAATGACGGGACACAAATTGCTTCTGATGGGAGCACGTTTAGATTATATTTTAATAATTATTTAATATTTAAATCTACAGAAACATGGAGCATTTTGGATAATAAACATTTCACATTTATTTTAGGAGGCACTGCCCCGTTGAATTTAAAAGTTGGTACTTATATAGAAACGTCATCTGTGGATGCTGTAATTTCTGATTTTAAAATCTATAATTATTGTAAAACAGATTTTTATAATTCTATGAGAAATGTTGCAGATGGGGCTGACAAACTTATAAAACCTAGTAATTTTGTAGCATTATCAAAGGATAATCTAACCTATTATAAAATAAGGGAAGCGGGTCTACCTTTGGTTTATAATAATGTTTTACCAGGTGTGAGCGTGCCAGTGTATGTTAAAATGGATATACCTGATGGTTTAACTGGCAAAGAAATTAGAACTGCTGGGCTAAAAATTTATTGGGATATAGCTGTTTAATGGGGGAAATATGTTATTTAATTTATTAGAAAATGGATATGTAACAGCGAGTGGTACAATGCCATTTAGCCTTCAAACTATATCCGAAATACTATCTGTTAGCGGAACGTTGACAATATCAGGTTCCAATGACGATAGTTTTTGGATTTATGGGGATATTGTTGATAGAATTGCTGTATCTCAAATACGTTATTATTTTGATAGTAGCACAAGTTCAGGAACCGTGGCTTCAGGAATTAGTTTTTCTTATAAAAACGATGCCACAGATAGTTATTCAAGTTTAACCACTAATATAGGTGATTGTTATTATTATACAACTGTGCCCAGCCCTTCAGCACCAAGATATATAAAGCTTGTACATACTGTTTCTGGTACATCTATTGAGGGCACTGTAGTGGGCTTAGAGGTTATAAATGATGATACAGTTGTGGATTTTGGAGCGAATAGTAATCTTACTTCTGATACCACATTAACCTCTTTAAATTATTTAAATTATAACGACTATATTAAAGAGATAAAGGTTTATAATAGTGGTAGTTCCGTAGCTAATGCCCATGTTTATATAGATCCACAATACAGTGACGTTGATACTCTTTTATCAATATCTGATTCTGAGGATGGTCCATGGGTATTTGCAAGGAATACTGATTATGTCATTGTGGACGGCAACAACTGGCTCGGCGGAAGATATGACGCTACATACACGGTTGGATATAATAATGAATTGGATGCTGTTAATAAACATTATAGTATTACTCTTACTAATAACGATTTAACAGCACAGTCAACTTATACTAACAATAAAAGTGTTTTGGCCGAGCAGGGTGTTTCTATTGATATGTTTTTAAGTAAAAAATGGTATTGGGAAATTTATATAGATAATGAAACCGGCGCTGGATTTATAGAAATAGGAATAGGTCCAGCATCACTTGATGTTTATGCTATGTTAAGTGGCAACTCAAATACTTATCACTATAAATCAAATGGTAATAAATGTAGCAGTAGTAGTTGTACTGCGTATGGAGATACATTCACCAACGGTGATACAATAGGTGTAGCGCTTGATATGGACGCTGGCAAAATATGGTTTTCTAAGAATGGTGTGTGGCAAGCTTCTGGAGATCCAGTAGCTGGAACTAACGATGCGTATTCCGGCATCGATCTTGCTTATACATATGTTCCTGCGTGTGGGTTGTATGATAGTGGTGATAAGATCACAGTTAATTTCACCTCCACTACGTATACACCACCAGAAGGGTTTTTAATTTTTGAAGTTTTAACTACTGATGGAAAACTTAGATTGTATTCTAATGCTCTTGTGGGATCGTACACAACACCCATTTTTAGAAATGATTCTGCTAAATATGCTTGTATAGATTTAGTAGCAACCACTTCGTCAGGCGGTATTTTAACGGTGGATGCTGAAGACTACACAAGTACTATAGAAGTTAGAAGTAGTGCAACAAAACCAAGAGATTATAATGTTTATAGGAAGCTTATTCTTGTAAAGACAGGAACATTTACAGGCGCTTTTTATTATATAGATTATTTAATAGATAGTGATATTGAAATTTATGATTCTTATAAAAGAACCGGTTCTTATTTAACTACTGTTAATCTCGGAAGCTCGCAGTTTAGAAATAATTATACCGCTATTTATATAAACGATGTAACTGCTAAAAGTGTGATTTTTGAGTCTTGGAGTATTAGTAGTTATGGAGATACATTTATCTTTTTTTTAAATCATTTGGGCTACGTAATTAGTCTGTTAAAATTAAGAGATAGTAATTGTGGAGAGATGTTTGTTTATTTTATAGAGATGGATGATGTTAATGATGATTTTTGGATTTATATGTATAGCGTAAGTTCTTTGGCTTCAATAGGATATAGTTCTGGCGGATATTATTTATTTCATTTTGATTCTGATTTGAATAGATTATATGAAGAACAATCTAGCACTAATTTTATAGTGGGTTGTGATATGATAAAAGACGGCACTGGTGCGTTGTGGTGTAGTAGGGCTGATGGCGCAAATGCTATTTATAAACTCAGTTCTAGTGGTGATATTTTATTATCTTATGATAATGTTACTGATGTTGGTCGTTTAACTACAGCTTTAGATGGTGGTTGTTGGTTTATAGATGAGAATTCTTTATACAAACTTGATTCTGACGGAGAGCTTGAAGATTCTATAACAAATTTAGACATAAACTATAGTCTTGATTGGGTAGTTCGTGACGAGGTTGATTCTGAATTTTTATGGATAGTTGATGGTCCTTATGTTAAATTTATATCTACTGACGGGCGGGTTTATAAATCACTTTACTTTGAAAACTTTACAATTACAAAATTATATACTACAAGAGAATATTTAGTTGTATATTGTACTGATATTGGAACCGGAGAACTTCTTACAAAATTTATAGGGA
>Ga0307376_10005185_pt1 | contig 11780 bp, 2 predicted proteins | sample TR2MG_FD_202536 | JGI IMG/M metagenome (GOLD analysis project Ga0307376, IMG submission 202536) | Soil microbial communities from Risofladan, Vaasa, Finland - TR-2 | ecosystem: Environmental > Terrestrial > Soil > Coastal area > Acid sulfate soil | place: Finland: Risofladan, Vaasa | collected... | reverse complement strand
TGCGCCGCCGAGGGTCAGCGTAGTTCCCGCATCCACTGCGATCCCGTCTACGGTCACCGTTCCCGCAAGCGTCACCGCGGTCGATGCCACCTTCGTGTGAAGCGTCCCGAGCACCTGCGTGTTCGGTACCAGTGTCTGCGCACCTGCGCCGTCCATCACGAGAATCGACCCCGGTCCGTTCGCCGCGGTCCCGAAGGTCACATTCCCTCCCACGGTCACCGTTCCGCCGCCGATCCCGTTGAAATCAAGTGTTCCGCCTGCCCCGTTGAATGCGCCGGTTACCGTGATGCTGTCGGTCCCGGAACGCAACAGTGTCCCGGCAGTGATGTCCAGGGTTCCTCCTGCCGTCAGCGCTCCGGAGGTTCCGTAGGTCTTCCCCGCGGCATTCACCGCCATATTGTTGAACGACTGCGCGTTCGAGGTGATCGTGAACGGTCCCGCGCCGGATGAGCCGGTGAAGGTGACGGTGGAGCTTGCCGCAGTAAGCAAGCTCAAGCCCCAGTTGCCGCCCACGCTTACTGCCTCGCTCCCTGCCGCTGTGAGTCTTCCCGCTCCGCTCACGTCGGTCCCCACCGTCAGATTCTGTGAGTTGAGACCGAAGGTACCGCTCTGTATGGAGAGCGCACCAACGAGTGTCAGCGGGTTTGTCGAGATCGTGTCGGTAAAACCTGCCCCGGGATTCACCGTCAGATTCCCGATCGCGGCAACCGCATTGATCACCTTCCCGGCCGATGGGCTCATCACGATAGTTGAATTCGCTGGAGTCGTAAATCCCGCGCTCGCTATCCCGATCGTCACGTTCCCGGTCGCGGTGATCGTGTTCGCTGCGGTGTTTGTGATAGTGCCGGCACTCACCGTCAGGTCTCCGCAGGCAAAGCTCGTCGGGGTGCCTGCGAAGGTAATATTGCCTCCGCTCACCGTCACCGTGTTCGCACCTGCGTTCACCGTTCCTGCCGCCCCCACGTTCAGCGATCCCGCCGACGCGGTGATAGCTCCGCTTGTCAGCGTGTTCGCCCCCACCTGCCATTGCGACGATGCGCCCGACAATGTCACACCGCCTGAGAACGTCACGTTCGCATCCTGGATCACCGTGCTGCTTGCGACCGAAAGATTGGTCGCGATCGCGCTCGTCAGATTCCCCAGGTGCAGCGTCTGCCCGGCGTAGGAGATGTCGTTACCGGCGTAAGTAAACGTTGACCCGGATCCCTGCAGCGTTACGGTGCCGCTTCCACTATTCAGCGTGAGGGTACCGTTGTTCGTAAGTGTCGTTCCACCGGTAACATTCAGCGTGACTGCACCGGGCGCCACCGTGCTGTCGAGATTCAGTGTACTGCCGAGCGCAATACCCGTGGCTCCTACGGTGCTCGTCCCGCTCCACCTGACCGTTGAGCTGTTCGTTATACTCACCGTGTTGAAACTGATTGACGCCGGGATCACCGTCTGTGCTACACCGCCGTTGAAAATAGCCGTCTGCGCTCCGCCGCCACTCGCGAACCCGGTGGTTGCGACATTGTTCGTCCAGTTCCCGCCTACCGTTATATCAAACCCCGCTGCCGCAAGCTGTCCGCTCGATATCAACAGATCCTTCGTCAGCACAAGCGCATCTGCCTGGGTCACACTCGTGCTCGCCGCCACAGTCAGGTTGTTGAATGCGTTCGCAACTCCACCGCTGGTCACCGTCTGCGTCACACCCTGGAAGGTTACCGTCTGCGCTCCGCCACCGCTGGTGAACCCGTTGGCAGCGTTGGAGTCAGTCCAGTTCCCCGACAGCGCCAGGTTATTCCCGCTCGCTTGAAGTTGTCCGCTCGCTGCTATCTGCGCATTCCCTGCAAGTGTCAGCCCCGCCGCAAGCTGCACTACGGCTGCATTGGGCACAACCAGACTACCGATCGGCACACTTGCGGTAAGCAGCGCGGGCCCGGCTCCAGTCATCGTCAGCGTGTTCTGCCCCGGATTGGTGAACGGTCCTGCTATCGTCACATTCCCGCTCACGCTTATTGCACTCGTTCCGGGTGACACCGGATTCGCGATTGTGCCGTTCAATGCCGTGGTCGATAGCGTCGGGCAAGATACCGAGCCACCTGCTCCGAGGCTCAGCGTTCCATTCTGCACATTCACCGGTCCGCTCGTGAGCAGGTGCGTACCGACCTGCCACTGCGACGATGCGCCGGACAATGTCACGCCGCCGGAAAAGGTTACGTCGGTGTCCTGAACGACCGTGCTACTCGCCGCCGAAAGATTGGTCGCAACCGCGCTCGATACATTCCCCAGGTGCAGCGTCTGCCCGGCGTAGGAAATATCGGTGCCGGCGTAGGTGAACGCGGAGCCTGAGCCCTGAAGCGTCACGGTACCGCTCCCGCTGTTCAACGTGAAAGTGCCGTTGTTCGTAAGTGTCTTTCCACCCGTAACATTCAGGGTGACCGCACCAGGCGCCACCGTGCTGTCCAGATTAAGTGTACTCCCCAGGACGACCCCCGCCGTTCCCACGATACTCGTTCCACTCCACCGCGCAGTTGAGTTATTCGTTATGCTCACCGTGTCGAGAGTCTGCCCGTTCGGCGCCACCGTTTGCGATCCGCCGCCGTTCAGGACAAACGTGGACCCCGCGGGATTGGCGACAGTGCCGAACGTCACATTCCCTCCGACGGTCAGAGTGCCTCCGCTTCCAAAATCGTAGGAGCCGGTAACGCTGGAGGAGAGGTTCGCCGTGACCGTCACTGACTGCGCAGCGGCATGGAAGCTGGTCGCGGCCTGCAATGTGAGCGAGTTCACTGTTACCGAGCCGGTAAGCAGGGGCCATGTCGATGAGCCGGTGCCTATCGTCACATTGTCGATGGATTTGGGTGGGAAGCCGAGGTCCCAGTTCGCACTCGTTGTCCACCCGGTGCCCGTGCCGCCGAGCCATACAAGCGATGAGGCCTGGAAGCTCCATCCACCGGGCAGGATCGTGTCATTGTTGCTCAGATCCCCGGTGTTCGTCGCTGTGATGTTCACGGTGCCCGAGCTGTCGTTGCTGTCCTGAACGACTGCGAAGGTTACTGTGGCCGCACCGATCGGGTCGATGTTCCACTGCGTCGGACTCGACGTGCTTGCGAGGTGAATGAGAGTCGCCGCGCCGGTAGTACCGGTTATGGTGAAATTGCCGTTTATGGTCTGCGTTCCGCCCGCCTGAAACTGTATAGTTTTCCCCGCAGCAGTCGACGTGAGATTTCCAAACGTGCTTGATCCGAGGATCTGCGCTGTAGCGGTAGTAGTGAGGTCAACTGTTCCGCTCACCGTCACCGTACCGCCTGCCGAATTATCCCAGTTGCCGGCAAGCTGCAGCGTATTCGCCCCGCCTGCGAGCGTCGCACCGTTCAGACCCATCGTCACGTTTCCGGCCACCTGCACGGGTGCGCCGAGGTTGATCACATCAGCCGCCGCTCCCTTGCTGAGTGTCAGATTATTGAGCGCGTAACCTACTCCACTCCCGAGCGTCACCGGCGTCGCAGTTCCGTTCATGGTGAGCGTGGCAGCAGCGCCGTTTGCGTTGTAAGTGCCAACCGTGAGACTGCCGCCGACGGAGGTCGAGCCGCTTGAGGCCGTGAGAACTCCGGCTCCCGTAACGTCGCCGCCGAAGCTCAGCGTTCCGGCACCTCCGGTGACGGCTCCACCGATCGAAGTAGCCCCGGTGATTGTCAGATTGAGAGCTCCCGGTGTGAACGTTCCGCTCGTAACGGTCAGATTGTTTGCGACAGTAAGGCTGGATGTGAGCAGGCTCACGGTGGCGCCTGAGTTGAGAACAAGATTGTACACGCTGTAGGGAGCGGCAACATTGATCGTCTTCGCGGTTCCCGTCATGGTAACGGTGGGCGTATTAGGTGCGTTGAACGTGATCGCCCCGCTGACTGCTACGTTGCCTGCGGTACTGAGGCTCGCTGAACCCGGCTGAATCGTGCCGCCTGAAATGGAGATATCACCTGTCGAGGTGACCGAGACACTTCCACCCGCATTGCCGAGTAGCGCCGTTCCGGTTCCCGAGAGGCTGAAGCCCGAGCTTCCGAGGGTGAGGGTTGCTGTTCCATTCCCGGCGCCGGTGAAGGTTCCAGCCGTGATGGAGAGCCCTGCCGCATTGAGCGTTCCTCCGGTACCGGTCTGATCGAGTGTCCCGCCGTTCACAGCTACTGTGTTCGTCCCGGCGGCAAGGACTCCACCGTTCACCATGAGCGTTCCTGACGCACTCGAGAGCGTGGGAGCGTTCGCGAGCGTGAGCGTCGTGGCGTTCATGTCGAGCGTACCGGTCGTTACCGTGAGCGTTCCGTTCACCGTCGCGGAAGCCGCGAGCCGAACGGTCTGCGCCGCGGCTCCCTTCGAAATCGTCAGATTGTTGAGAGTGTAGCCTGCGCCTGCGCCGAGATTCACCGGTGTGGCGGTACCGTTCATGGTGAGCGTGGCAGCCGCACCGTTTGCGTTGTAGGTCGCCACCGTCAGTGATCCGCCGACCGAAGTTGAGCCGCTTGAAGCGGTGAGCGTTCCAGTTCCGGTCACGTCGGATCCGTAGGTCATTGCTCCTGCGCCGCCAGTGATCGTACCGTTGTCGGTGACCGGACCGGTGAATTGCAGCGTGCCGCCCGTCGCCAGGGTGAGCGTCGAAGTTATCGTGCTCGTACCGGCGCCGTTGACAGTAAGGTTCCGCCCTGTGCCGTCGAAGGTTCCGCTCGAAACCTGGAGCACTCCGGCAAGTATCAGCGAGCTGGTGGAAATGGTGTCCGTCACTCCAATTCCAGGATCTATGGTGAGATTTCCGATGCGAGTGGTTGAGTCTATCGCTTTCCCTGCGGAGGTGGTCATGAGGATTGTCGAGTTCGTGGCATTCGTGAAGTTGGCATTCACTATACTTGAAGTCACACTCCCGCTCGTGGTGATCGTATTGACCGCAGTGTTGAAAATAGTTCCGCCGCTCACCGTCAGGTCTCCGCAGACGAAGCTCGTCGGGGTACCTGCGAAGGTGATGTCGCCACCGCTCACTGTGACCGTGCTCGCTCCCGCGTTGACGGTGGCCCCCGCGCCTACGTTCAGTGAGCCGACCGACGCGATGATCGCCCCGCTGGTAAGCGTATTGCCGCCGACCTGCCACTGCGATGTAGTTCCGGAAAGCGTCACACCGCCCGAGAACGTCACGTTCGCGGTCTGAATCACGGTACTGTTCGCTGCCGATAGATTCGTTGCGAGGGCACTCGTCAGATTCCCGAGTCGCAGCGTCTGACCGTTGTACCCAATGTCATTTCCCGTCAGCGTGGTGCCGACGCCGGAGGATGTCAGCGTGACAGTACCGGTTGAGCTCGAAACTCTGAGTGTCCCGGTGTTCGCGATCGTGGTTCCCGCGCCCATCGTGAGCGTGGAAGGGGCCGCGGCGCCGGTTGAGTTCAGGTTGACTGTTCCTGCGTTCGAGAGCGTTCCGTTTATCGTAAGCGATGTCGTCGCCGCGCCGCCATTCGTGAACGTTTCAGGTGCCGAGACACTCAGGCTGCCGAAGGTTGCGGTGCCGGTGAGCGAAACTCCGCCGCTCCCGGTCATGGCTACGGTGGCGAATGTCTGTCCGTTGGGCACGATGACCTGTGCGGCGCCTCCCGTAAAAGCAATCGTACCGCCGTTCGCGGTAACTCCGAGCACGTCGAAATTGCCCGCCACATTCAACGTTCCCTGCGGCGCGCTGAGCGTAGTAAGCGTGGTCCCGGAGGTCCCGACGTAACCGTTGACCGTGAGCGCGTTCGCTCCCGCAATCGCGAATGCATTGAGCGTTCCGGTACCGCTTAGGTTGCCGCCAATAGTTTGGGAGATGTTCGGCATCACGAGCGTGCCGGCCGTCAGCGTCAGGTTGCCCGAAAGCGGGAACGGCGCCGTGTTCGTCATGGTCACCGTCGGTGTGGTGTACGTGTTATTCACGGAGAGATTCGTCAGAGTCGATCCGGTGAAGTTGACGCTTTGCACGGCCGTCGAGCCGTTCAACGTGACCGTGCCTCCTGAAGTCAGTGAGCCGGTGGTGCGCGTGATGTTTCCGGCTACAGTCAGCGGCGCGGTTCCCATCGTAACGCTGCCAGCAAGAGCGAGGTTTCCGGTTACCGCGAGTGTGCCGCCGAGCGAGGAGACTGTTGCGCCCGAATCGACTGTCAGGTTTCGCGTCGGATAGGAGCCGGCAGCAGGTATGATAGGAGCGAAGGTGGTTCCCGAAGGGATGACTGCGTTTGACGCGCTGGTCGGAAAGGCATTGGTGGACCAGTTGCCGTTCACGTTCCATACGGTGCTCACGACGCCGATCCAGGTCGTGATACTCGGGTCGTTTATGGTGATGATGAACGGATCGGTCACCCAGCTCGTTCCGCCGTCCCACGAGTACTGAAGCTGACCGGATGATGCGGCTCCCGCGTTCAGTTTCAGGCCGGCGATCGTGATCTGCTGACCCGCGCTGAAGTTGGTGTTGACCGTGAAGGCTGCAATCGAGTTCGAAGTGAGGTAGGTTACCGCACTGGATATTGTTCCGGTTCCAGTGAGCACGGTTACGGTTGCAGGATTCACCGTACTATCGAAGGTTGCGTTCAATCCAGGAGGAATCCTGACCTGAATGCGATTCACTCCCGCAACGATGCTTGGTGCGCTGTCTGTTACGCTGATGGTCGCAATTGCCTGACTGTTCGTATTCTGAGTAATTGTCTGGTTCGCGTTAGAGGTGAAGGTCGGCGGCGTGCTGGAGGTGAATACGACCGAGGCTGATGTGCTGGTCCCTCCGAGGGCGGGCGACGGACTGGGCGTGACGACCGAAGTTCCTTGAGCAGCGCTTGTGATCGTCACCCAGCCTGCTCCGAAGCCGTCGGTTGTTATGGTGCCGGTGGTCCCCGCCTGAGCTCCCGAGTTTGATGACAACAGCGTTGCCCCTCCGGTCACGGTGACATTCACCGAGTAGATGGCCGGAACGGGCGCACCCGAGGAGTCGAGTATCTGAAAAGATACTGTGGAGGTTCCGCCGGCGGCCAGTGTTGACGGATTTGCGGTGCTCACGACGCGGTAAGGCGTTGGCGGAACGGTGACCGGACTGAAATAGATCGGCACAAGATTCTGAGAGTTGCTCGGCAGCCCCGCCGTGGTGCCAATATTATTCTGTGAAGCTGTCGTATATGCCCAGAATTGAGTCGGGTTTGTGGTCGCTGCAGAACCAGTCGCCGAGTTCAGGGTGAAATTCCAGGTCCCGCCTGAATCGCCCGCGTTGATCGCCCTCGAATCGACAGCATACTGGTCGTTGGTCGACCATGCAGTTCCGGTACCCGAAACGTAGGGTGCGGTGTAGACGGGTGAGCCGCTCAGCGGAGTCATGGATCCTGTCGTCCCATTCGCGATACCGGCGGAATCCGCGTCTGAATCGTAGTTCCCGAAATCGAGCCACCCTGTCGCTCCGCTCGGCACATACGGATACAGATGATAGGTCGTGGCGTCGAGCAGCATGAGGGGCACGGAGAACGCAAAGAACTGAGCGCCCGAAATTCCCGCGGGTGGCGTCGTGGTACCGAACGATACGTCGAGCTGAAAGGCGTTCTTGGCGTTCACGTTGCCTGAAATGTTCGCTATTATCTTGAAATAATAGTATCCACCGATATGCTCGCCCCAGGAGGGCTGAATGGAGGTCCACGGATTTCCGCTGGGCAGAAAGCGAGTCCAGGCGCTTCCCGTCGCGTCCGCGTAGCTCTGGAAACCGAGGAGCGTACCCGTCAGATAGGAGGCGTACGTTCCGTAGATCGTCCGGGCGCTCGGGTCTGAATAGGCACCTGCGCCGCCATAGATGTTGAAAAAGGTGCTGCCTGTTCCGGCGCCGCTGTCCGGAAGGACATTACTGGTACCGGGGCTATTTATGAACAGGTTGAACGGGGCTGAGATGGTATCGGGAATTCGGAGAAATACGACGGTCCAGGTCTCCATTCCTCCAAGCTGAGTAGATCCGACGACTGAAAAGTAGTTCACCGACGATGGCGCAATGCTCTGCGCGTGGAGCCCAAATGGGACAGCCAGCAGCGACGCCATGAGCACGATCCAGGCTGCAGATAGATATGAGCTGCTGGGCCGGTCGCGCACGTTCCTCACACTTCCTCCAGTTGTTTACATGGAATTACAGGTCCCCAGTACTCAAATGCTCGTAAATCGTCTGATGGATAGGATGTTACGAGCGTGGCGGCGCGTGGTGCTTACTTTAGATTATACCGTATCGTCGACGTATATTCCAATTCGCTGGTCGGGCGGCGTCGTCGTCGTCCGACGATTGATTTGAGGGATCAGCGAGATGATCCGGAACTTTCTATACTATTGCGCTATCCTTCATACTACCGATGTAAAACGGCTGTAAAAAGACAGTTTCTTGTGCTTCTGGAATGAACGGATCACCCCGCAGCCGTTTCGGCACTGGAGGTATCCGAATGCGAGAACTTACTCACTCTGGTTTCGCACTTTCACTTTGCGCAACCGTATTCGTGCTGGGTATATCCTGCACGCTCCCGACATCCGAGCCGACTACAAACAACACGACGCCGACAACCGATACCACACCCCCGACCGTCACTGCGCCGACGACAACGGGCTCAGTTGATCTGAAACCGGGAACCGCAAGCTCAGCATCCACATCAGTACAGCAGGGAGGCTCGGTGTCCCTCACCATCCCGGTACAAAACCTCGATACCGGTACGGTGACCGGTACAATCTCCGTGAGTCTCTACCTCGCATCCAGCAGCACCTTCAACACGGGAACTGACACTAAACTCGGGTCGACCTCATTCGACAGCATCGGAAGCAATGCCACGGTGAACGTTAACACCTCGGTCACAGTCACGGCCCCCACCGCAAACCTCGTCTACTATCTCTACGCCGTCGTAGACCCGGCAGGCGACGTGGTGGATACGAACACTGCCAACAATACGTCGACAGTTGCGGATGCGCTGCGGCTGCTCGTCTATGCTACCCCGTCGCCGCAGTCCTATCCGGTCTACGTGGAAACCTACGCTCCCGCAGGCGGAGGGACAGCAACTACGGCCATTGCGCTCTACAGGAAGACCTATACCGGTGTGGTTCAGTTTGTCAGCAAGCAGACAGGTGGCTATCCCGGGGACACCGCTAAGCTCGACTTTACCGGTTCTGGTTCCGAGCTCCAATCCGGGACATACTATGTGCTCGTATGGATTCCCAACACCTACTCATTCTACTCGGGTGCCTACGCCCTTGAGGTGCGCAGTGCCAACGTGGGTCAGGTGAGCTTCAACGCCCTTTCGAGCGAGCCGACTGCGAGCAACAACGCTACCGGCGTGACCGAAGGCACGGTCGACACCTATGCTGTCGAACCCTCCAATGCCTACTCGGTACCCGTCGGGCAGGCTGCGAACTGGTACATTCCGACAGGCGGTTTCGACTGGTTCACCTTCACGTTGCCATGAACGGGGGTAGACAACGCTGGGTCGACCGGCTAACCTGTTTGGATGTATTCAAGTGGCCACAATCTTTCGTGGAGGTAAAAACGTGAGAATGAAGCCGCTTATCGGTCTTTTTGTCCTGCCGATACTCGTTCTGTTGTCGTGCTCATCGCCGATTATTCCTGCAGCGAGCACGAGCAGCAACACATCATCCGGAACACCGCCCACCAGCGCACCGCTCTCGGTACAGAATGAATCGAATCAGGCGGTACTCCTGACAGAGACGGGAAATAGACTGAACATCTCGTCCACAGATTCTACGGGCGCAACCGTCGACTGTGCCAGCGCAACAGGCGTTACGCGCTTTGAGGATTCAGGCAACAGTTCGGATACGACATCTCCAGCTCTCATAGTCGGAACGACCCGCGACGGCCGGGCCGGAATATGGGCGTATTCGCAGAACCATATAGAGTCAGTCATCAGCGAAAAGGACGGCAAGGGCGTCTCCGTCCTGCCGGAAACCGACGAGGCGAACGGTGCCTTCGCGGGCCACCTCGGCTGGACATACCATGTCATGGGTACGAGCGGCGACGGGCATATGATCATCGGTTATGCAGAGAACAAGAACGGCATCAACTTCGGAAAGTGGACCATTGCCCCCGGTACGACCGTCGGTGTCTACTGGACTGTCTCGCTGTACCGGCACGAGCGTCATCTGCAGGTGTCCGGTGCGAAGGTGATCGGAACGTATGCACCGTCGACTGTAGACGACAATCACCGCCACGGTCATCACTTCTTTGATTATCTCAAGAGGCTCGTCCTCGACAGGCTGAAGTTGCTCCTTCTCAACGAACTTACTTCATACCTCACGATGGTCGAGAAGGATGGAATATCGATCGACAAGAGCACCGGGGACTATCAGGTGCTCGGCACCGATCAGGATGGAGAAGCTGCGCTCGCAACCATCGACCGGCGTGGCGAAATAACAATCGCGGCAACCACTTCCACGCCTTCGACTACCACAACAGGAGCGGTCGATCTCGCACCGGGAAATGTGAGCACTGCCGGGACCTCGGTACAGCAGGGTGGCTCGATCACCGTGACGCTTCCGGTGCAAAATCTCGCGACTGGCTCCGTCTCCGGACCGATAGCGGTGAACTTCTACCTTGCCACTTCGAGCACGTTCAATCCGGCGACAGATACATCGCTTGGTTCGGCGTCATTCGACAATATCGGCAGCTCTGCCACCGTGAACGTAAACACCTCGCTCACAATCACCGCTACCACCGCGAACCTCGTCTACTATCTCTACGCCGTCGTGGACCCGGCAGGCGATGTGGTGGATACAAACACTGCCAACAATACGTCGACGGTTGCAGAGGCGCTGCGACTGCTCGTCTATGCTACCCCGTCGCCGCAGTCCTACCCGCTCTACGTGGAAACCTACGCTCCCGCAGGCGGAGGGACAGCAACTACGGCCATCGCGCTCTACAGGAAGACCTCTACCGGTGTGGTTCAATACCAGGGAGAGAACGTTGGTGCGTATCCGGGGGCGACTGCGGTTCTGGACTTCACCGCCACCGGCTCGGAACTCACTTCGGGCACTTACTATGTGCTCGTATGGATTCCCAACCCCTACTCATTCTACTCCGGGGCCTACGCCCTTGAGGTGCGCAGCGCCAATGTGGGCCAGGTGAGTTTCAACGCACTCTCGAGCGAGCCGACTGCGAGCAACAACAACACGATTATCACCCTGAACGCGAGTACGGTGCCTTTCAATAGGACAGAACCGACAAATGCCTACTCGGTACCCGTCGGGCAGGCCGTGAACTGGTACATTCCGTACCAGGGTTACGACTGGTTCACCTTCACGTTGCCGTAGCTATTTCAGACAAAGGCACGCACGGGCCTGTCCTCAGGGGCGGGCCCGAATTGTTTTCCGGTTTGATGTTGCCGGCGAAGCAGACATTTGTTGCCCGCATTTCTGTCTCTCTATATCTCGAGCCGTCCTGTCCCGCGTGACAATTGATTCCATCGCGCTATAGCTCGTTCCAGAGCTTCTGACAGTACGCCAGACTTGCGGCTGTGCTGTCCGATGGAAGGGTGATGATTCCGGCGTAGTTCACGCCACGAAGTGCGCGCAGGAATGGTCGATAGTCGTAGCCATCTTCCGGGAGAGGACCAACGCGGGGACCTTCGGTCAGCTGCGGATCTTCAAGATGCACGTGCGCGATAAGATGGGAGAAACGCTGTATCCCCGCATCATCCAGCTTAATCTCCGCGAGCTCCCGGAGGCTTATCAGCGCTGCCAGGTTATCCTTATTGACCATCCGGATGAAATCCGACGTTTCTTCCATC
>Ga0307376_10005184_pt1 | contig 11781 bp, 11 predicted proteins | sample TR2MG_FD_202536 | JGI IMG/M metagenome (GOLD analysis project Ga0307376, IMG submission 202536) | Soil microbial communities from Risofladan, Vaasa, Finland - TR-2 | ecosystem: Environmental > Terrestrial > Soil > Coastal area > Acid sulfate soil | place: Finland: Risofladan, Vaasa | collected... | reverse complement strand
TAAGATCTTTATACTATTAATGTAATACCTTAGAAGTAGATTTAAGTTTAATTAACCCCAATTGATATTCCGAACACATTTTGTAATTAGGAAAATCACAAATTTCTTTAGCTTTTGGAAGATGGCACGACCGAGTAAATGGGCACGATAATAATGATTCCTCCATTAGCTCAAATTCCTTGTTCATTTTATACCTCCTCAAATGAAAAGAGTATACTTTCTTTTCAGATAGTACGTATTAATCGAAAATTATTAAATTTAACTATTATAATCTCTAAATTCCTCAAATTATTGTTAATTTGTATAACGATTTGTTTATACAAATAAGAAGAGCTGTGAAGTCTTTAATGTATTGATGTTCTTCGCTATTTCTTCATATCAAGAAAACCGCCGGATCTCATCAATTTGCACGGTTTTAAATATTTTCTCCCCGTTAATTCTGCGAACTCGTCCAATTTTACAACGAGTTGTTTGTAGTTCTTTTTACCCATAGAAAAGGGACCAGGTGAACGATAACCGGTTGATACAGCTTTATCAATTATTTTATAATTACTAACACAGCCTTCTTCTATCATCCTACAGCCTTCATTTAATTGGATTGCTATTAGGAGTTCGATATCGACCAGGCCTGCTGTTTTTGAGCGATCTATACTAGGTTCCTTATTTTGAGACCAATCATAGAAGCCCCGACCGGTCTTTTGTCCAAGGTTGTTTTCATTAATAAGTTTCGTAAACAACTTGTGAGGGGCAAAGTCTGGGGACAGAGTTTCTTCAAAGTATTTCATCGCGTTAAAAACCGTGTCTATTCCTATATAATCACATAAGCAAAAAATACCCATAGGCATAAAATCGATTACATCAGCATCGAGTTGCTCAAAGGGGATATTTCTAGCGATAGCTTGTTCAATAAGCCAATTTATATATATTTCAATAGTGCCTACGATTCTATTTGCGATGAACCCAGGAGATTCTCTTTGAAGTTCAATAAGTAATCTTTTTCCCTCTAAGCTTGGTAACTTATGGCCAACTTCTGTCGCAATTTTTAGAGTATCTTCTGAAGTTTTTTCTCCTTTCGTGATTTCGATTAATTTATTTTCGAGTGGTGCAAAAAAATGCATTCCGATGACCTTTTCAGAGCGCCCCGAAGCTTTTCCAATTTCTGTAATACTCATTGTTGATGTATTAGTAGCGAATATTGTATGTTCGGGACAATATTGCCCTAATTTTCTAAAAACCTCTTTTTTAATGTTCATAACTTCAGGAACAGCTTCAATAACAAAATCTACATTTTCAACAGCATTTTGTAAGTTTACTTCTTTTACTAACCTTTTTACGAGGATTTCAGTTGTAATTTTATCTTCTAATTGCCCTTCTTTTTCAAGAACTTTTAAACCAGTCCTGGGATCGTTGACAATTCTATCCACGGCCTTATTGATTAATTCTATGCTAAGATCGTTAAGGATCACCTTGCTAAAACCAGCCATCAGCGCTACTTGGGCGATTGCGTGGCCTTGTATTCCTGTCCCTATTATTGTAATGTTTTTTACATAAGAAATATCTTGCATTTGAATCCAACTATTAATTGGTATTTATAGTTTAAGAGAATTCACTGTTTTTTAAATTATTCGCTCTCTTTCTTAATCTCAAATGCATAAAATGAAAAATCAATGACTCTCGTAATTTTACCTTATTAACAGCATAAGGCTCAACTAATTATATTGCGATTTCCTATTAAAATATTAAAAAGGATTTTAAAACACTTGATTTATAGATTTTATACAAATTTACTCTCAAATTGAGCATAACGATAAAAGAAGGATGAAATGTGTCACTAAAAGAAAAAAATAGCGACAGTAGCGTGCGAAAGTTAGAACTTAAGAATCAGACGGTTTTTTTCAAATCGGCAGAATACATGTCTGAATTAGAGGATGAATCTATCGATGTAGTAATAACTTCTCCTCCTTACAATCGTGGAAAAACATATTCTTCGGATTTTGGTGAGTTTCATAATGATAAGATGGTTGATGCTGAATATTACGCCTTCTTAACTACCATTTGGTCTGAATGTTATAGAGTAGCAAAAAGAAGTGCATTATTCTTTCTGAATATTGGTGATTCTGCGGGAGATCAAGGGAAATCTGAAAAAGTCGCTAAATCTGCTGAAAACGCATCCTGGAAGCGAATTCAAGATATTATATGGGTTAAATCGTTTCTTGGGAAAGGACACTACACTCCATCAGGAGGAAATCAACGGTTAAATAATCTCTGGGAACATATTTTCCTCTTCGCAAGAAATACTAAAGAGTATAAAATTGACTCAAAAGCGATAGGGATGCCGTACACAGATAAATCCAACATTGGGAGATATTCTGACACAGATTTAAGAGATCCTGGCAATGTGTGGTTGATTCCCTACGTAAAAACAACAGGAGCAACTATTAAAAAAGGTCACGAAGCTCCATTTCCAATAGGGCTCCCGTATAAATGTATTAAAATGGTTCCAAATGCAAAAACAGTCTTAGATCCCTTTGGGGGGACTTGTTCAACATTAGCTGCGAGTTTGAAATTAGGTATAAGAGGTTACGCTTACGAAAAATATCCTCGCGTCGAAGTTATTAAATCAAGAATTCTCGAAGGAGAAGATTATTACGAGAGTGAAGAAAACCTAATACCTCATTTAGAATTATCTCTAAAATTGTTAAGCGAAATGTATTCAAAAATGTCTTTAAACATTCCATTAATAAAGACTAAAGTTACTTTCACGAGTTTTCAAATCTTAAACGAGGTTTTAAACAAATTACATATTAATAATTCCTTTAAATTAAGCTTAGAAAAAAGGATAGCAAATTATAAATTTTATGTAGAAAAAAATAATCCGCAAAAAAGTAAGTATCACCAAAAAAAACTAAACCTTGGTTCATAATTCTCCTTGAATAATGTTTAAAAATTTTTAGCTCTAATCCAAAGCATTATAAAAAATATTGATAATTAAAAAAAAATATTAAGACCTAAAACCTATGCTTAATTAAACGAGTTTTATCAAAAATTAAGGATTCGACTAAATATGGCAGGACTTACATATACTCCAGCTGAATTTAACACAATAATTACTATGTTAGGGTGTTTATGTGCTACAGTACAAGCAGCAACTGGAGCATACGCAGGCTATAAGAAGAAAAATATATCGCTATTAAAAACAAATGATGTATTATTTAGGGCTCATAGGGCTTTTGGTGGATTTGCGACAACTTTATACTTTCTAGGTTTGTTTGCTGGACTTGTGGGCTTTATTGGAGCTATATTTTTCGGAGAACCCCCTTTTGAAATACTTGATTTTAGTTTCAACTTTCATGTGTGGCCTAGCTTTGCAATTGCTGTCATAGTTATCTTGAAAACTTACTTATCATATTTCAGAAAACCTCTAATCTACAAATATAATAAATGGTTAGGAATTGCTACTTTTATCGCGTGGTCTTATAATTGGATTAGTTCTTCTTTTTCCTATTATTTAAGAACATTGCCATCAAACCCACAACATCCTCCTCCTACTTACTTACTACCGTTTGAATTGTTATGGTTTCAAATTATTCTCCCTTTTATTATAGGAGGGGTAATAGGTTTCGTTATATTAAGAGCTGCGGATAAAAAAGAAAGGTAAATGCAGAGGACATTAATAAAGTCACAAGATGCATAAGATTGGGTAATTGTTAGTCTATTCGGCAAATATTCGCTCGTTTATATAGGGGAGGAATTTTTACATTATAAGAAAAACTTTTTTATAATAAGCTGTAGTCTTTTAATGTAAAAGCATAAGAGGTGTGTTTAATACCGAGATTAGTACATTTTGAAATGAATGTAAAGGATGTTCATAGGACAATATCTTTTTATGAAGATGTATTTGGTTGGAGGTTTCAAAAATGGGATGGTCCTATGGATTATTGGCTTATAATGACTGGTGACGAAAACGAACCAGGAATCGATGGGGGGTTAGGTTACGCAGAAGAAGGCTTCCCAAAAGTGGTAAACACTATTGATGTTGATGATATTGATAATGTAATTAAGAAAATTGAAATTAATGGCGGTGAAATAGTGAGACCAAAACACGCAGTGCCTAGTGTGGGCTGGTTAGCTTACTTTAAAGATTCTGAGGGTGTAATGTCGGGAATTATGCAAAATGATCCTGGAGCTAAATAATTTTATTTTTTTTTTATACAAATCTAAAAGGAGCTTAAGAAATATTAATAAATTTTAATTTTTCAATAAGCCAAGCTTAATTTTTTCTTGCTCGACGAGTTCACGCCGTAATATCTTTCCAGAGCCTGATTTTGGAATTTCGTCAACAAATTCAACCTCTCGAATTTTTTTATAAGCAGAAATCCTTTCAGCAACCCAATCTATAATTTCTTGTTCAAGGACTTTTCCTTTAGACTCTGGTTTTAAAATGATGAAAGCTTTCGGAATTTCTCCTACATCTAACTCTTTTGATGGTTTGCCTATAACTGCAGCGTCAAAAACATGAGGATTATTAAATAATAAGTCTTCAAGTTCTGCAGGTGCGATACTCCAGCCTTTATATTTAATCATTTCTTTTATCCGATCAAGGAGGTGTTCGTATTCTTCTTCGTCAATGTATGCCATATCGCCCGTTCTTAACCATTTTTCTCCGTTTTTAGGATCTGACCAAAAGGCAAGTTCGGTAGCCTCTGGTCGGTTCCAATAGCCTTTCATAACTTGAGGTCCCTTTATAACTAGCTCACCAACATCTCCGCGATTTGGTAGCTCTTCACCTGTTTCTAAGTCAATAATCTTATGAAAAGTATCTGGAATTAAAGTTCCTTGGGATTCCATCTTTGGTCGAGACATAGGATTAACGGCAACTACAGGGGAAGCTTCGGTTAATCCCCATCCGTGTTGAATGGTTACATTTTTTGCGTTACAATTCTTTTTTGCTAATTTATAAAATTTTTCAAGAAGTTCAAGCGGGATTGGGGCTCCACCATTATTAACAACTTTAAGATCCTCCCAATCGTATCCTTTAACTCCTGGCTCTTCGAGGTGTCTAACTACTGCGAGGAATATTGGTGGTACACATAGGCTGTATGTAACTCTATATTTTTCTAACAACTCACAAAACTCTTTTACAACGAATCGAGGTGTTACAACCTGTGATGCACCTAACCAAATCGCTTGGTTCATACAAACACTAAGACCATAGATATGGTAAAGTGGAAGCACAGTCATAGCGATATCAAATTCGCTTAACTCGAACATTGGACTTGCTTGGACTACATTCGATACCATATTGTAGTGCGTAAGCATTGTTCCTTTTGGTAAACCTGTGGTTCCACTTGTATATACCAGTGCTGCGAGATCTTCTTTAGGATTGAAGTCATACTCTGGAGGATCCGGTTTTGTATTTTTCATTAATTCTGACCATCCAATGGCTCCCTCCGGGATTTTAAGATTTGCTTTATTCTCTTCTAATTCGATTATTATTATTGTTTTAAGGTTTGTTTTATCTTTGATTGCTGCCACAGTTGGGTATAATGGTTGAAAAACCACGATTGTTTCTGCTCCAGAGTCATTTGCTTCGTATTTAACTTCATTTTCTTTGAATAAGGGATTCATGGGGACCATTATTGCACCCGCTTTCTCTAACCCATAGAACGCAATTTCCCATTGGATTGAATTGGGGGCATATAAGGCAATCCTATCGCCTTTTTTCACGCCTAATTTTTTTAATGCTGTAGCGAATATGTCTACTTGCTCTTTAAACTGTTTGAAAGTCATTTCCATAGGGTAAAGAAAAGCAAGTTTTTCAGGAAATCTTTCAGCTGTATCCTCTAATACTTTATGGATTGGAATTATGGGATAATATAGATGACCTCTTTTGAATTTAACCAATTCTTGCACCTCTCAAGCTTACGTTAATTTTTTCTCTTATAATTTATCAATTTTAATAGAATTCGTTTCAATTACGATGAAATGCATTTATTTTATTTATATAAAAGTTTAATGCAAATGATAGTACTGTTTAATTATTGATTAATTAGGAACATTATTTCACAAGAAAATGGAATATGTTAACATCTTAAAAGGCCAACCTGGTGAAGAACTTTTTCTTCTAGGGAACGCGGCCATTGCTCGTGGTGCTTTAGAAAGTGGTATAAATGTTTATGCCTATTATCCAGGTACACCCAGTTCAGAAGTTGGAGAGATTTTTACAAAAATTTTTAGGAACACAGGAATGAATTGGGTAGAAAGCAGCATTAACGAGAAAGTTGCAATTGAAGTTGCGGGTGCAGCTTATGCTCGAGGGGCAAAAGCTATGGTTGGTATGAAAAATGTAGGTTTGAATGTCGCTTCAGATCCCTTATTTGCTCTTGCTACAACACGCCCAAGAAATAAAAACTCCGCAATGGTTGTATTTGTTGCTGACGATCCTCAACAGTATTCGAGTGCCGTTGAAATGGATTCAAGGTATTACTTAAAGCTATTAAAAATACCCGCTTTGGAACCAAGCAACCCTCAAGAATGTTTGGAATATACTAAACATGCATTCGAAATATCAAGAGAATTAAAAATTCCTGTGATTTTGCGGTTGGTAACAATGGTAGCTCACGCTAGGAGCAATGTTAAAGTTGGAAAACTAATACCACCAATACTTGACGAAAGTTTTGATTTATCTCCTGAGGTAAATGTAGCGTCAAGACTCTATTTCTTAGATTTGAAACAAGATCAGATATATAATAGGATGAATCGAGCATTAATAATGTCAGAGAATAGTTCTTTAAATAGAGTCGAATATGAAAATGTGTCAAACGTTTTCGATTTAGGAATTATTACAAGTGGCGTATCCTATAGTTATATACTTGAAGCTCTAGATTCTCTTAACATAAAAGCACCTATTCTTAAACTTGGCTTCATAAACCCTCTTCCTGAAAGAAAAATCGTTATGTTCCTTAAACAGTTTAAACAAGTATTGGTCGTAGAAGAAAATGACGCGTACATCGAAACAGAAGTATTAGCGATTGCTCAAAAGAATGGCATTCAAACGAAAATACACGGGAAAGATCCATTTTCTTATTCAAAAGAAAGTTCATTATTGAATTTTGTTGGGGAATTAAATCCAACTGAAGTTGCTCTTGCGTTAATAAAATTAACTAATCTAAAACCAAAAATAAACCTCAAACAAATTAAAGAGAAAAAGTATAAAACAGTTAGAAGGAAACCCACATTATGCCCTGGCTGTCCTTACGGTGCAATTGGATATGCTTTAAAGAAAGCGGTCAAGAAATTAAAATCAGACTCAGGAAAAGAAATTTACTTTTATCAAGATATTGGGTGTTATACGCTTCTATCTTTCCCACCGTATTCTTTTGCTAATGTGAAGTATTGTATGGGATCGAGTATCGCTTTAGCTCAGGGAGTTGCGCACACTGACGACAGCTTGAATATAGCCATTATAGGGGATGGTACTTTTTTTCATTCTGGAATACCAGCTTTAATAAACGGGGTCCACAATAAAGCACCAATTTTAGTATTGATTCTAGATAATGGTTGGATCGGGATGACAGGGCAACAACCCCATCCAGGAAGTGATATTCGCTATTATCAGGAAGGAATCTATAAGGAAAAAGTAGATTTAAGGAGACTTCTACAAGGCACTGGTGCAAATGTCAGTGTAATCACTCATCAAAAGGGAAATAAAGAGAATTATCTCGATAACCTGGAAGATTTAATTTACGAAAAAGGTCACAGTATCATAGAAAAAAAGGATATGCAAGTTATTGTAATTGAAGATGAATGCATCCAAAAATATATTCAAAGAAACACGCTGGAAGTAAGGTATGTAGACGAAGGGTTATGCAACAATTGCGGTTTGTGCTATAATCAATTTAACTGTCCCGCGTTAAATAAAAAAAACGATCACGCTCATATTAATTCAAACGAGTGCTTAGGGTGCGGTATCTGTGAATCTTTATGTCCAAACAATGCAATATTAGGAGGAGATAATAACGAATACTAATAGTTATACAATCGTAATTACAGGTTTAGGTGGACAAGGCTTAATTAGGTTTTTACAAATTTTAGGATATAGCTTGATGCGAAAAGGATATAAGGTAATAACTTCTGAAAAACACGGTCTAAGTCAGAGGGGAGGAAAGGTAACCTGCTTCCTTCGTTTTGGAGACAAGATCGCAGCCCCGATACCTATGATAGGATCAGCAGATATGATAATTGCTACTGAAATGGCTTGTATTTTAGATGAATTAGAATATGCAAAACCTGATCGAAGTTCTAGGCTGATTGTAGCAACTTATGAGAAAGAAACTCAAATTAATGAATATCCTTTAGAAGAAAATTTATCAAAAGCCCTAAATGAGAATTCGGATAATGTCTATATTGTTCCAGTAATGCAAATAGTTGATAAATTTAAGAATCTTAGAATTATAAATACGATTATTTTAGGGTATATCATAAGATTCTTACCTATAGGTGAGGAGGATCTATTAGCATCAATAAATCAACATTTTAAAGGAAAGGTTTTAGAATTAAATCAAAAAACGTTTGAAGAAGGAAGAAATTTAAAATAAAAATACTTACTTCTTATTTAACTTCATTACAGGCAAGACAACTGTTCATAATTTTAACCATTCTATTATTCTCTTTAATTTCTTCTACGATTTCTTTAAAAATGCCTTTATAATATTCTTTTAGACTCTTTCTTTGCATCCCTATATTTTCATTTAACCAAATCCTTTCCCTTAATGCCTTCATCTCTATTACCTCCAAAAAAGATTTTTTTTCAGATATTTCATATTTACCTAATTTCAACTAACATCTGGTATTAAATAAATGAATATGGTATAATTATGAACTAAGATCGTGAGATAAGTAGGTTATATATTAAAATAGATTCGTTCTTCATAAACAGGAATAAAAATCTTACCAAAGTTATATTTTTAGATTGTATTTTCATGGTTATAGATGCGCTGCGTTTTTATTTTTAGATAGAATTTTATTTATTATATCTTAGCATCAACCAGATATCATTATCATTTTCAGGTAAAGAGATGTGTTCAACCACTTCAAATCCAAAATGTTCGTACAGAGTCAAATTTCTTTCGGGCGATTCTAAATAACAAGGTAAATTGTTTTCATCAAGTTTAGCAAACATAGGTTTTAACAATCTGCTAGCATAACCATTTCCTTGATAGTTGGGGTCTATAGCAACATTATATAGATACATGTGAGGAAAATTAGCATGCTGCTTATGTTTTTTACTAGCTAAGCTGCTATATCGCAATAAATTTTTTCGGCCTTCATTCCCTGCTCTAAAAAAAACGGAAAGAGCTCCATGTCGTATGTATTGCCAATTTGATAACTTTATTTTATCGTGAGGCAGCCAAGCAGCAACCCCCTCAATAACTTTACTTGGAGCGTAGACACTACCAAATTTTACAGAGATCTGAAATGTTAAATTCATTAATTTTGTTAAGTATTTCATCTGTTTAGAGGGATCTTTAGAGGAAGTAGAAAAATCGTCAGCTTCAAAATACGCTCTAGCAGCAACTTCTCCTGCTAAACGAAAATTAGTTTTATCGAATTTAAAGAGATTATCTAGGTCGTTAAACACAACTAGAATAGTTTTTTATAATTCTTAATTTCTTCTAAAACTAGATTATACTATTAAACAATCTTACAAACTAAAGTTTCAAGAGAATGATAATTCTACATTATAATTCTCGGAAATATCAGCTCGCCTTAATTTTTATATTTCGGGAGAGAAAGAGTAAGGGTATAAAGACAATCACTCCAAGGATTATAAGGAACACAAAGACTCCATAAATGTTGATTTCGGCTATAAAACCCGCAGCAATAGGAGTTAACCCAAAGCCGATTCCCTTTAAAATTTCATTTATAGTAGAATATTTTTTAGTATTGTTCGCAGCACCGTAATCAATCATAATTCTCAACGATGATCCTTGAATCAATCCTATAAAAAGTCCAATAGATGCACTAATTATTGATATATATATTATATTTTGAACTAACATGATTGCTATGGAGCTAATAACGATCATTATAAGGCTAGCGAATACCGAGATTTTTCTGGAATAGAATTTCATAGAATTACTCCAGGTTAATCCACCTAATTGTCCAACTTGGATTGAAAGTTGAATGAGATATGTAAAATATGAGGGACTATCTTCTATTTTTAGAAATACGGGATAACTAAAGCGAAATATAGATTTAGATATGGCATAAACGATGAGTGCTATCCATGAAAATAAAATGGGATAAGATATCATCTTATTATTTGAATTTATTTGATTATGAGGTTTTATTTCACTCTTAGGATTATGATCATCTTTTCCGATACCGATACTGAAATTTTTATTGAGATGATTTAATTCTGATTCTTTTTTAAGGAATAAACTAAAGAGCGGCAATGAAAATGAAATTATAAACGAAAATGCCATCGCGAAGTACTCGTCTAAAGAAAAAGCCAAAAAAAAACCAACTAAAAGCCCAGAAATAAAACCAAGATTCCAAGAGAAATTAAAATGTCTAAAATTTTTATTAGATTTAGCATCACTACTGACACTCTGCCACCTACTTAGTAGATTATAGCAATTGGGCCAAAATACTCCTAACAATAATCCATTTATAACTCGAATAAAGATAAGATAATTTGGATCAAAATATATCATCTGAGCGCCCACTAGGAGAGGAGTGCTAATCGTAGATAATAAAATTGAATTTCGAATTCCTAGTTTTTTTGTAATTAAGTGGCCAAGAATAGGACCAAAAATATATGCAATTAAAGGTGCTGCAGTTATTATTCCTAGCATACTCTCGCTTACATCTTTATAGAAATAAATATAATTTTGAAAGGCTCTCTCGAAAATAGATGTAAAAAATAAACGACAAAAGGAAAGCATGAATATAGGCCAAACACGATAATAAAATAGATTATCACATCTATCTGCGTCTCCATATTGAAACGCGGGCGTATCTCCTGTAATCCCCAATTATGATACCCAAACCTTATTTTATTAAGAAATAGAACACTGAATATCTCAAATACTTTTTCGTTTAGTAAAAATTTATTAACAAAATGTTACATAATTTATCTGAAATTAATTCATAATTTCAAAGGATTAAAAATGAATGTAAAAGAAATAAAGGGTCGCACTGATTTTAGTTCTGGTCAATTTTTAGGATATGTTTTATGGAAACAGTCTGACGGTTTTCACTTGAGATGGACAACTAAAGGAAAAAAAGAAAACGATTTTCAAGGAACGATAATATGTCAGGCTAAAGTTTTAATCACTAAAAAGCTTAAACCAGAATCTAAAGATAAAATCAAGATAACAGGGGGAAAAACAATTGAGTGGAATACTACCGTAAAAAGTGATATTGACGGATTAGACTTCCTCACTCCGGGTAATTTTGAACTAGAGTTACTTATTGACGACAAAAAAGTGAAACCAAAAGTAATATTTTTAGGACCTTTAATGATACAACCAGAAAGTAATCCCTTTACAATTATTCAGGCACCTTCTGAAAAAAAAATCCAACCGAAAGGAACGAGTGAAATAAAAAAGCAAGAACCAGAACCAGAGCCTGAACCAGAATATGAAACTACTCCTGAACTTGAACCTGAATACGAAACCATTCCAGAACCAGAGCCTGAACTAGAATACGAAACTACTCCTGAATCTGAGCCTGAACCAGAATACGAAACTACTCCTGAACCTGAACCTGAACTAG
>Ga0307376_10005183_pt1 | contig 11781 bp, 4 predicted proteins | sample TR2MG_FD_202536 | JGI IMG/M metagenome (GOLD analysis project Ga0307376, IMG submission 202536) | Soil microbial communities from Risofladan, Vaasa, Finland - TR-2 | ecosystem: Environmental > Terrestrial > Soil > Coastal area > Acid sulfate soil | place: Finland: Risofladan, Vaasa | collected... | reverse complement strand
ATCTTGGCTGCCGAAGCGTTCTTGCATTCCGGCGAGGCGTGGAGGTAGCCAATGTTGTCGTTGGCCCACTTCCAGTAGGGAACATCCTTCACGTCTCCCGTGACGATGGGTGCTGAGAAGTTCAGGCTGAAGGCCTCCGCGACCTCGGGGTCGAGCTCAACTCCACCCTTCCAGTCCGCGAGCTTGCGGAGGTTCCACTCGGCCAGGCCGGCTCCGGTGAAGAGGCTGAGGGCTGGAACCGGGGTCCCGCCGCCAAGCTGCGTGAGCATGGGACCGACGAGCGCCCGCAGCATGGGATTCGGTATTCCATTTCCGAGAACCTTGATGGCTGTCGCCTGCTTCTCGGGCAGCTTGAATTCTTCGCTCAGTCCCATCAGGGCCCGCATGTGGTCGATGCCCAGGCGGAACACCTTGCCCCGATAGAGCACCCGCATCGGCCACTCCTTCGCGGTGGCCTTGATGGTCGGGGCCGGGTCCCCCTCTTCTGCCGTTGGGATGCCCCTGCTGGCCGATCCACCCATGACGAGGAGAGGTCGCTGGAAGTCCGAGAGTCTGGCTTCCTGGCCGAACAGCCCCTTCTGCTTGGGCGGGAGTTGAGCCTGCTCTCCCCTGATGCCGCGTTGCCGAATAGCCTCCTGCTCCTTGGAGAACAGGTCGCCGGGAAGGCGGCCCTCCGTCATGATCGGAGTGCCGAATGTCGCCTCCGCGAAGCCGTCGATGAGGGTCTGGCCGTCCTTGTCTCGGATCGTTGGCTTCTTCGATCCCGGCAGGAGACGCGCGGCCTCCTCCTGGAGGTCGGCCGCGGGAGTCGGCGCGGGGGCCTCGAAGTCGAGGCCTTTCTGGCTGGCCTGCTGGACCCGGGCCTTGACCTTCTTGTACCCCACCTTGCCCCACGTCTCGGGCCTGTCCTTGTCGATCTCGAAGGCTCCCTCTCGGAAGTACCCGTAGAACACGTCCCCCTCGAGGCTCTTGATGGTGAAGAGCTCCCCGTCCTCGTTCCACTTTGGGTGCAACGAGGAGAGCTTCCGCAGGGCCCAGACCCGGAACTTGAAGCTCTTGATGTCGCGGCTGGGCTGCCAATGCGTCATGTCCTGGAGGGCGTATTCGATCTCCGAGGTGGGGAATTCCGCGTCGGGGATCTCGGTGCTCAGTACGTTGTCGTTGAACTCGGGGAGGAGGTCCGGGCGGAGCAGTTCGACCTGGCCCGAGACGCGGGCCCCGAGTTGCGCCATCTTGGAGGCGTTGATGTTGAAGTTCCAGGAGTCGATCTTGTGGTCCGTCTTCAGCATGATGATCCGCGACGGGCTGACCGTGGTGTAGCGGTGGATTCGCCCGACGGCCTGGAACATCTCGACGGAGGAGAACGGCGCGGTCATGATGACCATAGACCGCGGGCGCTTCCCGGTCCGGTCATCCAGGTTGACCCCCTCGCCACCCTTCTCGACGGTGGCGATGAGAACGCGGGCCTCGTTGGCCTGAAACCTGGCGATCGCGACGTCGGCCTTTTCGCTGGCCCCGCCGAACACCTCGGCGTGCGGGATGCCCTTCCCTATGAGCCAGTCTCGGAGCTGCTTGAGGGTCCCCTCGGAGGAACTCACGACGTACTCCTCCACGAGCTCGCCATCCCTGTAGACCCTCTTCACGGCCTCCGAATAATTCACCCTGGCGGCGAAGACGACGACGCTGTTGCCTCCCGCGAGCTCGCGCTCGATGAGCTCCTTCGTGATTTCGAGCTTGAACGGCTCCTGCTGGCGGCGCATGTGGCCCAGGCGGGTAGCAGCCTTCTTGCCTCCACCCGGAAACTGCTCCTCGATGAGGTTCATTTCGGCGTGGCCGGCCTCGGAAAGGTCAACCTGCATGACCTCTACCGTGAGGGCGCTCATGTCGATCTCACGCTTGAGGACAGCGCCCTTCGCGGTGAGTCTCTCGAATAGCTCCTGGATCCGAAGGTTCGTCTTGCCCTCGGAGTAGGGCCGCCAGTAGAACTTCGTGTGGGACTTGCCCTGCTTGTCCTTGACGATCCGCTTGGTGACGGACATCCCCAGGTCGTGCATCTGCTCCTGGGGGGTCTTGTCCTCAAGGAGTCCGATGCGCTCGGCCCAGAGGAACTGATCCGCGGTATCGCCCGGAGTGGCGGTCGCAAACATGACCGAGTGGGCGGTGTCGCCCATCCTCTTGCCGGCCTGGGCTCGGTTGGCCTCCTCGAGGTTCTTGAGGTTGTGGGCCTCATCGAAGATCACCACAGTCTCCGGCGTCACCCGGAGGGCGTCGAGCCGGTGGTAGGAGGTGATGTAGATGTTGCCGGCGTTGAGCGGGAAGTCTCGCATCGAGCTTGGGGCGTACTGGTAGCGCACCCGGAGCTGCTCCGCGGCCTCAGCGTAGGATCCCGTCGGCCTCCACCGCCCCTCGATCTTGCGTGGATTGAGAGTCTTCGGTGGGGCGATGATGAGGACTGAATTCCCCTTCTTGGCGAAGTGGTGAGCTACGGAGAATATCGTGTGCGTTTTGCCGACCCCGGTCCCGTCGGCCAGCATGAATCCGCGCCGCTTCTCCATCTGCTCGATCGCCTTCGCGACAGCGACGTGCTGGTGTTCCCCGAGGAGCTTGAAGTGCTCCGGCGGAATCAGTTCGAGCTTGGGCGCAGAGACGGCGGTTTCTTCTGGTCTGGCGAGGACAACTCCGAAGACTCCCCGCCTGGGCCGAGGAGGCGCATCAGCCTCCGTATCTCCGCGAGTTCCGGGTTCTCCTGCGCTGCGTACTCCAGGGCGTCCTCGTCGTTGGCCGGCGTCAGCCCTTGGAGTCGGAGCTCGCTGAGGCTCGGCATCGGCTCTGGGTTCTTCTCTGACATCTGGCCTCCTCGGGATTCTCAGCGTTGTGCCGAAGAGCCCCTCTTGCTTCTTCGTGGGCCGGAGCGGCGCGGGACCATACCGCCCATCGAGTGGGCGATCCGACTTCGACATCTCCTGAATCCCGAGATCGTCTTCCGGCGCGTACTCCGGCACGTCGAAGGGAACTTCCGGCTCCGCGACCTCGAGCTCCGTCGCCTTCAGATACGCCTGGGCGATCCGGGCAAAGATTCGACCCTGCTGGGCGCGGATGGCATCTACCGCCTCCTGGGTGGTGATCGAGACGTTGGGGTTTCCGGGGAGCCTGATCCCCCACATGAAGGTCTTGAGGAGGTGCGTCTCCCTGGCCTCCCCCTCTACCCGCTCCGCGAATTCGCCCTCCATGTCGCCCGACGGCGCGGGGCGCTGACCGGTCGGCTCCGGCTCCTCGTTCAGATCGGCAGCCAGGGCGTCAGCAATCGGCGTGAGCTCACGCTGGAACTTCCCGGCCATGTCCGTTCCGACAAAGACTGCGGCGGCCTCGGGGTCCTCGAGCAGGATCTCCTGGAGGGCCTCCATCTCGCAGTAGAGCTTCGCCCTGTAGGAGAGCATCTTCGGGAAGTCTGGATGCGACGGGGCCTGATTGAGGATCTCTACAATCTTGCGTCCCCCTATCCCGGGGACATCGAGAAACTGCTGCTTGAGCGACTTGTCGATCGCTCGGACCCTGGCCTCGTTCGCCGTCTCACGCTCGCTCAGGAGGGCCTCGACCTCCTCGCTCCACATCTCGCGCTCAACGGACTCGAGAATGGCAAGGCCGTCCGGTCTGACCTCCTTCGCGTACTCCGCGATGCGGTCGAAAAACGCCTCTTCGTCGCCACCGAACTCCCTGGCGATGGAGGCGGCAATCCCCTCAGCAACACTCGAGACAGGAACGTTTCTCGCCTTGTGTCGGAGGCCCTTGCTTTCGATGATCTGGCGAAGCCGACGGCCAACCTTCGCGGCGTCAGGCGCGTCCTTGATCGTCCCATCGAAGGTCTCGAAAAGGGCCTCGGCCAGAGCGTCCAGGGATCTGAGCTCGGCCCTCGCCTCGGTGTACGACTTCCTCTCTTTCGCGTTGCGGCGCTGGGCCGGTATGGCCTTTATCGCGTCGATGCGGTACTGGAGGCTCTGGCGGCGCTTACCGAGTTCCGTCTGCCTGACCATCAGGGCGAGAACGTCGTCGCGCATGGACTCGGGCAGCCGCTTGAGGGCGGCGGCGAGGGCCTTGCGCTGATCGTCCGAGAGGGCCTCGTTGACCTCCGGGCCCAAGTCCGGGGCCTCCAGCTCTATCTCCGGTTCCGGCTCAGGCGCGGCCTCCGGCTCCAGCGCGGGCACATCGGTCCGAGCGGCCCTCCGCCGGAGGTGCCATGCCGCCTCTTCGATGCTCATGCTGGCGGCCATCTCCTCCAGCACGGCCTCCGCCACCCTCATCGGGTCCGTGAGGTTGGGGTTGTCGTCCAACATCTCATCGACGGCCTCGATCCACCCTTCTCGTTGGTCCTCCGGGAGCTCGAGGATGGAATCCGGCATCGGGCCCACCGGGCCGACCCCAAGCGGGCCGAACGGTCGCGGGGTTTCGATGGTGTCTTCTGGGCCCAGGCCGAAAGCGTCGGCCATAGCCTCGGCCCTGGTGATCTCTCCCCGGATCAGAGCTCGCACCCGGTTCGCGTCCGAGGAAATTTCAGCATCCGGCTTCCAGCGGTAGACCGCCTCAGAGAGCTCTTCGAGTCGCTGCCCTGGGCCGACCCCGAGGAAGTGGATCTTCGGCTTGTCGGACCCGAGCAGCTTCGCGAACTCGGCCACCTCTGCCACGGTGACGGCCTTCGCGTTGCCGGGAAGCCCAATCGTGAAGTTGTCGATGGTCGTCTCTCCACCCAGGGCGTCGAGGGTGGCGATGAGTTGCTCGATGAGCGACTTCTCCCCCTTCTGGATGGGTATGATCGGCTCGGTGTAGGGATTGAGGATCATCGAATGAACCTCAAGTCCGAACGCCGAGAGGGCATCAAGGCTTGCCTGCTGGTCCCCTACCACGTCTGGCATCACGAAGCTGATCGGGGGATGCCAATCGTGCTCGTAGTTTCCAGTCTTGGCGGCGGCGGCCTCGAGGATCGCGTTGTAGCGGTCGAAGACTCGCTGGAAGTCGAGAGGCTCGACTCCCTGCATCTTGAGGTTCTTCTTGAACAGCCCGTAGGCCCCAGAGTCTACGAAGGCGTGGCCCCGGTAGGTGGCGATCGCGGTCCCGAGTTGGCGCACGCCGTCTGCCGAAAGCTCCCCCACGTCCACTCCGAACGGGGCCTCCCAGGCGGCGGCGGTCAGGAAGTCCTTCGTGCGACTCTGGCCGGAGACGAAGAACCGCTCGGCGGGCGGGGGCGGCTCGGTGGGGGTCGGGCCCCTGGGGAGCTTTTGCCGGCGACCCGTCTCGGTCGGCTCGACTTCGCGAAGGGCCGGAAAACGCTTCAGCCAGGAAGGGTGAACACTCTTCCCCATCTGGATGGCGTTGGTGACGATCCGGTAGGGTGTAAGAACCGGGCCGTGCATCCCGTTGTCGTACCACTCCGTGAGGAGCTCTACGTCCATCTCTCGTCCGGTCGGGCCCAGGAGAATCGCGTTCGGATCAAGGATGTCCTGGCCGACAAGGGTCTGCTCCCAAGGCTCGAGCTTCGTCGCCCGGTTCTCAATTCGATCCCGGCGAGCCTGGTCCCGAGCGATGGAGCGGACGGCCTCAGCCTCCTCCTTGGTTTTGAACTTCGAGACGCCGGAAACATCGGATGCCCCAGGCACCCCCTTGAGTCTCTTCCCGCCTACCGTGAAGACCCATCCGGTCGGCTTTCCCGTCACGCCGTCAAGCTCGCCCCTCTCGATCGTGGCGGTGGCGATCTCGGCGGTAGTGGCGGCCCCCTCCGTCGGCTCCGGCGGAGCGGTAGGAACTACTGCCGGCGGAGGGGGAGGCGGAGGGGGAGGGGGAGAAATCACCTCCGGCTCCGGCTCCGGCGGTGTCGGCGGCGGAGTGGGGGGCTCCGGCCTTGGCGGAATCTCGTCCTTCCGGCCACGACGCTCCAGCAATCGCTCGAGGGCACCTTCCCTGCCGTAGCCATCCTCATGAGCTCGGACCCAGTTGCGGTCCTGCTGATCCGTGACGAGTGCCTCGAGTTGCTCAAGCCGGGACTGCTCGGCGGGCGCGGGCGGCGGCGCGGGCGCGGGCGGCGGCGCGGGCGCGGGCGGGGCGGCAAGCGGCGGGGCAGACTCGAGCTCCTCCCGGATCTTCCTGAGTTGAGGCACGCTCATCCCGTAGAGATCAAAGGCGTCAGCTTCGGCCTGGGCCCAGCCCTTCTCGTAGGCGTCCTTCGCGGTCTTCGACTCCGGTTCGGCCCTGGCGGTGGAGAGCTTGTTGGCCTGGTCTACAACGAGCTTCTCGGTCGCTGTGCGGACGTCGGGCCCGAATCGCTCCTCGGCGTCGGCCAGGAGTCGCATCAGATTGGCGAATTTGCCGCGTCTCGACGGAATCGAATCTGGGCCATCCTCCGGCCCGCGGAGTAGCTCCGCGAGCTTGCCCACCTGGACTCCCGTGAGCTTGCCGGGGGGCGTTACGGGCCCGAATTCAGGATCAACCGTGGCCGTAGTGGTTCCCCGTCGCCTTCTCGGGGTCGAGGTTGGCTCCGGGCTTGCGGCGGCACCGCCGCCGGCCGGGGGGCGGGGCGGCGCGGGCGGCGGAACGGGCCGCCCTGCGGTCAATTCTCCGGGTTCCGTGGGTTCCGTGGGCGGGGCGGCCGGGCCAGGGGCTTCAGGAGCCCTCCCTTGGGGTCCAGGGCCCTCCAGGACGGCCCTCACGTCCTCGGCTGGGTTACCACCCTCCCCGCGAGCCACGGCGGCCTCCAGGGCCCCATAGCGGGCTCGTAGGCTGTCCGCGAGCGCGGTGTCCCCGATCTCCTCCGCCCGAGCGATCTCTCCCCAGAGACGAGTGGCTGCCTGCTGGACTGTTTCTCCGCCCATGCGGAACTGTCCGGGCCCCTGTGGACCCCTGACGGCCGGCTGGGCCCCCACATCTTCGGTCGCTGGGCGTTCCGCCTGGGCCGGATACTGCCTCTCGAGCTGCTCGTACCGTGACCGCAGGGCCTCAGCGCGGGTCGAGTCGCCGGCGAACTCCGCGGCCTGGATCTCGTTCCACAGCCGGCCGAGGGCCTCGCCCACGCTCTCCGGGGGCCCCTTGGGCGGGGGCGGGGGAGCAACCCCCTGCTCTGCCGTGTACCGCTCCCGGATGGCGTCAATGCGGATCTGGATGGCTTCGGCTCCCGCCATGTCTCCGCGCTGAAGGCTGGCCTCACGCTCTCCCTCGAGGGCCTTGACGGCCTCGATGACTGCCTGCTGCGCCGCCTTCCCGGAGGCGGTCTTCCCCGGCACGCCCATGTGGGCCTTCGAGCCGAAGCGGTTGGCGTACCGCATGAGGTGGAGCTCGGCTACCGCGGCCTCCTGGACGAGACTGAGAGAGTCGCTCGTGTCGCCCCGCGCGGCCCTCGCCTCAAGCTGCGTCCTGGCGGCCTGGAAAACCTCTCCGGCAGCCATGATCTGGTCGGCTTCGGTTCTGCTGATGCGGCCATCCCTCACGAGATTCTCGATGCCGGCCGGGCCACCGAGCTCGTCCATCGCGTTGGGCCAGCCTCGGGCACTCTCTACCTGGGAGCCGTAGAGGTCCAGGGCCTCCGCGAGTTGGGCTCCGGCCGCGGAGCCTCGCATCTGCTCGCGCATGGCGAGAACTTCAAAGCGCCCCATCCGCCGAGCGGTCGGGGACTCGTAGGCCTCCCTCCCGGGTGGCAGCTTGGGGCCGATGAAGTCTCTGGGGCCGATGAAGCCGGGCTCCCCGGGGCGGGGGCCCGTCGGGGCGGGCGGAGCCGGTCCCTTCCCCTTGAGCTTGTTCCAGGCGTAAGGGGAGAGGAGGAGGGCGGCGTCGAGCACCGGACGAGCGGACTTCTCGGTGACTTCTGGCGTCCAGCCGCCCTGGCGCTCGTACTCTGCGGCCGTCTCTTTCGAGCCCTCTACGACGCCGTAGCCCAGCATCCCCATCATGCCGTAGTGGGCGGCGCTGCGGGCCAGGCCGGCGGGGATAGCTCCCATCCCGCCACCGATCAGGGTCATCGCCACGGGGTCCGTTACCATCCCCCCGGCCATCTCGGTTGCCCCGCGGAGAAAGGCCTCGCCGTGGCCGGCGGGGGGCCGCCCCACATCGAAGGCGGCGGCCTTCAGCATCGCGTCGGTGCCGAGGTCAGCGAATTTCGGCGGCGGGGTCCCCATTTCCGGCGTCCAGCCAGACTGAGCCAGCATCTGCTTCTGATACTGGTCGCTGGCGAGCGCCCGGAACGGAATGCCCGGAATCGACATGAGGTGGCCGACCTGGGCCATCGCGCTCTCGAACGCGCCGGGCTCGTCTGCCGGCGTAGCCGAGGCTGGGACGTAGGTCGTCGGATCGGGAGGCTGCGGGAGCTCCTGATACCTCGAGCGAAGCTCGTCTATGTAACCCTGGAGGTGAGCCGAGTTCCGAGGGGGACTACGGAAGTTAATCGCCATCTACCCCCTCGCTATTCGCTCCCCCCCGGTGCCGGAGCGGGGGCGGCTACTGCACCCATCATCGCGGCGAAGGGGTTGAACTCCGGGTCCTGGATCTTGAATCCCTGGGCGATGTTCGCCCATTCCCGGCGTTCGGTGGTGAGGCGATCGAGCGTCTCCTGGAGTGCTGCGGCCTGGGCCGATCCGGGCGGAACCTCCGAGAGCTGCTTCTGGATCGCGGCCATCTGGTTTCCAATGTGCTGGTAGTAGCCGAGCGCGGCGGAGATTTTCCGCTGCTCCGCCTCGAGCTCGATAGCCTTGGACCCCCACTTCGCCTCGGCTTCGATCTCGGCGAGCCGGTAGGGGTCCGTGGGCCGCATCTGCGACTGCATGATCGCGGCGTCCCGGCGAGCGCGGGCGAGCTCGAGATCGCTCTCCCTGGCCTCCTCTGAGGCCTCGAACCGCCGACGGTCTTCGATGTCGCGGGGATTCATCGAGAGCTGACCCTTTGAGTAGAGGTCGTTGTAGGCCTTGCGGGTAGCCCAGCCGGGGGACCGATCCTCGTCGGTAGGCAGATTGACGCCGGCCAGGTTCGCTCCGCCGGGACCGATCAGCATCTTCTCGGAGGAGGAGAACACGGTGCCGGCTGGGCCGGATGCGACGTTGGATCTGGCTCCCGGCGGGTCGATGGAGCCGCCGGCCGCAGCGGCGGCAGCGGGATCGGTGGAGACGATGACGCGGCCGTCGGGCATCCGAACAATCCCGGGGCCGTTTCCCTGTTCCGCGGCGGTACGACGCTGCGCGGCCGGGGTGTGGCTCACCAGGGGGGCTCCCGTTCCCACCTTCGCCTCGGGGGGATCGGTCGGTGGAGCCTTCGGGTCAGTAGTGTTCCGCGGGGCCTCCCCCGCCGCAACGCTGGCCGCTTCGTTCTTGGCGTAGTCCTCCCGGACCTTCTTCTCCACATCCCTGGGCTCCGGGCTCGACGCGGCGGCCATGTCGCGGACGGTGGCTCGGGACGGGATGTCCCACGATGCCGTCGCTCCGCTCCCCCGAAATCCCTCACGCCGCATCGACCGCAGCGCGGCCTCGTCGCTCCGGCCAACCGGCGGCTTGCCGGTGGGACCGAATGCCGCCTTCCCCAAGAGAGCCTCGGTGGTCAGGCCGGGCTGGCCGGGGTATCGCTGCTTCGTCTCTTCCGAAGCGAGCCACTCCTGAAACGTCTGAGCCATCACTTCCTCCGCTTCTTGCGATCAACGAGGGCGGCGGCAGCGTCCTCGGTAGTGAAGGTAGTCTTTCCGCTCTTGATGGGTCCAGCCGCCCGGCGATTGAGCTCGAACTCCCGACGCATCTTCGGGCCCTCCATGAAGCCCCAGTCGTCCTGTTCGGCCGTCTCCTCCGGCGTGTAGTAGTCGCCCTCCCGGTGGGCATCCTTCGACCGCCACCGCCGGCGTCCGCGGCGGAGCCGGTCTGGGTTTCGGGCGATCTTGGCATCTCGCCGGCTGCGGTAGTCCTCGCTTCCGGCCGTGTCTCGGGAATCGTAGTTCGTTCTCGGACTCATGACGGCCTCTTCCTCACCCACCGCTTCTGTAGGGCGTTGTACATCATCTTCGTGTTCTTCTTCCGCGGCTTGCCCATGCCGGTGATGTAGGTGTCCTTCATCTCGGAAGAGGGGAATGGCTCGGAGCGAGTGAAGCGTTCCAGCCGCTCGTAGGGCCACTTGAAGTTCTGCCAGTTCTTCGTGGACACGTCACTCGCCCCTCTTCTTCTCCTTGTCGATGCTGGCGGACTCGAAGTCGGCCATGAAGTCCGTCGCGAATGGGGCATAGCTCATTCCGCCGCCCCTCGCCGGGGACATCATCGCGCCGTAGGCCGCAGACGGGGAAGCGGTCGCCAGTTGGGGATTCGCGTTCTGGCTGACGTAGATGCCCCCAGAGCCGCCCGAACGAACGTCTGGCCCAACCCCGAGGGAGGCAAGCTGGGAGGACGTGGGCGTTCCGGTCATCCCGTCCTTTGTGAGTTGGTAGTCGCCCTCGATACCCCATCCGGCAAGCTGGGCCTCGGACTGGTGGGGGGTTGTCATGCCGGAACCCGGTCCCGCGGTGACACCCGTCGCTGCGGCAAGATTCCTGTCGTAGTAGGCCTCGTTGATGCGCTTCTGGCGGTCGTACTTCGCGTTCGCGTCTGCCGTGCGCTGGCGGCCCTGGTCCACCTTGAACTGGTCCTTCGCCATTCGGGCCTGCTCATTCTCGGTGTCCCATCTCTCCTGCTGCTGTCGGAACGCCGCCTGGTTCCGACCGGGCGAAAGCGCGGCGTCCCGCTCCACGATCTGGGCCATCCGATCGTAGCGATTGAACATCGCCTCGAGCATCGGCGTGATGCCACTCATGAACTCCCAGGCACCGCCCATTTCGCCCCTCCTGTTTCGGTACTCGCCGCGGCCGGGGCCCGCAGGAACCTGAGTTGCCATTTCGAGCCTCCTAAGTGTAGGTGTTGCTGTAGCTGAGATTGCCGCCGACGTTCCCGACGCTGCTCATCATCCCGCCCATCAGTTGGGAGTAGAACGACATAAGTGCGTTGTTCGCAGCGGTAGCCGCGGCCATGTCCACTCCGTACTTCTGGATGTCCCGGCCGTAGAGGTCGAGGATCGACTCGGAGTCTGCCACGTCGCGGCGAAGGTCGAGCTCGAGGCGGTTGAACCGCTCTGAGGCCGGCTCTCCGATGATCGGAAGACCCTGCGTGTACGCCTGGGTCATCATCGCTTCCCGGCCGAGCTTCTCCTGGGCCATCGCGGCATTGATTCCCCTGGACGCCTCGGACCTGAATTCGGCCTCGTTGAACGGAATGCCGGATGCGGCAGCCGATTGCCGGGCCCTCTCTACGTCGGCCTCGAGCGCATCCTGCTGACCGCTCCTCATCACGTCCATTGCGTAGCCCGTGCCCTGCTCCAGGTTGCCGAGGTGGCCCTTGTACCGCTCTCGATACGCCTCGAGCTCGGGGTCGAATGGGGCCTGCGGGTCAATCGGTGGGAGCTTCGGCCGCGGTACGTTTCCGGCCGGCACTCCGCTCCCTCCCGACGGGAAGCCTCCGACCCCGCCGCCCATCCCGCCGAGATTGATCCCGCCGCTCGGGCCGCCTCCTGCGTTCCGGTGGCACCAGTCCGGGTCGACGATGTTGCCCCCCGAACTGACTCGCTCCGGGCACGGCTGGTTCCACGGGATTTGGCCGGCCCCGGCCTGGGCGTCTCGACCTCCCGCGCAGCCGCCATTGGGCTGCTTGTAGGTGCCTTCCGGGCAAGGCTGGCTGCGGAAGTTCCCCGTGCGAATCGTACCTGCGGGATCTGTCGGCTGCGGCGCTGTGCTCCCGCCGCTCGAGGCTC
>Ga0307376_10005182_pt1 | contig 11784 bp, 10 predicted proteins | sample TR2MG_FD_202536 | JGI IMG/M metagenome (GOLD analysis project Ga0307376, IMG submission 202536) | Soil microbial communities from Risofladan, Vaasa, Finland - TR-2 | ecosystem: Environmental > Terrestrial > Soil > Coastal area > Acid sulfate soil | place: Finland: Risofladan, Vaasa | collected... | reverse complement strand
ATCCATTTTTGGAGGAACCATGCCTCCTTCTTTATGTTCTTGCCTCTTCTTTAGTTTTTCCCAATCCCAATTCATAGATATAATTCCTGTCTGTTTGGTTTTCAAAATACTTATTTTTTTTATCCGACTTAATAATATAAGTTACCATGGCTTTCAAGTCAAGGGAAAAGCAAAATTTTCATGCTTAACATCGCACGGTCATATTCGATAACCCCTTAATTTTTCTTGTCAAAGCAACATTGAATCAATAAACCAAAAAGGCGCATGGCGTGAGTAAAAACGACTTTTTGTGAAACCGCCTCAATTGTTTCTTGACAACCCAATGGATCACTTTGTACTTCCTTTATTATGGCAAAAAGGAAAAACACCCCGGGAGCTGGACACATCGGAGATATTATCAACCATGTTTTGAAAACCTGTCGCCATGATGGTGACGGAGATCTGGCTCAGGTTTGGAGTCTGTGGGACACCGCAGTGGGAGATGTCATCGCAAAAAATGCGAGACCGGAAGCCTTTAAGGGAAAACTTTTACTGGTCCATGTCAACAGTTCAGCGTGGATGCATCAGCTCCAATTTTTGAAAAAGGATATGATCGATAAGATCAACGCCGCATTGGGAAAAGAGCTGGTTCAAGACATAAAATTCAAGATCGGACCGGTATAAAAAATGAAATCTTTGACCGCTGATTCTTTCTTTAACGGCCGCATCCAGGTTAAGCAGTACCGGTCCGGATACCGTTTTTCCATAGATGCTGTTCTACTGGCCTCGCATGCCAGACCGGGTCCGGAAGATACGGTCCTCGATTTAGGTACAGGCTGTGGTATTATTCCCATGATACTGGCCTATCGCAATCCGGGAATTGAAGTATACGGGATTGAAGTGCAAACGGATCTTGCCGATATTGCCGCCCTCAATATCACAGAAAATGGTTTGGACGATCAAATTGCCGTTCTGTGTATGGATATGAAAGCACTGATACTCGAAATGACTTCCGGACCCGTGGATCTGGTTGTGAGTAATCCTCCTTTCAGGAAAGCGGAATCTGGAAGGATAAACCCGAATCGGCAGCGGGCTGTTGCCCGACATGAAATTAAGGCCACACTATACGATGTGGTTGAAACGGGTCGTCGTATGTTACGAACTGGAGGACGATTTGTAATGGTTTACTCGGCGGAGCGCATGGCCGACATTCTCACACAAATGCGGACTGCCGGAATAGAGCCGAAGTCTATACGCACGATACATTCAGGAATAGAAACGGCGGCAAAGCTGGTTCTGGTGGAGGGTAAAAAGGAGGGGCGCGCAGGAATCAAGATCGGCCCGCCGCTGATCATTTACCGAAAAAACGGCGCATATACAGACGAGGTTGAGAAAATGTTTATGCCTTGAAACAGTCATAACTGCACATAGGTTCAAGGTTAAATCTATTCTGCAATCTTTCATCAACGGGCTGTTGCCCAAATCACTTTTCGCTGCCTCTGAACCTTGAACGGTTACAAGAAATCTTACCGATCGAGTCTGTTTATCACCTGGCCGGTAATGACCTTGGGGAAAAAATAGGTCGCTTTTCGAGGCATAATCAGGCCTGCTTCGGCAATATCGCGCACCTGCTGAATTTTTGTCGGATTAAGGATAAAAACCATGTCATGTCTTCCGGCGGCAACTGCATCAATTGCTTCTTCAGCAACGCTCGAATAGGCGATCAGTTTCTCATTGTCGAGCCTGGCTTGATCAAAACCCAAAATCTCCATAAAAATGAGCCGGGTCAGCACCGTTACATCAATATTTCTGATCACTTCCGGCAGTTCATCACCAAACATTTGTTCCATAATACCCGGTTTAAGTGTCAACAGGTTAAGCTCCGGACAACTTTTTATGAAAACTCCGATACAATTTTTCGAAGTATTCGATTTAAGAATTGAAATAAATTGTGTCAGGCCCTCTTTGTGATGATCGTCTTTGTAAGGAATTGTTATAATGTCAAAATAATCCTTTGCTTTATCGATAAGCGATGCCCTTGTTTCAGCGGGGACTTGATTAAGCATCCGATGCGCGGGAAGAATAACAAGCCCTGAATCTTCCATGCTGCAAAGGTACATCATGACGTAATTGCTTGGATGACCTCCATTAAAATCAGGATTGCCGGCTGACAGCCAATTCCGGTAGTTCAGCGCAGTTTCGTAACGATGATGTCCGTCTGCAATAAAAATTGCTTTGTCTCTAAGGGTTTCGGAAACATGCCGATGTACGGAACTATCGGTGATTCGCCACAGCCGGTGTTTCTGCCCGATGTTATCGGAAAAAACATGATCCGGCGTTCTTTCAAGGGATATATCTTTTAATCGATCGAGAATACTGTTTTCATCATCGGAATACAAAGAAAATATCGGACTGAAATTGGCATGACATGCTTTCATCAGCTCAAGCCTTTCCGATTTTATGTTGGAAAAGGTCATTTCGTGCGGCAGCACGATGCCCTTTTCAAACGGCTCAAGGCGGATCAGGGCGATCAAACCGTAACGTGTCACCCGCTTATTTTCAAAGAAAAATTCCATCAATGTCAGATAAAACGCCGGTTCTTTGTCCGTCTCGATGATACCTTCCGAAAGCCAATTGTTAAAGCAGTCTGCCGATCTTGTATAGCGATTGTTTGTGCGTGTATCGTTTTCGAATGTTTTGCCCAGGGTCAGCTTGATGATGTTCTGTGGGTGACTTTCATGAAACTGATTCTGTTCCTGCTCTGAGATAACATCAAAGGGAGGGGCAACAACATCTGCCAACTTATTTATCTTATTGATATTATATAGGATTCCCCTGAAAGGGATGATCTCAGCCATGTTTAAAAATTCCTTTTTTATAGGTCAGTTATGGGTAAATTTTTCAATGAGACGAACTGATACTATAAAGAAACACCTTGTTCAAGTGATAAAATTGACGGATCGATAAAAGGGACATTTTCAACTTTTTTTACGATCGTGTCTGCAGTTGGATATAACACTGTAATTTTTATTTTTTACCATGACCCCGATTTAACCGGCGCCTAAAAAGCCTGTTGTTATTTCGTCCCATATAAAATAAGATTATTGACAGGGAATATCAAAAAAGTATATTGAACCAACCGGTATTTCAAGGCTTGAGAATGATGGAGAGGTGGCCGAGCGGCTTAAGGCCCCGCTCTCGAAAAGCGGTATCCTGTCAAAAACGGGATCGTGGGTTCAAATCCCACCCTCTCCGCCAAAAAATAGCATCTAAAAGCCTGATACTTGCCCCCAATATTTTCGGAGAGATGTCCGAGCTGGCCGAAGGAGCACGACTGGAAATCGTGTGTGCTGTCAAAAGCGGCACCGAGGGTTCGAATCCCTCTCTCTCCGCCATTTAAATATCAGATTCAGCATCAAGGTTCGCATCGAGACCTTTGAAAAATGTTCAATTTTGCTCAAGACCAAGGAAGGTAAAAATTTTAACCACCTGAATACATTTGTATTTTGAGGATTAAAATTTGAGCCTGACGCAGGAATTGGGCGAAAGGGGGCGTTTTTCAAAAATCTCGTATCCAGGTTAGGAAAAACGCTTCATGTCCTATCTCGTACTTGCACGTAAATATCGCCCTCAAACCTTTGATGAGGTTGTCAAGCAGGACCACATTACACGGACGTTGAAAAACGCTATTTCAGCCGGCCGTGTGGCCCATGCAATCCTGTTTTCAGGGCCGAGGGGGACCGGAAAAACAACGGTTGGCCGTATATTGGCCAAGGCCATGAATTGTAAAGACGGTCCTGTGCCCGTTCCATGTAACCAATGCAGTTCCTGCAAGGAGATCACCGCAGGGAATGCCGCAGATGTTTTCGAGATTGACGGCGCCTCAAACAACAGCGTTGATCAGATCAGGGAACTTCGTGGAAACGTCAAGTACATGCCTGCCCACAGCCTCTACAAAATATATATTATTGATGAAGTTCACATGCTCAGCATCGCCGCCTTTAATGCGCTTTTAAAAACTCTGGAAGAACCGCCGTCCCATGTTATGTTTATTTTTGCCACTACGGAGCCTCGAAAGATTCCCATAACCATTCTTTCCAGATGCCAGCGGCATGATTTCAGGCGTATAGATGTTGAATCGATTTCCGAACATATGGAAAAGATCTGCAAGAAAGAAGGTGTTGAGATAGATCCTAAAAGCTTAGGGTTAATTGCTCGGGATGCAAACGGAAGCATGAGAGACGGTCTGAGTCTTTTGGATCAAGTCATATCATGCACCCAAGGAACAATTTCACATGACCATGTACTCGACATATTAGGGGTCGTCGATAGAGAAATTATTTTTAAAATTTCAGGCGCTGTTTTCCGGGAAGATATTGCAGAGATTCTAGACATTCTGGACGCGGTTTACAGCGCGGGGCATGATATGAAAAAGCTGTATGCAGACCTGATTGAACATTTCAGGAATCTGCTGATCGTCAAGATGGGGGAAAAAAACCGTAAACTGGTGGATATTCCGGCCCATGAAATAGACTTAATCCTGGATCAGGTAAAGAAGGTCCCAACAATTTTTTTGAACCAGATTTTTGATCTGCTGTTTAAAGAAGAGATTACCATAGACCATTCATCGCATCCAAGGCTTGCCATAGAAACGGTTTTTATTCGGATATTTCAGACAAAACCGGCGCTACCCATTGATGTTCTTATCGCAAAGCTCGATAATCTTAGAAAAGATATTTATGAAACCAAACCCGACTTTGCTGTCCCTGAAAACAGGTCTACGTCCCAGGATGAGCGGCAAGATTCACCATCAACATTAAACAGGGCAACAGGAACGGCAGAATCCCTTGAGACTTTTGCTTCGGCACCGGAAACTCCGGTTGATCAAAATGAGGATATTAAGGGCACATGGAAAAGACTTTTATCGATCATTTCAGAAAAACATCCGTCTCTCGCAGCCAATCTGAAGAACTCCATAATAAAAAAACTGGCCGACAATCGCATTGAAATCGAAGTTAACGGAAGCCATTTTAATATAAATATGATCCTGCGGAATAAAAATGAAGCGATTATCAAAAAAGTATGCAGCGATTTTTTCGGCAAAGAGATGGATGTTGTTATTGTGCCCAAAAAAATAAAAGACCCGGAACATCAGGAAAAGAAAAGCCAGGCGGGCCGTTTGAAACAGGAGGCTTTAAGCCACCCTCTGGTTACCGATGCTTTAGAGATTTTCAACGGCAACGTTGTTGATGTCAAAATTTTATAGGAGGTATTTCAATGAAAGGCATGGGAAAGATGATGAAACAAGCCCAGCAGCTTCAATCTAAAATGATGAAATTACAAGAAGAATTGGCTAAAAAAACGATTGAAACGACTTCAGGCGGCGGAATGGTAAAGGTTGTCGCCAACGGCAGGCAACAAGTGGTATCCATTCAGATCGAAAAGGAAGTTGTTGACCCGGATGATTTGGAAATGCTTCAGGACTTGATACTGGCAGCAATAAATGACGCCTTAATAAAATCGCAGGAAATGGTCTCCGGAGAGATGAGCAAACTTACCGGAGGTATGAATATACCGGGGTTAATGTAGACACTTCAGGTTTGAAAGTAATCGCTATGAGTTATTATCCAGAATCTATTCGGGAATTGATAAAAAACCTCTCCAAGCTTCCGGGTATCGGAGAAAAAACCGCCGATCGACTTGCGATGCATATACTCCGGGCCCCGCGCAGAGACGCGGATCGTCTGGCCCACAGCATCATGGAAGTCAAAGAAAAAATAAGATTATGCGCCATGTGCTTTTCACTCAGTGACGCTGAAATTTGCAATATTTGCAGGGACAGGAATAGAAATTTCTCCATTTTATGTGTAGTGGAGCAGCCGGCCGATATGGTGGCGGTTGAAAAATCGGGGGCTTTTACGGGACTGTACCACATCCTGGAAGGCGTGCTCTCTCCAATGGACGGTGTGGGGCCGGATAACATCAGGATTAAAGAACTTATCTCAAGAATCGCTCAAGGAAAGATCCAAGAGGTCGTTCTTGCCACAAGTACAAATACCGAGGGCGAGTCCACCGCCGCTTACATTGCAGAACGTTTGGGAAATCATCCGGTTAAAGTGACGCGAATTGCATCCGGCGTCCCGATAGGCGGTGACCTGAAATATGTTGACCAAGTTACCTTAAAAACGGCCATGATGAGCCGGCATCCGATATAACGATATGAAAATCACGGACATTTTCAAATGTCAGCAATGCGGCGATTGCTGCAAAGGATTCGGGGGAACTTTTGTAACCGAAAAAGAGATTGAAAAGATTGCCGCCAGCGTCCATACAGATCCCAAGACGTTTGTTGAGAAATACTGTCAGGTTTCGGGCGGGAAGCCGCTTCTGACCCAGGGCAGGGATAGGTACTGCATATTCTGGGACGGACGGTGCTCCATTCATCCGGTTAAACCCCGGATGTGCAAAAATTGGCCGTTTCTGAAAAGCATACTGGCTGATATAAATAACTGGCACATCATGGCTTCGCTATGTCCGGGCATTCGCACGGATGTGCCTGACAGCACCATCAAAGCGTATGTCACCCAAGAACTTTCAAAAAACTCATGAGAACTTCCAGCGCTTTACATCCAAAAGTTTGTAAATATTATTCCCCTCCCTGTCAGAGAGAATCTTGCGGAGAATATTTTGTTCTTCGAGATCTTTCAGGCCTTCAAGCAACAACGCTTCGGCACCGTTCCACATGCTGGAAAGATTCTTCGTAGAGATTGCCATGTCATTGTCCGAAAGGTTGCAACATATCAGATATACTGAAACCGTCTCCACGGAAAGGTCTATATTGAAAATTTTCTGGTTCATGGCCGGAGTCTGATTTTGCGAATCCATATAATCGCCTCGATTTTGGTCATAGAGGTTAATGTAAATAAGTACATATAATCGCATCGAATAAAAAATCAACAAAAAGGATGATATGATAGGAATATTCGATTCAGGAATCGGCGGGCTTACCGTTGTCAAATCTCTAATGGAGGAACTCCCCGGTTATAACATGATCTATTTTGGCGATACCGCCCGTACGCCTTATGGGAGCAAGAGCCCTGAAACGGTGGTCAGATACGCGCTGGAAAATACCGACTTTCTCCTTAAACAAGGCGCAAAAGTCATCGTAATGGCTTGCAATACAGCTTCAAGTGTGGCGGCTGGCCGTGTTGCTGAAAATTACGATATTCCGATATTTGAGGTCGTTACGCCCGCAACGGAAAAAGCGGTTAAAATTTCCAATACGTTGATAATTGGGGTTATCGGAACACGCGCCACCGTCAAGAGCGGCATCTATGAACATAAAATCATGGCCCTAAAGCCGGATGCAAAAGTCTATTCAGTGGCCTGCCCGTTGCTGGTTCCCTTGGTGGAAGAGGGTTGGATGAAAAACCCCGAAACAGTGATGATCATAAAAAAATATCTGCATCCATTAAAAGTCAGGCAGATAGACACGCTGATTCTGGGATGCACGCATTATCCCCTTTTAAAAGACAAAATCCAAAGAAAAATCGGAAAAAGAGTCCATATCATAGACTCTTCAATCGCCATTGCCAAAAACGTAAAATTCTTTTTGGATACGCATCCTGAAGTTGACAGACAACTGAGCAAAAACAATGCGTTCAGACTCTTTGTATCAGATATCACCGAACAGTTTGAAAAGACAGCCCGGGCCACGCTAAAAAGAAATGTGCTCCTTGAGCATATAGAATTATAGCCTATCCTAGATCGACTAAAATCTAAACCCTATTGTAAAATGGAATCTCCCGGCGCTTTCATTATCTTTTCTATTCAGTTTGTGCCCGTAATAAACCCCCATGGGACCGATGGGTGTGACATAATGCAATCCAACCCCCACTGAAGAGCGAAACTCATCCGAACCGGCTTCGACAACAGCGTTTCTGACGCTGCCGATGTCGTAAAAAAAAGAAACCTCAAAATTAGGCCCCAAATCAATCCTTGTCTCAATATTACCCAAGATCGCGGTTAACCCGCCAACGCCCTTGCCGTCCAAGTCAAATCGAAGTCGGTTTTCGTCAAATCCCCGCACAGTGGATGTCCCGCCCAGGAAAAAAAACTGGTCTTCCGGAATCGTGCTGGCATCCTCAAAGGGGGTGATGTCCCCGACCCGTCCTCGCAAGGCAAATGTCAGTTTTTCTATCGGTGTATAATATTTTCGGACCTCGAAGCGATATCTAAAAAAATCATCCAGAGAATTATTGATCCCTTTGGAAAAATCCAAAAGCAAAGAAGAAAAAAGCCCCTTTCTGGGGCGGGTATAGGAATCGATTGAATTATAGACCAGGGAGGGGCTTATGGTTAAAATTTCTCTGGGCTCATATTCGTCTTCTTCACCTAAAGATATGAGTTCAGAGTTACGCGGGTACTGTTTCTTATATGTATAAACAAAAGAAAGGTCGGCGTTAAATTTTTGAAAAAATGTGCGGTTGAATGATAATGAAACGCCCCTTTCTCTGGTGCCGAAATCTGTGTTGAACTCTTCCCTATTTTCACCAAACATGTTTATTGCCGACTTGATTCGAGTTCCCAGAAACCTGGGTTCCGCGATCCCAAGATCGCCCCGGTAACCGATCTGGCTGATTTCCGTACTGGCCCAAACCCTCTTGTTTAATCCAAAAAAGTTGTAATCACCGGCCAGGATGTTGCCGTAAAACTTTCTTTCTGTATCGTACCCTACGCCGGATTGAATAGAGTAAGGCTTTTTCTCCTCCAATTCTAAGAGGAGATTCACTCTATCTTCCTTTTCCTTTAACCCGTAAGTGTTAAAACGCACCGAGTCAAAGGCCTCGATATCGCGGATATTGCGCTGAGATTTCAAAAATTTTTTCAGCGAAAACGGCGCTCCTGGATCGAGTTTAAGTTCATTGTCTATCACGCGTCTTTGGGTACGGAAATTACCGGTACAAGCAACTTGACCCATTCTAACAAGAGGTCCTTCGTCAACCTCATAAGTTACTGAGGCTTCGGTATTGTCCTCGCTGATGACGGCGGTCCCCTTTATCTTGACATGGGGGTATCCCTTCTCGGAAATCAGAGAAGACAGCGTGTTTTCATCACTGCGAATCATATAGTTTCGGAAAACAGATCCTTTTTTCAAAGTGATGGCCTCAAGCGCTTGAGATTCTGATAGCACGGTCAGCCCATGGATTGCTAAAGACCTTACGTGTGTCTGAACCCCCTCTTCAATCCCGATTGTAATGCCTACATTCTGTTTTTTGTTTTTAATGTCTTTAGGCGATTTTACTTCATCCTTCACAACCGTATCCATATATCCCTGTTTGAGGTAATGAGATGTAATAGCACGTTTATCCTCTTCTAAGGTTTCCTGAACAAATGCTCCGTTTGCGAAAATCCCCGGAGTTCGGGTCAACGTCTGTTTTTTGATCTTTTTTGAATCAAACGCAAAATTTCCTTTAAAATCGACTGAATTTACAATGTATTGTGGCCCCTCTTCAATCAACAGGCGAACGTTACGCATCGGTCGGCCGGCTTCTTGTTTTCTATCAGACACCATCTCTATCCGGCAGTCCATATATCCTGAATCAAGGTAACGTTTTTTTATTTTACGGATACTTTTCCTCAGACCCAAATCCTTCCTATTGCCGTCTTTAAACAGGATTAAATCTTTTTTCAGCGTAAAATCCCAAAACGCTTTATTGCCTTGAAATTGAATGTCATATCTGGGACCTTCATCGATGCGTATCAAAAGAGCAACATTTTGAGTTTTGGCATCTTTCTTGACAACAGAGTTCACAACAACATCCGGATACCCTTTTTCCCGATAAAAACGGATGAGGTTTTGGATGTCTTTGTCAAATTCTTTTTCCTTAAAACGCCTCAGAAAATCTGGAATCATCCACGATTTAAAAGTTTTGATCCGCAATTTAAGACGCGTACTTGAAAAAGCCCGGTTCCCTTTGATTTCAAAACGTCGGATATTAAAAAAATCACCTTTGTCGATATGGACATAAACCACAAAATTTCCGTCAGCAGAATCTTCCGCAGCATTTAAATCAACAACCGGCGCAATATAACCTTCCTGCTTGAAAAGCCGGATAAGGGCGGCCTCTTTGTCGGAAAACTTTTCCAGATCATATATATCTCCCGGACGGAGCTGCATGGCGTCGAGAATTTCTCGCTCCAACAGAGGGAAGCCACCGCTGATTTTAATATTTTTAACTCGAGGATAGGGCGTGACTTGAAAACGAAGGATAAATCGTTCTTCTCCCGGATCTGATTCGGAAACATGAATTGCTTTAAATATATTTGACGATTTCAAAGCTTCAAGGGAATCTTGGAACCGTTTCGTCGAAAACAGCTCTCCTTCCTCGATAAAAATTAGATTCTTTGTCAAATCAACCCATCGGCCCACATCCCCTTTTATCCCCTGAACATCGACAGTAATTCGTGAGACCATTGGTCCGGATTCATCGATTTTCTTCTTCTGTGCAAATGCGGCGTCTTTGACAAAACATATCATTAAAATCCACAACAATGCGGTTATCTTTATCCAGTCTTTCTGGGTCCGTTGGGTCATATGAATGGATCTTTTCTATCGAAATTCAAATCTGAATTGAAGTCCGCCGCCATAATGCCCCTCAGTGTCCTGAAAGGCGTTCACTAACAGTTTCTCAAGAAATTTATACTCTGTGATTACTTGTTGGATGACCTTCGCATTTTTTGTCTGCATGCCGTATTTAACCGTTACTCTGCGGGAAAGCTCCTTGCCGACAGTCACTTTTACCTCATTTGATGCCTCAGCATCTTTTGCTTCATTATATTCCAGTGCTACAACATCCAGACCGGTGGCATCCTTGATTTGTTTTTGAACGGTTTCAGCAATAACATCGGCGAGCATTTGTCTTGGAGAGAGGGATGAACCGCCCTCTCCTGCAATCAGTTCCCGCGTTGTTTTCCCGGTGATCAACAAAGAAAGAATATCCTCTTCTCTTTCTGACGGGTCGGAAGAAAAATTAAACTTGAGATTTTCCGGTGTTCCCGAGACATTCAAAAAGACCGTCCATTCCCGAATCATTACTTCACTCTGAACATCAATGGTCGGCTCAATTTTATACGGGTTTATAAAGTCAAAGACACCTCGTTTGACATTAAATTCCTTTTTTTGGAAATATACGGTTCCGGATTCTACTTCGGCCCTCCCGCTGATGATGGGACGATTCACCGTTCCGTATATGTGGAGATCCGGCTTGACAGCCAATAAAGCCATATTATTATCGACGACAAAAGGCTCTGTGTAACCGTTTGAAATATCGAGCGCCATATTTTCAAAAAAAGGCCATGGAATCTCTGATGACACCAGAGTTTCTTCACGGGATTTTTTTCCGAGGCTCTCAATAAGATTCAGCTGTATATCCTTATAATACTTCCCCTCAAGCATTTGAACGTATCCCGAAACAAGGGATTTTTCAGGTGTGCCCCGAATATCCAGTTGAGCATTCAAACGGGTCTCCAATGTTTCGGGAATCATAATCGGAAGATCATCGGCTTTACACTTAAGGTTCACTTTCGATGGCTGATACTGCTGAAGATCAATTGCACCCGACAGAGTAAAATGACCGGTGTCCAGCATCCCCTGGATATTATCCAAAACAACGGCTTCGGGGGTTACCTGAACACTGCCGTACAGATCGTGCATGTTCTGGAAAATGCCGGGAACAATCATCCCGGCGTTCTTAAATTCAACATCTCCACGTAAATATGGCTGCGAAAGGCTTCCGTTCATGT
>Ga0307376_10005177_pt1 | contig 11793 bp, 8 predicted proteins | sample TR2MG_FD_202536 | JGI IMG/M metagenome (GOLD analysis project Ga0307376, IMG submission 202536) | Soil microbial communities from Risofladan, Vaasa, Finland - TR-2 | ecosystem: Environmental > Terrestrial > Soil > Coastal area > Acid sulfate soil | place: Finland: Risofladan, Vaasa | collected... | reverse complement strand
TGATTATAAATGTCATTCTTTTCTTCCAGCGAATCAGAAAGAATGTAATCTAAAACGGCTTGTTCCTCTCGTTCAGCAAAATATTGCTTAGTTGGTTCTACTTTCTTCATGCATTACAAATCACTAATAAAGTTATTGTACCACAATCTTCTGAATTCCAGTTAAGTCAATTGGTCTGTCGTTCATGAAATTAGATTCCTTTTTCGCTGTTTCAAACCAGAATTTCCTTTCTTCAACAGACATATTTTTCAAATAATTGTCAAATAAACTACCTTCACGTGTTGCAAGGTGCTTATAACCAATTTTCGATATACTGAAAATCTGTGCTGCATTATTTAATGCCCTGAGTAAAAACTCATACATGAATGTTAATTTGATGTTGGATTTATAACCACCAAGATTTTCGAATTCCGATTTCCTGATAATTGCTCCACTCAATTTAAAATCGGTGTATTGTTTCAATGAATTTAGGTTAAGATAACCCATTTCACCGTTCTCACCCACAAATTGTTGTGCCCATACAGTTTCATTGGTCATCTTAATTCCTTGATTTTGTTCATTGACCTCAATCAGCATTGTCATGAAGATGTCAATTTGGGGATAGTATTTGATATGCTTCAGAACGTTTTTAAAATATCTATCACTGTATTCATCATCGAATTCAAGTACCGAGAAATATTCGGTAGTTACCGATTTCACTGCAAGGTTGACTTGCGATTGATAATCGGTTTTACCGTCATTCTTTACCATGATAAAACTCTCATGTGTTAGTTTATCTTGGTGTTTACGAATCATTGAATCTCTAAGACCAACGATACTTTCATCAAGTTCTGATGGATAAACTAACACCATTTGTGGTAGTTCTTCAACAACTTCTTGTTTAACAACAGACTCGATTGCTTTGGTAGCCAATACCGATAACTCATCGTTATATTCGTGTATTGGAATTATTACTGATACATTCATTTGTTTTTTTTTATAATTAAATATTATTTATTCCGCAGGTTGGAGTGCTGCTTCTAACAATGCAATTCTCTTATTAGCGAGTTCGGTATAAATCTCAACTAATCTCGCCTCACTATCCTTCTGATTATATTTCGATGCGATTGCTTCCATTGTGTCATATAACTCTGTTGTTATCGCATCATCCAAGAATTTAACAAGGACATCACCAACCAATCCAGGGAGGTCGTAATAGTTTTCAGTCCACACACCAGCACCTTCAACAACTTTAACTGCCTCACCATTCTCATCTCTTTCAAGAAGATATTCTGGCATGATATCGGGTTTCAAACAGATTGGAATTGTACCTGATTTCATACATTCCAATGGAAATGTTCCGAAAGATGAAATCCTATCAATCCATAATGCTGCAAAATTCTGTTGGAGTCTTTTGGCGAAATCAACCCTACGCATTGGTTTTGGTGGCTTACTCTTTGTTACCATCGGGTCGAAAGTAACCCAATTATATTGTGGGTACTTGCTAAAGAACAGCTTCACGAACTTCGAGATTTCGTTTGCGTTTCTACCGATAACCGAAATCACAGGTTTTTGTGGGGCATCAGTTCTTTCAAAATATTCAGGAATTCCGACATTATAGGTTTTAACATCATATTTACCCACCCCATAGAAAGTTTCTAACCATTCTTTAAGATTCAGTGATGTTGTAATAACATCTTGAATACCGAAGGATGTCCAATCAGTACCAGGAATTAATGAATTTGTCATGTAATCGACAGATTGTAGGAGTCCAACTCTTAAACATGGAAGATTTTTGGTTTGTTCCATCACGTTTGAATAAACTTCAGGAATAACCATAATGTCTTCAGGACCTACTGTTAATTTGGGGTCAGACATCGCCATGTGAGTGTGGTTAGTAAGTTCTTTTTCAATCCAATCAGGTGTTATATAGTCACCTTTTTCGACCATAACAACAACCTCATAACCTAAATTCTTAACTACTGTTGCATGAAAATACATTTCATATACACTAGCAACGGGACTGTGTGATTCTGGTATAATAAATAAGAATTTTGATTTCTTATTCACTAGTTTATCGAGACTAACTTTAATTTTCTCGATTTTCTCTAATTCAGCTTGTTCTGCTGATAATTGCATTTCTTCGCTCATTTTTATTTCGTTTTAAATTTTATTATTTTATGAAAATCCTGATTATCAATTAAATCAGCGATTTGCAGGACTTCTAATGAACCTGCTTTAATATTTTCGTTATATGGACGTTTGAGTTTAATCAATTTCTTACCCCAAGGCACACCAAGTTTAAGTATTTCAGGGTCTGTTGTAATTAACACATCAGCCTCTTTCCACATATCAACAGATTTATCTACAAACTTGTAGTTCTTGAATCTAGCTGAAATCTTACTCAGGAAGAAAAGTGTTGGTGGGATGCTGAATCTGTTTTCAACAGACATTACAGTAAAATCAACAGTGTTTTCATACTTCTGCAAGAAATTATTAACATGTAAGTCCAATTGTGGATACATTTTTGGTGCAGCACCATGAATTTCAAACAGATAATCCTCATATATGAATCTATTATAAACTTCCCTTGCAGTAAGTTTAATTTTTTCTTCAGGTTTAAATAACATGAAGTCAGCAGGTGCTTCCCCCTTATCATCAACCTGATAATCTATTGGGTTGATTGTATCTGGCGTGTCTTCTGGTTCACGCATTTCCTTAACTTTTTCAACACTGTCTTCCCAGACGTAATCATTGAAATAATCGTACACATATTTGGCAGCAATATCACTTTCCTCATCACCAAACTCCTGTGTGTAAAATCTATCGAATTGCAGCCACTTGGCTCTTAGAACTTCGTCTATATCAATTCCTATTCTTAATTTACTCATCCTTATTTTCTTTTAATTGCCCCAATTGATTTTGAAGCTGTAATTTTAATTCTGTTATCATTTTGGTATTCTCTTTAATTAATTCGGCATCTGTGACATATCTTGGATTGATACATTCGACTCTTGTGTCGAGAGATTGTTGTGGAATTATAAGAATTTCTCCCTTGAATGTCTCAGGAGTTATTTTTTGAGAGATTTCTCGAATCACTGATGGAATGTCTATGGCTCGAACGCCTGCAACCCCAACATATATTACTAATATTTTAGTTTCTTCATCCATTTAATTGTTGTTTTTTACCGTTCCCGTTTCCATTACTGTTTCCGTTAACTGGATGGGTCTCTATATAATCATTATATTGTTTTTCAATGACGTTTATTAGCGGATTTCTGATGTTTGTATCCTCTTCTGACATCCTAACTACACCTATATTAGAAATGCCGTCAAATAGCTCCAAAAGCACCCTCAATGAACTCTCATTTTTATTCTTCAGGTCGATTTGGTTGATGTCGCCAAGCACGATTAATTTACAGTTGCTTCCGATTCTCGTCAACAAGGTTCTGGAGTTATCAAAAGTCACGTTTTGCATTTCATCAGCAATAATAATACAGTCATCCAAACTCGAACCCCTGATATATGATAAGGGGAAGGGTCTGATAATATCTTCCATTAATAATGACGAAAGCATGCTTTTTATAATCATTTTCTCAATATTGATGTAGAAACTCCACATAGCTGGGTCGATTTTATCTTTCAACTCACCCTTGAGGAATCCAACTTCTTCGTCCTTCAGTGTTTTAATTGATTTAACCAAGTAAATTGTCTTAAATCTATTTCCTTCTTTCCTTAACAGGCTCAATGCTAGTGCTAGTGCCACAAAAGTTTTACCAGTACCTGCGGGTCCAGCACAAATCGTTATCTCATTTTTTCTGATAGACTGAATTAAATCCTTCTGACTATCATTTTTTGCTATGATTTTAGTGTCCTTTGGTATTAATCTCTTAACTCTTGATTTAGTTTCATTAATATGTTGTGTGCTGTTAATTGATGTCAGTTCTTCGAAATCTTGTTCTTCCTTTGCTCTGTCTCTTCCCATATATAAGTTATCGTTATACAAGGTAATACGTGTCTTAACCGAAAATCTTGAATTAAGTCGAAAATTTTTTTCTTAGTATTTATCACCAAATGATGATAAACTATAAAATTTTATAATTAATATGGAAAATGAAAACCTAACACCAAAAAAAGAACCAATTGGTGACGTATTGAAGAAATACAAAGAAATGCGTGAGGAAGGCACACTCCCAAATCCTGACTCAGTAAAATCAGCACCCATTGAAGCGAAATCTTCTACGATACCATCGGCTGAATTCAATGCTGATGACTATCAAAATGTTATGGCTAAAGAAACCGACCCTGATTTAATGACAAGTTATGAACTTGTTAAATTACCATCAAAAGGTCTGTTCTACTCAAATAAAATTAATGAAGTTGCTGTTGAATACATGACATCAAAAGATGAAGACTTATTAACAACACCATCACTAATTGAAAACGGGACTGTATTGGATGTTCTGTTGAGAAGAAAGATAAAAACCAAAGGTGTTAAAGTTGATGAGCTTCTTGCAGGTGATAGGAATGCTATCATATTATTCCTTCGTAGTTCAAGTTATGGTTCAGAATATGGTGTGAAAGTGCCTGACCCAAGGACAAATGTGTTATTTGACACAAAGGTTGACCTTTTAAAACTTAGATATAAGAAAGTCGCAAAAACACCTGACGAATTCGGACACTTTACAGTTGAATTACCTATGCGTAAGAAAACCGTGAAATTCAAATTACTTAATGCTGGTGAAGAAACCATGTTGTTTAAGAAAGCAGAGGCACATAAAGAGGCTTTTAGTCAGGAATTTAGTGAATACAGTACGTTAAAACTAAAAACACATATCATCAGCATTAATGATAAAACCGATAGGTCATATATTAGTAAATTTGTTGATGCAATGCCTGCATTAGACGCACTTACTATTCGTAGAGAAATATTAGATGTTAGTCCTGATGTTGATATGGATTATGAATTTACAACCAAGGATGGTTATAAATTTAATGCTGAATTATCTGTGGGCATTGATTTTTTTTTCCCCAGCACTTAGCGGGTGAATACAAAAAAATGGTCGATGAGGAAATCTACATCCTGACCAAACACGCTAAGTTCCAGGCAGATTATGTTGAAAAACTGCCAATATACCGTAGAAGACACTTCCTGTTCTTACTTCAAAAAGAACATGAGGAAATCGAAAAAATGCAGGAACGACAACAAAACAAAAATAACTTTAGACCGAGATAGTAAAAAACTCGGTCTTTTGTATTTATATGAAACACGGAAATTAAAATGGCTACCCCACAAGAAAAAGCTGAGAATGTTCAAAAAGTAAATGATTTAATCCAAAAGCAGATTACTAATCTTAAAGGTGTTAATGCTGAAGAGGATAGAAGAAGATTAGTTAGTGAGCAAATCAGTAACTATCAGAGAGTCATTAATGAAATGCAGAAAGAGCATATTCAGAATGGTGTCGATAATTTAACACAACAAGAACAACTTCGAAAAAAACAAGAAGAACTCATTGCTGGTGAGCGAACACATAACGAACTTCTTGAAAAGGGCATTAAAGGAAGACAAAGACAGGTTGATTTAGCCAAACAATTAGTTGGTCAGTTAAAACTTGGTTGGAAATATCTTCAGGACGCAGACAAAATCATAAAATCCACAAACCTTAGTTTAGGTATGAGTAGTTCTAAAGCAGCAGCAATGCGTGATGCTTTCGAACAATCTGCGGGATATGTTACTAGACTTGGTGGAACAATTGCTGATATTGGTACGGTAATGCAGGGTTATGCAGATGAAACTGGTCGTGCTCGTGTTATGACTGCTAGTATGGTTAAAGATATTACCGATATTGGTAAAGGTACTGGACTTGGAATTGCCGAAGCAACAAGGCTCGGAGCACAATTTGAACTCATGGGTTATAATGCCAAAGGAATGGTGGATTATGTTCAGGGTGTTGTGGATACCTCAGAAAGAATGGGTGTTAACACCACTAAAGTTCTGAAAACAGTAAATGATAATTTTAAAAGATTAAACACATATACATTTCAACAGGGAGTCAAAGGTTTTGCAGAAATGGCAATGTATGCCGAAAAGTTCAAAATTGATATCAATCAAGCACTGAATGCTGCTGACGTAGCACGAACTCTTGAGGGTGCGATTGACTTAACGGCTCAACTGCAAGTTATGGGTGGCGAGTTTGCAAAAACCGACCCCTTTGAAATGTTATTCCTCGCACGTAATGACCCTGCTAAGTTTACTGAGAAAATAGCTGACATGACTAAAGGTTTGGTTAGTTTCAGGAAAATGGCTGACGGTAGTTTCGAGAAATTTATTAGTCCTGCTGACCGTGATAGAATTGCTGCCGTGGCAAAATCTATGGGTATGGAAGCAAGTGCTCTAACTGAAATCGCTGAAAGACAGGCTGAAGTTCAGAAAATGCGTAACCAAATGGCGGGTACGGGTTTAAGTGCGGAACAAAAGAAAATTGTTGAAGGCGCAGCACAATGGAATAAAGAAACAGGTAAATTCCAAGTTCAATTGGGTAATTCCATGATAAATATTGGTGAACTAACCAAAACCCAAGCCAAGTCATTTGAACAAGAACAAGTACTACTTAAAGACCGTGCGAAAGAAGCAATGACTTTTGACGAAACTCTGAAGGCAATGATTGAAACGCTAAAAGCTGCATTACTTCCTTTATTGAATACAATTAACGTGGTTTTAAAACCTGTTGCAAAAATTGCTGATGGTTTCAGTAAACTTGCAGGCAAAGGCGCATGGGGAATTGCTGCTGCTGCATCTACTTTGCTTATTGGTGCAACTGCATGGAAAGTCGGAGTAGCTAGTTTTGGTAAATTAATGGGCAAATGGGTCCAGACAGGTGGATTTAAAGGTGCTCTTGGTTCTGCTATGGGTGGTGGTGGTAAAGGTGCTGGTAGTGGTGCTTTCAAAGGAATTGCGCCAGGAGAAATTGGTTCTGATTTCACACAAACAGGTCAAATTCGTAAAGGTGCTGCGGGACTACATCAAGCCAAAGGAACGGCTTCATTAAAACGAGGTCTTGGTAGTGGTGCTGCGATGGCAGGTGCGGGAGCAGGTATTGCAATTGCTGCTGTCGGTATTAGTAAACTTGCTGACAGCATGTCGAAGCTCACACCCGAACAAGCAGATAGTTTGGAAAAAATTGCAATCACATTAGCAGTTACATTCCCACTTGCTGCGCTTGGTATCGCTGCCGTAGGTGGTGTTGCAACCGCAAGTGCTGTGGGACTACTTGCATTAGGTGGAGCAATGCTTTTAATTGGTGGCGGTATTTTCTTAGCCACCAAAGGAATTGGTGATATGGCAACTGGTCTTGCTAAATTAAATGATAGTGGTGGCGGTGCGGGAGCAAAACTTACGGGTGTTGCAGGTGGCATTACTGCTATAATGTTAGCAATGGGTGCAGGTGGACTTCCAATGCTTTTCGCATTTAATAATAGTTTGAGGCGAATGGCAAAGAGTAGTGATGGTATTGAAAAAATTGGAGTTGCATTTTCACATATCACAGCAGCATTATCTGGTTCAAAAGAAGATTTCATGGCTGTCGAACAAGCAGTTAAATCAATTGGTAGTTCTAATGTTAGAGGTGGTGGGTACTTCGCTGAACTATCAGCATTACTAAGTAAGCCATTACAAGTAGAATTTGCTAAAGGCAAAGTTAGTATGACAAATGACATTACCTTAAATATGGATGGACAGAAATTTATGCAAAAATCTTATGATGTTAATATCGCAATTCAGAAACATGAGAGTGTAAAACACGCAAAAGGTGGATTAACATAAAAAATTTTCTGTGATTTTAAAAAAAGTCTTGCATTTGTCATTTATTTTTTGTAACTTTGACAAGTTTTTCCAAGTTTTCAAAACTATTCATCGCTTCTACGAATCAATAAACAAAGTAACAAGATTTGGTATCGACTTCTTCGAATCCGATAAAAACCTCGACATTATGGGATAGCTATGTTTAATTATTACCATAATTAACTAAAAAATCTAAAGTACTAATTTAAAAGATAAAAAGCAAATAATTTTTCTTCAGTATCCAATAATGTTTTAATAAAAGAAGATGGAATTACGCCAATGAGGTTGGAACGGATTTCGGGAAGGTAAAAATAGGCATTATAAAATTATTCTCCAAGTATTTATTAAAAAAGTTTAAATGGCTGACGAACCTTCAAGATTATTAACTGGCAACATTTCTTATAGAGGCGGTTATATTCCTATTGCAGAATATCGAAATATGATTGCTGCACGTAGTTTGTATAATCTTAATAATGAATACGAAAGCACTCAATTATTCTCATCGAATAATCAGAGTAATGTAGCTAGTAGCATTTCAACAGTTTTAAGCGTAATTCCACAATACAATCGTATGCAGGTTAATACGAATTTATTGGGTAATGTTTATGATGCATTTCGAGATGAGGGTTCGGCATTAGCAAAAATTGGTTTGGTGATGCTTGGTAAGCAAATGGCTTATAACTCAGCGATGAATTTAGGTACTGCCTATATTCCTTCAGTTGATATTTCTCAAGCACTTAAAGGTAATCTCAAGGGTATTTTCAAATTAAATAAGGATAATACGATTACCGTTAAGAATAAAGAAGACAGAACTTTCTTAGATAAGGTCGGTAGTGTAGCGAGTAGCATTTTAGGTATTGACACATATGATGTATTTGGCGATGCAAATCCATTTAGTAAGAATCCAAGTAATATTGATTATATTAGAAACACAGGGAAAGCACAATTAACGCATTTTTATAAGGCGATTAACATGAACCTGTATAAACCAATTAATTATGAAGCCAATTCTGATTATAGTAAAACTTTTGTTCAGTATGCTGAAAAAGCTGGTGTCACAATAGATTCAACTAGGGGTTCGATATTAGTCAATAAACCAACATTTACATTTGATAGAGCCGATATATATCCATATATTGGAATTAAGATAACTCCAGGTGCGATTGATATTGCAAATCTAGGAATGAATATTTCTTATTCGGCAAACACAGATACTATTCAGGAATACGCCCCAACTAGAGATTATGTTCTTGCGAATTTTGGAAACACTGTTGTTGAAAGAGATAAAACATTGGAAGATTTTGTTGGTGACATCTCTAATTTCACTACTGACACAAATAAAGATAACTTGGTTTGGGGTAGAGATGGTGTTGGTGGTTATGCTGAAGCTGAAATCGGTCTATTACGTGGTGATGCCGATTCAATAGATAACACCACATTATTAGAAGGTGAGGATAATTTTGGAAAACTTGCAGCAAAATCGGGTCTACTCGAATACACAAGAAATTTATTAAATGCGACAAGCGGTCAATTCATTGATATAACACGTAAGGCATTTAAAAAGGATGGTAAGGTTATTGGTTATCAGGGTTCACCGCTTTGGAGAGGAAATAATAGTGCATATTCAAGAGCAAGTGGTACTGCTGGTAAAACTGGTGTGAGACAACACACGACTTTAGACCCTTATGGTAGCGATAGTGCAGAATTAGAAGGAACACAGGGATTCGCCAAATCAATTAGGTTTAAAGGGAACAGCGTTTATGAGGGAAATCCAAATTCTGTTGTTAATAAAACCGTGCTTCCAAGAATTCATCCAACAGAATATGGGGAAGGTGAGGGGAATAAAAATCTTATGTTTAGTCTTGAAAATCTTGCGGTTGGCACAATTAAAAGAGATAAATTTGGCGTTATTGATGACGAATACGGTACACCAATTCCACTTAGTGAAGTAGGACCATTTGCTGGACGCATGATGTGGTTTCCACCATATAATATCGAACTTAATGAGGTTGCAATGGCAAAATATGAGTCAACCGTTATGGTAGGTAGAAACGAACCGATGTATAACTACATGAATTCAGAAAGGACAGCCGTTCTTAGTTTCACCTTGTTGGTTGACTATCCCGAACAATTAAGAAACTTAAATTTAGTTGGTGATATTAATAAGAACAAGGTAATTGCAGACTTTTTTGCTTTTGGTGGCGACCCACTACCAACTCAATATCAAATTGAAGTTATTGAGAAAAAGATTGAAAAACTCAGGGACGAAATTCCTGAAATAGAGGGTCCAACCGACCAGGCAGAACCACAAGATATTGAAGTTAGTCCTGTCATCATTCACTTCCCCAATGATAAACCCGTATCTGGTGAAGAAGAATTTATAATCAATATGATGTATAATAATCCAATACATTATGAGATTATCAATGGTTGTTTATCAGATACTGACGGCAATGGTTTTGGTTATAATGATAAAGTTTATGTTGTGGAAGGACTTATAGAAAAACCAGCAAGTACTGATAATAATGATAAATATGAACTTACAGGAGTGACAGGAACATATGACCAATATTATGCAACAGGTACTACTGGTCAATTCGGAACACAATGTCTTTTAAATCAGAATTTATTGGAAGTTTTTGCTAATCCTGATACTCGAAAATATTATAAAATTAAAATAACTGGTAGTGCTTCGAAACTGTATTTAAGTGAAAACGAAAAGGCATATAATGAAGCACTTGGCGACAGAAGAGTTGCTGCTGCAAAGAAATTGATTCTCGGTAGATTAACAGCATTGTTTGGAGCAAGTGTTGCTAATGAACTCGATAAGAACAATCAAATCGAAACAGTAAAAAGCCAAGGTAGTTTAGGTAAGAGTGAGTTAGGTGCAAAAGCCAAGAATATGCACGAAAAAACTGTTAAACAGGAAAGAATCGCAACAATTAATATGAAGAGAAATACTGTGCCTGTTGACAAGAAGGAGCAAGTTATTAACCCACAACAGGTGCAAGAGATTGAAAAAATTAAGGCAGATATACAAGCACTTGAATTACAACTCAAAGTATTGAAAAAGAATGTTGTTGGCAACAATATTTATAATGATAGAAATAAGGCTATTTTAAATGGTTTTGAATCTGTAAGTGATAATCAACTTTACCCCGTGTTTCATAGTCAGACACCAGAAGATTTCCATAGAAGACTGACGTTCTTACAACAATGTACAAGACAGGGAGCAGCGAAACGTTATGATATTGTTGATGAAAATACAGGTGAATTACGTGCGAGAAACAGTGTTTTTGGTCGTCAACCAATTTGTATTTTAAGAGTTGGTGATTTCTGGTACACGAAAGTCGTGATTGATAGTGTTACTATTGATTATGCCGATGCTCCTTGGGATATGAATCCTGAAGGTTTCGGCATGCAACCCATGATGGCAAACGTCACATTACAAATGAAAGTTATTGGCGGTCAATCACTTAAAGGACCTATCGATGCGCTTCAAAATGCAGCGACTTTCAATTACTATGCGAATTCAAACTTCACCAATACAGGGATGTATGCAAGACCTTCAGCAGAAGCAAATAAACAAGAAAAATATATGTTTGGTGTTGATGGTGACGCTGGAATCATTGGTGAGAAGAAAACCAAGTTGAATAATAAATATAATGACCTAATTAAATTAAGGGAGGGGGATAAATAATGCCATATCCAGATTATAAAAGATACGAATTACTGAAGAACACCGATGGTACAACTAATGCTATGCCATTTGTTAATCTTCCACAGAATCCAAGTGATAAATTTGAGTACTGGAATACCAATTTCAGTAGGCTTGATAAACTCAGTCAAAAATATTATGGAAATCCCTTCTATGATTTCTTGATTTTATATGGAAATAATATCTATTTGAATGAGTTCGATATACCTGATGGTGCTTTAATTAGAATACCATTTCCACTAACCAAAGCAAAAGG
>Ga0307376_10005176_pt1 | contig 11794 bp, 7 predicted proteins | sample TR2MG_FD_202536 | JGI IMG/M metagenome (GOLD analysis project Ga0307376, IMG submission 202536) | Soil microbial communities from Risofladan, Vaasa, Finland - TR-2 | ecosystem: Environmental > Terrestrial > Soil > Coastal area > Acid sulfate soil | place: Finland: Risofladan, Vaasa | collected... | reverse complement strand
CACTACCTCCAACCGAGGAAATGATACTCGCAGGGGAGGATTACGTAAACCTTGCAGGGGTCATTAAGTCGGACACCATCAGCAAGGCAGGGCGAGATACTGCATCAACTTACGATGGTTGGGATAGCGTTTATGATAACAAAACATGGGCACACGACTTCTCTACTCAAGATGACTTAGAAGGTAACGGGTTAGGCCTTACAACAAACGGTATCTACGACAATTATGATAGTAATGGTGTAACAATCCAGGCAGACGGATCGTTGATTTCAACAGGGGGTGTTTCAACTTACACTGATGATTTTAATGATAACGCAATAAGCTCAGATTGGACTATTGTAGGGACACCTCAAGAAACAAGTCAATCACTATTTATAGACAATCAACAAGACTTCATATATCAGAACTCAACTACTAATATAAACAACTACACTGTAAATTTCTATCAGGATATAAATTCGGCACAAAACCGAAACTATGGTCCACTATCAATCTACAACCGTTCCGCCTTTGGAAAACTCACTACTACCCATACAAACAATATTTTATACACAGATTTTTACGTTAATATGTATTATTCCGAATCAGCCGATGATACGATGATACAAGTTAGGGCAAAGAACCTAACAAATGAGTGGATAAACTTCAATAACGCAACTGGTCTGTGGGACACTACGGGGACAACTGTAAATACAATATTCTCAGACGATCCCGTTCCAACAAACCAAAATTATACTTTCTCAATAGAATACAATGCAACTCATGTAATTGCATTTGTTAATAGTGTTGAAAGCGGTTGGTATTTAAAGGCAACCATAAATCGTTCAATACTCCTAAATGGTACAGATACGACCCGTATGGTTGCATTGGGTTATCCACAATTCAGTTTAGGTGGGCTAGTTGCAAGTGTAACTAGATTAGGGGAATACATCGATGACTTCACTATGCAAGAAGCATCGGCAACTTCTTATTACCAATCACCGATCATCCCAACGGGTGCAAACAACTCCTTATTCAGACGTATGACTTGGACTGGTAACGACACCTTAAGCGGAGATATGTTATGTAAGATAAGAACTGCAAACGCACCCGATATGACTGGTGCAAGTGCATGGCACACTGTCGAAAGGAACACATCCTTCGTAGGTAGTGGATGGAATGGTGCTTTCATGCAATTCAACTTTACGTGGGTGGACACAAACGCCAACATCAGTAATATCATGTTTTATCACACTGGTTCAAGTAATGGTATTCCTTGGAACGGTACGGATGCGAGTACGATAATAGATCGTGACACCAGATGGTACGGGTTCAATCTATCCATGAACCACCCTGTAAACATTCATCCACCGTCAGGGTTATTCCAAGTCGATTTCTACCTAGAAAACTGTTCCATCGAAGCAAACAATATGTCCATTAACGCAACAAGCGGGGGAACTGTACCAACATCGATAATCTACCTAAGTAACAACACCATAAACGGTTCACTGAAAAACTCATTCTTGAACGTAACAGGTTATACTGACTACGATGTGAATATGTATAATTGCAGTATCACCCACACTTATACCGTTGTCCACGAAAACATCCCATCACCGTTAGCAGACATTTACAACTTAGACATCTTCAAGTACGGAGGAACGCCTTGGATAATCAATAGCACGGGAAATGTTCATCGGGTACATTTCCAAGGGGGAAGGAACGAAACCGTACCAGGTGCTCCGTTTGATTTCTTCAAGGGGATAAGACTTAGGAACGGTCAATACAACTACATGGACCTAACTCACGGTGGAAACGGGATCACCGTAATCGAAACAACCGCAGATGCACTAGGAACGGTTTATAGTACGGTTACAAGGAACGTGATCGTCGGTTCAACCTATTGGTCAATCGGAATAATGCAAGATTGGGGTGAAGATACGGGAATCCAGAACGGTACTGCCCTTATCTCTTACAACATAATCGAAGGATTCAACACAAGCGGAGGGTTATGGGCTTGTGGAATACATTTAAGACAAGATGCAGAAAACGTGACCGTAAGGCACAACTATATCTACGATGGAACGCCAAATGCAGTTATCTCAGCAGGAATACTCGCATGGAACGGGACAAGGAACAATACGATCCGTGACAACTTCATTTGGAGCAGTACCCTAACCGCAGGAATACTCATTTGGAAAGATAACCATGATATTGCAGTAAACGACAACTTCATCTACGCAATAAGCGAAGGTGGTTATGCAGGTGGGGATATTGTCGCAGGTGACGGGTACGGAATCGTTTGGTGGAACAACGTAGCTAACGCAACATTGACCCAAAACAGTAACGTTCTAATCTCATTAGCCGAAGATGGAACATACATTTACGGATACGGGGTAAAGTGTGGTAACGACACAATGAAAGCGATCACTGGTGCAACCTACAACGTTTCGATAAATTCTACGACAACAATATGGAACGGTGTTTGGGTATTATCCCAACTCGTAGCCAACACAACGTCTAACTACACTTTCTATCAATCATCGGTATTCAGCTATGAAGGGCTAACGGGATTGATCGAATCCAGTACGGTAAACATCACTCAGGCAAGGGACACCCAACAGGATACTGCAACCACACACACTTTATGGATGCAGACCCAATACAAGGACTGGGGAACTGACGTTGATGTAAACCCAACGTACACGGTCACACTAACAGCAAGTGGCGATACGTCCGATGCAATAGTCACCGAAGATGGCGTAGTTATCGCAACTACTGGAAATATCGTATGGACTGGTTCATCCAATCACACATATCTAGTAACAGACACTTCACTGGTCGCTGACCCATTCGGGCTTATAAACGACATGATGCTCTTACTCATCGAGTATCTGCCTAATCTCATTCTTCTAGGTATCGTGCTATCGCTCATCGCAATCATGGGTGCGTTACCAATCGCATTTGCAGTACGCATGAGTAGAAATGCAGTTGAAAAGGTCGCAGACAAAGTAAAAAGGAGTGGGAAGTAAATATATATACAACCTACGCTATGACTGAGTTAGTAAGGTGATTAAAAATGGAAAAACTAAGTGGAAATGAACAAAAAGAATGGGATCAACTAGCTATCAAATCACAGAAACACGGGATCGGAATAAAAAGAGTTGGTCCTGCAAACATAGTGTTTCCAGACGGCATATATGCTCAGCTTGGCAACGGTAATGCGAATGTAATAATGGATGCACGAATATCATTAAAGAAAAAATACCCACTTAGGGAATACTAGGTGATTCAAATGGCAAAATCCAAGATACCGATAGGCACGAAAAGGCGAACATACCGTAAAATCAACGGACAAAAACGATTGGTTGAAGTAACAAAAAAGCGGGATGGGGAAAAGGTCAAAGTCGTTGAAAAGAAACTCGAAAACAGAAATTTTCACACAAACTGGCCCGTAAAGGGTATCACCGAAATAGATGGTGAAAAAAAATATGAATCCGAAAAATCAAAAGCAAACACGATCACAGGTGAAATATACGACGGGATAAACGCACCGTACAAAGACGCATCCTTCTCAATGTTGGGTTATCCAAGGCCTACTTCATATTTCGTGTCCGTATCATTGGATAAAAAAGATACTTGGCCTAACGGGTATTTAATGAACAGTCGGTATCGAAAATTCTCATGGTATCCTGATACTGGTGAATTGAATGATATATCGGGTTCTTACAAAGCACCAAAATTCAGAAAGACAAAGGCAAGAAACGTCCAAGAGGTCCACAATAAAATAAACGCTTGGGTCAAAAAAGGTGAGTGATTTCAATGAAAGGTTGGCACAAACAGTCGAAAAGGCATAGTCGGGCATCCAAAGACGGATGGAGGCGAAAGAAAGCAGGGCTACCACCAAAGGGGGATATACCCACCTATCGCAAACAAACAAAATTCGTTTACAAAAGACCAATTATCTCGCCATCAGCATACTCGATAGATGAAACCGACAAGATCATGAAAATGGAATCGGAACGCCAACCCATAAGTATCGATGATAAGCTCGAAATCTTAAGAAAGACTTTCGAGGATGAATCTAACGAAAGAATGAAAAAAACTTACCCAGATACCTTTCACTTACATGAGCAAAAAGTCAGGTTAGTCCCAGGTAAAAAATACGTCAAAGTTGATATTTCCTACTTAGATAATGATTCATGGTCTGGAAAATACATGGTCGATAAGAAAACGGGTGATATATTCGGGATAAAGGCATACGGGAAAGTCCACAAGGGTCATTATTACGGCAACCTCAACACGATAAAAGAACGGGATTGGGGTGGCTATACTGCAAGTAAAAAAAACATGGTCAAAATTAAACTAAATCCAAAAACAAAAGTCGGTTGGCAAGTCCATGATGTAGGTCCAGGTGGCAAAAAAACACTTGTAAAAAGCAAGGACTGGCCAGGTGTCAAAGATATTTAGGGTGATTAACATGGCAAAAACACGATATGGTTACAGAACGATCAACGGGGAACGCAGACAAGTAAAGATTACCAAACTCTCAGGTGGTCGGGAAAAGGTCAAAGTGGTAAACAAGAAGAAAGGAACTGAACCTCACACTATTGCAAGGGGTACTGACTACAAATACGCCATCGGATTACCATATCGGCACGAATACTGGCCCAAAAAAGACGGATGGATGGGTAGAAATGGAATAATGGTGCTTGACGAGGGATTCACAGACAAAAAGAAAAATCAATGGTCCGTTAGCAAAAGGCACTACTCGAAAGAAAAGGGCGGGTACTTCAAAACAATAAAGAAAAACACATCAAAAAGTGATGCTCTAATTACTGCAAGGGATATGATGAAGTAAAGGTGATTTCAAATGACAAAAGGATGGCATAAACAATCAAAGAGACATTCAAGGGCCAGTAAAGAAGGATGGAAACGTAGAAAGGCAGGGATGATCCCGCTATCGGCATCCCGAATACGGGCTATCCAAAAAGACAGGTCCAGATTTTCAAGGGCATTAGACAACTCCGCAAAACACAAAAGAGTTATCAACATATCCGACCCAGAAAACAAACAATGGGCAAACGACCCAGGAAAGATGGACATCCGAGGGGTCGATTATCCTGAAAAGGTCGAAAAGAAATCAAATTCAATCAAACTCAAGAGTTACGATGAACAGGTAAGCGAACTAGCCGATATGTACGAATCTGAAACAACATCTGATTTACAGGGATTGGCTATGGTGACTGCAAGGAACTTCTCAAACGATCCAAACAACATCCATGAAGTTATGGAGGTCCAAGATAGGATACTAGGGGAGGTTTACGCCATCGTCAAGAAAAGGCAACAAAAGACGGCGAAAGTCGAAACCCTCTATCCAAAGAAAGTGGCCGAATACATGGCACTTCCAGAAAAAGATAGGCGAATAGCACTATACGAACAAAAAGACGGGAAAATATACTTTGTTGGTGAAAATGCCAATGTATCAAAAGACAACATGAATTATTATCGAAGCTATCAAGGAATAACCAAAAGGCACAGGGAACTTGGGCCAATATCCCGAAATCCCGATCAACACCCTTCAACAAATACGGTTAGTCTAACCGATAATGGGGGCAGACGGCACGAATACGGTGCGGATGACTACACAAGTGCGAGAATAATGGCGGGAAAAGATAGCATTACGAAAATACATCCAGTAACGGGTGTAATGTCTATACGGGGAAAATACGGTACTTCGTTTTTAGTACCCGAATGAGGTTAGATCATGGCAAAAGGTTGGCACAAAGAATCAAGGCGACACTCAAAAGCCAGTAAGAAAGGTTGGAAGAACCGTAGGGATGCTTACAACGACCTTTACACACCTAGAGCAAGAATGGAATTGAAGATAAAATCAAAGCGAAAAGCCTTACAACGCCCACCTTACAACCTTTACCTAGACCGAAAGAGAACTTCAAAAGTCGTACTCGATTCAGATATTCCATACGAAGCCAACCGATATATCAAAAACCCAAATAGCTACGACTTGAAAGATACGGACACTTACAGAAAACAAAAGAAATTCGTAAAAGAAGTAGCCGACCCAGACGATGACATTATCGTTGGTAAGATAAAGTCCAAATCACAACCAAAGACAAAAAAGGAAACGTTTTCAGAAAAGAAGGAAATAGAATCAATCATGGATCGTACTGGTGCAACCTATTTCCAAGCAAGAGGGTTATGGAAACGTGCAAAAGAAAAAGGATTCGACTACGACACGGTTGATTGGGATCAGTTACAAGGCAAAGACCTAACCTACAAGGACCGTATAGAAACATTAGAACAAATGGTCGGTAAGACTTCATCAAAGCAATCCAAATACGCTAAAAGCGATATACAGGCGATGGAACAAAAGCTAAATCAATACACTAAAAGCAAATTGGATGAAGGTACGCAAGTCGAATACGAACACACCAATTCAAAACAGGTCGCACAGAAAATAGCATTAGATCATCTTAAAGAAGATATTAACTACTACGCAAAACTCAAAAAGTGTGGTTTAGACGAAAAAATATTCAGTCCGAATGATACGGTTATATGGACTTCCCCCCATTCAGGTATGGAAAACAAAGTATCTTATCGTGGAAAAGTCGGAGAAACAAAGGCTATCGTCTGGACTGGAACGATGCAAATTCAAGTTGATATGTATGACTTAAAAAGACTATAACAATCTATTTTACCTTTAAACACATTCGCAACAAAAGGTGTAACCGATGGAAACAAACAAACGCCTAATGGTGATAGCACTAGCAATAGCAATAATAACGATAGCCACGCTAATCGTAGTTTCTTATGGTGTAAAAGCCGACCCATTATATAATTCTTTAAGAGATGGTGACGATTTTAATATAAATGTGACTGACATTACAAATACCGAACTATGGGGGACTGGTTCAACAGGTGCAAATGGATTCAACGCAGTTAATGGGTCATTAATAAAACCAAACACTGACCAAGAAGCAATCGTTTTTAACAGACACACTAATTTCAACAATACGGTTACTGCAAATTTTACGGTAAAGGGTACGTACTCAGGCGAAATAAACACAGGTATCTTTACAAGGGGGTTAAACAACATAAACAGTCAAGTAAAGAATAGTGTGGTTAGGGCATTTTGGTCAAACTCAACATGGGGTTGGGTAATAACTGAAGTATCGGGTGCAGTAACTAACACCCTATGTTACGGCATAACTAATCCAAGTCCAGAAACGGGATATGTCAGGGTAATGCTTAATGTAACTAACGACAATTACACCTTTACGGTAAATGGAACAACAATTTACGACACAATAACGCTAGGAAATACCAGTCTATTTTACAACCACGCAAATAGCCCAGGGGTATCTTACGAATATTCTGGATTATTCGCAAAATCACCAAATGCAACATTTAATGATTGGAGAGTATGGGAAAACATCTCTAGGGCATTTGAAATAGATTATGTGACGGGTGATGAATTATATGATGTTTACAGTAGGTGGGAAAACAATTCAACCTATGAGGGTGGGTGGATTACTGCAAAGGGTATTGACACATTCAACTCAACAATACAATCACCACAATGGTCTGCCGTAACTTATGCGTATGATGTGGATCACACTTCTTCATTATCATACACTGGTGAAAGGGTGGAAATAATATCTTCAAACGATGCAAGTCCGAAGAACGGATATACTTACCTATGGCAAAATGCAACATGGCCTAATAATGCGACTGTCGAAAGCTCGAAAACAGATACTACCTATTTCTACGGTGGAATATCATTACAAAACGAATCTATTTCCCTATCTAATGACTATTCTAATGTTAATGTATATCAGATTAGGGAAAACGTTCAGTTTAATTATAGAAATTTGGCGGGGACTATTATTACACTCGGTTCTTTCGACAATCATGGGTATAATATTTCAATGAGTATCGAAAGAACTAGTAGTAAATACATATTAACTGCAATATCCTTAGATGATGGTTATATGGAAACGTACAATATCAGCATAGCTTTGGTGTACGAAACAACCTCAAATACATTCGTGTGTATAGGCGATACGGGGGGGGTAACGGGTGGCGGTTACATCATCGGTTGGGCGATGGATAACTTCACTCTATCTAACCGATCCGCATCATCTTTCGCAACTTACCATTATAACATTCCATACCGTTCTTTTGTAAAATGGGTAAACATTAGTGGTAACATTACTGACACAAATATATGGTTGGGATACGGTGATAACCACACCGATATTAATACGAATACGTTTTACAACGTAACTACAAATACTACCTTTTTGAACGAACAATTAATGGGGTCTATACTACAATTTAGAATATGGATGAATAGCACTACAAACTATGTTTCAAACATAACAATGGGATTAATGCAAAGAAACGAAACCATAAATATGACTGTTGCAGGAAAAAGCAACCATTTTACAAGCATAGCAAATGCAGTAAATGGAACGATGGATGGTGATACGATTTACGTCTATCCATCCTGGTCTTACGGGAAAGTCTATGTCAAACACAATATAACAATAGATGGGTTAGATAACGAAACTTGTAGATTAAACGTAACTCAGTTTAACGGTGCAACAACCTATACTGCCTTACATATTATCGGTTCGGATTTCAATGTAACAATTAAAAAGATAAACATAAGCCAACCAAACACGGGTATTGAACACTTATACGAAACATTACATGATGGATATATTACGGTAGATGGAACGAGGTTTTATGATTGCTATTACGGTCTATATGTCCAACACATAAATGGAACAATAAAGAACTCAGCGTTTATACAAGATAAACCAATCGGGGGTTGGGTAACACCGCAAGAATCAACAAGTAAAGCGATGAATCTACAATGGGGTAACTGGACTATCCATAACAACTTCATAAAACTATATGCACACGGGGTTTACATAAGGCAAGGAAACGGTCATGTTTACGACAATTATATTTCGTGCTATGATGGAGGATATTGGGATCAGGGTGGTATCATAATATATCCATGGGAACAAAATGGGACTACTAGTATTCATGGTAACTATATCTACAATGCATCATGGGGGATTTCTTTAGAGGATTCGGATATTGTTTATATCTACGATAACACTATACATGAATGTAATTTAGCAATATCTATTTTCCAACGTGACCCAGGTGGTGTCAGGTGGCGGTTAAATTGGGATGATTATGGTGGGTATGCGAGGGTTAGTAATAATCTCTTAATTGGGGATATGGCAACGAGGGGTTTCAACCTATATGGTGATACTTTTGTTGAACTGGATGGCAATCGAATACTTCATCAAAACAACACAATCGCAACATACAATCCAACAATGAGGATATTTGCTAAAACAAATCCTCAAGATTCAACATGGGAAAAAACAGGTTTATTCTACATAAACAACACTTATATCGAGGATTGTGGAACTGGATTTAGGACAGATTCAGGATATTCGGGTTTCCCATCGGGTTCTCTACCTGAAAGATGGGTCGGGATGTTGGAGGTCCACATCAACAATATGACTATCGAAAGTCCAAAATCAACAGAAACTTTCGCATGGTTTGAAGCCAATTCCACATCTACTGTGCGTAATTTAACAATTAATAACGCATCTACCAATGGGATAATAATTCAATCAGATATGGGTTCAACGATAGATAAATATACTACAAACAATGTAAATTATTGCATAAACAACCAAGGTCCATTATTCACAAAGGTATATAATTCAACCTTTAATAATGGTATATATGGTTTTTACTTAAACTCAGATGCATTTATAGTTACAAATACAAATCACGATGCTTGGTATCAAAACTGGTATAATACAACTGAAAGAAACGCAATAGTGTGGAATCCAATAATGGATAACGTCACAACGCCATTTACAACAATTCCAACAACGGCAGGGGATTGGTACGTTCCAGTTTATTCGGGGGTTTTTAACCGTTCATCGGTAGAATCAAATGAACATTATGTGGTTGCACATTTCGGCAATAGATCAACATTTAAAACCGTACCAGGGGAATCATTATCCTTCAATTACACATATTCTACTACTACTGTTCTCGACCCTTGGACGGGATTGCCTACATCAACGGGTGAAAGTATAAATTACGGTTTACAAACAACATCAACGTCACAACAAGTTTGGATGCTTGAAAATGTATATTTCAACGGGAATATACGAAACAACGTAGTGAGCAACGCCTCAGTCACGGCTACAAGCAACATACTAAGAAACGGTGAAGTGCATGAAAGTGGTGCGATAATCGAACACACTACAAATACAACGCATATTTCATTCAATGCAACATCGGGGGAAATATACACCATCGGGATATTCGCTTTCCCCGACGATATGTTCAGCATCATCCCAGACTTTGCAAATCTAGGCACTGGTTACATAAGCGTACTAATATGCCTCCCATTAACATTACTGTTCCTTATGTTCATATCTGCCCCAGTAGTCCTTATTTACGGGGCGATAGGTAACAGCACAAAGAAGTACGTAAAAAGCAGACGTAAACCACAACGGAGGCGATACCATTAATCTAAAAGACAGTAAGAACGCACCCTTAGTAATTCTGACCCTAGCACTTTTAATATTAGCTCCAATGGGTGTTCTATTGGCAGGGTATCTATTCATTCCAACTGAAATAAAAGAAGGCTATCACCTAATGGAAACACCGACCAACCAACCATACGAAGAAATATGGACTACAAAAATCTCAGAAACGCTAAAACTACAAATAACACCAGATGGAAAGATAATAAGAATACTCGATCACACCGACCCTGATGGCGGTAAATTCATAATCAAAAACTACAAACAGATAACTGGTAAAGATTCCGCATCAATTAGCGGAGAGGGGTATCTATTCGGACAAACCGTAAACAAGAACGGTGACTTAAAAATAACGATCCCTCATTTCTCAATGGCAGAAATAACACCTATTTACAGTGGTATCAACTACATGGGCAGACATGAAGCACCGCAAACAACTACCTATGGAATATACTTAAACAACACATGGACCAACGGAACAATAATATTTAGGGGTCACAACCTAACTGACCATCCTGCAATTACAATCGGTGGTAAATTATTCGGGTATCAAACAACACTAGCAAACGGTACTTACTACAATATCAGCGTACCAAACAAATATTTCATCCCAGGGGAAGTAAACCGTATAACTGTAAGAACCCTAGGTGGTGGTGTAGATTGGGGTATTCACGGAGAACAAACAGGATTCAATACAACGTGGAACATCGAAAGAAAAGACTGGGGCGTTGCAGATGAAGTGGAGTGGCACAACCTAACATTCGAGCAATACGCAGATTTCTACATACAAGACACATACGAGGATGAGTATGGTTTTGTAAGTGATATTCCAATCTTAGGGGATTACACAGGCGATTATACGACCTTAGATGATTCTGGCATATTCACGTTATCCGAAGTGAACGCATCAACATACATTACACATCCAAGCATCAAAAACGCACTCGATGATAGTGGCGACACGATAACCGACCTAATAATAGAAGATCAATCAGGAGTAGGTCCAGACACGATGGTAATTAATGACGGGTGGTACACATTAGATTACACCGATATAATGTCGGTAAGTGGATTCAGTACCGCAGGGATAAACGGAACGATCACGGGTGTAAGACTTAGAGTAAAATACTCGGTAGAATCAGGTAGTGTCGCAAATAATTACATTCAATGGAATACCTCGTCTTTACCATTAGTAAACA
>Ga0307376_10005175_pt1 | contig 11797 bp, 4 predicted proteins | sample TR2MG_FD_202536 | JGI IMG/M metagenome (GOLD analysis project Ga0307376, IMG submission 202536) | Soil microbial communities from Risofladan, Vaasa, Finland - TR-2 | ecosystem: Environmental > Terrestrial > Soil > Coastal area > Acid sulfate soil | place: Finland: Risofladan, Vaasa | collected... | reverse complement strand
ATAAAAATCTCCATTGCCAATAACTACCTTAAAGGGGAATCGGTAGGTTATTCCAACCTGGCCTCAGTATATGAAAGGCAGAAAAAGTTCAGTGATGCTCTGAACTATAAACTCAAGGGTATTGAAATCGATAAGGAAATAGACGACACATATGGGCTGATGGTTTCATATCGTAATTTATCCTCCAGTTATCTGCTTGCCGGGAAGACAAATAAAGCATTGGAAACAATAAATCAAGCAGATAAGTTGTGCGATACCAGCTGGCTGCCTGACATGTCGGGTATTAAGCTAATTTATTATGAAATTTATAAGGAAAGGAAACAATATAACAAGGCTCTTGAATATTATGAAGCTTTCATAAACCTGCGTAACCGGATTAACCAGGAAGAATCAAGGAAACAGGTGGCAGAACTCCTCACCCGTTACGAAACGGAGAAAAAAGAACAACAAATACAATTGCTTGAACAAGCCAATCTGTTAAAAGAGAACAAGATACGCATGCAAGGTATTATTATCGGGGCAATGACTCTGATTGGCTTTTTCATAACCCTGACTGTATGGTTATGGATCAGGAATAAAAATCAGAAGCTCCGTCAGATGAATATGGAACTGCAGCACTTCATTATCCGACAGGAACAGCTTAATGGCAATGAGGAAAATGTTACATCACATCAGGATGCAGCTGAAATTTATAAAAAATGGGGACTGACCGATCGCGAAAGTGAAATCCTGTACTACCTTGGTAAAGGTTATTCTAATAAGTTAATTGGAGAAAAACTCTTCATTTCCTCAAACACAGTGAAATTTCACATCAAAAACATCTATCTGAAACTAGATGTAAAAAACCGCATCCAGGCTCTTCTGATATGCAACAATAACAATAACAATTCCAACTAAACCAGAAAACTCTCCAGACTCTTCTTTTCTCATTCATTCATAATTTTTTTTTGCCTGTTATTTGAAAAACTACCCGATTGGGTAGTAAACCGGGCTAATGATTTTTCTAACTTGAACACAATTTCTGGTTTTTTCCTGTTCCATCCTATAAAAAATATTTATCATGGCAACAAAATTTAATTATTCAACTTTCCTACAAAGGATTAAATACTATCCTGTATCTATCTTGTTCTTTATTGCATTAAATCTTAACGCCCAATTAAATGGCAATTATATTATTGGCACTGGCGGCGATTTTAAAAACTTTACTGAAGCTGCAGCAGAACTGAACAAGGTTGGTGTATCCGGACTGGTCACTTTCGAAGTTGTGAACGGCATCTACGAGGAGCAGTTTACGCTCGGTGTGATTTCCAATACCAGTCTGGCCAGGCGGGTTATTTTCAAGTCCCAATCAGGAAACCCGAATGATGTGGTTCTGCAATTTGCTGCCGATTTAAAAGATGCAAACTACATTGTGAAGCTCCAGGGCTCGCAGTATATTGAGTTTAGAAACCTGGGATTCAACGCCACAGGACTGGGAAGGGCTATTGAACTGGACCTGGCTGCAACTAATATAGTGATTACAGGTTGCGATTTCTCAGGAATTTACAATACCGGCTCAGGTGTCGATCCTGCCCTGATTTATTCAGTAAATCCTGATATAGAAAACATAAACATTACAGATAATAACTTCGGGGCCTGCAGTTACGGAATTTATTTCCAGGGCGTGTTTAACAATTCTATCGAAGGATTAAGAATCATGGATAACACTTTTTCAAATACAGGCTATACCTCTATTTCTCTCAACGGGGCTGATGACCCCTTAATATCAGGAAATACGATAGAAAAAGGGTTATTAGGAATGCAAATTACCTCCGGGGTATCGTCGCTGACCATCGTAAAGAACAAGGTGAATACCACGAGTAACGGAATAAAGGTTAACTTTCCCGGCAACACGTTGACAGGCCTGATTGCTAACAATTTTATCGTGGTAAACGGAGTCTCCGAATCACACGGACTCGATATCCAAAATTCCACCCACATGGATGTTTATCATAACTCAGTAATGCTGAATACGATAAACTCTGACGCTCATGCCTTCCATTGTTATTCCAATATACCGGGAACGATCAGATTGGTTAACAATACTTTTTCATGTATGAACGAAGGATATGCAGCCTATGTGCAGTATCCTGCAGCGATTATTCAATCTGATTGTAATAATTACTACTCTCCTTCAAGCATGATGTTTTATTGGGGGGGAAAACTGTATGACCTGGCAGAACTTAAAAGCCTGGGCGACCATGACCAGCATTCAGTTTCTGTCTATCCGGGACACCTATCAGAAACGGACCTTCATGCCAAAACACTATGGATGGCCGGCAAAGGGATTCCTGTTGCGGAGGTTACCGATGATATCGACGGACAGACCAGAGATACCCAGCATCCGGATATTGGTGCTGATGAGTACTCGTTTACAATGTTCCTGCCTCCTTTTTCCGGTGATATTGTGGTCGGTCCGGGTCATACCTATGAATCCTTGCAATCCATCATCGATGATTTAAAGATAAGGGGAATATCCTCCAATGTCTGGCTTCGCCTCACACCAGGGATCCATGATGAACAGGCTGAATTGGTAACCATCCCGGGTAGCGGTCCGGATAAAAAGATTAATATCACTACGCCCCTTATTTTCCCTGCAACAGACTCCGTTGTACTGAGAAACGATGCTTCCGGTGCAGATGACAATTACATACTTAAGTTAACGGGAGCCGATTTTATAAGCATTAAGGGAATTACATTTCATGCTGACAATGCAACCTATTCGAGGATCATTGAATTGAATGGAGGCGCAGACAGTGTGACCATAAGCAATAATAAATTCAACGCCAATTCATATTCCGGAAACGATGGGCGCAAAGCCTCAATCATATCCGAAAATGGTTATTATGTTCAACGACTGGTGGAGAATAATACTTTCTATGGAAATTCATACGGAATATTAATGACTGGTGTATCCGCTTACTTTGAATTCTCAAATGGTGCAATTATTCAGGGCAACTCCATGCATAACCTCGGATACACAGGGATAAATCTGCAGACACATCATTCCCCGGTTGTAAAGGACAATAACATCTTCGGAGGCTACTATGGCATTTCACTGAGTCAGTGTGATGGTTTATACGAAATTACAAAAAACAAACTTGATATAAAGGGTCAGTATGGTATCCGGGTTACAGCGAGCGATGGATATTTAGTGAATCCGGCCGTTATCTCTAATAACTTTATCCATGTGGGGGGTACCGGGAATGCGTATGGCATTTATTTGTCTTCGTCCGATTACCTGAATATCTATTACAACAGCGTTAATATCACGAGTAAGGATATGACCGACGGACGGGGATTTTATTGCAGCAGTGGCAGCAACATACGCGTGTATAATGATATTTTTATGAATACCGGTGGTGGTTATGCCTATTATGTAACCACTTCATCTGCGATCAGCGGCTCCGATTATAACGATTTTTACACAACCGGAACCAACCTTGCATATTTTAATGGTGTCAAAACGAACCTTGCAGAACTTCAGTCAGGTAACAGCTATCATGATCACTGTCTCTCTGTCGATCCCGGCTTTGTAAGCTACAATGATCTCCATGTCACCAATGATGACTTATCCGCTGCTGCAACTCCAATAGTAAGCATTTCAGATGATATAGACGAGGATACCAGACACCTGACCACGCCGGATATCGGAGCGGATGAGTTCAGCGGAGGAGGTGGGGTCGGATTATTCTCCGAACTTCCGCTGGATTTGCCGGGCATTCGCTACGGTAAGGCTATCTGGGGGGATTATAATACGGACGGCAAGCTGGATATCATCATGAGCGGTAATTATCTTTCCGCCATTTATAGAAATGCAGGATCAAATGTATTTTATAAGGCCCCTGACGACCTTCTGTATGTTAATAATGCGGATATCTCCTGGACAGACAACAATTTTGATAACCAGCCGGACCTTTTCCTGACAGGTACATCCCCTACCGGTCTTAGGGCAGCGGTAATGTATGAAAATGAATCAGGTACTTTTAGCAGTGTGGATACCGAAATGGAAGGTCTTTGGAATGCGGAATCGGAATGGGCTGATTTTGACAATGACGGTGACAAGGATTTGCTTATAACCGGACAAACTGATAATAGCCTTGGTTTTACAAGAATTTATTTTTATGAGGATGCAAACTTTCTTGATTGGAATGGTAATTATAATGAAACCGAGGTTGGTGAAGATGTTATAGACGGGTCAGTAGCAATTGCTGATTACGACCGGGATGGTGACTTTGATTTTGTACTGAGCGGAATATTGGGAACGGATAGGATTACAAGGCTTTATAAGAACATCAACGGCGAATTCGTGCAGACCGAAGACCTTTTTACCGGTGTTAACGGGGGCGCTCTTGCATGGGGGGATTATGATAGCGATGGTGATCTTGATTTGCTGATCAGTGGTTATGACGGAATTACCGGCTACATAACAAAACTGTATGAAAATGATGAAGGAGGATTTTATGATACCCATCTGCCATTTATTGGTTTTGTCAATGCCGATGCTGAATGGGCAGATTATGACAGCGACGGGGATCTGGACCTGTTGATCTGTGGTTCTACCGATATGGAACACAGGACAACATTGTACAGCAATAACCACGGGGAATCTTTTACACCTGTGGATGCCGGGCTTCCTGGTGTTGATTTCGGTTCCGTGGCATGGGGAGACTGCGACCGCGACGGTGACCTGGACATTCTTCTTTGCGGTAATACCGACGGAACAGCAGTCACGAAAGTCTTTGTCAATAACGGTACTGATCAGGGTTCTGTTCCGCAGGGTCCATCCAATCTGCTTGCGCAGATAGCCGATAAAAATGCCATGCTTTCATGGGACCCGGGATCGGACAATGAAACGCAAGTTCAATCACTTACTTACAACCTGAGAATATTCCGGGGTTTACCCTCCGGTGAACTGGAAGTGATATCTCCCCTGGCACTGGGGGATGGCACCGGAATGACCGTGGGAATGGGCAACATGCAGGGTAATACCCGGTTCCGGATCAATGGACTGACCCCGGGCACAACCTATTACTGGGAGGTACAGACCATTGACCAGACTTACCGTTCTTCCGCTTTTATGGATGGGGGCTATTTTACCACCCTGGATCAGATCTATACCGGGGTTCAAATCATAAGCGGCGATAAGTTAACCTATGGTGAAATGGATTTCGGCGATTATGATAATGACGGAGACATGGATATGTTCATTTGTGGTAATATCAATAAAGAATATGATAATGATACCCGGGCCACAGAGATTTATACGAATAATAATGGGATTTTTACACGTCTTGATCTTGAATTGAAGGGAGTAGACCAGTGCGATGCTGAATGGGGAGATTATGATAATGACGGTGATCTTGATTTTATATTTGCCGGACGGCATGATGCTGCATTTTATGATGAGACAACGACGCTGATCTACGAGAACCTGGGCGGAGGTTCATTTGGCCGTGTGGATGCTGGAATTACAAGTATCCGGACAGGCGTGGTTACCTGGGGAGATTGCGATAATGACGGTGACCTGGATATCCTGGTTTCGGGCTGTCATGGAAGCGACAACCAGGTAACGGAAATATATATTAATAAAGGTATGAACCGGTTTGAACCCCTTGAAACTGAACTCCCCGGATTTAGATATAATGATGGTGCATGGGGTGATTACGATAATGATGGTGATCTGGACTTCATCCTGTCGGGAGATGCTCAAGTATCTGGTTGGGTAACAAAAATTTATGAAAATCATGGTAATTATGCATTTTCACCTATCGCTTCAAACTTTCCCGGTTTGAAAGATGGTGCAGTAGAATGGGGAGACTATGACCATGACGGCGATCTGGATCTTGTTTTATCCGGAAGGGTTAATTGGGATCAAATAGAAGAAATGTTCCCTGATGTAGAAAGAAATACTTCTCCTATGTTTTTTGATCAAGGAATTACCATAATCTATAAAAACCAGGGTGGAGACAGGTTTGAACCCCTGCCCATAACCCTGCCAAGGGTTTTATATTCTTCGGTCCAGTGGGGAGATTATGATGTCGATGGAGACCTGGATCTTCTGCTTACCGGAGAATTGTATGGTAGTGGTGTAACTAAAATTTTTCGGAATGAAGGTAATGACCTGTTCGTTGACAGTGACATTATCCTGCCGGGGGTACATCGTGGATGTGCCAGGTGGGTTGACTGGAACGGAGATGGAACGTTGGACCTTGTCATGTTCGGTAACGGGGTTGAAAACGTAGGTTCATACCGGAATAATATACAGATATCCAATACCGCTCCCAGTGCTCCGGAAAATTTGAGGGTATCGCTGGATGGTTCGGAATTTTCACTTCAATGGAACTCGTCAACGGACGAACAAACTCCTGCGGAGGGACTTTCTTATAATCTGAGGATAGGTACTGCTCCGGGAACAGGAGATGTTAAAGCCCCCATGGCCGACAATAACGGACACCGTAAAATTGTCAGGATCGGTAACGTCAACCAGGTAAATTCCTGGACTTTGAATCTCGAAAATCTTGCAGAAGTCTTTAATAATAATAGCGGACTCTACTGGAGCGTCCAGGCTATTGATAATGGTTTTTTGGGATCTGAGTTTGCACCTGAAGACACGATTGGTCTTTCAGGAAAGATCCTGCAAATCACTGATGTCCCTTACGACCAGGGTGGTAAGGTTACCCTGCGCTGGCAGGCCTCCGGCCTTGATATCAATAACAGCTTCCTCTCCTACTACAGCATCTGGCGTGCTATCCCAACAGGAACAAAAGCTTCATTCAATTCTGTTGAAATGAGTGCTCTTAAATTGTCGAACAAGGAATCCGTAATAAGAGCTACAGAGAGCAAGGGAGAAACCGTCTACTGGGAATGGGTGGCCAACCAGCCGGCTCACAAGCTGCCCATATATGCTTATACCTGTTCTACGGTGAACGATTCACTTAAGGGAAATCCGGGAACTCATCAGTTCATGATATCGGCACATACCTCCGATCCCAATGTCTATTTCGATTCGGATCCGGCAACAGGTTACTCGGTTGACAACCTGGCACCGACAGCACCCAGCGACCTGAAACTGGCAAATAAGGGCGCAACAGTCGATCTTTCGTGGGATCTGAATACAGAAAAAGATCTGAAACAATATCTTGTTTACCGGAGCACAATCCCGGAAATCGATCCTTTATCGTCTGATCCTGTTGCCTTAGTGACAGATACGTTGTTTTCCGATACGAATCTTCCTGGCCATGGTGATTACTACTACATTGTATGCGCTGAGGATATTCACAATAACATCAGTGATCCCAGCAACCAGGTTATGACCACCTTAACAGATACCTTTGAGGATATTCTATTACCCGGGACAAATATCCTCAACCCTGCTTATCCTAATCCATTTACCAACAGCACTTTAATCACTTTTAACCTTTCGGAAAATGCAGAAGTTTGTCTTGAGATATACACGCTTAACGGTGTTAAGATGGCTACTCTTATTAATCATGAATTACCGGCCGGCTCTCACTCTTACAAATGGGAACCTTCTGGAAATTTGCCAAAGGGGATTTACTTTTGCCTTTTAAAAGCAGGGCGATTCCATTCAAGAATAAAACTGGTAATGCTTGGAAGCGGGGGATTATAAATTGATAAACAACACATAGTAGGTATAATCATGTCTGTTAATGTTTCCACAATAAAAATGTGGCAAAAAGGTGAAATATGATTTCAAAATAAGCTATCCTGCTTATACAGCCTAAAGACCTATATGCCTGACTTATAGTATATTTAAGTCAAGATCATTGGTTAAGGAGGGACAATGTAACACTGAAGGGAGTGTAAAATTAGGTTTTACCATCCCTATCTAATATATTTGTGTATACCCGTATCGGGACAGAAAATTTTTGGAGTTCCCTAAAATTAGATTCTATGAAAAATATTAACCGACGAGATTTTGTTAAGCTCTCATCAGCTGCTGCTATAACAACCATAGCTGTACCAACTATTATTTCATCATGTGCACGAGGTAAAGACGGACATGTAGCTCCATCTGACCGTATTAACCTGGCTTTCATAGGGGCTGGTAATCAGGCAATGAATGATATAAACGATTTTTTAAAAGATAACAGGGTTCAGATTACAGGTGTATGCGATGTGAACAAACAAAGCAGCGGATACTGGAACGGAGGTGTGGCTGGAAGAGAAATAGGCATAAAAAAGGTTAACGATTACTATTCAGAATATTTCGGGAAGACATACAATGCGTGCCTGGAATTTGAAGATTTCATGGAAGTTATTGACCGTAAGGATATTGATGCAGTTGAAGTGGTACTTCCGGATCACTGGCATTCGATCCCGGTACTTATGGCAGCCCGAGCAAAAAAAGATATTTATTGTCAAAAGCCCCTTGCTTTAACCATCCCCGAAGGAAGAGCGATGTCCAATGCAGTTAAGAAATATGGTGTGATTTTTCAAACCGGAAGTCAGCAGCGCTCTGACAATAATTTCCGTCGAGTCTGCGAAATTGTCCGCAATGGCAGAATTGGACAATTACAAACTGTTGAATGTGGCCTTCCGGAAGGAACACCCGACTATGGTAAAACAGGACATCTGACAGATCCCATTTCAGTACCTGAAGGATTCGATTATGAGAGATGGCTGGGACCAGCTCCGGATGCACCTTATTGTCCCGCCCGTACTCATGTCAATTTTCGATGGGTTCTCGATTATTCCGGTGGACAGGTAACCGATTGGGGCGGACATCATCCGGACATAGCACAGTGGGGAATGGGAACTGAATATACTGGTCCGGTAAAAATTTTGAATGCAGAATCTGAATGGGCAGTTCACCCGGTGTGGAATACAGCAACCCGGTTTTATTTTGAATGTTTATATGATAATGGTGTCAAATTAATTATTTCGAACAAAGCCAGAAGCGGGGTCACTTTCCGGGGAACAGAAGGATGGGCCTGGGCTAACAGGGGACATCATGAGGTTTTTCCTGAAAAGTTAAAAGACACAATCATAGCACCTTCCGAAATTAATCTTTACAAAAGTGATAACCATTTCAGAAACTTTATTGACTGTGTCATTTCAAGAGAAGAAACCATTGCCCCTGCAGAAGTTGGACATCGCTCAATTACTATGTCACATCTGGGAAATATCGCAATGATGCTTAAACAAGACCTTGAATGGGATCCAGATACTGAACAAATAATTAACAACGGCCTGGCTAACAGAATGTTGGAAAGAAAAATGCGTGAACCATGGGCAAAAATTTACAGAAAACTCCTGGAATAAATAGTTCTAAAATAAAGAATTTAATCCAGCCTCAGGCTTTCTTTGTATTTTCCTCATTTTTCAAATTTGAATTGCATACCGGCTTTACTCCTTATTTTCTTTGTCTTTTTCCTCTTCAAGTGCCAGCCTTACTGCAATAGCCTCGTTAAATTCCTTAGCTTGAATATCCCTCTTAAGTGAATACGTTTCTCTGCGTTTCGCAGCAGTAATAAGATCTTCAACTTTAAGAACCGGTATTGTTATTTCATCTTTCATCCGGCAAAGATACGAATAAAGAGGGCTGGTATTACATTTGCCGGTATTTAATTAAGAAGCTTATCGTCAGTTAATCTCTTATTAATTCATCACTGCCAATTTTCTTTTTCTTGACTCAGAGAATATTATTGTTTAATTTTGATGTAAATGTATATCAATAAATAAAACGACAGTCATGTCAATCTCCAAAAATTTTCTGACTTTTATTCTTATCTCTTTTTCAATTGTAAGATGCTCGTCACAAAGGAACCTCAACCAGATTGACAAAATTCCTTATCCTGTTTATCCCCAGGTTAATCAGACGAGACCAGATTTGCCTTCTCCTTTTATTACGAAAGAAGGAAAAGAGTATGTAATCGCTGTAACCAAAGAAGACAAGTTTGCTATCATAGAGGTGACCCCTTCCAACAGCCGCGAGATATGTAAGCAGCTAATTGTGGATACATTAGATTTTCCTCAACTGGCACAAAAGGGTTTACATTCTGAAAAATACCTGGATAAGGTAAAAACAATATCCGGTTGGGATCTTGCTAAAATAAATGAATTTGGTCGTCCAAACGGCTTATCAAAATCAGGTTTTATGGAATCTGATGAAAACATAATCTCGGTTATTAAAGGAGACAATCGCATTGTCAGTAAATTAGGGCTCACTCACCCTCAACTGGCAAAACCTTTGTTCCATGTATTAAATATGATGGACACAGACCTGTCTCTTAACCGCTGGAATATGGCAAAGCACCGTTGGGAAAACATAGCCTCTTTTTATTACAATAATCATAAAGTATTTGTTGAAGCCGGAGATACAAAGGGTGGTCAGAAATCGCTTTTTAACGATAACATTGAAGGAGGATTTTACATCAGGCTATGGAGGGAATTTGACTCCAGCGAGATTAAATACCTTGAAGAGCACTACAATAATCTGTCCACAAACGAACTCTACAGATTAAAAGATCTGCTAAGTATAATTAATATTGGGGAAATGGAACCACAGTATATTATGAGATATGGTTTTTATGAAGGACACACTTACTGGAGAGCAGATCCGATTGCTCTTTCATTAATTTTTGGTTTCAGAAGCCTTGAAGAAATAGACAGGCCATTCGAAGGTAAATTATTAGAAATTCTTACAACCCATTTTACTGAATAAAGTTATTTTAACACTCAATCTGATACAGAGCTTAAATTACTATTGTACCAATAACCTGTCAGTGGTAATAACCATTAATATTTACCTGTTTATTTTGGTTATCAGGTGTAGCATATAAACTAAACCTGGCCAAAATCTATCAACACGCCATCACACCTCTGAAATACCCTAACGATTCAGCAATTCCGGCAAGCGGGTCTTTCATATCCTTTTCAAACTCAAGACTGCAGCTTCCACTGTATCTTATTTTACGCAGCGTTGCAACAACCTTTGGAATATCAATAATTCCTCTTCCAATCTCAACTGTCCTTCCCTCCTTTGTGGCTTTGTCTACATCTTTAATATGAAGATCAAAAATCCTTTTGCTATATCTTTCAATATCAACTGAAGGATCCTCACCGTCCCTGGTGGTATGTCCAATATCTATACATATCCCAATTCTTGGGTCTAGATCTTTAACATGGTTCCAAATATCTGTGGCATTTGGATAGAGTGGGTTATCAGGGCCATGATTGTGAATTGCCATCTTATAATTGTATGTCTGAATCTTTTTTTCCACATAAGGAAGAAGCTCATAATTCGGGGCACCAACTATCATTTTTACTCCAGCCATTTTTGCATATTCAAAAGCCTGATCAACTGCCTCCTCTGTTTTCATATAAACAACTCCAACAGTGTAAACAGTAATTCCCGCACTTTTGAACTTATCCAAAACTGCATTGATCTGTTCCTGTGTACTATTCAATGGCATATGAAAGTCTTTAACTGACAGACTTTTAACATTTACTCTCTTCATCATTTCAATGCTCTTCTCCACAGAGAATTCCCTGAATGTATATCCAGCCATTCCGACACTGAAGGTATTTGCTGTATTTTCTGTAAAATCAGTAATGCCTTTAGATGCATAAACAGAGGATACTCCTGCAGCAAGCATCCCCGTACCGGCTAACTTAAAAAACTGACGACGTGATTTCATAATTTGATTTTTATATTAATAACTACGCTATCAAGAAAAGGTATTAATAACTCCCGATAATACAAAAAGAATCAATTAAAATAAAAAAATAG
>Ga0307376_10005171_pt1 | contig 11803 bp, 7 predicted proteins | sample TR2MG_FD_202536 | JGI IMG/M metagenome (GOLD analysis project Ga0307376, IMG submission 202536) | Soil microbial communities from Risofladan, Vaasa, Finland - TR-2 | ecosystem: Environmental > Terrestrial > Soil > Coastal area > Acid sulfate soil | place: Finland: Risofladan, Vaasa | collected... | reverse complement strand
CAATACTGTACATGGTGTCGCCGGGTTGGACGATGTAGAGACTCATCGGGAAGTCACCTCACGAGGACTTATAGAATCCGGATCCGGGGGTGGTGGAAGGGGATGCGCGCGGCAACCGGCCTCCGGCGAACCCCTGTTTGCTAGGACGCAGGCCTGCCTCGCCCTAGTGCCATCGCCTCCCGGACTACTCTATCCTACGTGTTTTCTTCTGCAATGGTGACTGACCGTCTCAGGAGTGTCTTGCCTTGGGCCGGTCCCGGTTGTACAATGGCAGAAAAGCGTCGAAACAGGCGGTTGGGGGATTTCACTTGCCGGATCAGACCTATTATCTATACACGTTTGGTTGCCAGATGAACGAGCACGATTCGGAGGTGGCGGCGGGCCTGCTGGAGGGCATGGGTTACTGTCGGGTCGAAGATCCCGGGGTAGCTGCTCTGGTGCTGCTCAATACCTGCTGTGTGCGGGCCTCGGCCGAACAAAAGGTTTTCAGCCTGCTGGGCCGGCTGGCCGGGAAGCCGGGGCGGCTGGTGGCCGTAGGCGGCTGCATGGCCCAGCGGGAAGGTATGGCGGCGCAACTGCGCAGGCGTTTTCCCGCTGTGCGCCTGATTTTCGGGACGCACGCCCTGCCGCGGTTGCCGGAACTGGTGACGCGGGCCGCGGCGGGGGAACTGGTTGTGGCCATAGAGGAGACCACCGGCCGACCGGAGGATCTGCCGGTGCGCCGCTCCGCCGGCATTCGGGCCTGGGTTCCGATTACATACGGTTGCAACAACTTCTGCACCTATTGCGTGGTCCCGCTGGTGCGGGGCCGGGAACGCTCGCGTCCGCCGGCCGCAGTGGCTGCCGAGGTGGAGCGGTTGGCCCTGGAAGGTTACCGGGAAATCACCTTGTTAGGCCAAAACGTCAACTCCTACGGCCGGGACCTGTCCCCGGGAACCGACCTGGCTCTTTTGCTGGAAAGCCTGGACCCGTGCGATGGTATTCTCCGCCTGCGGTTTTTGACTTCCCATCCCCGCGATTTGGACGACCGGCTGATCGCTGCGGTGGCAGCGCTGCCGAAGGTGTGCGAGCACTTTCACCTGCCGGCGCAAAGCGGCAGTGACCGCATCTTGAAACTGATGCACCGCGGCTACACGCGCCAAGGCTACCTGGACCGCCTGCGCCGCATCCGCCTGGCTATTCCGGACGCTGCCGTGACCACCGACCTGATCGTGGGGTTTCCCCAGGAGACGGACGAAGATTTCGCCGCCACCCTGAGCCTGGTGGAGGAAGCCGGTTTTGACGCCGCTTTTACCTTCGTCTACAACACCCGGCCGGGTACGCCGGCGGCGACAATGGATGGCCAGGTGCCGGAGAGCGTAAAGAAAGAACGCATTGCCGCCCTCATTGAATTACAGAACCGGATTTCCCTGACCCGTAACGAGTCCCTGGTAGGAAGGGTGGAAGAGGTCCTGGTGGAATCGGCCGGTACAGACATGGCTCTCTTTGGGCGAACCAGGGGCAACCGGGCGGTATCTTTCCGCGGGGAGCCTTCCCTGGTGGGCGAGTTGCGCCCGGTGCGTATCCTACGGGCCGGACCGCAAGCCCTGGCAGGAGATGTGGCCGGTTGAAGCTGCGGGTGGCTACGGGTAGAAGAGGCAAAGCAAAGAGTTTTGCCTGGGGGGAGATGCTGGCGCGGTGGTTCGTATGGCGATTACCTCTGGGGCGCCGCGTCGCCCTCTGGGCGGCCATCCTGGGGATGTCCTTTTTCCAGGTGAGCCCCGCGGCGGCCGCTGGGCTGTGGGTGCTGAAGAATGCCGCCGATGTGCGGACGGGTCCGGGCTTGACTTTCGCCGTCGCGGCGGCGGCCGGACGGGGGACGGCTCTCCAAGTCACCGGTCAGCAGGGCAACTGGTACCAGGTGCAACTGTCGGACGGCACGACCGGCTGGCTGGCCGCGCATTCGGTCAGCACTTTTGCCGGCCCGGGGACTGTGGCGACTATCGCCTGGCCGAGCGTGGCCCTGTTTGAGGGACCGGGTACGGGTAACGCGGTAACCGACTGGTTGCGACAGGGTGATGAGGTGAGGGTGCTGGGGCAGAGTGGGGCCTGGACCCTCGTGACAGCGGTTGACGGCGACGCCGGGTGGTTGCCGGCGGACTTGCTGGCAGCCGGTCCGGGACCGGACCGCGCGGGAGCCAAGCCGCTTCCGGCAGCCCTGGTTGTCACCGGTTCGTCCCTCTCTGTGCGGGGCGGGCCGGGTAGCGGCGCCCTGCTGCTGACCACCGCCGGCCGGGATGACCCCCTGACCGTGCAGGGCCGCTTCGGTGATTGGTACCAGGTGCGCACGCCGGACGGTCTCCTGGGCTGGGTGGACGGGCAGTTCACCAGGCCGGAGCAGTTGCCGGCCAGCGGGGGAGAACTAATGGACGGCGTGGCCCAAACCGGGGTCGACCTTTTCGCCGGGCCGGGTACCGGCTTTCCGGTCGTGGCTGCCGCAACGCAGGGGAGTTATTTCACGGTTCTGGAACAGGATGGCGCCTGGCTGAAAGTCAAACTGGCCGGGGACAAGGAGGGTTGGCTGGCCGCGGCTCTCGTGCGCCCGGCGCCGGCCGGTGCGGACCAGGGTACCAGCATTGTTGCCGGCAAGGGAGTTTGGTACGAGGCCAACGACCAGATTACCGATACGGCTGATATTACCAGCCGTAGTTTTCGCGACGCGGCCGTCACTCACATCTACCTGGAGGCGGGTACCAGTACGGACGGCTTTCCGACCGCCTGGCAAAAACAGCTGGATGTCCTCTTGCCGGCCGCCCACCGCAACCATATCAAGGTTATCCTCTGGGTTTACGTCAAGCTGCACGATATAGCGGCTGATGCCGCCCTGACCGGCCGGGTGGCCAATTACGTCACCCCGGACGGCGAGCGGCCCGACGGGGTGGCGGCGGACATCGAGGAGCTTCCGGCCAACCCCCAGGCGGCCCTGGAACTGGTTGCCGGCTATGCTACCCTGACCCGCCCGCTGTTACCCCGGGGTCTGCCGCTGGTGGCCGTCACTTATCCCCCCCAATTCGAGGGGAATTATCCCTTCGCCGCCATGGCCGCCGACTTCGATGCCGTGGCCCTGATGGACTACTGGCACACAACTGTCAATGACTACGGGTCCCAGGGGGCGGCCGGCCTCGTGCGGGACTCGCTGGTGCTTTTCCGGGGCAAGGCGGGCCGGGCTGAACCGGTGGAGGTGATCCTGCAGGGTTTCGACGGAGGCACGGGCCTGCCGGACCAGCGGGAGATGCTGGGTGCCCTGACGGCGGCGCGGGCGGCCGAGGGCTATTCCGTCTATACGTGGCGTTCGATGAACGGATTACTGAGGCAGACTTTCAGCCGTTTCCGGTAGGTTGGCGGCGCAGGGTGGCTGGGCTACTGCGGTTGACAGGCGTCAACCGGGCGTGTTAATCTTAACGCGACAAAATTCTCGTGCGGGAAAGGGGACCAGGGCCGCCCGCAACCGGCCAAATGGGCCGGTTTAGAGCCGGAGTTAGTCGCCGGGCCCTACGGGTGGCCGCGTAGATTGTCGGTAATGGCTAAGGCCCGGGAACTGGGCGAGGAGCTGGCCAGGTCGCGGGAAATCACCGCCATGCACCAGGCCGAAATGGCGATGTTGCAGGACCCGGAGGCCGGCAACATCGTCAGGGAGTTTAATGCCAAGAGACAAATGTTCGATAAGATGATGGCCCGGGGGGAGGAACCCGACGGCAAGCTGAAGGAAGAAGCTGCCGCCATCGAGGCCAAAGCCCAGGGCAACCCCCTGATTGACAAGTTCTTTGCGGCCCAGAAGGAAGTCGAGAATCTTCTGGAAATGATCAACGAGGAAATCGGGGCGGGACTCACGGGCGCGGTTGCCGGGCACGAGTGCGCCCCGGATGATTGCGGGCACTGCGACGGGTGTTCCTGATAGAAGGGTCGTTTGGTTGCCGGGAATGATTTTGGGGTGAGCGCCGGGATTGTCCGGGGCTCTCTTTCTTGCTGCCGGACGGTATGATATAATGCAGGGGTAAAGGAGCGATTTTGTTGGCCTTGACCCCCATGATGCAGCAGTATAAAGAGATCAAAGAAGAGTACGGGGACGCTATTCTCTTCTTTCGTCTGGGCGATTTTTTCGAAATGTTTTTCGAAGACGCCCTGACTGCGGCGCGGGAGCTGGATATAACGCTGACCGGGCGGGCCGGGGGGGAAGGCGGGCGGGTTCCCATGTGCGGGGTTCCCTGGCACGCGGCGGACAACTACATTGCCCGGTTGGTGGGTAAGGGATACCGGGTGGCTATCTGTGAGCAACTGGACCCGCCCAGCAACCGCGGGCTGGTCCGGCGGGCGGTGGTACGCCTGGTTACGCCGGGCACGGTTGTGGAAGACCAGTTTCTGGCACCAGGTGAAAACAACTTCCTGGTAGCGCTGATACCGTCGGCGTCCGGTTGCGGTTTGGCCTACGCCGACGTCAGTACCGGCCGGTTGACCATTGGGGAGGTGCCGCAGGGCGGGGCCTTCACCGTTTTCGATGAACTGGCGCGGCTGAAGCCGAAGGAGGTACTCCTGCCCGCGGATTGTGCCGGGGAACTGGCGGCGGAAATAGTCGGTCAGTTCGGTGCCATGGTTACCCGGGTAGCGGCGGATACCTTCGATTTCGCCCCGGCCGGGAAACTTCTCTCTCCTTTGGCGCGCGACCGGGGGCCGGACGAGGAAGACCTGGCGGCGGTGCCCCTGGGTATCCGCGCCGGGGGTGCCCTAGTGCATTATTCGCAGAATTCTTTGAAGAAACCTTGCGGCGAGTGGCAGGTGGCCGTGCGCGGCGGGGAAGGCATCCTTAGGTTGGACCGCGCCAGCCGGCGAAACCTGGAGATTACTTGTGGCTTGCGCCACGGGACCCGGGAGGGTAGTCTGCTGGAGGTTCTGGATGACACGGTGACGGCCATGGGGGCCCGCTTGATCAGGGCCTGGCTGGAAGAGCCGTCTACCGTGGCGGCGGAGATAAACAGCCGGCTGGATGCTGTGGCTGAGCTTTCGGCTGCGTCCAGCCGCCGCAGGGATCTCGTGGCCGGGTTGAAGCAGGTGCGGGACCTGGAAAGGCTGGTTACCCGAGCTTCGCTCGGTCAGGCCACCCCCCGGGACCTGGCGGCCCTGCGGGCATCGCTGCGGGCGTTGCCGAAGGTCAGGGAAGTTTTGGCCCAGTCCGGATGTTCCCTGATTAGTCAACTGGTGGAAGAGATTGACCCGCTGCCGGTTTTGACTGGACGGCTTACGGAGGCCCTGGCGGATGAGCCGCCCGTTTCCATCCGGGAGGGCGGTCTTTTCCGGGAAGGATTTGACCCGGAGTTAGACCGCCTGCGGTGTGCGGCCCGGGAAGGGCGGTCGTGGCTGGCCGGCCTGGAGGCCCGGGAACGGGAAAGGACCGGCATCCGTTCGCTGAAGGTCGGCTTCAACCGGGTGTTCGGCTATTACCTTGAGGTGACGAGGTCCAACCTGGACCTCGTACCCGCGGACTACCAGCGCCGGCAAACGCTGGCCGGAGCGGAGCGGTTCTTCACCCCGCAATTGAAGGAATACGAGGAACTCATCCTCGGGGCGGAAGACCGTCTCGGGCAGTTGGAAGAACAAATGTTTACAGCGTTGCGGGCCGAGGTGGCTGCCGAGGCCCAGTCGCTTGCGCGCACCGGCCGGGCCGTCGCCGCTCTCGACGTGCTGGCATCCCTCGCTTCGGCAGCGGTGCGGCACAACTACTGCCGGCCCTCCCTGAACGGGAATGGGCGTCTCCACATAGTAGCCGGACGCCACCCGGTGGTGGAGCGAGTCCTGCCGCCGGGGCGGTTTGTGCCCAATGATACCGCCCTCGACGGGGATAGCCGTTTCGTGTTGCTGACCGGACCGAATATGGCCGGCAAGAGCACTTATCTGCGGCAAGTGGCCCTAATAACCGTCATGGCCCAGGCGGGTAGTTTCGTCCCGGCCCAATCCGCCGATATCGGGATTGTGGACCGCATTTTTACCCGCATCGGCGCCTCGGATGACCTGGCTTCCGGTCAGAGCACCTTCATGGTGGAGATGAACGAGTGCCGGGCCATTGTCAGGGGGGCCACCGAGAGGAGCCTGCTGATCCTGGACGAGGTGGGTCGCGGTACGTCCACCTACGACGGGATTTCCATAGCCCGGGCCCTGGCCGAATACATCTTGGACCGGATCGGGGCCCGCACCTTGTTCTCTACCCATTATCACGAGTTGACCGAGCTGGCCGGGCAGCCTGGCCTGGTCAATTACACCATGGCCGTCCGGGAGCAGGGCGAGGAAGTGGTCTTTTTACACCGGGTAGTCCCGGGCAAGGCCGACCGCAGTTACGGCATTTTTGTGGCTGCCCTGGCCGGACTGCCGAAAACGATCATCAGCCGGGCCAGGGAGCTTCTGGCTCAGATGGAGAACGGTGCTCCGGGTGGCAGCGCGCCGCAGGCTGCGCCGTTGCGGCCGCCCGGTGAAGAGAAGGCGGTCCGCAGCTTGCGGGAACTCGACCTGCTCAACCTGACGCCCCTGGGGGCTCTCAACCTGTTGTCTGAACTGAAGGAGATGTTGGAGGCGGCCGGCGGCAACGAGACGAGATAGAAAATAGAGATGAACCAAGGGAGAGGGAATTCGGCATGTTCATCGGTGTTGACGTGGGAGGCACCTGTACCGATGCCGTTTTGTTGGACGAAAGAGGTGTACGGGCCACCGCCAAGGTGACCACCAGGAGTGAGCTTCTGGCTTCTCTTACCGAAGCCTTGGATGAGGTGACCGCCGGCATCAGCCGGGATCAAATTGAACGTGTCAATATTTCCACCACCTTGATAACCAACCTGGTTGCCGAAAAGAAGTACGACCCGGTAGGTCTCCTTTTGATACCGGGACCGGGTCTGAACCCGCATACTCTCAACTTCCCGTCCCCCGCCCACTTCATTCCGGGAGCCATCGACTACCGGGGCCGGGAAATCTCACCCCTGGATACCGCCGGCATTGAGGCGGCGGTGGCCGACCTGCACGGCCGGGGCATTACCAGGGTTGCCGTGGCCGGCAAGTTTTCCAACCGCAACAACAGCCACGAACTGCAGGCCAGGGACATTGTTTTGCGCCTGCAGCCGGACTGGCAGGTAGAACTGGGCCACCAGGTGGCCGGTGCCCTTAATTTCCCCCGCCGGGCGGTTACCGCCTATTTAACGGCCGCCACCCGCGAGCGCTACCAGTACTTCGCCCGTGCGGTGCTGGAGGCCCTGGCGAGCCGCAGCATCAATTGTCCCGTCTTCGTTTTGAAGGCGGACGGCAGTACTTGTCCCCTGGCCTATTCGGTGCAGAAGCCGGTGGAGACCCTGTTCTCCGGACCGGCGGCCAGCACCCTGGGCGTGCAGGCCCTTACCCCGCCCGGCGAGACGGTTGTGGTGGTGGATATCGGCGGCACCACGACCGACCTGGCCCTCATCCTGAGCGGCCAGCCCCTGCTTTCCTCGCGGGGTGCCCGCGTGGACCGCCAACTGACCCAGGTCAGGGCACTGGCCGTCCATTCGGTGCCCGTCGGCGGGGACAGCGTCGTGGACCGGATCGGCCGGGAACTGATCATCTATACGGCGAGGATGGGCCTGCCGTATTGTCTGGGCGGACCGCTGCCGACTCCCACCGACGCCCTGCGCGTCCTCGGCCTGACCGTGCATGGTGATGAGACCAGGGCTGTCGATGCCATGGCCGGCGTGGGGGGGCCGTTGGGCCTGAGCGCCGCGGAAACGGCGCGGCGGGTGGTGGCCCTGTTCGTGGAGATGGTGGCGCGCGAGATCAATCTGATGTTCGAAGAATGGCAGAAGGAGCCTTCCTACAGCGTCTGGCAGATCATGCAGAAACACAAGGGACGGCACCGGGGACTCCAAACGGTGGTAGGGGTGGGCGGCGGCGCGGCCGGCTTCACTGCCCAGATTGCGGCGGCCATCGGCTGTTATCCGGTAATTCCGCCTTACGCCTCGGTCGCCAACGCCATCGGGGCCGCCGTGGCCCGACCGACCATGCAGGTTTCCGTGCGGGCCGATACCCAGGCCGGGTACTACCTTATCTTGGAAGAGGGCGTGCGGGGTGTACTGCCGGCCGGCGCCTCGGAAGAGGATGTCATGGCCTTGGCCCGGCAGTGGTTGGCAAAGCGTTCGGCGCGCTACGGCCTGAGCGTGGGCCCGGAGGTGGAAGTAACCCAGCGGGAGGTATTCAACATGATCCGCGACTGGCGCACTACCGGACGCCTCTACGACATATCGCTGCAGACCACGGGCGGCATCCTCGCGTACATCGGGGCGGGAGGGGAATTTCATGCATAAGACCGGGCTGGTTTTCTTTCCGGCCTTCGATTGGGCCATCGAGCCCACTCACCCGGAGAGGGAGGAACGCCTCCTCTATACGAGGGACCAGATTTTCGAGGAAGGGGTCATGGACCTGCCGGAAGTGGCCGAGATGGCACCCCGTCTGTGCCATCCGCACGATATCCTGCGCACCCATTTCTGCGTGCCGGACGTGGCGTCCCTGACCACCGAGGCCCACCTGATCGCGGCCGGCGCCGGGCAGGTTCTGGGCGACGAGATTTTGGCCGGGCGCCTAAAGAACGGCTTCGCCCTGGTCCGTCCGCCGGGTCACCACGCCATGCGGGTGGTGCACGGGAACCGCGGCTTCTGCAACATCAACAACGAAGCGGTGGTGGTGGAGTACTTGCGACGCCGCCACGGCATCCGTCGCGTGGCCATCGTGGACACCGACGTGCACCACGGTGACGGTACCCAGGATATCTTTTACCACGACCCGGATGTTTTGTTCATCTCTTTCCACCAGGACGGCCGTACAATCTACCCGGGTACCGGTTTTAGCCACGAACTGGGCGGGCCCACCGCCTTCGGCCGGACGCTCAACATCCCGCTGCCGCCCGGAACCACCGACGAAAGCATGCTCTTCGTATTGGAAAACCTGATCCTGCCCGTATTGAACGATTTCGGCCCCGAGTTGGTGGTGAACTCGGCCGGCCAGGACAATCACTACAGCGACCCTATCGGTGAGATGTGCATCACCGCCCGGGGTTACGCCACTCTCACCAGCCGGTTGAAACCCCACCTGGCCGTTTTGGAAGGCGGCTACGCGGTGGAATCGGCCCTGCCCTACGTCAACCTGGGCATCATCCTGGCCCTGGCCGGTCTGGATTTTGACCTGGTCAGGGAAGCCGACTACCCCCGGACCTTTCATGAGGACCCTGCCCGCCGTCCCCGGCTGGAAAAGATGGTGCGGGACCTTTTGGAAATGTGGCGGCTGCGGGACCAGTTGGACCTTTCCTCCATCTTCGGCCGCGAGGAGTTCTTCCGGCAGCAGAAGGAGGTCTACTACGACACCGACGGCATCGAGGACAAGCAGGTGGAAACGGTGCGTGTCTGCAAGGAATGCCCCGGCTACCTGACCATCGATTCGCGGGCCCTTCATCCGGACGGGCGGGCCGTCAAGGTCATGGCCCTCTCAGTGCCGCTCTTTGCCTGCAACCACTGCCGCAGCCTGGCCTACGACGCTTACGCCGCCGCCAGGAAGGAAAACTCGCTTTATCACCACATTTACCTGCAGGATAAGTCGATGGACACTTTTCTGGCTTTTGATACCGCGGCGGGGTCGGAAAGCATTTCCGAGGGATAGCAGCCGCTCGCGGGAGGATGGTGGAAGCCGCTGATCAGAGTTTTGGACGAGGCTACGGCCGGCCAGATCGCCGCCGGGGAGGTCATCGAGCGTCCGGTTTCGGTCGCCAAGGAACTGGTGGAAAACTCTCTGGACGCGGGAGCCACCCGGATAGAGGTAGACATCGGCTCAGGCGGCCTCGCTATCACGGTCACGGACAACGGGTGCGGCATGTCCGCGGAGGATGCCTGCCTGGCTTTTGGCCGTCACGCCACCAGTAAGATCACCCGGATGGCCGATCTCGCGCTGGTCGGCACCATGGGGTTTCGCGGCGAAGCCTTGCCCAGTATAGCCGCCGTGGCTACGGTGGAGTTGCAGTCGCGTCTCTCGGGGGCGGACTGTGCCACCCGGGTGCTGGTTCTCCAAGGAAGGGTAGCCGAACACGGTCCGGCGTCCGGGGCGCCCGGTACTACGGTGCGGGTGCGCGATCTTTTCCATAACCTGCCCGTACGCCGGAAACACCTGAAGAGTGAAGCCTTCGAATTCGGCCTGGTTCACGAACTGGTGGGACGGCTGGCCATGGCCCGGCCGGGGGTCTCGTTCGTGTTATACCGGGAAGGGCGGGAAGTCTTTTTCGCCGCCGGCGGCAGTAGCCTTCCCGAAGTGGCGGCGTCGGTGTACGGTCAGGAAACCGCCCGGCAGATGATCCCCTTCGCCGGGGAGGGCGAAGGGGTCAGCTTCCGGGGCCTGGCGGGCCACCCTTCGGTGGCACGCACGTCCCGGCGCTACCAGGCCATTTTCGTTAACGGCCGCTGGGTGAAAAACTATGCTCTCAGCCGGGCCATGGAAGACGCTTACAAAAACCTCCTGATGACCGGGCGGTTTCCGCTGCTGGTCTTGGACCTACAGCTGGATCCGGGCCTTCTGGACGTCAACGTCCATCCGGCGAAGCAGGACGTTCGCCTTTTGGACGAGCCACTGGTGGCCCGCCTGGTGAAGGAGGGCGTGCACCAGGCCCTGGCGCGCCGCAGCCTGGTGCACGCCTGGCAAGGTCCTCCGGTGCGGAGCGGGCCCGTCTACCGGCCGGAACCACTTTCGTTTTCCTTTCCGCCGTCGGATTTGATGCCGCCGGAGGAACCGGCTTTGTCCGCCCTGCCGACACCGGTGGCAGGAGAGGGAATCCGGGAGGAAGGACAGCCTTACCAGTCCGGCCTGCCATCCCTGGCAGTCCTGGCCTGGCTGCCGCCCACTTATATCCTGGCTCAGGGCGATCACGGCCTGTACATAATCGATCAGCACGCCGCTCACGAACGGGTGTTATACGAAGAGAACGTGGCCCGAATTGAGGAGGGGGGACCCGCGGCGCAGATCCTGGCCATGCCGGTCCCGCTGGAACTGGACCAGGGTCAGGCGGCGGTCCTGGAGAAAAACCTGTCCCTTCTGGAGAGCCTGGGCTTTGCCATGGAACCCTTCGGTGGTGCCTATCTTTTGCGGGCCGCCCCCGTGTGGGGCGGCGAGGGCCCCGGCGACCGCCTGCTGGTGGATGTTTTGGATGTGCTCCTGGATAAGGGCGGGTTGCAGCGGAGTGATCTGGTGGACCGGCTGATTACCACCTGGTCCTGCAAGGGTGCGGTCAAGGCCGGCGACCGCCTGGATTACCCGGAGATGGCCGCGCTGGTGCGCCGCCTGACTGCCACCAGGGCCCCGTACACCTGTCCGCACGGCCGGCCTACCATGATCCAGATCGGCGAGCGGGAGCTTCTGACGAGGTTCAAGAGGATAACATAGCCAAGAGGGCCTGCCTTTTTGCGGCAGGCCCTCTTGGCTTGAACGGCTTTCTTGTTGGGTACCACCTGGGTGGCCGGCTTACGCAGCCATAGTACTCTGGGTAGTTTCCTCTTCTTCATGGTTATCACCTCATGAACATTATACCAGGTATTTGGGTTTTGTGGGAGCGGGCTGCTGAAAGGCCCGCAATTAAAGCAAACTCCACAATTGGCCCCGGACCGGATTCAAATCTACCAACCAAATTTCACCGCGCAAATGATTGTTTTGATTCACTTTTTTTCGTCCTCGTTTTCCAGTAGATCATCCCCGACGGCTGCTTCCCACTCTTTCCGTTCCGCCATCT
>Ga0307376_10005170_pt1 | contig 11804 bp, 14 predicted proteins | sample TR2MG_FD_202536 | JGI IMG/M metagenome (GOLD analysis project Ga0307376, IMG submission 202536) | Soil microbial communities from Risofladan, Vaasa, Finland - TR-2 | ecosystem: Environmental > Terrestrial > Soil > Coastal area > Acid sulfate soil | place: Finland: Risofladan, Vaasa | collected... | reverse complement strand
GAGGGCACCGTTGGCTGTACTATGAGCTGGTGACAAATCCAGCAATACTCGGACAAACTCCCCGTCTCTGCCGATGATCATCTTACAAATCATCGCTAGCAAATATCCGTTCTGCATTCAAAAAGATTCGCACCCAGAGTCTGCATCGATGAAACGCGGCAATCAATCAACTCAGGATGTTCCACGAGCAGCTCCCGAAAGCTGTCAGCAGACAAGTCGTGGCTGCACTCAAAGAGGTCCATGGTATTCTCCCCGCAGACACCCTGGGTATCAGAGTATATCCTGTTGCGACAACCATCCATTGTGTTGTAAGAGTAGAGACCAAATTCGGGACACGTCATGACGAAAGTGCAAAGATACTCTATCATACCCTGCAGCCACTCGTCGTCCTGGGTATCCGTATCGGAATCCGAATCTACATCCCCGCCCGTACCAGTAGCAGTATCAGCGTCACTATCGCCGTCCACATCGCTATCCGCGTCCACACCGCCGTCCTCCTCAGTCCCCGAAGCTGTGCTCGTATCAGTGTCATCGACGTCGGAGTCTGCATCGCCTGAAGCTGAACCATCTCCTCCAGCACCACCATCGCCCGCATCAGCACGTCCTGTATCAGTGTCAAAGGAATCACCAGAATCAGAAATGCTCCCGCTATCAGTGCCGTACTGTCCAAAGTCGCCTCCCGAGCACCCAAGTGCCATCAAAATCATCAAAACAGTTGCGAGCTTCTTCATTGTACCCTCCAGTTTGTTAGTGCCAGTGTCGCCTGACTATTAAGGTGTAGCACACAGAGTACCCACGTGTCAAGAGAAAAGTTATTTTTCAGGCGCAGGGAGCACCGGGTGCGGGAGTCTCTTAAACGCGCACTTCGTGCGAGGCTCTCCACCTTCGGATACATCTACAGGACCTTCACGCTTAGGTACTTTCTTCTCAACAACCGGCAGAACCTCGGGGACAATGTCCCCCGGGCCTATTCGTGACAACCGCGCAGCCAGCTTTGGTCTTCCCAAGCTCGGTCCATCCAAAATGTCGGCTAAGCCCTTCAACCCGCCACTCTCTATATACTCAGCGCCGCCCATCTCACCAAGATCGTCCTCGGTGACCTCCAGCTCAAAGCTCACGCCGATGCTGTGCAGCTCTCGACGTACAACCTGACCTTCATCGTTCTTGACCACGAGGACCACGTTGATGTCTTTGTTGGGAAATTTGTAGTCTGTTGGCATCTGCCTCTTCCTTTCTCCAAGCTCAGTGTACCACACCCGCTAGTCGCTGCAACCTGTCCTGCGCTTCCACGCCTCTACGTTCGCCATGAACTCGATCCACTCGTCCGAGTACGGATGCTCCCCACACAGGTCAGTGCGCACTTTGATCTCATGTTTCGGATACCTGAAGCACACGTTGTCGGACTCTCTCCAGTACAGACACGTCCCGCAGCACGGAGTCTCCGGCGCGAAAACCATCTCGACATCTAAGTACCCGGAGTCCATTCATTGCCTATCTCGTAACCTACCTGTTCACCCGACCACGACCATAGTACCGGGTCCATGTTCGCTCCATGTCTATCGTTCCATCGGCGTGCTGGTATAATTCGACCCACCCAAGTAGCTGCCTCTTGTACTTGATCTTCTTGTTGATTTGATAATCAGCCTTGTCGCTCATGCAGCCACACTCGATGATCAGACGCTCCCTGGTGATCGCTGTCTGCCCGAGGGCGTGGGTATGGGCCTGGATGCAGCAATCGTGCGGCTCGCTCTTCTTCATCGCGAGATCGTTTGAAACGACCGCCACGGTCCTAAGTGGCGAGTCGATGAGGCCGGATCCGAGATACCGATCTGCGTGAGAAAGTAGTGTGTTACCAACGCGGATGCAGGCACCTGCTGAGTCAGCAATACCAGTGTCTGAGTACTCGATCGAGCCGGTGAAGTTGTAGACCTTGGCAGGCTCGCCCTCGGGTGTATAGCCGATACCCTCGGCAAGCAAAATCAACGGATCAAGCAAGCCACGGATAAACGGTGCCGTCTCTGGAGTCTTGAGAAGTTCGATGACGGTCCGCTGCGGGCGGGCGTCGTGGTTGCCACGTACCAGAATCACTCGCGGGAATATCTGAGACAGCGACAGAACGAGTTGACCAACTAGATCCCATTCAGCGATCAACGGAACGCGAACTTCGTTCGTGAAGTACGACAGACTGTAAAAATCGAAAATGTCCCCGACGATAGCCACGAACTCGGCATCCAGGTTCGAAAGCACAGCAGCGCGCACCGCATCCACTCGCATCAGGTGGCCGTGGGTATCGGAGAATACCAAGCCCTTGCCGGGTGTCCGCTCCATCCGTAGCTCGTGTGCCTCACCTGGCAGGTCGCGGAGTATCTTCATCTTGGCGGCATGGCCCCTCTGGGCCGTCTCGGAGTGTTGGTCAAGCCGGGATGGAACTCCGCAGACAGTGTACCGGGGAAACAGCGCTGACGGATGGGACGGAACAATCTCCCTCCCAAGCGCTATCTCGAAATTCAAACGCTTGTCACGATTCCGCCGAGCATGCATCAGCTTGTTGCGGATGGCGCTTGCTGTTCGAAGATACCCAGCGGCTTCGAGCGCGTCCTGCACTTCTTTCGTAGGGGTACTTCGGTTTCCTACCTCCTGCGCAGCGTCGCGGTACCTCAAAATAATAGCTATCTCTTCTTGTGTCCATTCTCTATTTTTAGGTATCACACAGAACCCCTTTCGCTTTGACAATAACAGTAGTCTAGTCAGACATGCAAGGCAAGAAAAAAGATATAGCCCGCTATCAGGGCTCCAGCTCACCTCTCAGGTCAATCAGCGCCTCGTTAATAGCGTCTTTCAGTCGATGCACAACGTCTGCTGTGTTCTCTTCGTCTTTCCAGTCGAAATACTTGAGAATAGACCAAACGTCCGAGGACGCACGCCACGACTCATGCGCGATACTTTGGTTACGCACATTGGTAGAAACAAACTCATGTACGTCTTCTGACGAGCCCGTTACCGTATACGTGGCCGTCAACCCACCTTCTACGAGGTCCTCTTCCAAACCCGGACCACGCACTTCATCACTGCAGATCCCGTCGTCTCCGTTCCAAACACGTAGCTGTGCGCCACTCCCCGCAACCAACGTTACTGTCGCCTTCTCAGGGATGTCGCGCTCCTTGCCGGTGCTGTCCGTCCAAAAAATTCGAGACTTCGACATAGCTACTCCTTCGTGTTGTTCTTGTTGAGAACGTGCTCCAGAAAGGCGATCGCCCGAGCCTGCTCGTAATCGGAACTCCGCCGTCCAAATACGAAGTACCCAATCCCCACAGAAGACGCCAGCATGATGCATAGCAGTGTAAAGAGTGTCACGGATTCCACCTCGTGGGTGTAGCAGAGTGATCCCCCAACGATGAAAGCTGATCGCGTAGCTCTTCCATCCTTGCGTGGATATTCGCCCGCGCCGTGCTCCGCGCCTGGGCCGCAGTGCGGAAACACTGGAGGGGCTTTCGCGATAGTCGTAGCTCAAAACTGTCGGGATACATCACGACTACATCAAAGTACTCGTTCGTGGTTCCTGGCCAGATGATATTTTTAACCTGCCCCTTGGCAATGCGCATGGGAGGATCGAACTCCCGACCATCCCGCGCCCCATCCAACGCGAAGTAGACGATATCCCCCTCCCGAACTTCTCCGTGGTCCATCAGTGAAAACTTTCGTTGGAGTGCGGAGGTTCTGTTACCTCCACCACGGCAGAAGGATACGTCACAATGAGCGTGAGCAGCTTGGTGTCGGGATCGACATTCAGCGTGAGATTATTTGTACGCGAGATGTTCGTCCGAGTCTTCGCTTCAACGTACTGTACGATTGCCTCAACCGCGTCCTTGGTTTCCAGCGTGAAGATCTTCTGTTCGCGGTCTCCTACACGAATTGTCATTACTGCAAGTCCCCCTCGTGAATAACCTGCCGCGACTCAGAGCACGCAGCTCCTTGCACCACGAGGTACACCCCCACCCACTCTCTCGTCTTGGAGTCAAAGAACAACTGACTCGGCGTCCCGTGCTTCTCGCTCAGGAACGACCAAGCCAGCTTCGCGTTACGTGGCTTCTTGGGGGGTTCAGTAAAAATCATCTGTTTTCCCATCCGTGTTTATCCGTTGTTTACCACGAGCTTGAGAGGGGGAAAGTGCACCGGAGGAGTCTCGGGCGTCAGCGTGGCACGGGGGACCTCGATGGGCATGTGCTGGGGCATCCGGGCGCTCCACCACCAGAAATCACCCTTCAGCTCCTTGAGCTTGCACATAGCACCGTCCCTGATCGACATCACCAGCTCGTTCTTGTAGTGGTAGACAAAAACCTCACCGAGCACACGACCGTTCTGATTGCCGATCATGTACTTCCCCGGCTTGTTCGGCTTCTGGCTACGCCACTCGCCGTTCAAGAACGCCGCCCATGAATGGGCCACGGGGGAATCGACAATGTTGTCATTCTCCACCAGCACTACTTCGAATCTTTTGTCTTCCATCACACCCTCCGTATTCTTTTTGTCACTGTCACACTCTAGACCATAGCACAATCCAGGGAGCAATGTCAACCGGAAAGAAGGTTTTTTGCGTTCTTCAAGTACGCCTCTACATCCTCCATGACCCACACACTGAGAGGACGACATTCTGGGTGCGGGGCTTCGTACGCGTTGCACCCGTGTTTGAGCCACTCATCCCGCTTCTCTTCGTCTGCCTCTACCATGAAAGGCACGATTGGGTGTGCGCCGCGCACCATTTTCATCGGCATACTGGGAAAGACATCGCGAACCACCGCAACAAGTACAGGGTCGGCCTTGGTTCCCTGGGGGAGGATGTGCACATCTCCGTCCCAGTGGACGTACCAGGCACGGATCCGCATGATGGCCAGCCTGACCTTGGATTCGAGGGGGAGAATCTGTTTCTGAGCAAGCTGGTAGAGTTTAGGCAAAATTAGCGCTTAGCTCTCGCACCGCGCGCGGTCACATATCGGTAGTCTGGCTGCAGAGTGAGATCCTGGACGATTCTCTTCAAGACGATGGGGCCCCACGCCTGTGGCAACCCACCAAGCTCCGTATAGATCTGCTCCAAGATCAGCTGAGCCGCCTCGTCCGCCTCCGGATCCTCTGTCGGTGTAGTCGGAGCGGAAACGTGATCCTCCGCCAGGGGTTCCGCTCTCTTGCGAAGGGGGCTCTCCTTGCCTACCGACTCTGCGATACGGTCCCAGGAATCATCAGCCAGATCGAACTCTTGTCGGATACGCTTCATTGGGCTCTCCTTGTACTCTCGCGGACCTGTACTACCTTGATCGAGACCCCGCACCGCATTTTTGCCTGCACGTAGTCATCGGGAAGATTCTCGATTTTCATGACGCGGCACCCGGGGTACTTCGTCTCGAAGTAAGAGATCGTCGGCTGGTGACAACCGTGCAGAAGTGAAACAAGGCTGACCACAAATGCTATGAGGAATCGAGACATCTTACTTGGGGATCGACTTGATCTGATCCCATCTCACGGTGAGAAGGTGGTTGTCATCTGTTCGCATAACGTATCGATCCCCAGCCTTGTCGTATTGAGATTCAGTGTAACCCTTAGTCCCCTTAGGGAAGACCTTCTTCATGCCCCAACCGATCATGTGTTCGATCTCTTCCTTCAGCTCCACTCTTTCATTTTGGTTGAACGAAAACTGAGAAGAATCGATGAGCGCAGGATCCCGGTCATTCCGAATATGCCCCAGCTCCTCCACGCGCTCGTCAGAGCTTTCAATCTCCTCAAACGCGCGTTTCACGTCTCCCGTGGCTTTTCTCGGCTGAACATGAATATTGACAGCGTCCCCCAAAGTTCCTACGCCGCCAACCGGCGCACCCTCTTCTACGGGACGGCCCATGGGGTCGGAGTCAGACAACTTCGACGGGAAGTCTTCGCGCTCATCCCCCGGACCTTGGTCAACGCGCATGTCGCCCTGCTGCACTGGACCAGGTATTGGGGTGGGTTGCGTAGGTCTCCCCGGCTCAAGCGCCGTGGTACCCTTCAGCTCTCGCACACCAGCCGCCAATGGCATGCTGAGGTCTACGCCCTCCATCAGCTGGGCGAGGTCTCCAGCCATATTTGGCGCGGCCTCGATGCCCGTCTCAGGCATCTCCATCACGTTCTGCTGGAGCGCAGTGAGTGCCAGGTCCTGCATCTGTCGCTCCAGAGTCTGACGACGCTCCCATACAGCGGGCCCATTGTCCTCGTCAAGAGAGTCGCGCTGATCCCGAAGATCCAGCAGTTCCTTCAGCTTGTCGAGAACCCGAGCCTCAGACGGATGACCAATAAAGCGCTCCGCGAACTCGGTGAGGTCATCGCCGCCGAAACAGCTACACGGATTGCACTGAGCTTCGATGACAATGACGATCTCCGTGATGTCCGTGTCCTTCATGCGCTCCAGGTTGAGCATGTTGAGATCGTAACAGATCTTCCGCTCGGCAGCATAGTAGTCGTTCCAAGAAGAATCGAAGTCTTCGTCTTCCAAGTCAAGCGCGAAGTACTCGGCCAGCATCTGGGCGCCCTCCTCTTCGAAAGGCGTGTTCTTCAGCTTCATGAACCACGGTTCCCAGTACATCGAGTCGGAATATGATCTCTTTTTCATCGCTGCTACCTCCAAGGCCCCCGCTCCTTCCCCCAACGTATCCCGCTGGGCCTCGAACAGGTCGACTGCCGCCTCGCTCACGTAGGTCAATATCTCGTTGGAACCGTCCAGCATCTCGTTCTCGCCGTCAAACTCGTCCAGCTCCACGGGAATATCAATCTCCCAGGGAACCCCGCTGCCCTCGGTCACGGAGACGCGGTAAACTCCCTCGTCCTCCGATGCCTCGACAAGCACATCAAAACCTCGGATAACAGCGGTGAAGGTATCTTGCGGCATCAGACTACCACTCTTGTGCCATGGCCAGAAGGTAGTCCTCAATCAAGGGCTTCGAACCGCCTCGAATGAAGTCGGGTACCTCGTCCAGCAGCTCGTCGGCTTGCCACTCCTGGAAGAAGTAGTCTTCACCGGTACTCAGCTTGATAGAGATAGAAGGCAGCAAGTCGTTGTACTCGATCTCCCCACCGGCAGCACGTTCAGCGTCAGCACGCTCCATATACTGCTTGATCAGCTCGTCCTCGGACATCTGAGCGTTGCGCCGTGCATCTCGCCACTTCATGCGATTGAGCAGCTCATCCTCATCGTCAACCCACTCCATCGGCGTGCTATCGGGGTAATGACGCCTCTTCTTAGCCGGAGAACCCTCTTCTCCAGGCTGATCCTCAAGAAAAGTGGACGAGTCCGACTCGGACGGGCTCGGAGTCAGCTTAAACGGAGGTTGCTTCAGGTCTTCTTCCGGAAAACCCTCAAACCCTGGAGGAAGATTACGGCTCGACCCTTCTCTAGGCTCATTCTCGTACGGACGCCAATCCTGCTCGCCTTCACTACCCGCGTTCAGCTCAGCGACAGCCCGGTCAATGGAAGCTTGATCATCACTGGGTACAGTAATCATCTTTGCATCAGCTTTATTGTAGTAGCCGTACTCCCTAAGTTCTTCTTTCACCGTGCCCTTGTCGTAGTCCCCGAACTCGACTGCCCAAGGATCACCTGGCTCGTACTTGACGACCATGACGAAGTACGGAGTCCCCGCTGTCCTCGACCCCTGCTTCTTCTCCGGACGCGGACGACCACGGCTTGTGCCCCACTGGTTGAGGGCGAAACCATCATTCACGAGGTGGTTGTACCAGGCATCGCGAGAACACGTAGGCGTACGCTTGAGAATGTAGTTCTTCTCAATGTGTGAGTAGGATCTCGGGAAGGTGTCGAACCCCTGCTCCTCGGCATCGACCATATCCCCGAGCACTAGATCGTACCCCGGAGGAGTCAGCCTCTGCAGCTCGAAGTCCTCGGGATCCTCCTCGCCGGACCTCAGGCCCATGCCCTCCATGTCCGCGATCTGTTGATCGACATCCGCTTCAGCGCGCTTCCCGGAACGAGCCACGAATCCGATCCACTTCTCGTGGGGCACCTCAACATACTTCTTGTCGAAGAACAGCGTCTTCAGCTCGGCCACCAGCTGGCGGGTGGTATCGTAGTCCTTCGCGTAGAGCGCATCCAGCGCCTCCTGAGAGAGCTGGTCGGCGTAGGCATACTCCCGGGTGCTGAACGTGTCTTTCGCCGCCTGTATGTACAGTGCGACGTCCACAGCATCTTCCTGGAGAGACGAAGCCATCCGGCGCTTGCCGAACCGCCGTCTGCCCGACAGGTGCTCAGCTATGATGAGTGCCATCTTGCGATGCACCTCACCGGTCACCGCGCCCGTGCTTGATCCCACGTAGCTACGAAGATCGTTCACCAGGTCGAACCACTCCACATCCTTGGGAGAGATATTGAACGTGGCGAGCAGAGGCGAAACCGAAGCGTAGACCAGGTCCACAACATCTTGATCCGGTGGGTTCAGCGCCTGCGTCACCTGGTCCATGATGAACGTGTTGGCAACGATCTGCCGGTACAGCTCCTCCGTGGCAGAACCCGTCTCGTACTGCGTCGTCTGCGGTACAGGAAGCTCCATCGGTACAGGACCTACCTGAGAAAGCATCGTGGGGTCAGACCCGATGTCAGGCAGCTGGAGGTAGGGGTTCTCGGCCTTCGTCACTTGACTGCGCTTGTTGGCCGCCATTGCAGGAGACATCACCATCGTCGCCACCTCGTCCCAGTTGACAGGATCTAAAACTTCCCCCGTGTTCTCGTCCGTAACCTCCACAATGGGGCCGTACTCTGCTTGGAGGCCTTGTCCGAGCACTTGAGGAGATACGCCTCCCGGAAGACCGCCTCCCAGGTTCGTCATGAGTTCTTGCACGTGCTCTGGATTCGTAGAAATGAGATCATAAGCTTCCATGGTCGCGCTACCAGCTGCGACCTGCGCGTCCCGCTTGGCAACAGGAGAGAGCGAAGTATCCAATAGAAGGTTCACCACTGCGGGCCAATCAACCGGGGCCCCAGGCTTTTCGGTCCCTATAGCTCCATAAAAGGAAGGATCCAGCGACAAGCTGTTCGCAAAACCTTCAGGGGTAGTGTTGAGTTGTGCAAGCGTACTTGCACGCTCCCGCAAATGTGGATCCTGAAGAATCATCTCCGCGAGGGTCTCGGCGGGAGGAGGTGCGGTGCCTGCACCACCGGGTGTGAAATCCTGCTCTTCCACCTTCTTCTCGGGAAAGGCCTTGGACAGCTGCTCTTGAATTTGCGGAGCAATAGCTCCCGGCAGCGCCTGCTGGATCGCCTGCTCCATGGCCCCCGGCATCTGCTGCTTGACAATCTTCTTCACCTTGCGCGGAGTCACCTTGCCGCCATCGAAAGGCCAGACAGCCTCTTTGCGACACTTCGCGTCTTTGCGCGACAGCTCCATCGCCTTCACGAACGCCGTCCGGTAATCATCGCCCTCCGAGAGATAGACTCCGTACCAGTGCCGCTCCGTCGAGTTCATCTTGGCCATGAGCCGCTGCGACTCCTTGCCGGAGTTCTCGTCCTGCTCGCGTTTCTTCTTGCGCTCGGGTTCACTAGAGAGATCCCGCTTGTCACCGGAGTTCAAATCCTTGGGATCGTGACCCCTCTCCTCCAACAAGCCGTGCGCGTTCTCAGTCTTGGGCCGACCTTCCACACCCCAGTCCTTCTTGTCGAAGTCCTGGGCACTACGGCGAGCGATCGTCACGTCCTTATCGCCAGGTAGGACGTCCACAACAGAGTCCTCGAACCCGTACGTTTCCATCCCCGTTCGAGGATCGATCCCTCGGAATCCGGGGCGCCCACCACCGAGATCTGCAATACGCTGTGTCACAGTTGCCACGTTGTACTGGCCATCCCCTGCGTCAAAGAGAATCGTGTCCCCCTCCTCGAAGTAGACGCCGGCAGGTGCTTCCGTGGACGGAGCAACCAGCTGAGCACCCCTGTTGTACGTACGACGTACACCGTCCGCATCAGTAAGGACCTCACGCGGCTGATAGCCCATGAGGTTGCGCTCCTCGACAGCCCTGTCCAGCTCCTCACCCACGAGCGGTGGAGCATACATCCTGCGCGTCGGTTGCAGCGCGTATGACGTGCTGCGCTCGATGATCTCATCAATGGTGCTCTGCGCCAGAATGCGCATGCGCTGCTCGTACAGGATCGTCGAAGGGGGGATCACAACCCCCGACTTCACGTTCACCGGCAACAGCGCCTGTCTAATGGCACCCGACACAGTGGAGATCCGCACGTTGAAAAGGATTTCAGCATCCACAACCTGCGTGTCGTCATGCGAAGCAACGCGCACGTTCTTGGAGTTGTTGTATGACAGGCGGGGCTGCAACGGAAAGTCACACACGTCCAGCGCCTGCCGCGCCACCAGGGTAGCCTCCTGCACAAAAGCACGAAGGGTTCGATCCTCAGACTGCAGCCCGACATTCTTACGCTGAGAAAAAAGGTCCCCGAGATCCACGCCCTTCGCCGTGCGACTCATATTCTTGCGCATGGCGGCCACGCGCGCATCCGCCTTCGAAAACAACGGGTGCTTCTGAACGTGTGCCTTCTCTTTTAATTCCTTGAACGTGGGCATATTCTCTACCTTTTCTTGATGCCAGAGTGCTTCTTGGCCTGAGTTCCAATGTTCACCCTACCACCTACCATTCGTGCTTGTCTACTAGAAGCGGCACGACGCTGCTCTCGCACCTTGGGCTGCTGGAGAGAGCCGTCGTTGTCCTGGACACCCACCACGGCAGTTGCATCGAGACAAAAGCGCGGGTAGTCTCCGTTGGCTGCTGGAGGACACCAGCACCAGAGCACGGGGTCCTCGCTCTTCCTGGCCTCCAGGATAGCAGCCCAAAGATCTTCGAGGGTATGGTGCTCGGTCAGCAGGCGGACCACGGTCCCCCCGCAATATACACGATAAACATACAGCGCGTCTGGCAGCGATTTACTCAAAATCGTACTCCTCACCTACAATCGAGTGAATCAAGTTCTCCGATCGTTCGCGAAGCTCCTGCTCTCTCGCTATTGCGATCCGGTCCTCCCGATACGCTTGAATGTCACGTTCAGAGAAGGCAAAGAAGGCGAGACGGTCGTCCACTCCCGCGCTGTTCTTCTCACAGAAGCCCCCGTTGACCTCTATCACGCCGTCACAACCTTCGTGCTTCCAGCGATCCTTACCGCCTACTTTGGTGTTTTCCTTGACGCCAACAATGCAGCCATCCTTCAGGAAAATCACATCCAAGGGAAAACCAACAGAGCCTTGATGGAAAGTGACATCGCTATAACCAGGATACGGGAAGTAGAGTCCTTCACCTGCCCCTAGTGATTTGTATGGCTGAAGACCCGCCTTCTTCTTCTCATCCGTATCAGCGATGTTGCAAGAAACGCGAACGTCCTTGTCCATCCAGCGTGCGTTCACACGTATGACCGGTACGGGGCTCATCTTGCTCGTAAGGTGAACCACGCCACTCTCAAACAAGTGAACGTAAGGGCGCTTACCTTTGACAAGCATGCCGAAGTCGTTTTCGTAAGCACGAGAATGGAACTTCACTAGCACAAGGGCCTCCTACTCGTCGGTTCGCTACTGAGCCTTCAAGATCTCTGCAACCAGATCATTCTTCAAGGAAGACCGGTCAAGCTCCAGGCCCAGCGCAGTACCAACGTGCACCAGCTCCGCCTTCGTCATGACGCTCAAATCGTCCACGCTGTGCACGGGATGCGGGGGCTCTTCGTCCTCGACGGGAGCATCCTCGGCTACAGGCTCTTCGTCCACCGGAGCACCCTCGACGGGAGCATC
>Ga0307376_10005169_pt1 | contig 11808 bp, 17 predicted proteins | sample TR2MG_FD_202536 | JGI IMG/M metagenome (GOLD analysis project Ga0307376, IMG submission 202536) | Soil microbial communities from Risofladan, Vaasa, Finland - TR-2 | ecosystem: Environmental > Terrestrial > Soil > Coastal area > Acid sulfate soil | place: Finland: Risofladan, Vaasa | collected... | reverse complement strand
CTCCATTGAATGATGATACGCATGAAGTTTATGCATATTTGGTTCAATACTTAACTGAGAAGATTTATACCGAATTATGAAAGTAGCTGCCGTAACGATAACATATAACCGTCTGGGACTGACTAAAAAGACAGTTGAGAGCTTCTATTCTAAGACATCAGTGGATTATCACTTGTTCATTGATAACGGTTCTACGGACGGCACAAAAGGATTTCTCAAGCTTCATGATCATATATTCCTTGAAAAAAACTATGGTATCGCTTATGCTTTCCGGGAAGCAGTCAGAAACCTTGAAGGGTATGACTATATTCTTAAACTGGATAACGATGTTGAGACAGTGACAGATGACATTATAAACAAGATGCTTCGTTTCTTTGAACTTAACGGTAGGCAATATGTGTGCTCTCCGGTTGATCTTAACTTGGACCCTGCTTACAAGCCTCCTACGCTAGGAAAACGAAAGATAGGCGATTACTCTGTTGAGTTTGTTACACACACCGGAGGGGCGTTCCAGATGATTCCTTATGGCATCTGTGACAGATTGTGTAAGGAGTTTCGACACCTCAAGGCAGGTGATTATATGATAGGCAAGTATTTCCGCAGGCATGCTTACCGTACTGTTTACCTTACTGACTTACAGATGAAACATATCGGACTTAATCAATCATGTGATAATTATGTATTATGACAAAAAAAGAAGTCTTAAAATTTAGTGAAGAAGCAAGACGACATGGGTATATAACTCATGATATGTTATTAAGAATATATGAGGATGACGAAATTGTTCCGGATAATGTTATTAGGTTTTTAATTTATAAACCTCAAAAGCATAACCATTATTTTGTATGTGGAAGTAATTTATATAAATTATTAAATGACTTATGACCTTATCATAGTATCAAAAAGCGATGGTGATCTTATTCAGATGACAGAGCAATGTATTGCATCAGCTCGTCAGGACGGAGCGGAATTGAATGTTATAATAGTTGAAACAGGACAACCATATAAATATGATGTTAATAAGATAATAGAATACAATGGTGAGTTTAACTATAACCGCGCCTTAAATCTTGGTCTAAAGTATGCAAAAGGTGATATTCACATACTGGCCAACAATGATCTTGTATTCCATGAAGGATGGTCACAGATAGGAGACTTAATGAAGGAATATGGTTATCACTCTGCATCGGCACTAAGTCACTCATGCAGAGGGTTTAAATTTGAGAATAAGGCTTATGAGGGTTATGACATAGGCACTCTGCTTACTGGATGGTGTATCTTCATGGATAAGTACTGCCGGGAGCAGATAGTATCACTTGATGAAACGATGTCGTTCTGGTATTCTGATAATCTTTATGCTGAGCAGCTTCAGACAGCAGGTATCACTCATGCGCTGTTCTGTAATGTGAGGGTGGATCACATAACAAGCCGGACCCTGGCAAAACAACCGTCCAGAGTACAACGTAAATTTCAGATAGGAGAGTTTAATAAATATATTAACCGAAAGAGATATTATGCCCAAAAAAAACAACTGCACTAAGTTAATCCCTGGCATTTATAAAAAGAAATATGAAGATATAGGGATGTTCTTCTTCATTGAAGGACAAAAGCAAATTATACCTACTATCACTATCTTTCAGGCTATCCGTAACTATTATAAATTTATCGGAGAAGAGATATATAATGAAAATGCCTCACGGGTTATATTCTCACGTATGAGAGAATCATTTATTGATTTAAATTATGAAACTGCCCAAAAGAATAGCGGATATACTGAAGCGTAAGCAGTTATTCATAGACCGTCAGCGCGCGCTCATGGAGTCATCTGTTGTTAAGCTACAGAGCCGTCTATTGAGTGATATCATTACTGACCTGATACCTGGGCTGGATATTAAAAATGGTTTAATAGTGGATAATGCAAAGAACTACCGCTTACTGTCTGTTCTTGATAAAACATATAAAGACTTCCGCAAGGTATCAAACCAGACCATCTTTGAACAGATCACAACAGGGACATCGGTAATATCAGCTAAGAGCGTGGAATATTTCACAGTCATGCTTGCTGGTGATTTGCCTGGAAGATTTGATAAGATAGTCACTAAAGCTAATAAGCTTATTAATCTTAAACTTGGTTTGGATGGTGGTAAGCTGACACGTGGAGGATTCCTTCAGTCGTTCTTTGACTCAAACACGATAGGCACTGAGCTAAAGAATATGACCTCTAAGGCTGTCACGTCTAACATGGATATGAAAGATTATGTTAAGGCACTCAGGGAAATGATAACAGGATCACCGGATAAGACAGGCATTATGGAGCGGCAGTTTCAGCGCTTTGCCTATGATATCTACCAGCAGTATGACCGTAGTTATAATTTAATGCTGGGTAATGAGCTGGGATTTAAGTATTTTATCTACCAGGGTGGACTAATAGAAGACTCACGCGACTTTTGTGTCGCTCATAACAATAAGGTATGGAGTATCGAAGAGTCAGAGTTGTGGGGTGAGTGGACACCATCACAAGGGGAATATCCTGTAGGGTACGAGGTTAAAGCGAAAGACATTTATAGTGTTCCGAGTTATTTAGGATATGCCGGTTATGATCCATTGATTGATTGTGGAGGGTATAACTGTCGTCATACACTGGGATGGATCAGTGATGACATAGCTTTTGGCATGAGGCCGGATTTGAAATAATTGCAAATATATTTGTTTGTTATTAAAAATGTGTATATTTGTATTATGTTTCTGTGAGGACATAAAAGAAATTTGGTTTAAACCATTTAGCCCCCTCGTTTCTCACAGAACTTGGGGGTTTTTAAATTTATAATAATGGAACGTACCTGTAAGAAATGCGGAGAGACCAAACCGATTGAGGAGTTTGGGAAAGAGAAAAGAAATATATCTGGGTATGGGTGTCGGTGTAAATCATGCGATGTTTTAAGATCTCTGGAATATTACTATAAAAATCATTATTATGATAAACATAAAGATAGAATATTTGAGTATCATAGAAAATATTATGAAAATAATAAAGAAAAAGTAAATGGATATTCTAAAAAATATTATCAAAATAACATAAAATATATTAAAAAACGTACTAAAGAATATCGTGAAAATAACAAGGAATATTATAAAGAGATCGGTGAAAAATGGCGTGAAAATAATAAAGAGCATATCAGTGATTATAATAAAAGATATCGTCAAAATAAAAGGAGTACTATACCTGATGTATATATACGTATACTACTTAATAGGCAATATGGATTACATGCAAAAATACTAAAACAACATCCTGAACTAATAGAAAATTATAGACAACAAATAAAAATTAAACGTTTACTAAAACAGAAGAAAAATGAAAACAATGAAACCCGTTAATCAGAAATCTATTTATCATTCATACGCTGAATTGTATGAAAAGTTAATGAATGACGAATGTGACATTGCAAAAGCTGAACAGGCATCGCATTGTCTAGACGGCATGAACAGAACTTACGCACTTGAAATAAAGAGGGCAGAAGTTGCGAATATGTTAAAGGGTAATTCTGAAAGAACAGAGATCAGAATTGTGGAAACAAAGAATTTTGATCAGATTCCAATTGGCGAACACAAAGAAGAATAATCAATACATTCAAGACACCCAAATTGATTAAGTGCAGCCTCGGAGAAATCCGGGGCTTTTTTATTGCTATTTACTTCCCGAAGTTAAAACCTACATCAACACAAGGCTCCCATCTTAATACATCAGTTCGGACACCTATCGCAAAACGCCTTAATTTACATGTAAACCCTAGTTCAAATGACCAAGGATTGAATATATGAGGGTTAAGATTTGGGTTCTCAGATGATCCGAGTAGATGGTAATTAAGCCCTGCGGTAATATCAAACGTCCCTCCATTATAGTCTGGTAAAGGCACTAACACGCCTGTTGTAAGTTTGACATGATGCTTTATGTCGTATTCCTTATATATTCCCCAGTTACCATAAGATACTGAGCTATACAAGCCCAGACCATTGATATAATAATCTCCACGTACACCAACGCCAAAATCTACCGGCTGGTGTGATACATAAATAGCATTATAAGTCTGTGCCTTGACAGACAATGATAACAATAATGCGATAAGTAATAATATCTTTTTCATGATAATCGTAATTTATATGCAATATATAAATAATAAATCAATAAAACAACAAATTTAACATAATGTTAAATAGAAAGTATAAAATAAAGTTATAAATTTACATATTTACATATCTATATAAATGGAAAAGAAAGTAACAGTAGAAGTAAACGGCAGGTTGGTACGTGTTATGAAGCACACTATGGATGACGTAATATTACTGGGTGGCAGCACTTTAAACAAGACTGTCAAAAACCCTCCGAAAGAATTAACTCTCAAGCCTAAGAAAGAAGATGTATTGCCTGAGATGACAACTTCTAAGACTGAGATAGAACTAGTTAAGGAAAAGCTTGATAAGTTAGGTATCAAGTATCATCCAACTACAGGACTTGTAAAACTAAAAGCAAAGCTCAATGAAGGAACTAAAGAATAAAAAGACAGGGCGTATAGAGATGCTTTCTGATGAGGCATACGTTAAGATGCTACGAGATGCACCCTCGCGCTTCATGACGCGTTTCACGGTGACAGACGTGCGATCCCGGACTATTGTACCATCATTGAAGCCGAAAAATTTCAATCCGAAATATATCAATCCGAAAAAATAATGAAGCCTGAAGAGCAAACGAAATTAAATGAGGCATTGGTTAAAGTCTTTAAGTTGACCGAGGAGCAGGTGTCCCAGCTCTATAATGGGGACGGAGATTTAACAGACTTATCTGTTGTTGTTAAGGCAGACGAACACAGGGTTGCCAAATTCAACGCTGATAAAACGTCTCAACTGAATAGAGGCATAAAAGAAGGTGCTGAGAAGGTTGAGAAGGCTATCAAAGAAAAGTATGCTGTGGAATCTGATCTTATAGGAGTAGAGTTGGTTGAATCTATCATTTCAAAACAGGTAGAGGAGACATCAACGGCAAGCACGAAGGACATATCTAAGCATCCTGAGTATATTAAGCTGGAGTCGAACATATCGAAGCAGCTCAAGGACCGGGACAAGGAATGGGAAGAAAAGCTCGCATCACGTGAAGCGGAGTTCAACAAAGAGGCTATCTTTGGTCGTGTATCAAAGAAAGCACTAACGAACCTCGAATCACGAAAACCGATACTTCCTTCCGATCCTGTTAAGGCTCAGGTGTGGAGAGATACTTATTTGAATGAGTTACGGGCAGCCAGTTACCAGGAAGCTGATGACGGCATGCCAATCGTTCTTGATAAAGAAGGTAATGTAATGAAAAATATTCACGGGCACACAGTTACTTTCGATGAGTTCGAGAAAAGTATATCAGACAAGTATTTTGAATATCCTACTGCTCAACAGAGAAGTTCTTCTGGTAATCAACCTCCAACAGGGCCTCCGGGTGTTGGTGGTGAGCCGAGAACGAAAGCCGAGGCATTAGCCAGACTCAAGGTCGAGAACATTACTCCAGAAGATCGAAAAAAATACACGGAGTTAATGGACAATTTAAAAGACTAAAAAAATGAGTTTAGAAATTTCATGTGGATACCTCCACAGTATACAGAGGATGGCCGATGATATATGGGCTGACCCGATGAAGAATAATGATCTAATAGCTGATGTTATCACCGCTAAGGCACTACTGGAAAACCAGTCAGTGAACTTTACCGAGATAACTGGTAGCAAGAACCAGGAGCTGCGTGTTGAGTGGCTCACTAAGTGTGACATCACACCAACGACATGCTCGGATGATTGCGATATCACAGGAGAAGATGCTGATCCTGCCTGCAAGGATTACGAGATAGGTTGTCTTTATGAAACAACCTTTATGGTCCCACTGAGGGCCTATCGTGAGCGTACCATTGAGATGCAGCAGTCGATAGCTTTGCAGAAGCTACAGCATATGACGGCTCTCGATGAGCGTCTGACACAGTATCTTATTGCCGGTCTTGTGGCTGGTGCAGGTACTAACCTCTTTACAGGAGGTGTCGGGGCGGTAGCTGGCACTACCACTTATATAGCTCCTCAGTATTGGGATGATGCTATATGGGGTTATTTTGACCAGGTGAAGCGGCTTAATAAGTTCCGTAATCCTTATCTGGTGACAGGGAACAACTTGTACCAACTGTTATTTAACCGTCCTCTTGAGGCTGCTAACGCCAACGGATCAGGGAACTTCCGTAAGATGAACACTCTGAGAGTGTACCAGGACCCGGAGAATATCGAGGATCATGCTGAAGGGCAGTCTATTCTTGTTCACAAGACAGCCGCTGCGTTCCTTAACAAAGCATGGAATAAGGTCAATCCTATCAATGCCGAGGTGAAAGCCGGCCAGTATTGGGAGTGGTCTGAAGAGAGTAAGAACATACCGGGAGTATTCTATGACTTTATCATGAAAGAGACCTGCTCCGGTGATGAGTTCTACCAGGCATATAAGATCAAGGTGAACGGGCTGTTTGCTACTAATCCTTATCCTTGTGATGATGACAACACTGGAATTTTAGTGTTTGAATGTGGAACGGAATAGATTAAGTTAAAATTAATTTAACATAAAGTTTTTAACAAATTAAAGGGATGTATGTAATTTTGCGTATGTCCCTTTTTTAAAATAATGATATGAGTATATTCAGTTGCTTTGATGACGTAATAGGATTTACCCGTAAGGAGGATCTCTGTGTAGAGGATTACGACTCCTCGTATGCTAATTCTGACTCAGGTCTTTATATTGATGAGTTACAGGGTATGTCACTCAGGATACTCGATGCTGTGGGTGGTAGAGATAGCATCTGGGATAAGATGCAGAATGCTCGTGAGAACGCTATCAATGCCTTTAAGGTAGATGCTATGCGTGAGATATTAAAGACTAAAGAGCCTGCCCGTAAAAAGTTCATAGGAGACATAGGAGGCAAGTCATTTACTACCACTGTTGCTAATGCTACATATCACGGCATTCGTGTATATTCTGATATCAGAGGAGGGTCCTTCACTCTCAGAGGTGTTACTATTATCCTCAACACAACAGAGGACATCAACCTATTGATATATTCAGATGAGACAGACGAAAACGGTGCTGCTCCACTGCATACTATCGCTATCAGCTCACTAGCAGGTAGACCAAAATATAACGCTATAACACCCATTGAGCTAAGTCTGACTGGTAACTATTATTTCGTCTATGAGTCTGTCGGATTACCTTATAATAATTATCTTACTTGTAACTGTGGAAGTTATAAATGGTGCTTTAATATTAGTAACCCATGTTATAAATATTCACGCGATAAGTGGACTGAATGGGCTATGGCAGCTGGTGTTAAGGGTGATGACCTTAGTGTGCGTGATGACTGGGGTATGTCGCGTCATGCTATGGGCTTGCGACTGCATGGTGACTTCGGATGCGATACGCTGGCAATCCTTTGTTCTGATTACTCTGATTGGGCTGGTAATATGATAGATCAGGCTATCGCCTGGGCTGTGCTTTATAAGGCAGGGTCGTTTCTTTCGGGTTATATAATGGACTCCGATGAGGTCAACCGCTACACCCTTCTTGGCGTTGAGGGATTGACTGCTAACATGGTTTACTATGAAGAACGTTATAAGACGATGATTGAGTTTATTGCTGAGAACATTGACGAGGACCGTAATGAGTGTCTTAAATGTAAGGATCGTTATGGCTTCTCGATACAATCACAGATATTATGACAATAGAGACATACGATAAAATGATGACTAAGACTATCCGTGACCTGGAGCGCGGTGATGCTATGCCTAAGATAGCTGCTGAGGCTGTTCGTATGATCAAGCAACGTGTTCAACAGACTGGTACCAATGCTAAAGGGAGTAAATATGCTCCATACTCAACGAATAGGATGCTTACTAATTGTTCTACTATGACTCTTTCGGCATGTAGTAAAATAGCAGGATCGAAGGAGAAACGTAAAGAGCTGGACTGGGTTACTATAAACGGTCATCGGTTGTTTAACCTACCAGGAGGATATAAGCAGTTCAGATCGCTGCATGGCAGGCAGACTAACTTTGTTGACTTCTCGTTTACTAATGCTATGTGGAATGACATCAATGTGATAAGTAAAGAATCTGATCATAAACGTGGGGTGGCTATCATAGGAGCCAAGCAGGAGATAGAGAAGAAAAAACTTTCCGGTAATACAAAGCGACGGGGTGACATACTGGATCTTTCTCCTAAAGAGATCAATGAGTTATATGAATTATATAATCTTAATTCGATACAGATATTCAGACATAACGGATTATGAACCAAGCGATAGCAAACATAATAAAGGGACATATCGAAGACCTTGACTTCGTTGATAAGATAGCAGGTCTTACCTCAGTGGCTACATTTGCAGTAAAAGGCGCTGATAACACCCCTGTAGAAAAGACTGTGCCTATTGCCTGTTGTGTGACAGCAGAAGATTGTAAACAGGGTGCTTATAATGATCTTATGCCTGACTCAAAGTATAAGACGGTGATTTATTTTGAGGATGGTGGCGTGTCGTTTGAGCGGGCAGAGGGTAAATGGAAATATTACACCTCTACTCTTAGTTTGGTATGTTGGATAAACGTGGCTCGTATCAATTCTGAATATTGTAAGACAGGTGAAGCATGCACTCTAGCGGCTCATCTGATAGCAGAGATTATACGTGTCTTGCCGGAGTTTCCTCAGAATAGCAGTCCTTTTGGTCATGTATATTCCGAGGTGACAAGCCAGGCAGTGCATTCATCGTCCATTTTCGCAGCATACACCTATGATGAAAAACACTCTCAGTATCTTATGTATCCGTATGATTATTTTAGTTTAGAGATAACAACCAAATTTGCAATATGCCTCGATGGAACAGATGTCTATGATTCTACTTGCGGGTAAGATCAGCCTGATCTGCTTTATGTTCGTCGTTCTCGGTGAGCCTGATATGATATTTTCACCATATCAGAAGCTTATCTCTCACTTGCCGGACTGGATGAACAAGCCACTGGGTACGTGTGCATATTGCTTCACGGGACAGGTAGCGCTATGGTACTTTGTTTTTACTAAGCCTTTCAATATAATAGAACTATTGTTTTTCGTTTCTCTCTCAATATTTTTAATCTCAATATACAATACGATATGGAATTACGGGTAGTGGATTTTTCTAAGAAACATTTTGAGTGTCAGGGGCGTAAGTTTGTCCTTAAAGATACACTTTCTTTTACACGTTACCGCGAATTACAGAAGCTTAACCTTGAGTTTGGCTACTCGGCTTCGTTTCATGATACGTTTAAAGGATTACGCGAGGCATGGGATCTGCTTAATAAGACAAAGCTGGCAGAGGCGGCTGTTGTGCTTCATAATATAATGTATGGCGTTGTAGGATTAGAAGAGAAAGAAGATCCTGCACTCAGAATATGCGCGTTATTTATTGATGAAGAGGGGGAAGATCCGACAGTGTATGATGAGGGTAAGATGAGAGAGAAGATTGATTGTTGGGGTAAAGAGTTGGATGCTTCCCCTTTTTTTCAGTTAGCGGCCAGCTTAGTTCCGGGCTGGATAAACGCTTACAAGACCGTTTCCCCAGATGGTTTAAAGGAGGAAAAGACAGAGGAACAGTAGCAATAGTAAAGGAGATAAAAGACCTTGATGACTATTGGAATGATTTGGTTTTTAGTGCTTCAGGAGGTAACGCTTCAGAGATGATAGCGCTGAAGAGGTTTGATATAATAGATTTTTTTGATTACGTTGATAATAAGATGAAGAAAGATGGCTGAAAAGGGAGTTAAATTTTCAGAAGAACATAGAAAAAAACTAAGTGAGTCTCATTTAGGACAAGTTGCGTGGAATAAAGGTAAGCGTGGTATTTATTCGGAACAAAGTTTACAAAAAATGAGTGAAAATAGGAAAGGCAAAAATAAAGGGAGAAAACATTCTGAAGAAACTAAAAGGAAAATAGGTATAAAAAGTGCAAGTAGGAAATACGGTCCAATGTCTGAAGAACATAAGCAAAAAATAAGTTTAGCACTTAAAGGAAAACCATGTCCACATCCAAACCGTAAAAGTAGAAAGGGAATACCAACAGGGTATATACCAAAAAGTGCATTTAAAAAGGGACATAAAGTATGGAATTATATAGATGGAAGAAGTGGTAGAATTGATTTAAAAAATAGATATGGTAAAGATTGGCCTAAGATAAGAGAAAGTGTTTTTGAAAGAGATGGTTATTGTTGTCAATGTTGTAAATCAGATGGCATTATTTTAGAAGTGCATCATATAATTCCTTTTATGATAACTAAAGATAATTCAATGGATAATTTGATTTCATTATGTAAAAAATGTCATAGAAAAGTCGAGGCAGAAGAAATGAGGAAACTTAAAGGTAGGGAGGTAGCATAATGGCAACTGATGTAAAGCTCATATTAACGGCTGACAATTCGCAGTATATTAGTAAGGTACGTGAAGCGCAGAAAGCGAGTCAAAACTTACATAATTATACAGAGCAGGGCATGAAGCGTGAGAAGGAACTTATTATAGGTCTTGAGCAAGAGTTGACACGTTTGCAGACATTAAAGAAAAACACATGGATAGTAGCAGATATTGAGAAGTATAACCAGAAATTAACAGCAGCAAAAGATCGCCTTAAAGAATATGAGACAGTAGGTGTAGAAGCTAATGAGAATATTGAGAAAAGTGCTAGTGGATTAAAGGCCATATATGTTGGATTAGGTGTGGCTATTGGTGCTGTGGCAGGTGCATTTAGGGTACTTAAAGAAGCTGTATTACAGACTGAAACAGGGTTTAATAGATTCAATGTTGTAGCAGCAGTAACAAAACAGTTAATATATGACATTGTTAATAGAACTGACTGGAAGTCTTGGCGAGAAAATTTAGAAAAGGCTGCTGCCATACAAACAGTGCTTAATAATCTAAGGATTGAGGAGAGGGATATTCTTATACAATCGAAAGCTCATCAGATAGTATATAACAAATATCTTACAGAGGCTAAAGACCAGACAAAAACACTTACTGAGAGAGTAAAAAATTATGATTTAGCATTATTAGCTCATAATAAAATGATTGATATTGAAAACAATTTTAATGAGAAAAAGCTATTAACTGTCAGAGAGCTATTAAAAATACAACCAGATAGTCAAAGACTATTAGACGAAGAAGCTGCATTAATATTGGTATTATTAGATGTTGAAAACAAAAGATGGGCATCGCAGAAGGAAATTTCATCTATGCGCACCGGTTTAATAAAAAGTATGACTGATGCTGAAAGGAAAATCTACGAAAATGCAAGAAAAGAGGAATATAAAAAGACAGAAGAATATTATCTAGGTATGCGCAATCTCTTTTTTGATTACATTGATGATATAAATAAAGCCAAAGAAGAACAATGGAAATCCGATGGTACAACTGCTGATTTGCTTTATAAGGCAAATAGAAGAAGAGCTAAAGAATTATGGGATAAGATGCTTGAGGATGAGAAGAAAATCCAGGATTTAGAAAAATATTCTATTGAGCAGAGGAAAGAAAATCTAAGGAGTTTTGCAGACACAGCACAATCGTTTATAAACACTCTTAGTGAGATATCAAATGCTCAGGTAGAAAAACTTCAGTTTGATCGTCAAGTACTTGATACTCGTATATCAGAGGCGCAATCAGCACTTGAGACAGAAGCGGAACTTTATGAGGCTGGGTATGCCTCAAATGTAACGGCTAAACAAAAAGAACTGAAT
>Ga0307376_10005164_pt1 | contig 11819 bp, 12 predicted proteins | sample TR2MG_FD_202536 | JGI IMG/M metagenome (GOLD analysis project Ga0307376, IMG submission 202536) | Soil microbial communities from Risofladan, Vaasa, Finland - TR-2 | ecosystem: Environmental > Terrestrial > Soil > Coastal area > Acid sulfate soil | place: Finland: Risofladan, Vaasa | collected... | reverse complement strand
GCACCCCAGGCCCAGGTTGGCCCCGTCCGGCACGGCCTCCAATTCCTTCTCCCGGTAACCGATCTTTCTGCCGAGTTCTCTCACGGTGTCCGGGGCGCCGCCACAGCAGGACGACTTCGCCCGGCGCGAACGAGCCGCTCCCTTCGCGATCCGTGCGTAACCCCGGCGAACGATCCTCTTGATTTCCCGTGCCCTTTTCACGTTGATGCCTCCTGAAATGATCTTGCCGGAGCCGGCCGCCGTCGTTCACGTTGCCTGCGGTTCCCGCCCCCCCCGTTCGTGTCGTCTCGCTTCGACGGACTTCCGGATGCGCTCGACGAGTGCCTCCGCCTTGCGCAGGTGACGTCGCTCCTCCTCGTCGCGGGGTTCCTTGTAAGGCTCACGGATTCGCCATGTGATTTTGCCGTCGAGCGGCGGCTCCGGATACGCCCCGGGATCCTGAAGCAAGTCGCTCCGAAAAGCGGTGGGGTCTTCCTGGTAGCAACTCCACACGGCTTGTCTCAGTACGTCCGGCGAGCCCTCGTTTGTGAGGTTGACGAGTGCCACTTGTTTGCGGAACCGCTCGACGTATTCGGCCGGGATGTTGTAGAGGTAAGGCGTCGGGGCGCTCGTCCCGACGATGCGCTTCCTGTCGTCGAGGCCGTTCTTCATGAGTGCCGCGATCGACTCCCCGACGAGGTGCCCGGGCGACTCGGGCCCGCAGACGATAAGGTACCGGATATTCGGGTTCGAGACGACGTTGCAGATGACCTTCTCGAGGCCGATGTTCTCGGTCTGGAGGGTCCCGGAGAGCGCGGCGCCGCTTTCAAGGCCGACACGGACAAGGTGTTCGATGTCCTCCGGCGTCTCCTCGCGCGCCCAGCGCAGTATCACCACCACCGCCACCGGCGAATAGTCGTTGCCCCGCAGGTAACATCCCTCTTCCGGCGGGTATCCCGGTGCCGGTTCCGCCTTCACCATGTCGGCCATCTCACCCCTTCCTGCCCCTCCTGCTGTTCCCGTTAGCCGGCGATGTAGATCAGGTAGAGACCGGCCAGAATCACAAGTACCGCGCAGACCCGCTTGACGATGACGGTTCCCTTTGACTTCTCGTTCCAATTGAGATAGCGCTGCACCAGCTCTGTGGACGTGCCCGCCAGGACGATCACCGAGCAGTGTCCCACGCCGTAGACCAGGAGCAGCACGACGCCGTAGGCCAGGCTGGTCGAGGCGAGCTTGAAGGTCATGCCGAGCATCGGGGCCATGTAGGCGAAGGTGCAGGGACCGATGGCGATGCCGAAGACGAGTCCCAGGATGAACGCGGCGAGCATCCCCTTGCGCTTCATGCCCACCTGTCCGGGAGCGGACCACGGCATGGGGATGACGTCCAGAAGATGAAGCCCGACAAGGAAGAAGATGACCGCGACGATGTAGTTGCCCCACCTTCCGAGGTCCCCCATCATCCGTCCCGCCGCGGCCGTAATCGCTCCGACGGCCCCGATCGTGATCAGGATGCCGAGCGAGAAGAGCGTCGAGATGAGGAAGGCACGCCTCGTGGACATCCGGCCCTGCTGGTCGATGAATCCGACGATGAGCGGGATGCTGGCCAGGTGACAGGGACTCAGGAGGACGCTCAGCACGCCCCAGACGAAAGCGGCCCCCAGCGCCAGTGCCGGGGTGCCTTCAACCGCACGGGTCAACAGGGTGAACAGTTCTTCCATGCCTACTTCACCCCCAGCTCAGCCAGTCTCTTCTCGATCTGGTCTTTCGGGAAGAAACCGGTGTGGCGGAACATCTCTCTGCCGTCCTTATCGAAGAACACCTGCTCCGGTATCGCCCTGATGCCGTAGCGGGCGGCAAGAATCTGCTCCTCGCCGACATGGACGAAAAGGACGTTGGCTTTGCCGTCGTACTTCTTCTTCAACTCCTCGAGGATGGGGGTCATCATGTCACAGGGTCCGCAGCCGCCCCGACCGAAATCCACCAGCGAGGGTCTGCCGCTCTGCCGTACCTTGTCCACCGGATTATCCATGGCAAGCACGGCCTTGGCCTTGACCCAGGAAGCCGAGACCTCCACCGTCATGCGCTGCCCGAGGGTCTTGACATGCCGGTTGACCGCATCTTCCTGTTTCTGCTGGAGGAGATACCGCGCCAGTTGCGGCTTGACCTCGTCCAGTTTGGCGCCCTGGAACATCTCGCTGTTGTTCCGGTAGAAATCAGCGACTTCCTGGTCGGTCACGGTGATCTTTTCGACCACGGTTCCGAAGTGCTTTTTCATGATCTCCTGTTCGCTGCGCTGGGCAACGTCCGTGCCGGTCTTGGCGATCCTTGATTTCGCATCGAGAAGCAGGAGGTCTTTCGCGGCGATCCGCTCCAGCACGAAGATTGCCTGCTGGCGGAGTTGCTCCTGAACAAGCTCCGGAGCCCTTGCGATCTCTGCTTTCACGGCCTCCGCACGGATCGTGAGGTCGCCCGACCTCAGGAGCATTCCCTCGGGCAGGTCCACCAGCCGTGCGTATGTCAGAACTTCCGAGGCCAGACCGGGATAAGCATCATCCATCAGCGTCGGTCTATCCTGCGCTGCCGATGGCGGGCCGACGGCCGTCTCGTCCCCTGCGGCGAAACAGGGGAACGACATCCCGGCAACGATGAGGATCACTACTGCGATTGGCCGACTCTTCACTTGGTTATCACCTTTTCTCAAGAGTGGACACCCTCGGCACCCTGGCTCACTTCGGCGCACATTCGCCGATCTTGCAGGCCTTCTGGATCTGCTGGGGTGTCAGTTTCATCTTGTCCGCCAGCGACTGTTGAATCGTGATGATCTTTCCGGTTTCGAACGGGTGCTCCTCCAGCCACTTCTTCAAGTTGTCCGCCGTAAGGAAGAACCCCTGGTGGAAGCACCCGGCTGAGCCCCAATTCCCGTCCGGCTTCTTCCTCATGCCAAACCAGGCAACGGCCGTCCCGGGCTCGATGGATGCCACCGAGCCGTCAAGCGTCTTGACCACGATCATCTCGCCGGTCAGGCCGTCGGGCTGATGGACCTCGATGTCCTTGCCGGTCCGCGCGGCCACGCCCATCGCGCAATGGGCACAGCAGCCGTAGGAGTGCACGCCGCCGGCAACAACCTTGGCCACGTCCACCGGGTAGACGGCCCGGTCGCAGAAGCCGCAGCGGTGCGAGAGCTCGTTCTCCCCGAGCGCCTGCCACGTGACGGTGTTCCCGCCGGAGGACCGTGTTTCCTTGGCGGCGGCATCGCGGTCGGCGAAGGCTTTCACCCACGGACGTCCCGACTTTTCGTCCGCGCCGCAGAGGTACACCGCCTCCATCGCGGGGACGGGCTCACCCGTCGCCCAGTCGGTGACGGATACCTTCTTCTCGAATCCGGTCCTGTCCTCGGTCAGGCACGAGTACATGATGAAGTAGCAGTGCGGGCCGCACAGACGCACGTCGCCCTTGCCGGTCCGGACCACAACGGCGGTCCTCGGATTCACGTCGCCGTCGCACAGGTAGCAGATTTCATCCTTCGTCCGCGTGTCCTTCCTGACCGGCTCCCATCGCTCGATCTTGGGAAGCTCAGCCCCGCCGAAGTCGTGGCCCAGCTCCTTCCACTTTCCCAGGATGTCCTCTTTCGAGATGAACCCCTCGTGCCGCCAGAGTTCCTTGCCCTCGGCGTCGAAGAAGATCTGCGTCGGGATGAGTTTGATCCCGTACGGCTTTGCGGCCTGGGGGTTCACGACGACGTCGATGAACTCCACCTGGAGTCTTCCCGCGTAGTCCTTCTTCAGGTCCTCGAGGATGGGCGCCATCATCTTGCAGGGGATGCAGGTGGTGGAGCCGAGATCCACCAGGCGGGGAAGCCCCGCCGCCGGTTGAGGTGCCGTCGGGTGGTCTTCAGCGGTCTTCTGAGCTTTCCGGCTCTTGAGCGCCGCCACGACGACAACAGCGACGACCAGTGCAAGAATGACAGCGACTTTTCCGACCTTGCCCATTTGGGGACCTCCGTTGAGCCACATGACGGCATACATCCCAATCGGCCGACGTTCGAGCCCCTCGCCTCAAGCCAGAAGTCCCTTCAGCTCTTCCGCTTCGGGGACCTTGCCCACGAGTTTGACCACGCCGTCCACCACGAGCGCCGGGGTCATCATCACGCCGGCCTTCATCATTTCCCTGACGTCGGTGACGTGCTCGAGTTCGTATTCGATGCCGAGCGCCTGTGCCGCGGCCTCGGCGTTCTCGGCCAGCTTACGACACTTCGGGCATCCCACACCGAGAATCTGGATCTTCTTCATCGCGTTGCCTCCACACTCATGCCTCGGCGAGGACTTCCTTCGCCTTCGCGACGACCCGGGCGACCTGGTCGTCGGTGGCCTTGATGCCCTTCACTTTCTCGATGCCGAGGTCGGTCACCTTGATTTGCGCATAGTTGGTGACGCCGGTCTTGTCGAAGATCTTCTTCGCGCAGTCCATCGGGCAGCCGTCGATGACGACGTTGAGGTCGGCGTCCCTGGCGGTCTGGATCATGCCCTCGATTCCGGCGCCGAGACCGGCCAGGCAGAACATGCCGCCCCGTCCGTCGTACATCAACTGCCGCGCGGCGCGGTCCGCCACCTCCGCAACGTTTGCGCCCCCCGAACACGCGTAGAACAGCACCTTCTTCTTCGGCTTGTCGCCGCCGCAGCAGCATTCACTCATGACTTCTCCTTTCGGAAGTTCCCCGCTCTCCAGCATAGGAGGACAGGCATTCCTGCCTGTCCCTTTGTCGGCCAGTTGCCAGACAAGAATGTCTGGCCTCCTGTACTCATGACCGTGCATCAGTCCCTCTCGTGTGGGCAGAGGGAAAGGGACTCGGTCAGAACAGCGTACCGAAAATGAGCCCGCTGATCGTCGCCATCACGACGACGAGCGAGACGTAGACGAGCGTCTTCTGGGTTCCCATGACGCTGCGGATGACGAGCATGTTGGGCAGTGAGAGTGCCGGACCCGCCAGGAGGAGCGCCAGCGCGGGTCCTTTGCCCATCCCCGCGCCAAGCAGTCCCTGGAGGATCGGCACCTCCGTCAGCGTGGCGAAATACATGAACGCCCCGGCGACGGCGGCGAACAGGTTCGCCCAGGGGGAGTTGCCCCCGACGGCGGCTGCGACCCAGCGCGACGGGATGAGTCCCTCGTGTCCCGGGCGGCCCAGAAGCGCCCCCGCAACCAGCACCCCGACAAACAGCAGCGGCAGGATCTGCTTCGCAAACCCCCACGTGGACTCACACCATTCGCCGAGTTCGGTGCGTCGGAACCAGAGCGGCAGAATCACCGTCAGGAGCACGAGGAAACCGCCCGTGATGACCCACCGCATCGCGTGGATGGACTGCCACACGACGCCCGAGTGCTCGTCGGGTTTTCCCCAGTTGGCGAACACCAGCACGCCGACCATCGCCGCGAAATAGAGGGCGTCTTTCCAGAGCGGACGGGTCGGCTTGGCCTCGGGCATCTGTGCCTGGGCGTTCGCCTTCGCGACCTCCTCTTTGCGATAGACGAGGTGCATGAGGAGTCCGATGACGATGCTGAAGAGGACGGCGCCGACGGCGCGTGCGATCCCCAGTTCCAGTCCCAGCACGCGTGCGGTCAGGATGATGGCGAGGACGTTGATGGCGGGTCCCGAGTAGAGGAACGCCGTCGCCGGCCCCAGTCCCGCACCCATCCGGTAGATCCCCGCAAACATGGGCAGCACCGTGCACGAGCACACCGCGAGGATCGACCCCGACACCGACGCCACCCCGTAGGCGAGCACCTTGTTGGCCTTCGCCCCCAGGTATTTCATCACCGAGGCCTGACTGACGAACACGCTGATGGCGCCCGCGATGAAGAACGCCGGCACCAGGCACAACAGCACGTGCTCCCGCGCATACCACCTCACCAGGTGAAGCGCCTCCAGCACCGCCCCCGTGAACCGCGCCCTGTCCACCGGCAGATAGAAGCACGCCAGGAACACGACGGCGATCACCGCGAACGCTTTCCACTCTCTCTTCCAGTCCATGCGTCTCACCCGTAAACATTGAGTCCGGGTCCCTTGTGGCCCGGTCATCCTCTCCCCGCCGCCGCGCGTAGGGACAGCCGTCGCGCCCCACCCCGACAAGCCGAGGGCAGGCAAGGGGGGCGCACGACTTGGCGACCGCCGGCTACAGATTCCGGAGCAGGGCCTCGGTGTGGTCGCGCTGCTGGCGCAGCACCCGTGCGACGCACTTGAGCGACTCGAGAATGCAGGGCGTCTTCAGGGAGTAGAAGACCTGGAGACCCGCCTTCCGTGAGGCGAGGATGCCCGCCGAGAGCATCAACGCGAGGTGACGCGAGACGTTGGGCCGCTTGGCCCCCACCGCCTCGGCGATGTCGCACACGCACCGTTCACCCTCGCGCAGGACGTCGAGGATGGCGAGCCGAAGCGGATGCGCGACCGCCTGAAGCACCCCCGCCTTCAACTCGTAAAGCTGCCGTGTCTCCTCGTCCATCTTGCACCTTCCTTTCGTTACCGCGTTACATTTTAATCACATTATACCCCGCGCCCGGGAGATGTCAACCGGGTTTTTCGCGCGTGTGGGGACCATCTCCCCTCCTCATGCAGTCCGCCCGTCCTCATGGGGACGGCAGCATACCTTGCCCCTCAAGGTATCTCTCACCGGACAGTCTCCATCGGCGGTTGGGGACCATCCCCCGTCCTCATGCGGTCCGCCCGTCCTCTTGGGGACGGCAGCATACCTTGCCCCTCAAGGTATCTCTCACCGGACAGTCACCATCTTACGACCTCGCTGTGCTCGGCCCGTAAATGGGGACCATCTCCCCTCCTCATGCGGTCCGCCTGTCCTCCTGGGGACGGCAGCGTACCTTGCCCCTCAAGGTATCTCTCACCGGACAGTCTCCATCGGCGGTTGGGGACCATCCCCCGTCCTCATGGGGACAGCAGCATACCTTGCCCCTCAAGGTATCCCTCACCGGACAGTCTCCATCGGCGGTTGGGAACCATCTCCCCTCCTCATGCAGTCCGCCCGTCCTCATGGGGACGGCAGCATACCTTGCCCCTCAAGGTATCCCTCACCGGGCAGTCCCCATCGACGGTTGGGGACCGTTTCCTTGGGACGGTGGTCATTGGGCATTGGTCCTTGGTCATTTGTGCGTTGGGGACTGTCCCCTTGGTCACGGAACTCGAAGCACAAGGCACGAAGCACGAAACAAGCCCTTCGACAAGCTCAGGGCCCCGAGCAGCGTCGAGGGGCACGAAATTCAAACGACGGAATGACAGAAACGGCTCTGGTTTCGGATATCCTTGTTTCCGTCATTGCGTCATTGTCTGATTCGGGTCTGTTTTCCCTCAGGACCCCGAGGCCCTTCGGGACCGAGCGGCGGATTTCGTGCTTCGGACTTGGCTTGGTCGGGGCCAGTCCCCCCGGGAGCTGGGGAGGGGTCAGCGGCGAACGGGCTTGACAGGGACGTGTCCCGGGGATAGTGTGTGCCTTCGACGTTCGAGGGTTTACCGGGAGCATTGACGACGGGACGGAAGGAGGTGTGTGATGCCGGAGTTCGCGTCGCCGTTTTCGGGTCTGGCCAGCAGCCGCAAGCTGACGGAAGCGGAACTGGTGCGGGCGATACGCTTCATGGTCGCCGCGGAGTACGAAGCGGTGCAGATGTACATGCAGCTCGCCGAGTCGATCGACAGCAAGCTGGCACAGGAGGTGCTCAGGGACATCGCGGACGAGGAGCGTGTGCACGCGGGCGAGTTCCTGAGACTGCTGCACGAGCTTGCGCCCGACGAGCAGAAGTTCTACGCCGAGGGCGCCGCCGAGGTCGAGGAAGAGATCGAGAAGGAGAAATGAGTCCGGGCTCTCAGCGGTCGGCCACCTCGAGCGTTGCGCGGCGGACCGAGAAGTGATCGCCGCCCGAGAACACCATGTGGACGGTGCGTCCGTCGGCGCTCATCCACTTCGTGGGGATGCTCGCGCTCTCCCCGGGTCCCACATCCCACTGTTCGGTGTAGTAGACCGTGGTCCATGGGCCCCAGGGCTCGGGGGCGTCGTAGACGCCGAAACCTCCCTTGAAGCGGGTATCGCCGCCCGGGATGATCTGACACCAGAGGTAACGCTTCAGCCCGGCATTGAAGGTGATGCCCGAGCGGTAGCAGCGTCGCTTGTGCTCGAACACCGCGCCGCGCTTCTCGACGTCGTCGCTCCACACGGGCTCACCCCGGCCGTCGAGTCGGACGAAGAACTCGTAAGCGTCACGCCGAGTCACGCGGTCCTTCGGCACCCGCGCCAGCACCATGCGGTCGGATGGGGTATAGGCACTGTTGCTGTCGAAGGAGTAGACGTAGACGTAATCGTCGCGCGCGCCCGCGTAGTCCCTGCCGAAGTTCAGGAACGTCGGACACCCGAAACTCGTTGTGAACTTCCAGTCGCTCCACGTCCACGTGGCACCGTGGTCGTCGGACCACGCGAGCTGCGAGTTGCCGGCGTTGCGTACCAGCATGTGAAGCCGCCCGCCGACCGAAAGCATCCCACTGGCCTTCCTGCCCCGTGCGCCGTCGCCTTTCTGCTCGACCGACGCACTGCGGACGTTGAAACCGCGGAATGCGTGCGCCGGGCCCTCGACACGGCACAGGCCCAGGCTCAGTTTCTCTTTCACCTTCGGATCGAAGCCGTGTCCGTCGCCGTAGGCGGTATAGAGATGATCGTCGTCGGCCCAGGTCATGGGCCAGTTATCGCTGCCGCCGGCCCGGCGAACGATGTCCTTCTTGTCGGCCCACACCAGGCCCCGGATCACCGGGCTGGGCGGATAGGGGGGCCGCGACGTCGCGAGGGGGGCCGCCGCCTCGTCCGCCGGGCGGTCCTTCACCGACGCGACGATCGGCTCGAAGAACGGCTTCAGCTTGTCGTACTTTCCCGACCACCCGGTGCCCTTGAAATCGTCCCCCGCCCGGGCAACGACCAGGTCCAGACTGGGGATCACGACGATGAGGCTGTCATGCAGTCCCCACGACCAGTAGGCGTCCCGCGGGACGTTTACGAGTGCCCCATCGTTGTTGTTCCACCAGAGCAGGCCGTAGTGATTCGAAGTGTCGGCGTCATTGCCGACGACGGGAAGCCCGGCGATCTCTCTGGGCGTGCGTGTTGAGAGGTCGATGTACTCGGCCGGGATGATCTGACGGTCCTGCCACCTTCCCCGCCGCAGGCAGAGAAGCCCCACGCGCGCCAGGGCGTCGACGTTGGCGTGGATGCCGCTGCCGAACTCACGGTTGACGATGTCGTCGATCTTCTTCGGACGGTAGGCGTTGTCGCGCCAGCGCAGGTCGTCGCGGGAGACGCCGATGGGCGTGAAGACGCGCTCGAACATCAGTTCCTGCAGGTCCGTCCGGTAACGGAGCGTCAGACACTCGGCCAGCCAGTTGGGACCGGCGTCACTGTAGTGCCACTTCGTCCCCGGCTCGAACAGGATCTTCCCGTATCCCCCGGGTTTCTCGAAGCCCGCCGTCTGCGTCGCGAGGTGAAAGAGGGTGATCTTCCCGATGAAGCCCGACCTGACGTTCTCCTCGGGAGGACGTCCCAGTGTGGGATGATGCTTGGTCGCGGGGTCTTCGAGGCGGACCTTGCCGTCGCCGACGGCGAGACCCAGCGCGAGCGAGCCGAAGGACTTCGTCGTCGACTTGAGGTCGTAGCGTCTGCGGGGGTCCCCCCACGCGTGCACGAGTCTCCCGTGCCGGACGATGAACCCCGACCCTTTCCCGGTCTCGGCGTATTGCTGTGCTTTCGCCAGCAGGGCCTCGTTCATCCCGGCCTTCGCCGGAGACGTCTTCTGCCACTTGGGCATCGGCCACACGTCCTTATCTGCCCCTTCCGCACGGGCCGCGCCGAAGGTCAGCGCCGCGATGATCGCCACCAGATGGACCCTCATGTGTCCGTGTTCTCCGAACAGACAATGCGGCGCCTCTTCCTTCAGGGGTGACATCCTGCCAGAGACGGAGACATCTCGCAAGCGTTTTCCCGTTGCGGGAACCTCCCGGTTCCCGTTCGGGACGCGTGAAGAGCCTTGACAACCGCGTCCCCCACCGATAGCGTCAGCCAGCTGCCGCCTCCGCGGGCGGCAGCAAGGACATCGACCGAAGGAGAATGCAATGGCGAAAGGACGCACCTGGCCGGCGGAATGGCGGGACTATGACGACCCCCTGAGCGCCGTGCACGTCCGTCAGCTCACCGGCTACAAGGGGAACAGCCATCATCTGTACTTCACCAACCCCGGCTGGTACGCGCGCGGCGGGAAGATGCTCATCGGCTCGGACCGCGACAACCGCACCAACCTCTTCGGCATCGACCTCGAGACGGGGGAGATCGAGCAGCTGACCGACCTCGAGCCGGGAAACGTCGCGTTCCTGTGCACGTCGGTGAACCCGACGTGCGACGAGGCCTACTTCCGCTACAACCGCTCGCTGGTCGCGGTCGACCTCAGGACGCGCGAACTGCGCACCCTCTGCGAGATGCCCGAGGGGTTCCGCTGGTCGATGGTCAACTGCACCGCCGACGGGAAGCACGTGTGCGTGGGGTATTACGAGGACCTCTCCGACCGCATCCGCATCGACCGCAACTACATCGGCTTCCCGGAGGTGTGGAAAGCACACCCGCTGAGCCGGATCGTGAAGGCGGCCGTCGACGGCTCGGGCGCCGAGGTGGTGTGGGAGGAGAAGACGTGGATCGGTCACATCAACACCTCACCCACACTGCCGAACATCCTCACGTTCTGTCACGAAGGCCCCTGGCGCCTGGTGGACAACCGCATCTGGGGGCTCGACCTCGAGACGAAAAAGGCGTGGCGGATCCGTCCGCGCGAGGGGGACGAGAACCCCGGACACGAATACTGGCACGCCGACGGGGTCACGGTCGGCTACCACGGACACCGTCCGGACGGCAGTGCGTTCCTCGGCCGCATCCGCTACGACAACACCGGAAAGGTGGAGTACCCGTTCCCGTCGAACACGGGACACATCCATTCGAATGACGCCTCGATGATCGTCGGCGACGGCGGACGGGTGATCCGTCTCTGGAAGGACACGGGAGACGGCTACGACGGCCCGCGCGTCCTCTGTGAGCACCGCTCGAGCATGCACATCCAGGAATCGCACCCGCACCCGCGCTTCACCCCCGACGGAAAGCAGGTCGTCTACACGACTAACTTCTCGGGATACTGCCAGGTCTGCCTCGTCGACGTCCCCGAGTTCGAATCACTGCCGCCGGTCGAGGAAGACGAAAAATGAGATTCCCGTGCATACCGGCCGGTCTGCTCATGGCGGTGCTGGCCGTCGCTTCCTGCAGACCGACCGAGCGCCCGGCGACCGATGCGGATCCCGGCGATGGGACACCGGCGAGAGACAAACCCGTGGAGCAGAAACGCATGTCAGGCACGACGGAGAAACCGATGAGTGCACGCGGAGCACATCCCCGGCTCTACTTCAGTCAGGACGACCTGGAGGCACTGCGCCGCAAGACGGCGCACCCGCTTTTCAAGCGCGACTGGGAGGCGATCCTGCGGGGAGCCGAAGCGGCGCTGAAGGGTCCGCCGATCGACGAGGGCCGGCGTTCGGAGGTGCTTGCCCGGGCGGCCGGGGCCGCCGCCCGGTGTGCCTTTGTCTATCGACTCACCGGTGAGAAACGCTTCGGCGAGCGTGCACGGGAGATCTGCGATGCCGTGCTTGCCGCCGACGGCTGGACGGGCGGATTCCTTGGCAAGAGGGGACCCGACGCCCGGTTCCATCTTCATACGGCGGCGATCTGCCGGGGCATGGCCCTTGCTTATGACCTGCTCGCCCCCGAGAT
>Ga0307376_10005161_pt1 | contig 11820 bp, 23 predicted proteins | sample TR2MG_FD_202536 | JGI IMG/M metagenome (GOLD analysis project Ga0307376, IMG submission 202536) | Soil microbial communities from Risofladan, Vaasa, Finland - TR-2 | ecosystem: Environmental > Terrestrial > Soil > Coastal area > Acid sulfate soil | place: Finland: Risofladan, Vaasa | collected... | reverse complement strand
AAAGCATAGCGACAGCCGGTACTCGAACGGTTGACCTAAACATTACCGATCCGATCAGTAAATTGTCGGTAATATGGAAAAAGTTCAACACGAACAATACGCCTGTCGCTCACCCTGGAAACATCGTCAAGAATATTCTGGTATGCGATGGCGCGGATGTCCTGTTCTCGATGAACGGGTCTCATGCACAGGCCATGGCCTACTACACCGACAACATTCAGCCGGCTTCGATTATTAACTATGTGACCGGAGAGTGTTCGGTACAGTGCGCCGAGATCAAGTTCGGCAGGTGGTTGTACGATGAACTGTTGGCACTCGATCCGAAACGGTACAGCAACCTGCAGATAAAGGTCGAGCACGACCTTGCTTTAGGCGGGTCGACAGGAACGGTTGCGAACCTGAGCATTTACGCTCACTGTTTCGATGAGAAGGTGATCGAGCCTACAGGATTTCTGTATAACAAAGAAATCTACACCTTCCTGCCGGTAGCAGGGTCCTGGTATTACATCGACATTCCCACCGATTATCCGGTACGTGCTTTAATGTGGGGAAGCGAGATTGCAACAGACGGTCCGAACTTTATTTTCGACGAGTTTAAGCTGACCGAGAATCAAGGGAAGCATATCCTGATCGACAGTGAAATGCACCGCTATATGTACCAGACCTCGGCATACTATGATCCCTGGAATGAGATCGTATATGCAAGGACAGCCGGAGCGGATACCGACCTCGGTATTTTCATTACTCCTCACTTTGAAAGGCAGTCTCACTTACTCGCTACGGCGTTGGCAAGAGCCGTTGCCAATCAGAATGCAGCGGGTTGTACTCAGAACGTACGGAACGCAACCGGAGAGGAAATCCTGAAAGGTATCGTAATGGGTCACTGTCCATTTGGTGCGATGTTTCTGAAAACCTTTGGCGGTGATAAGATCGAGGATTGTTGGCAGATAGCCTACACAGGCAGCGGTCGGTTGGAAGTCCATGCGGTAGCCGGACTTGCAGCCCAAGGGTCAAAGTACCAGAGGGTATACACCCAACAGGTACGGACCTACTAAGTGACGGGAGAGCGTGAAAAATATGACTGAGAAAGTGACGTTTGAATCGCTTTCCATTCAAGAGCTAAAAAAGGCACGGACGGAGCATGTCGATACTACCCGTATTGTATCGCAACGTCCGTGCTTTATTCTTGATTGGGAAATTACCGCGAAGGTGAACGGTACGGGTTTTGTTCAGTTTTATGATGGCCATTCACTTGGCGTTGGGATAGCTATGGATATTTCAGTAACGAAAGATTCATCGTTATGCCAAAATTACACGTTTCCTCGGTATTTTAGTCAAGGTCTTTACATCGTATTGGGCGGAGACGTGAAGTGGATTTGCCTACACTATTTACCTGAGCCGGTACTGTAGAGTGATCTACTGTAAGACCATAACGGCGGCAGCAGGCGGCGCGGTCGCATCGCCTTTGGATGTAGATCTGCCTGTGACGAATGGTCTTATCTATCAATTCGAATTGTATTTTCCTCCTGGCTCGTCGGGGTTGTTGTTCGTTCGTGTAGCCGACGGTGGGTTTCCGGTTTGGCCCTCGGAACCCGGCGAATGGTTTTACGGCGACAACACCCTGGTGAGTTTTCCAGACCGTTACTACATAGCATCCCCTAATCATAATTTCAAAGTCTGGTACTACAATCTCGATGATACCTACGCCCATAAGTTTAGCGTGAGGATAGGACAGGTATCCAGCGAGCTGTTTATCTCAAGCTTTATCCCATCTTTCGGCCAGAAACCCATAGAAGAGGTACTGCTTGAAATGGCGGCTCAACAGGAAACTGAGAAGGAAACGAGGATCAAGGACATCGAGGATTATTTCGCGCTCGAAGAGGAAGTGATGATCGAAGAGGGAAGTGACTGATGGCGTTAATGAAGTTTAGGGAGCCGAATCAAGTCAAGTGGGTCGGTTCAAGGCCTGCACATAATGGTACGCAGTTGACCGCCGTCAAGGTGGTGACGGACGCCGAGGGTACTATTTATACCGTGCCTGTTGGTGAAACTTTGTTTTTATGTTCCATGAACGCGGTTATTCCAGTTGTCGCGGCTGGTACTGTTTTTATGAATATTTACACCGATGCCGCCGCTGTCTACTTTTACGGCATGCAAGAATCTATTCTTGCCGCTCAAGGCGGTATCTACAGATACTTTACTTTTTGGCCGCCTATGGAATTACCTTCAAGTTATTATATACGAATAGGCAGCGGCGCCGCCGGTTTAACTGTTCGCGCTTCGATATTTGGATGGGTTGAATAAATGTCACGAGGATACCCTGATTTTTTCGGCGGCGGGGTCATGCCGGGGCCCGGAACCGGTGCTCTCAATTATCACTGGATTCAAATTACCAACGCTGCCGGTGGTAGGGAAAACTTAATTGATTTACGGGGAAAAGGATCGGTTTACGGAGGCTGGATGTATTTCAATTCTGTTGCCACCCCTGCCCTTCAGAACTTGATATTGACTGTAGATGGGACTGTTTTTCCCACCTACAATTTAGGCAATATGCTTAATTGGGGATTTTTTTCACCCGAAGGGTATCTGTTTACTTTGACGATGTTCTCAGTTGAGGCTAATCTCTGGTGTATCACTATCGGAGAAACGATGTCTTTTGGCCTTACCTATCTTCTCGAGTTCGTCAACGGCACGGCTGGAAACATTATCTCGACAACAGATATTTATTACTATAATATAGCGTAGGAGCAGCCATGATTTACTACATCTTAGGCGTCATCGGACAGTGGGCGGCCTTGTGCGCTTTGAGTGCAGGGATTGGAATTGAGATTAAATATGAGGCTGATCTTGGTTTTATGGCAATCACTGTCGGCGCGATATTGTTTGCCGTAGCCACGAAAGTCAAGGTTGTCGGTAAAGAGAAGGCGGTCAAGCGGGTAAAAGAATTGGAGAGTGAGATTGAAAAGCTTAATACAGGTTGAAAGAAAAGTCCGGTTCAAATACATCCCCTACGAAATGGTCGTCATGTTCGACGCCATTTTAGCGTGCGGGAAAGTGCAGGGCGTTCAGCCTGTTATAACCGGCGCCGCATTTGAGGATTATCCTTTGAACAAAGTCCATGCCGAGGGCTATGCGATAGACGTTCGGACAAAAGGCCTGCCGGATGCCAGGGGCTTTGCTCAAGGGTTGGAGAAAGTATTGGGCTCGTTGAGCTCAAAGTACAAGGTGCTTTACGGGGACGTAGGGCATCTTGATCATATTCACATAGGTTTTTCCTGGTACTATGGGCGGGAAATCTAAGGAGAGTTAAATTATGGCCAGTGCAAGAACATGGGGAGCTATTCTACGTATCATCGCAATTATCTTGGGACCGCTGTTGAAGGCGATCTCTCCGATAATCAAAGACGCCTTAGAGGACGGCATGATCAAGCTGTTGGAGAAGGCACGAGCAACAGAGAATCCGATTGACGATTTGTTCATGGAGTTCGTTTTCAGGATTCTCAATCTCGATATTCCACCGGAGGCATAATGGACGCCACGACAAAGAGAAAGATTGCGACACGGCGGAAAGAGCTCAAAGAGGTTTTGGCTGAACATCAGCCGAAACTCGAGGCGGCGAAAGTAATCGCCGAGCAGTTGAAAAAGATAGGAGAGGATACCAGTGAGCTTGACAATCTCATTGCAGCCGCTACCGCCTTTACTACCGCCGGTAATAATACCTGAAATAGTAGAGGTTACGCCGACTCCGATAGTTGAGTATCCTATAGAGGAGGAGCGTGAGCCGTGGTGGGTTGACATCGCCGCCTGGATAGGCAACTGGATTGTAGACACTGTTTTACGTCCGGCAACAGAATGGTTTGTCGAACTAATAAACTGGATAACAGACGAACTGAGGTATTGGAAACACCTTTTCTTTGAAGCCCTGGCCGATCTCTATGAGACCGACCTGGGTTTCCTCTATATTGCTCTTGGCACAATCTTAGTCGGCGTCTACGCTCCTCAGATCATAGCTAAAATTGCCTCAAGCGGATTCGGCCTTGCGATCAAGAATATAACCGCCTGGATAAAAGAGAAAATCGGCAACATCCTGAACCTCGCCGCCATCGAGGACATTCTTGCTCTAAACGAGATGGCGAAATTGTTTTGGCCGGAGTGGAGAGAATTGATGTCGATGTTATCGGACGCGACATCGGCTTTAGCAGAGGAGCTCGGCCAAGGATCGGCTTATATCTCCGCGTGGTTTTCAACCGTTCACGCCTTTGCTTTACTCGGCACTTCCTTTTTGGATATCGAGCCGGAGGCGGCGGAACTTCAGGCCTTCGAGGAAACCGAAAGCTTCTTAAAGAAGATAAACGAGAAGTTCAGAGACTATTCTCACAACCCGGGTCAAATCGTAAGGGACATCATAGACGAACTTTATATCCCTCACGCCACGCAGTTCAAAGACGCGCAGCAAGCTTTAATCGGCACCGTAGCGGATGCAAGGGATGATATCAACGAGACATTCGATCTGATCCAAAACGCTCACGATACGTTAGAACATTTCATAGGGATTCAGCCGGAGGAAACCGCTGCAATCGTTGAGGAAAAATTAGGTCCGATTCGTGATGGACTGGACGATTTTATCTATGAGTACCGCCTTAACGTGCTCCCTAAGATCGAAGGAACGATAAAAATACTTGAGGATCGGGCTGATATGATCGAGAAGCGTAACGCGATATTGGCTACAAAGGTGGACGATCCGCTTTACACTTTGGCGATGTATGATCTTATGACGGACGCAGAAAAGTCTACCTTCAATCGCGGCACGATGTTGATAGCCGCTGCCGGTGAAAACGAGGAGCTTGAAGTGACCTTACCGGCCCTTGACGGAGTATCCGGTGCTTTGGTCGTAGCGACAGAGAGTTATTTCTTTGAGGATCTGACTGTCGTACAGACGCCGCGTCCGGCGCTGTCTTTAGAGTTTCCCAGTATTCCCTCGACGACTGCCTTTCCATCCTGGTACAGAGGGGAGGATTAAATTATGTCAAACGGCGATAAACAACCGATCCGAATGAGTGACACCTATATAGTAGAACGTGACCGAATCTTAGCGGAGATTGAAGCTCGAGAGGCGGAAGCAGGCGATGTCCCGTTTGCCTTGAGAGGCTTGTACCGTGTAGGACTAAAGGTCGCTAAAATAATCATCGTGCCGATATTGGCTACACTTGTCGGAACGGGCAAAGATGTCAAAGAAGGAATAGACGCCGTCGCCACAGGTGAGGCGTTAAAGGTGGAGATCACCCGGGACGACTCCTGGTGGAAGTCCGTGTTGGTGCAATTCGGATTCCCCCAAAAGACAATCGACCTTATCTCTGGGACGATGGGCGAGTTACAGACAGGGCCCGTTTGGCTCAGGTCACTTCCCACGATTATGATGGCGATGGGTCTGTTTGGCCGGATCGCGGCGATTGTATCTGGGGATCCGGCAAAAGACTTGTTGCGGAGGTTTCACCCTAACACCCCGTCACCGGGTGAGGTGATCAAAGCAGCGTTCATCGATCCGAGCCGCTACGAACAAGTCGTCAAGGTAATGCAGCAGAACGGATTGTCTCAAGAGGACATCGATCTTCTGTTCGTCAATAACTACACACTTTATACCGAGCAGTACGTTCGAGCCTTATATTTTCGCGGAGCGTTGACTGTCGAAGAGGCTAACAACCGGCTTTCAGAGTTAGGCTACACCCCGGAGCGGATCACCGAGTTGAAACAAGGCTGGAAAGTAATTCCTGGCATACAAGACCTTGTTATGATGCAGGCGAAAGAGGCGTTCGAGCCTGATCTGATATCGAAGTACGGATTGGGAGCAGAGGAGCCGACAGACATCTACGAGTGGACCCGCAAACAAGGGATGGACGACGAATGGACTCAGAAGTATTGGAGCTCCCACTGGCAGCACGCATCTTACAATCAAGTCATGGAAATGCTTCACCGCGGCTATATAAAAGAAGAAGATGTGTATGACTGGTACCGCCTTGTCGAAATACCACCTTATTGGCGCGACCTCCTGACCAAGATCGCATATTCCCCGTACACCCGCGTTGACGTCCGGCGGATGCACGCGGCAGGGGTTATCGGGGATGATGCTCTTATCCAGGCGATGAAGGACATAGGATATGACAAAGAACATGCAGAGAAAATGGCGGAGTTTTACAAGAAATACAACGCTGGATCGGCGAAAGAGCTTAGTCGTGCGGATATTGAAAAGGCCTACGAGGATGGAGACCTTACCTATGCGCAAGCTGTCGGGGCCCTGGCATCTATAGGGTACGACGAAGCAATCGCCGATTTTTATATCTCGCGGATCGAGTTAGAGAAGCAGCGAGCAACGCGACTGGAAAGAATCGACCTAACGAAAGAAAAATTGCTGTCGAACCTGATTGACATATCGAAAGCACGCAATTTACTTGTGTCCTACGGCGTCGAGATCGTTCGTATCAACGAACTGATCGATCGCTGGCAGGTGTTGCTCATAAAGAACGCAAAGCTCCCATCGAAAACCGACCTGGACAAGTTCGTCCGGTCGAAAGTGATTGATCACGATGGTTATTTTCTTGAAATGGGAAAGCTCGGATACTCTGAATACTACGTCAATCTATATTGGCGATATCTTGAAGCAGGAGGGGCGGTAGAGTGATATGGCGACGATTAAAGAATTGGTACAGAAAGAGACGGAAAACTTCCTTAAAGCTCAAAAGCTTAAGCAAGGCCTTGAAAAAATGGTCAAAAACATGACCGCGATCCACGAAATCAGCAAAGAGGCACGGAAGCCCGTTTAATTGCTCTCAGTGAGCAGCCAGGGTACCACCCTGCCATCTTTTAGTACTTCCCCTTTGTCATACACCGGCGTTACATCCTTATGGCACGTGCGGACGATAAACCCCGTTTGCTCACCTAATGCCATGTGCGAGCGCGACCCTAAGAATGAATCGTACTCGTAGGTGAACTCACCTGTTTGTCGAGCTTCTTTCGGTACTCCTTTGCACACTCGCGTTTCGTCTGCGCTATAGTGTTTGCAGCCGTGAAGTACAAGGCTCTGACAAACCTTATCAACAGACAAAGACCCAATCCTGTCAGAGTGAATTGAATCGTTAAGGCGATAAACATCTGAGGAGAGTAGGCAAATTGAATCAGTATCCATATAATAGACACGTTCAAGACCAATACGAGCACACAAATCCCAAAGTGCAATTCTGCTATATTCAGTAACGTGCGCCGCAACCGCGACGAAGCTTTTATCTCCATTTTCCTCTCCTATCTGCCGGTGAGTTTTACCGAAAGCGGATCGTTCGACCCATCGTTCCCCTGTCTCAATTGATATTACGGTCGTTGAAACCGGAGGTCCAGCTTCCGGGTCGAGATAAGTTTCCATGATCGGCTTTTTTTGTCCGAACTTACCGTAAAGAGAATTGAGGAAAAGCTTGACTATCTTTGCATACAATTCGTTCCCCTCACTCCGGTATTTCGCCTTCAGCGGATACCAATAATCGACGTACTCGCCGAATATATAGTCATTTTCATATACAGCAAGGCGGTGAATGGCCTTTATTTCACCCCGATCGCGCGCACGTTTCAACCCTTCAGTACAAAGGAAGGTTCGGAACGTGCCTACGGGAAAAATCAGCTTCCCGCCTCGGCGAAGGGCATAAACAGGCTCGGAGGCTTCCAGGGACACCTCGGCTATACAACATCCTGTGTCAAGGTATTTCAGGCCGTTTTCGCACTCCGAGCCTTCAAAATAAAATCGAAGTTTTGTAGGGTATCGATGCTTTTTCATCACATCCGGATACATAGAATTGACATCCAGAAATGTCTTTTCACCCCCGCCGATCTCACCCAATTGCCAGCACTCCACACGGCCGCCGAAATAAGCAGCCCGTTCCAAGTCAACAACCTTTTCTTCCTGGTGAATTGATATAGGCCTTTGTAAAAAACGGTGTCGGTAAGCGTTGAAGGCCTGTGAAGCTTTCGTAAACCCAAACTTACCAGTATCATGAGTTTTGTTAAAGGCCATATATTGAAGCAAAGCTTCATAGACAATCTCGACGTCTCTAAAACAGTAGATACAGAGTTGATCATCTGTCGCCTCCTTAAAGTCTATTTCAAATTTTGGCAGCCCGATAGCGGCTCCCAGTTTTTTCAAGGAAAAGTCAAAGTAATTTGTCGAAGATACGATTTTAAGGTGAGCGGCGCCGCGTGATAAGAAGTGAAGGAACACAAGACCTGTATCGTAGTAGAAATCCTCCGTGTAGAGAAGGTAGCCGAAATGATCGTAGAATCCAAGAGCTTGGATGTCGAAATAGATGTTATGTCCGATCAGCCACAGAGTTTTCTTGTTCTGTATCAAGGATTCGATGTAACTGAGTAAAGCCTTTCTATCCGTCCAGTACCGCCATTCAAGGGTTTTCGACTTACGCTCCGCGCGGAAACGGATGAACAAGGTCCACCCCAATCGAAAGGTGTGCCTTTGAGTACCGTTCTCACCTGTTGACTTAGTTTCAGTATCGAGGATCAGTAGGCGTGTTGGATAGTTTGTGCTGTGATTCCGCCGTAAGTGTTTGTCAAAGCCGGAGAAATCCTGCAAAGCGTCAAATCTCCGCTATCTGGTAGCCTTGAGAACGGCCTGCACCCCATTTGTGAGAGCGTTCCAAAGATTCAAAAGCGATTACCGTTCCACCCTGGCCTGTGCCTTCCTCTTTTTCTTCCTCCAATCCATATACAATTTCACTCAACTCGGAGTCCGTTAAAGAGGTATCTGCATAAAGTGAATAAGAACGAAAGTAATGATCTCCGGTTTCGTTATCCACAAAGAAAGCGTTTCCATAATAGTTGTAGGTTTCAGGCCGCCGCCAATCCTTCTCCACGAACATCTTTTGCTCAAGATAATCAAACGCGCCGAGTGTACGTTGAAATGGAAGTTTAGCCTCTTTCTGGAAAACCGTAGAAACGTCCCGCCACATAGTCTGATAATGGTAGCCGACATCTTGAGACTGCAACCATTTCACGGCCTTGTTGATCGACGGAAATTGAAGGGGAAGGCCTGACAGCAGGGGCCAGGCCAGACCTCTGTTAGTCTCACGCATGGGATTATAGGTCGCTTACGAGCAGAACCTGTACGTCGATCAGCAAGCGATACAGATTGTCCAGTACGATCAGACAGTCTGCAAGTGTTGAGAGCATATGAGCGTTCGGCTCACTGTCAGCTTCATACCATAAATGCACACTTTCAAGATGCGACCTAATGTCCTTGATCTCGGATATTTTTTCCCAATTATCCGAGCACACAGTAAAATTATCGATGCTTGAATCCATATTTTCCTCCTGATAATAGTATAAGCCGAACAATCCTCATGTTCAAGGATTGTCCGGCTATTTTCACAACTGACTTTTTAATTGCCGCCACAGCGAACGCAGCACTTCATGGCCTTCGATCAAGGTCGGCGCCATCTTGGTAATGGCCGCTTGACGGCCTTTGTGTAGCTGATCCATTTCAAACAAGTATTCGTCGAGCCGGTCGATGTTGTTCAAGGCCGATTCAGCCTTTTCAATCAACACTTTGCGTATCGTCTTTGGCATGACGCGCTCCATCTACAAAGGCCTTTATCAATTGATCATGCACTTGGCGCGAAGATTCTTCAGAAGGCCAATCAATATTAGGATGATTGTCTAATGCGTATGTAAAGGCCTCGCGCCACAGTTCGACTTCATTTATCTTCATCGTTCCCCTCCACTACGCGCTTTCCGTTACAACGCCTTCCTCACCGTTTCCAGGCTCGGATATGATGATCGTGTCGACCTCTTTCCACTGCTTTTTCGGCCCCAACTGGTGCATTTCGAGGTACTCAAGAGCGTACACGCCGCCTTCCTTCAGGGAGGCTCCGTCCGCTCTATCGTAAGCACCGGATATCGGGAACCGCACCGTTTCATCGTTCCGCTCAAACATATAGACGTAATAATCGGGCATCTTCGGATCCTTGCTCTTAAGCTCTTCACGGCCTAAGAACTTGCCTACAACCACATCGCCTTTCTTGAACTTGATCTGCCGGGGGGCCATGTGATGTAAGTTACCGGCGGCTTTCGCCTCTTTGTACATCTTGTCATAATCCATTCCGTGTTCTCTCCTTAGGTCTTTGTTCACTGATCAAGCCTTTAAAGTACTTTTCCATATACAGCTTGATCGACGTGTAGGTGGAGGCTTTTTCTCCATAGTACACTTTCATTTCATGGTCTTCTGTGTCTTCCCACATTTTGAGATACAATAGCCTTTCCCTACTAAGATAGTCGTAGAATCCTACGACAGACTTTCGCACCTGAGTTTCGTTCATCCTCCTTTCTCCCAATCTTTACCCGTTTTCCGTGGCGGGTTGTCCACCCAATGAGCAGGCCATTCAGCACCGCAAACGCGACAGTAAATTGACTTGCTTTTCCTAAGATACCGCACTTCTTTCGATCCGCAAACGTGACAGTGCTGCTTTCCCGCTACGTGCGGATCGCGCACTTTTCCATCACCCATTCTTGCCTCCTCGTTAAGATAGAATATCTATTTTTGGCTATCCATACATCGGCATATAAACAAGCGCTTCGCCGCCCTCATTATGAGCCTCGATGTCCTTTTGCAGCCGTTTAAAGTTCTGGCCTGAGTAATCGTAGGCCATAGAAAGACCTCTATAAAATCCCTTTACCCAATCACCCGTTAACTCTCGTGACTCACGCGCGTGACCCACGGAAGCTTGCACGCAATATTTCCTCTGCCGTTTCACCCAATCAAGATAATTGTCGATCATGCGTTTCCTCCTGCAATTTTTACTCACCTACGGCGAGCATATTTGTGATTTTTCAAATGATACTTATGAACATCGAATCCCCAACGCGACCGATCCCCTAAATGGCCGGTGATCGAGTGATCCCAATAAGGAATCGTACCATCCTCCATTAATTGACTCATAGCAAACAGAGCCAAAAAGTGCGACGCAATCCGTCTAAGAGGATTTTGAGTTTTTCTGTTTTTCATCACTCTCCACCTTCGCAAGTTTCATCGCGATCTGTTTCCCGCAAAAGGGACAGAAGTTAAATGAAATCCATCCCTTCACGTCAAACCGGTCTGACCAAGACTTGTACTTGATTGCCGGTACAACCATCGTCGCGTTCCCTCTCTTGTCAACAGAAAGAGAAAGGCCAAGTACCTCACACCCTTGTGCGTGAACGCCTTGCTGAACCTGCAGGAAACACTTGCATGTAAGGCGGAAATCAGGTGAGTTTAGGTGTTTCACCACTTGCCTCCACGAAATCTTTGATCCCTGGTGCCCAATCGAGAAGCCACCAACGCGGAGTTTCAAGTCTTACGAACGCGATAGGCCATTTTTGCTTGATCAATAGGGTGCTTTCTGCGTCACGACAGCAGCGCCAGCAAACTTGCTTAAAGCTTGCGCGACCCGAGGGACCGTAATAGACCTCCTCGACATAGGGTTCGTCTTTACGAATATGATGGCATTTGCAACATACAGAATCCTTCATACCTAAATACACGTGTCTCTCAGTTAACTGCTTTGCTTTCTTCATTCTTTCCTCCATGCCTTAAACTATACACCCACCCACCGGAGAAGTCAAGGGGAAGTGTGAAAATAAGTGAAAAAAAACCCCTTGATTTACACCAAGGGGCACCGAGCATAACTCGGTCCGGCCGTAATTATAATTATAACCATAATCGTGCTAAAGCGTCAAGGGTATGTACATAAGTTGACCCCCATCAACCTTCGTAGGGGTGGGGGCGCTGCTGAGACA
>Ga0307376_10005158_pt1 | contig 11826 bp, 8 predicted proteins | sample TR2MG_FD_202536 | JGI IMG/M metagenome (GOLD analysis project Ga0307376, IMG submission 202536) | Soil microbial communities from Risofladan, Vaasa, Finland - TR-2 | ecosystem: Environmental > Terrestrial > Soil > Coastal area > Acid sulfate soil | place: Finland: Risofladan, Vaasa | collected... | reverse complement strand
CCGCCGCCGAGGCGCCGGCCGGGCCGGTCACTGTTCGGGCGATCGCCTTGGCCAGAGCCGCCGGAGCCTTGGCGCGCTGCTTCTTCGCGGCGGCCGGCGCCTTCCCGGCACTGGCGATCGCCTCGGCCCAGGAGAGCAGCCCGGGACCGACGAGGCCGGCGAGCGCGGCGTACAGCTCCTTGAGCGCCACATCCTGCAGGGCCGCCGAGAGATCGGGCGTGCCGGCTCCGCCGAGCGCGTCGTAGACCTGCCGGTAGAGGCGCTCCTCGTCGTCCTCGACCTCGAAAATATCGAGGAAGACCTGGGACTGGTAGCCGTCGAGCATGACGTGGAGGCCCGACTCGGCGAGTTCGGAGGAGCGGCGCAGGAACCACAGGCCCGAGCGCTGCTCGCGCATCGCGGCGAAACGCTCCCTCCCGCGGCCATCGCCTCCGCCGTGGAGGCCGAAGGCCTCGGCGAGTGAGCGCCGCGCGCCGCGCTTGGAAGCGCCGGGAAGCTTCTCGGCGAAGGAGCAGGACTCGCGGATCCGGCCCTCGGCGCGGGCGAAGGCGTTGTTGTACAGGACCAGCGCCCGCTCGCTCCCGGAGCCGTTCGAGTAGGCGAAGACGTTCTCGTTCACCGAGCCGTCGAAGGCGACGAGATCGAAAAGCAGGAAATGCTCGACGCCGGAAAAGAGGTGGCGCTTCTTGAGCAGCGGGAAGATCTCGCGCCCGTGGCGCTCGATCAGGGCCCGGTCGGGAATCTCGTCGCGGTAGGCGCGGCGGTACTCCATGCCGTACTTCTCCTCGAAGCCTTCGAGCTGGCCGTGGCCGAACATGGGCAGCCCCGGCATCGTCGCCATCATCGTGCAGGCGCCGAAGTACTTGTCGCCACGGCCGAACTGCGCGACCGCGGTCTCCTCGTCGGGATTGTTCATGAAGTTGACGAAGCGCTTCAGGATGTCCTTGTCGAACTCCTGGGTGTTCTTGATCGTGTCGCGGTACTTGGAGTTCTCCTCGCGCTTCAGCATGTTCATGAAGGCCGAGTTGTAGACCCGGTGCATGCCCAGGGTCCGCACGAAGTAGCCCTCCATCATCCAGAAGGCCTCGGCCAGGAGGAGCGTGTCGGGCGCCTGGGCGGCGCAGAGGTCCACCACCTCCCGCCAGAACTCCTCGGGCATGGCGGCGTCGAAGTCCTGGGCGGAGATCGCGCGGTCGGCGCGCGAGGGGATATCCCCGCCGTGGCCGGGCTCCGGGTACCAGAGGCGCCGGAAGTGGCGCTTGGCCAGGATCATGGCCGCGTCGAAGCGGATGATCGGGAAGTTTCGCGCAACGTGCAGAATGCGCTCCTTCACCGCCTCCCTGGCCTCGCTCTTCAGGAAATCAATCTGCGCCGTGTCGCTCCAGGGCAGCCCCGTGCCGTCGTTGCCGTGGTAGATGTAGCTCACCTTGCCCGTGCTCCGGTCCAGACGCTTGAACACGACCGCGGCGTCGCTGCGCTCGTAGTAGTGGTCTTCGAGCCAGATGCCCACGCGGCCGTCGCCCGAGAGGTCGCCGCCGTTGAAGCGGTAGCTGGGGAAGGGGCAGTCGTCCGACTGGACGAAGAGCTCCGGGCGCTCGCGCACCCAGGCCGAGTCGATGCCCGAATGATTGGGCACCATGTCCGCGGCGAGCCGCAAGCCCCGCCAGGCGCATTTTTCGCGCAACTTCTCCAGGGCCGGCCAGCCGCCGAGCTCTTCGGCTATCTCGTAGTCGAAGAGAGAGTAGGCGCTGGCCGCCGCCTCGGGATTGCCGCAGCGCCGCTTGATCTCCGCGCTCGCCCGGCTCCGCTCCCAGAGGCCGATGAGCCAGAGCGCGTTGAAGCCCCGGGTGGCGAGGGTGTCGAGCTCCTCGTCCGGGATGGCGTCGAGGGTGCGTATCTCGCGCTCGTACCAGGTGGAGAGCTGGTGGAGCCACACGAGGGCGCTCTTGGCCATCATGACGACATTGGGCATCCAGTCGCGGTCTTCGGTGAAGCGCTCGTACTCGTGCTCCATGCCCGAATAGACGTAGGCGCGGCTCGGGCCCGGACCGGGGAAGCGCGGCTTCTCCTCCTCGCGTATCAGGTCGAGGGCGCCCAGGAGGCGCAGGAGGATGTCGCCCAGGATGAGGCCCCAGCGGCTCCGGATGTAGTCGAGCTGGCCGGGCAGGGAGTAGGGCGCGACCGCCGCCGGACTTCGCAGCATCGTGAAGAGGTCCTGCTTATCGGGGCCGAAGGCGGGCATGGCGGCGAAGCCGCGCTCCATGGCCTTGACCGCGGCTTCGTAGTCGGCCGCGAGATCCGAGCCGGGCGAGGCGAGAAGGGTCTCGTCGAAGAGGAAGCGGAAAGGCTCGAAGGCGGGATTTTCGTTGGCCAGGCGGAGGAGCAGGAGCTCCTCGACGGCCAGCTCCCGGTTGGCGACCCTGCGCCCCGCGGCCGCCGTTCCCGCTGCGGCGGAGCCGGCCATGGTCGAGGCCGAGCCCGCCCGAGCGTTTCCGGCGAGCCAGGCCGCGGCCGTCGTCGTTCCGGCGTAGACCTCCTGCGGCGGGTAGAGCTCGACGAAGTTCAAAAGGAGCCGGTCGAGCCGCTCGCGGCCCAGCTCCGCCTCCATCGCGGCGAGCAGCTTGGGAAGGGCCTCGGGTTCGGCTCGCTCGCGGAAAAGCCTGGCCACGTCGTGGAGGATCTCGTCGATCAGGGCCATGGCGTTGAGTCTGCCCGCGCGTACGGCCCGCTCGGGCAGGATGGCCGCATCGACTTTCTCGTTGATCTGCCGGGCGAGCAGCCTCGCCGCGCGGAAGTCGGGGAGAATGAGATTGCCCGTGGAACGGAACAGGGAGCCGTCCATTCCCAGCCTCCGCCTGGCCTCCAGGGAGACGTGGAACTCCATAACCCGGTCGCCCGGCCGCGGAGTCAGTGGACCCGGGCCCTCGAGGGCCTCAAGCCGGATGACGAGAGCCGTGCGGACAGCGATCATGGAACCTCCCCTTGGGCGCAGACGGCGCCTGACAGGCTGTTGAAATGCCTTAAGCACTTCAAAGGCCCGCTGAAACGATACTAGCTTGGCGGAAGGGCCGCCGCAAGCCTGACGTAGTGTTCCGAAGATCGTGGATGGGCATTCCCGGCCGAGGGGCGTCGCCGTCGGCGTCGCCGGCGGGCATCGCCGACAGGCACCGCCGACGGCCGGCCACTCGCCGGATACCGCCGTCCTCGCCGGCCGGAGTTCGTCGTCCCGGCCTCGCCGAGCGCTTCCCGAAGGCCCTTGCCTTCTATATAATTACACTGCGACGGAGGTGGTAAAGTTGTCAATCACGATCGAGCACGAAAAGCGCAAGCGGGAAATTCTCGAAAAGGCGCTCGACGTCTTCGTCGACGAGGGCTACGAGGACACGACCTTCCAGAAGATAGCCGAGCGTTGCGGCATCACGCGCACCATCCTCTACATCTACTTCAAGAACAAGCGCGAGATTTTCTCGTTCAGCATCAAGCTTTTCACCGAGAAGCTCGAAGGCGAGTTGCGGAGCATCGCGGCCGAATCGGGGAAGAGCCAGACCGAGAAGCTCGCCGCCGTGGTCTCCCTGGTCATAGAGGTCTGCGCGCGCAATGCGCGGCTCCTGGGCGTGGTGATGGACTACCTCGGCCACCTCAAGGCCTCGGGCGGCAATCCCGACGAGCGGGTGCGCCGTCGGACCATCCGCATGCGTCACATCCTCTCCGGCATGATCATCGAGGGGCAGGGCTCGGGCGAGTTCGCCTCCTTCCCGGTCAAGACGGCCGGCGACCTTCTGTATGCGATGATCGAGTCGGCCATCTTCCGCATCGCGGTGCTCGGCAAGACCGACGCCGGCAACCTGGCCCAGGCCGTGGGCTTCCTCGCTTCGAGATTCGAGGCGGCGGCCGAGCGTCCCGGCATCAGGGCCGCCGAAGCCTCCGAGGAGGGTGAAGAGACCTCCGCGGCCCTCCAGGCCCCCCGCACCGCGGCTTTGCGGCGTTCCTCCAGGGCGGCTCGGCGAGTCGGCCAGGGCGAGCTCGCGCGCGAGGCCGATCGGGAAAGGAGCGCTCGGCCATGAAGGACGGCTCGATGCAGCAGGGGCGCAAGCCCGATTGGCTCAAGGTCAGGATACCCGCCGGCGAGAACTGGCGGCAGGTGTCGCGGCTGCTGGCCGCCCGGGGCCTCGCCACGGTCTGCGATTCGGCGAAATGCCCCAACAAGGCCGAGTGCTGGGGCGCCTCGACCGCGACTTTCATGGTGCTGGGCTCGGTATGCACGCGGGCCTGCCGCTTCTGCGCGGTGAGCCACGCCGCGGCCGGAGAGAGCCTGCGAGCCGAGGAGCCCCGGCAGCTCGCCGAGGCGGTGGCGGAGCTCTCGCTCAAGTACGCGGTGGTCACGAGCGTCGACCGCGACGACCTGGGCGACCGCGGAGCCGCGCATTTCGGCGAGTGCGTCCGCGCGATCAAGTCCAGGAATCCCGGGGTCAGGGTGGAAGTGCTCATCCCCGACTACCGCGAGGGCGAGATCGAGCTGATCCTCGCGTCCCGCCCCGATGTCGTGGCGCACAACCTCGAGACGGTCCGGCGCCTCCAAGGCGTCCGCGACCGCCGCGCCTCCTACGACGCGAGCCTACGGACGCTCAGGCTGGCCGCCTCGGCCGGAGCCTCGGCCGGAAGCCGCGCTCCCGTGGTCAAGTCGAGTCTCCTCCTCGGCCTGGGCGAGAGCCGCGAGGAAGTCTTCGCCGCGATGGACGACCTGGTCGCCGCCGGCTGCACGAGCCTCGTGATGGGGCAGTACCTGCGCCCCACTTCCGCCCAGATCCCGGTCGCATCCTACCTCAGCCCGGAGACCTTCGCGGAGTACGCGGCGGAGGCCCGGTCTCGCGGCTTCGTCTCGGTCGTGGCTTCTCCCCTGGCCCGCACGAGCTACCACGCTCGCGCCTCGTTCGAGGAGGGAAAAGTGGAAAAGCGCATAGATTACAAGGTGCCGGGCGGCAAACTCATCAGGGTGGCTGTGGAGATCGACTCGGGCCTGGTGCGCCGCGTCAAGGTGGCGGGCGATTTCTTCGCCCATCCCGAGAACCTTTTCGAGGAGGCCGAGGCGAGCCTCGTCGCCCTGCCTCCGGAGCGCTTGCCCGCCGCCGCCGCGGCCGCCTTCTCCCGCGAAGGGCTCGTCATCTTCGGCGCCTCGGCATCCGACATCGCCGAGGCCCTCGGCCGCGCGGTCGGCCTCGGCGATGCCGAAGGCTCAGGAGGCTCACTATGACTTTCAGGCTTCTGGACACCGGCGCCTCGACCGGCGGCCTCAACATGGGCATCGACCAGGCGGTCCTGCAGTCCGTGGCCGCCGACCTCGCTCCGCCGACCCTGCGCTTCTACAGCTGGAAGCCCGAGTGCGTCACCGTCGGCTACTTCCAGTCCATGGCGGACGAGGTCGATCTCGCGGCCTGCCGCGCCGCGGGGGTCGACGCCGTGCGCCGTCTCACCGGAGGCGGGGCCGTGTTCCACTCGGCCGAGATCACCTACTCGGTCGTCGTGCCCGAGGGGCATTATCTCGCTCCGCCCGACATCCTCGAATCCTACAAAAGGGTGTGCGCGGGCCTGCTGGCCGGATTGGCGGCTCTCGGCCTCGACGCCGTGTTCGCTCCGATCAACGATATAGCCCTCGGACGGGGCGCCGACGCCCGCAAGATCTCGGGCAACGCCCAGACGAGGAAAATGGGTTGTCTGCTCCAGCACGGCACCATCCTGCTCGACGTGGATCCGGAGCGGATGTTCGGCCTGCTCAAGGTGCCTTCGGAGAAGCTGAAGGGCAAGCTGATCGACGACGTGAAAAAGCGGGTCGTGGGGCTGCGCGAGGCCCTGGGAAGGGCGATCGGCTACGACGAAGGCGTCCGCGCCCTCGAAGACGGCTTTCAAAGGGCCTGGGGCGAGTCCTGCGGCGCCCGTCTGGAGCCCGCCGAGCTGAGCGCGGAAGAGCTCGAAGCGGGTCGTGCGGCCGCGACGAGCACCTTCGGCTCGGAAGCCTGGAACCTCAAGCGCTGATTCGCGAATCCAGATCCGTGTCGAGGCTTCGTGCGGAGCGCGCGAAGCGGCCTCGGCTTCATGCTCCTATCGTATCTGGCCGAGAGCCAGGCTGAGCGAGAGGTCCGCGGCGGGTGCGAAGGCTTCCGAGCTTGCCGTGGGCTTGGGATGAGCGGCGACTTCGGCGCGAGAGGCGACCTTGACCTCGAAGAGCGTGCGGATATTGTCCTCGTACTTCATGATGCGCGACACGTAATCGAGGGTCCTGCGGGGAGTCACGCCCCTGTCCACGCTGGTCCGTCCCGCGTTGTACATGGCGAGCGCCGCCACTTCGTTGCCGCTGGCCGCGAGGCAGTAGTGCAGGTGGGCCAGGCCGTAGCGCGCGTTGATCTCGGGATCGTAGAAATCGGCGATCTTGAGTTCGGGAAAGCTGCGTGAATTGAGCTGAAAGAGGCCGCGGTCGATGGAGCCGCCGTTGTGGTTGATCGCGTCGGCCTGGAAGTGGCTTTCCTCGAACGCGAGGGCGAAGGCCAGGGAGGCGGGCACCTGGAAGCGCAAGGCGTTGTCCAGGATCGCCTTGGCTATCGACGTCGAGCCGGAGAGGGCGGAGAAGAAGTCCAGGCAGCTTTCCTGCATGGTTGCGTCGCGGTACAGAGGGGCGACGGGGTCGATCGTGTCGAGGGAAACCATGTAGCTGGGCAGTTCGTCCGTGTGAATCGCCGTACCGATCGAGGCGATGAGCCGATTGGAATTCCCGAGGGATTGGAACGAAAGCCGCGAACAGGACAGCAAGAGCGATGCAAGTACTGATGCGATAAAGAAATTGGTTGAGCTTCTACGGAACCTATGCTTCATGCGTTAAAATCGCTCCTTTTGTTAAAGAAATCCTGAAATCTGCCGATAGAGCGGCTATTGTATTCGGATCGACGAAAGCGTCAAGCCCTGAGCCCGCCGTTTCTTCCAGCTTGCCCAAAGGCCGGAAGAGGGTGCATACTCGCGCCATGGACTCCACTGCCATCCGCGTCATCGTTACCGGCGGAACCTTCGACAAGCACTACGACGAGATCCGCGGGGAACTCACCTTCAAGGAAAGCCATATCGCTGAGATATTGAGCCTGACTCGCGTCACGGTGAACGTCGAGGTCGAGCTCAACCAGCTCATAGACAGCCTCCAGATGCAGGACGCGAACCGCCGGAGCGTGCTCGAGGCCTGCGGCAAGGCGGCCGAGAGGCGCATCCTCATCACCCACGGCACCGATACCATGGCCGAGACCGCCCGGCTCCTGGGGCCCGCCGCCCTCGACAAGACAATCGTCCTCACGGGCGCCATGATCCCGTACAAAGTGCAGGGTTCCGATGCGCTGTTCAATTTCGGCACCGCCTTCATGGCCGCCCAGCTCCTGGAACGGGGAGTGTACATCGTCATGAACGGTCGGGTCTTCGCCTGGGACAAGGTCCGCAAGAACCGCGAAAAAGGCGTCTTCGAGAGCGCCTGACCGCGATGGCCCGCGAGAAGGATGGGGCGAAACGCCAGGCCATCCTCGGCGCGGCCAAGCGGCTCTTCGCCGAACGGGGCTTCAACGGCGCATCCATGGCCGAACTCGCCCTTCGAGTCGGACTTCCCGTCGGCTCCATCTACACCTACTTCGACAACAAAGACTCTCTCGCCCGCGCGGTGATCGAAGAAGGCTGGGAAGCTTTCTTCGATCAGCTCAGCACGGCGATCGCCTCGGCGGCCGGTCCGGAGCGGGGACTGGCCCTCATCGTCTGCAAATTCCTCCCCGGACTCTTCCAGGACCTCGACCTCATAGCCCTCATCGTCTCCGAAGCCTGGCGGCTGCCCGGGGGCTACGAATCGGTGGGGCTCGCGGATAAGCCCGAACGCCTGGTCTCGCTCGTCGTGGAACTCCTCGCGAAGCTCGCGCAGGACGAGGGGCTCGCCTTCGAATTCCCGCCCCGCCGGGCCATGGCCGCCCTCTCGCTCGGCTTCGATCAAAGCGACGTGGTCGACTTCATCGCTTTTTCGATAGAGAACACCTTCGGCCTGCGCATCGACCCCGCCGCCCTGGCGCCCGGACTCGGCTTCCTCCCGGGCGGCGGCGGCGAAGGCGCGGAAATATGCGTAAACCCCTATCCGTTCGGCTGTCCACAAGCTTCGGAACACTGCACATAGCCTGCGGTTCATCCGCGGCGGCCGCTTCAGCGATACTTCACCTTGACCACCGAGGAGCGGATATTCCCGGTCAGCACGATGCGATTGCCGCCGTAGCCGCGGCCCTTGGGCTTGTTCCGCACGGCGCTGCTCACGCGCTCGGAGAAGCGATCCTCGACCTCGAAATTCTTGGGAACGGTGAGACTGATGACGCTCGAGGCGGCGTCCACGTCCAGGAGGAGGCGGAAACCCGTGGCGTCCGCGTATTCGCGCAGGTCGAGACTGATCGAAGAGGATTTGAGCTTGAGGCGATAGTTGCCCGATGCGACCCAGTCGCCGCTCTTGCGGATGCTGGCGCTCACGCAGTTCATCTCGATCGCATCGCCGGTTGCCGCGAAGGCCGCAGGGCCGCCTGCCCGCAGCTCCGCCGGAGGCAGGGTCAATCCCAGCGTACTTGCCTCGGCCGCGAGGTCGCCGGGCTCGCCGCAGGCGTGGATCCTCGCGACCGCATTCTCGAAAGCGGCCATTTCCATGTCGCCTCGCACATAGACATCGGTGATCACTCGGATGAGAGCATCTTTCTCCGTTTCGAATGTCGTATCCGTCATGAGGCACTCCCTGTCTCGCGTCGCACGCATTGGATAGTGTTGCGAAGCCTGTTAACGCTGATCACGCATTGCCGTGCGCAATCTCTTCGTGTAGGCTATACTACTACCGTCAGTTTGTGAACGGATATGGAGCAGCGATGTCGATCAATGGAAGCGGACGCGATTATCGGGACCTCGTATTCACGATAGATTCCGAGCTGAGCAAGATTCAGGATGCGGACATTCTCCTGGAGCGGATCCTGCTCGAGGCCAGGCATGTGGTAAACGCCGATGCGGGGACCATTTACGAGAAGGATGGCGATCAGCTCGTGTTCAAGTACAGCCAGAATGCCACCCTCGAGAAGCGGCTGCCGCCCGGCGAGAAGCTTCCGTATTCGAATCAGAGAATTCCGATCGACGAGTCCCGGGTGGCCGGCTACTCGGCCGCGAACATGGTCGTCGTGCGGATCGACGACGCCTACGCCATTCCGGCCGACAGGCCCTACAAGTTCAGCCCCTCCTTCGACAAGGCCAACGACTACAAGACCACCTCGATCCTGGCGGTGCCGCTGGTCGCGAGCTCGGGCAGCCTCCTCGGCGTCATTCAGGTCATCAACGCGGTGGGGGAAGACGGGAGGGTAGTGCCCTTCACCAAGGAAGACGAGGCCATCGTGGGCCATTTCGCCTCCAGCGCCACCAACGCCCTCATGCGCGCCTACATGACCCGCGCCCTCGTCCTCAGGATGATCCAGACCGCGGAGCTGCGCGACTCGCACGAGACGGCCGCCCACGTCTACCGCGTCTCGGGCTACGCGGCCGAGATCTACGACCGCTGGGCCTTCCGTCACGGCATCGGCGAGAAGGAGCGCGACCGAACCAAGGACACCCTCAAGATGGCGGCCATGCTCCACGATATCGGCAAGGTGGCGATTTCCGACCTCATCCTCAAGAAGGCGGCGCGCTTCACCCCCCAGGAATACCAGGTCATGCAGGCCCACACCTACTGCGGCGCCAGGCTCTTCAAGAATCCCGAGTCGGACTTCGATCGCATGGCCGCCGAGATCACGCTCACGCACCACGAGAACTGGGACGGCTCCGGCTATCCGGGCAGGGTCGACTACGCCCTGGCCAAGCCCGAGGTCCGCACCATCGCGGTGGAGGGCGTCTCGCGCGACGTCGAGGTCTGGGACGCCCCTTCTCTCGAGGAGGAGGCCGAGGGCAGGCCGCGGAGGCTCAAGGGCCTGGAGATACCCCTGGCCGGCCGCATCGTCGCGGTGGCCGACGTCTTCGACGCCCTCGTCTCCAAGCGCGTGTACAAAGAGGCCTGGAGCCAAGACAAGGTCTACGACGAGATCCGCGCGGCGAGCGGCACGAAGTTCGACCCCGAGGTCGTGTCGGCTTTTTTCGAAATCCTGCCGCGCATCGAGGAGATCAGGGCGAACCACCCGGACGCGGAATAGCCACTCGTCCTTGACGCCCTTCGGCGAGCTCCTTTACACTCGCCGCCATGATCACGATCCACGAGCTGCGCAGAAAATACATTGAGTTCTTCGTCTCCAAGGGCCACGTCGAGATCTCGGGCAAGTCCCTCATCCCCGAGAACGATCCCACGGTCCTCTTCACGACGGCGGGCATGCACCCCCTCGTGCCCTACCTTCTCGGCGAGGCCCACCCGGCGGGCAAGCGGCTCACCGACTACCAGAAGTGCATCCGCACGGGCGACATCGAGGCGGTCGGCGACCCGAGCCATCTCACCTTCTTCGAGATGCTCGGCAACTGGTCCCTGGGCGACTATTTTAAGGAAGAGGCCCTCGCCTGGTCCTTCGAGTTTCTCACCGACCCCAGATACCTCGGCATACCGGTCGACAAGCTCTCCGTGACGGTCTTCGGCGGCGAGGAGGGCATTCCCCGCGACGAGGACTCGGCCCGCATCTGGAAGAAGCTCGGCATCCCCGAGGAGCGCATCTACTTCCTGCCGCGCGAGGACAACTGGTGGGGGCCGGCCGGCGAGACCGGCCCCTGCGGCCCCGACTCGGAGATGTTCGTCGACACGGGCAAGCCGAAGTGCGGCCCCGACTGCCGGCCGGGCTGCCGCTGCGGCAAGTACTTCGAGGTCTGGAACGACGTCTTCATGCAGTACAACAAGACGAGCGAGGGCCGGTACGTGCCGCTCGCGCACCCCTGCGTCGACACGGGCATGGGCATCGAGCGCACGGTGGCCATGCTCCAGGGCAAGGCCTCGGTCTACGACACCGAAGCCTTCGCGACCGTACTCGCCGCGATCTCCGCGGCCACGGCCACGAGCGGCGAACCGAAGACCTACGAGGCCGAGGGCGAGCTCGGCAAGTCCTTCAGGATCGTCGCCGACCACGTCCGCACCGCGACCTTCATCCTCGGCGACCCCAAGGCGGTCATGCCCTCGAACATCGGCGCCGGCTACGTACTCCGCCGCATCATCCGCCGCGCCGTGCGCCACGGCCGCAAGCTCGGTATCGAAGGCAGCTTCCTCTCCGCCATCGCCGAAAAGGTCATCGAGAACTACGCCGCACCCTATCCCGAGCTCGCCCTGAACCGCGCCAGGATCGTGGAGGAGCTCGCCAAGGAGGAGTCCAAGTTCCTGGAGACCCTCCAGAAGGGCGAGCACGAGTTCGAGAAGATGCTCCCGAACCTCCTCAAGAACCCGCAGAAGGTCATGTCGGGCCGCCTCGCCTTCAAGCTCTACGATACCTACGGTTTTCCCATCGAGCTCACCGAGGAGCTCGCCGCGGAGAGCGGCATGACCGTGAACCGAAGCGAGTTCGACGAGGCCTACAAGAAGCACCAGGAGCTCTCGCGCGCGGGCAGCGAGCAGGTCTTCAAGGGCGGCCTGGCCGACCACGGCGAGATCGCCACGCGCTACCACACGGCGACCCACCTCCTCCACAAGGCCCTGCGCAGCGTGCTCGGCGAGCATGTCGGCCAGAAGGGCTCGAACATCACGGCCGAGCGCCTGCGCTTCGACTTCTCCCACGGGGCGCCGATGACGCCTGAGGAGCTTGCGAAGGTCGAGGAGATCGTCAACGAGCAGATCCGCCGCGA
>Ga0307376_10005156_pt1 | contig 11827 bp, 14 predicted proteins | sample TR2MG_FD_202536 | JGI IMG/M metagenome (GOLD analysis project Ga0307376, IMG submission 202536) | Soil microbial communities from Risofladan, Vaasa, Finland - TR-2 | ecosystem: Environmental > Terrestrial > Soil > Coastal area > Acid sulfate soil | place: Finland: Risofladan, Vaasa | collected... | reverse complement strand
TAGTTCTCAAATGTGGTACAATACTTGGCTTTAGTAAGGAATTTTCCTGTCTCATATTCTATCCCCTGGAATTCGACAACAGTTCCACCACTCGTATAGGTAGTATAAGCAGATGAATCTATACCATTTAAGGTGAAGATGTCCACATCTATAACTGTAACAATAAATTGAAGATTATTTATCTCTACCATTCCACCACAATTCTTTATGAATACCCTATCTCCTGTAGTCAATCCGTGAGTCGCCGCTGTTATCTGACAAGGGTTTGCCTTTGTAGCCGCTGTAATAGTGGTCGGAGTGGTATTCTGTAATGGTATAAAGTAACCTGATGTATCCCATATCAATACCATATCAACATTGTTAGTCGCTACAACCTTATCATTGTAGGTTTCGGTATCCCATTCCGTACAATAAGATTGACAAGTGAAAATGACGTCCCAAGTCTTACTTGAAGTATTCCAAAAGTAGATATGTGCTTTTGTAAAACATAAGAAATACTGCATAGCTGTGGAACGTTTAATAAAAATATGATAATGTAAAATAGGAAAAGTATCTGGTGTCTGGGATTTTACACTTCCACTATCCAACATATCAGCTAATCTCATTAAACGCCTATGAACTTCACCATATTTACGATATATATTACGATTGTCCGTTTGTACTGTCTTATCTAACAGAATAACAGGAAAATCTTTCTTCTCTCCCAATACTGGACTAAATACACCGAACAGTTGTTTCTCCATTACTTATCTCCTAATAAATATTCTGTCATTTTTAATGTTATTTTTGGGTCATCATTAAAATAGCCAATGCCAGAATTACATTTAACACAAAGCAAACCCCTTATCTTTCCAGTTTTGTGGTTATGGTCAACAAAAGCCATAGATGGTTTTGTAAATCTTTTCCCACAAATAACACATCGACCATCCTGGTTTTCCCATATCTTTAGCCAATCTTCGTGGGATAAACCATAGAGACATTTAATTTTCGTTGCCCTATACTTCTCTGGATTATTTTTACGCCATTGCTTCGTACATTCGTTTAGATGTTCTTTGTGGGCTTTCTGGTATTCTTTTCTTTCTTCTTTATGGCTTTCTCTATATTGTTTTATTTCTTCTTTATGGTTTTTCCTATATTGCTTATTATATTGTTTATCATATTCTTTTTTATTGAACCTAACCATCTTTTCACCAGTCATTGTAGTTTACCTCACGAACCTGGTGCTGGACTAATTTCTCTATTAAGGGCAGATTTACACCTTTATAAATCGTGAAGTAAGTATTAGCAGTATCCTTCAGACCCTTTGATAGACAATAATACGCCAGAGTCAAACTGTTAATTGCTTCTCTGAAAATGTCCCTAAAGGGGATATCATCTACAGAATTAACCCCATCCTCACTTTCTAAAATAAAAGCGTTATAGAATAATGTTACTGTATATTCTGCGTCTGCTGTAGGATAGGCATACCAAAACCCACCGTGAATACAAAATCTATCTGGCTCTCCATAATCAGCGGCAGTTTCATTTGCTATCAAACTCTGATATTCTCCCCAATCAATTAATTCCAAAGAATTGTTATCAGAAATCTTGATACTTAATTTCTTTATATAATCAAGTGGTAAAGAATAATATGGTCTGCCTACAATGGTTGGTACAGTAGTCTCTATCCAAATAAATTCCTTTTCTAAACTTAGATGTTTTAAAGCCGCTAATATATGGGAATCTATATCTGTCTCTGTTCTATTAAGCTCATTATTAAGATGAGTTAAAATTTCAGCTTTGGTAATTGTCATTTCTTATCTCCTTCGTGGGCGTATCTTTGGTGCATTTGTATACCTTTGCTTCGTGCTTCTTCTGAATCATAACAATATGTCTTACCAGTATGAATTGCTGTCATACACCATTTCTTTCTCCCATCTCTTATCTTTGTTGATAATCTGTAAGGCATATAATTACCTCGTTAAGCAGTAGTGTATTACTTTATCGGTTGTAGTCTGGGCTTCAGTTGATACTATTATGATGTAAGGTACTGGTGCTATCGCCCTTAATATCATATCATCTAAAACCAAACATTTACTTGCGGCTACACTTGCTATAGTAACAACAAGGGCGGTACTACCTTTTAGTACAGGTATGAAAGTTCCATCAGGTGTATCACAACCTTTGAAGGTTATTACAGATGTAACCCAATTATCGGGTAAGAATATAGCCATATTCCTATAATGTTTTTTACATATTACCGTAGAGTCTTTGTCCCCTGCGGCTATGGTTGCAGTATTTATCACTGTCATTTCTGGGTCAAATCCCATTTTAAATCACTTCCTTTTCTTTTAATTTCTCTTCTCTCTTTTTGAGTTCCTCTATCAAAGTATTCTTCTTTACTCCGTGAGTTTTAATCCCCTTTGCTTTGGCTTTTCTTATTATTTCCTGGTAGTCTATTTTGACTACAGGTGTAGTCAGTTTGGGTACTATTATTTCTTCTTCTTTTTCTATTTCTTTTATCTCTACTGTTTCTGGCTCTGGTAGGATTTCTTCAACTTCTTTGACTTTCGGTTTACTCTCCTCTATTAATTTCATCAGATATTCTTTTCTGATATGTCTACAATCAATACCAAGTCTTTCCCCTTGTTTTAAAAGTTTTATCCCCTCTTCTGTAATCTTCCAATTTATTTTACTCTGCCATGGTCTATCAGTCCTAAATAGGTCTGGGTGTTTTTGCAATTTTTTGATTAACTCTGGGTCATTGGTCTCTAATTTACCATTGTAGAATGTGCAGAGACACTTTCTATCAACAATCTTTATTCCATCTCTGAGTTCTTCTAAAATTGAATTAGGTTTACTGATTTCTTTACTATAAAATTTCATTTTATTTTCTCCCACCTTTTTTGGGGAGAGAAGGCGGTTTCCCACCCTCTCTCGGATTTTTATTTTAATTAACTTTACTTCCTACTTACGGTAACTGTAATACCTGGTAACTGGTTGTAACTGCGGCGGCGGCTATTGTAACTTTAATACGATAAGCATACGCTGTTGCGGCAACATTAGCTTCCCATTCCATTAACCTTGCTGATTCAAAACAAAATGCCTGTGGCACGTTCTGAGCTAAACTAACCTGTACCATAGCTTTACCTGCCCAAAAATCACCTTTGGCTATATTTACGGTAACTGCTCCTGCGGCGGTGTTGGTTAAAATCAGTATGAGCTTATTACAACTGACGGTAGGTGTGATGAGTAGGGTTGTGGTATCTGCTCCTGTGGCTATTGGGGTTACAACTACACCAGTATTTCTTATCAGGTCGTAGTTTGTGCATTCTACTTTAACTGCCATTTCTTAAATTCTCCTTTACTTAAATTTTTGAGGTAGCCCTCAACGACTGCTTTTACCAATCCATAAGAGGACTACCAATTTGATTGATTTTATATTACTGTATCTATTGTCTCAGTCCAATCACCTAAGCATAATGCATTGGGTTTAATAACCTTTACTCCGTAGACGTGGAGACCCTTTAATGCATCTGAAAATCTCTTTTCAGGACTGAACGCTTTGGTTTCGATTATTTGTTCTGCATAAGCGACTGCACCATAAGCTCCTGCAATAGGTTGAGTCTGGGTTAAGTTACTTGATTTATACATATCTATACCTAAAACGTTGGTAACGAAACCGTTGATGTTACCCTTTAAATCCTGGGCGTGATAAACACCTGCGACCAATAACTTACTTGCCGCCCATTTGGGTATTGCTATCCATTGCTCTTCTTCGGGTACTTCTGCCTCATCTAAAGCTAAAGCCATTTCGGCTACACTTGAGATCATTTTGACTGCGTTTAAAGCTCCGTCTGCTGTAGTGGCAAGACCTGCATTTGCCGCCATTACTGTTCTAATGTAAATATCTGCTACGTCTTTAAGACTATAAGTAGCCTTTCTGGTTGCTTCTCCCATTAAATCGCCATTGGCTTGTAATGCGTCTACGTCATCTACTGTAAAATTAAAATATTTTGCCTGGTCTATCTTCAGAATAACCCCAGCATCGTCTAAGTTTTGCATATCAATGTCTGCTCCTGTGTAAGTCCCGATGGTTATATCGCCGATACCAGTAATATGTACTGTTTGACCTCTTTTAGTGATAGGTGCATCTATTTTGCAACGACACACCTTCCCCAGAACGTGAGCTTTCCTGAAGTCGTCCATCATAGCTACGTTCCATAATTCGGGGATATAATTTTTGATACTCATATCTAACTCCTTTATATTATTTTTTATATTTAACTAACGAAACCTCAATCTTTTACGTCATCTGAGTTAGACGAAAGCCCACTCTTAGACCAATGGGAAGTCATATTATATTTTTTTCCAAGTTTTCTGACTCTCTCTAATAGCAGGTAGATTTGCTTCAATCTCTGGTGCTGACATCTTACTTACTCTTTCCTGAGAGAAGTAATTATTTGGTATATCTGTACTTTCTAAGCCAACCTTAGGAGTTCTTTTTTGGTCAGGAAAATTCTTCTTATCCAATGCAACTCTTTTTGCGATAATTGGGTCGAGTAAACCAATTTCATAGGCTTTTTCTCCTGGGTTTTTATCATTAAGTATGACTGCTTTGTATCCAGGATTGTCTTTAATTTGTCTCTGTGTGGCTTCCCATACTGAATCAAAATCGAGACCCTTACCCATTTTTGCTTCTGTCATCTTCTCTTTGGCTTTAAGGAAACTCTTATCTACTGCTTCTTCCTTCTCTTTTTGGGTCATCTTCTTTTTATCCGCTTCGTGTTCTTCTAAGAGTTCTTTCCTCTGTTTCTTTAATTCTGCAATCATTTCAGCTCTTGTTACTACATTATCAGGATTCTCAATAGTTTCATTCTTGGGTGCAGTTTCCAATGCTTTGATTCTTGCTGTAAGAGAACCCATTTCCGCTTTTGCTACAGCTAATTCTGCTTGTGTTTGCTGTCTATTCCTTACCTCATTTTGTTTATCGGTTAATAAACCTGTCCACTCCTCTTTGCTGTATAAACCTTCTTCATTTGGCATTTCTAATTTCTCCTTTTTCTTTTACGTCTTTTTAAGTTTAGACGAATTTTATCCCACTTTTAGCAGTGTGGGTCTGCATATTTACCTTTTTACTAATTGTCTTTTTTGTGGCTGATTCTTAGCCTGTATTTTCATCACTTCTAAATCCATTAATTGTTTTTGTGCCTGTGCCTGTGCTTCTTTTCCAGCTTTAATACTTTCCAATATTTGTTCCTTCTTAGGTACATCACTTTGTTCTATGACTATTTCAGGCGGAATAACCTCTGGGTATTTATCAGCTAAAGCCAGTAACATTTGTGTATTTGCTTCTCTGGTAGTAGGATTATTAGGACTTTTGGATACCCTGCAACCATATTTTCCTACTTTAATTGACCGTAAGGCGTCCTCAATCTGGTCTATATTAGCGTCAATTTCCTCATCACCTGCTATTGCTAATATCTCCTGGGTTGAGAATGTCTGTCCAGTTCTGATTAATTCACTTACTGTTTCAGCATAAATTTGATGTGTCAGTTTATAATTATCAAATATTATTTCTGTACCGATTAATCCTTGTGTTTGTCTCTGTCTATCCAGGACTCCTGATTCGCCCTTATCACCTGTCAAACCTCTTAAATTATCACCGATTGAAGATATCTCTTTAATATCATTACCTGCTAACTGTTCTAATTGTATGTGAGCAGATGACAATGGTGAAGGTTCTATCTTATCAGGTTTAACAGTCTTATATGTGATAACTACACCAGGTTTACTACCGAACATTTCTAATTCGTCTTTATCTGCTCCTTCCTCTTCTTTATTGAAAAATCCACTATTAGCAGATGTATTTACTAAATGTAAAGCCTGACTTCTACGTTTATTTTTCTCTTGTTGTGGAGATATTAAATTATCAACTACACTGAACATATCTCCATTAATCCAGTAAGGTGTAAATCTCATTAATGGGAACTTACTCATTTCACCAAAAGGTCTTTCAACGTGTTCTAATTCTAACCGACCCATTGTCGTAGTGCAGTTTAATACTGGTATAATTGCCTCTGTAACCCGATATTGTTCTGCCCTTCCCTCTTCTTCTGCCTGGCGTCTATCCACTTCCAATATTCTTTGCATTAAAGGAATTTTGGATTTATGTATTCTTGTTCTTTCCAGACTTAAATTATCACAAAAATAAATTGCTTTTTCGTAGGACTTCCACCAGGTCTCTCTCATTCTTGCCTTAAATCTATCAGGGTGATTTCTGTCTCCTGGTAAATTGTAGACATCTCTACTGTCCAAGTCATCATATTTCATCTTATCGAGTTCTACTTCACATTCAGGATAAGTGAAGATAGCCCATTTCTTATCAGTCCAGTACGACTCAATGATATATTTCGCACCTTTATTAAGGTCATAATTTGGGCAATTTCTATCTTCGGTAATATCGAATGGATTCTTTCTTACGACTTCAATCCAACCATTATAAGGGTCTTGGTCATCATATTTAATATCTACACCTATCCACCCTTTTCTGGCTACAATACCGTCCAGGAACATCATAGACCGTTCATACAAACCATTAGAAGTATCTTCAACGTGCTTACTAAGTGCAGTAAGAACTTCAGCCATCAACCTATTTCCACCACGTTTAGGGTAGATTTTAATATCTTGTCTATTCTGTCTTTCGTATCCAGTAATAAGATTTATAGTCGGTAAAATCATATTAATCGTAAGATGAGGTCTACCTTTTTTATTAAGAGCAATGATGTCTGCGGCGTCCCACTGTCCATCTCCACCCTTAAAAAACCTATAACCCTTTACTGCCATCATTATATATTCTTCCCAGCCCTGGAAACCCTCTTCCCAAAATTCAAGCATCTTCTGCTGTCTGGTGCTTTGAGGCATTGTTATTGGCATTGTATCACTTCCTTTATCTCCATATATGATATAAAAACACTACTATATTAGCTCCGATTATCGCCTGGATAACCCAGTTAATTATCGTTATCTGTATTTTCATCTGTATAGGTGTATCTTTTTCTACTGTTATTTGAGTCTGTAAAATAAAAATATAGAACAAAGCTATGAATATAGTTATAAAACTTTTAATAAACATCTTTTCCCCCTTATAAACTCAAAACTCCACCAACGAACAGACAAAATCCTATAAATAAACATATTACCGCAAAAATAATGTGTGTCCAACCAAGTTCGATTCTAATTTTACCTATCTCAATTTTAATTTTCATAGTTTCTCCCTTCTCATTTATATACACCAAAAATAACATTAATGACTATTTCGGTGGATAATATTGCCAATTATAGGTAGTACTTTTACCCATTCCTACACTAATCTGCCATAAAACTACCGCTTCTACCTCGGTATCCAAATGTTTCTTTGAATCTCTTCTCTTCCGCACTTTGACTAACGTCATAACCCTGAGCCGCCCTGATATTCAATGCTGTATAACGTGCCGAAGCTCCTGCGTGAGTATGAGGAGTTCTTGCTTCAAAGTCTGTATACCTTTGCTGTTGTTTATCCCAAACCCTACCCCATTGTTCTAAATGACGTCTACCCACTTCTGTTTTCTTTTCATCAAAACAAGCTAAACCCAAGATACTTCTTATCGCCAGTAATCCATTCTCAAAACTTGCCTTGGGTGTTTCAGAGAAGTTAATACCCACATCTCTTGCCCAGGCTAATCTGGTTTTAGCAACTTCTTCCTTCCCTGCTTTTTCCCTATTTCTTATATCGAAAGGAGCAAAATGTTTACCGTACAAATATCCTTTTTCATTCAATATTCTTTTCCAATAAGCCCAAGTTACTCCTGCTTGTTCTGCATAATCAATAAATCTTATCTCTTTCCCTATCTCCTGTGTAAACCATAGAGAATCGAAATCTCCTACCCCGATATCCCAATGTGTGTTTACTAAGTATGATGGGTCGTAAGGTACACTAAGAATCCTTCCGTCCAATTCACATTGATTCATTAATTTACCTACATAAGTACCTTCCACTCCTTGCAACCAACTACAATAAAATTCTTGCTGTGCAAAATCTTCAGTCATATTCATCTTAATTTCTTCGGCTATTTGTGCCTTAGTGATAAGACGTCTATTCTTGTCATCATAAGTATTGTCAACTGTATGTAGGCAGGTAAACCATTTTTTATTAAGTACCGCTTTATCATACAATTCTTTAAAATGATTATTTCCGTTAGGTGTAGATTGGAATATAGCCCAACCGTGATTGTTCATTAAGATTGGTCTCACTACGTCCCAAGCTCCTGGGTGTTGTCGTGCCTGTTCAGAGAATATAACTCCTCTGGGATTAGTACCTCTCATTGCCTCATAACGATTCTGGTCTGTACCTATGATTTGAAACAATGAATGTTCTCTATTCCCATTGGTATAAATAGAAAACTTCATATCTGTATTATTCGGTTTACCTACTATAAGACCTTTTGGTAAGTATTTTTCAATGAACTTACGAGCTACTCCAAAATCATCTGGATTTGTATAACCTTCCCATAAGATTTTTCTTCCCTGGGTCTGAGATGGAAAAACATAATAATACAATCCTGGATTATTCCACATTTCTTCTATGATTAAGTTAAAACCCCTGGCGTCTTTACCACATCGTCTATGGTCTACCCAGATACCCCTCAAATAACCATCTTTAAGCATATTATAGGAAGGAATCTGCCACCAATAGGGTGAAAAATTGTATGGAATTGTGATTGTATCTAAGTTCTTTTCCTCTATTGGAATATATTTTTGCAAATTAAACCCCTAAATTTTGATTTTACGGGGGGTCTAATGTAAAAGACATAGATTCATACCAGTTAGACCCAAGATTCAGTACCACGGAAGTGCTACCCCCCTAAAATTTGATTTTTGTGTATATCGAAACCACTCAAAATATACACTGTGCCCACCCATAATGTGGAAAGATTGCTACTCTTTCTGGTAGGTGGCTATCCTACTCTCACTGCTAACTCCTGTACTGAGAGCTACTCAGCATTAAGGCACGTTCCCTCACGACTTAATTTTTGATGACACTTGTGTATCATTTATGAAACGACATTCTTATAATTGCTGGGAATGTAAAACACTCCCTTTACTTTTTCCACACCTGGTGGATAAGCTGTTTGAAGTACCCTTAACCCCTGGTACTTCTACGGTAGCCCACTCTATAGGCTTACTTACCTACCGCTTCCCTATCTTCAAATAGTGTACTCTTGTTACACTTATTTTAAGCAAATGTTACATTGTAACTGCAATATGCTCCATCTGCTGTAGCTTATGTACATATTCGATATAATAATGGAGCTCTCAGTCTGAATCGAACAGACGACCTATCGCTTACAAGGCGATTGCTCTACCTGCTGAGCTATGAAAGCATATATAATTACAATGTGATAGTCTAACCAACCGAAGCTATCACCAGCAACTCAGCCACATTTTCACATCTTTCGACAACTGAGGCTTCCGTCTTTTATATTATGGGGTGATAGCGGAGAGTCGAACTCCGATTGATACGTTCACAGCGTATGACCTTACCCTTAGGCTACTACCACGATTGGTGGAGACGCTGGGACTCAAACCCAGGTGTAAACTTATATGACCTAATTTGTATATACGAGCCCTTGGAATCCAATAAATACCAAGGGTACTATAGCCTTTGGTATAGGCAACCCATATTAGTTTATCGAATCCTTCCGTCCCCAATCTTTTATAGAAAAAAATATCCAAAACCTCTGCACTTATGAAGAAGTGTGGAGTTTTATTACAAAGCTCGTCTTTTATGAAAAAAAATATCTGAGAGTTCCCACATATATTCTGCCCTTGACCAAATGCCAGTACCTTTCGCAGGGTTTCGTTTTTTTTTAGAATTTTGGTTTCTGTCCTGGGTACTTCTTAGATAGGATATCAGATTCTGTATTAGTATTAAATTAAATTAAGATTAAATAGTTCAAGGGCTATGCATAGCCTATATATGAGCTATGTATGAGCTATGTATGAGCTATATTTTTACAATCGTTATGTATCAAGGGTTTTGGTACGCTGTTTTCCGTGTAGTACCAGGTCTTAGTACCAGATACTACAATCACTACCATTTTGGTAGTTTCATTTTTTTTGGTTTTTAATGAAAGTTTAGCGATTATTTTTGGTTTTGTCGTCTAAGTTTATCTCTGAATTGACCTCTTCAATCTCTTCTATTTCTTCTTCAATTATCTTGGGTTCTTCTCCTGCCTGTATAAAAGTATTCTGTTTTACTACCTTGGGAACTATAAATTCCACGTCTGACTTATCTTTCCAATTCTTACCTCTATTCTTGAGCCAGAATATTTGAGCTATTACCATAGTCTTGCCATTAATACCAGTGGTTGCGGACTTAAATAATGCGTCCTCTACAACCTGGATTCTACTTTCCAGGGCAGTATCTATTGCTTTAGAAAATTCTTCGTCCTTATTTTTCCAATTCCAGATTGTAACATCGGATACTCCACAGGCAATAGCTGAATCTTGTCGGGTACAGCCATTTTTGAGAGAGAGAACGTAAGAAGCTTTTATAAGTTTTTCGTTAACTTCGTTCATGTTTTTTTATCCTTTTCTGAGTGTATACATATATTATACTCCTATTCCTGGAGATGAGGAAATAAAGATTGAATATAATTGAATATAATTTAAGATAATTATAAGAATCAGAGCTATTTAGAGCTATTTAAAGCATAGGTACGAGCTGAAGAGATAATGATATTAAATTAAGCCAGGGGACTCCAGGGGCTATTCGTACCAGGCTTGAATGGATTTGAAATAGCTTAAAAATAGGTATAATATTTAATTACAAAATAAATTAAATTATTTTTTAAAAAGATGTCTAAAACATACTGAGATAGGGAATAACATAAGTAGAAGAGAACATTGACAACCGAAAAAGGAAAGAGAATAAGCCAGGGTGATTCCGCTTAAACTTGACTGAACGAATGAAAAGCAAAGAGGTTTTAAATATAAGAGTGAATTTATAGACTCCATTCTACGGAGTGGAGTTTATTAAGTTTATTCTTAGCTGATATTAAAAGAAAGGGGGTAATTAAGATAATGAGTATAGAAGAGGAAAAGGATATAAAGCAATTTTACAAACACTTCGAAAGAGTAATAAAGATTCTATTAGAAGAATTGATTTTTGTTAATGTGAACGGTTATATAATTATAGATACTAAAAAAAGAAATGGAAACTAAGTAAAAAAGGGGGATTGAATTATGATAATAGTTACTAAAGAAATTAAAGAAATCGTTAAGAGACTGTCAATTTGTTGGAACTTAAAGGATAGCTTTAAAGAAGAAAGAAAAACTGTGAGCCTTTTCCTCAGGCTAATCAAACTTTTGATGAGCTTTATTGGAAAAAACAGACTCACAATTTAATTATCAGGGAATTCAGCCAGGCTTTTCAGGCTGATTGTTGTGATAAATTTGACTTGAATAAATTTCAAAAGGCGTGTTATAAAAAATAAGAGAGGAGTAAAAATAATGAGAGTAATAAAAGTGAATGTATATAAATTTGATGAATTGAGTAAAGACGTAAAAGAAAAGGTTATTGAAAATTTTAGAAATAAAGATAATGACTTGTACGGTTGGGACGGAGAGAATCAAAAAACCTTAGAAGCATTCCGGGAACATTTTGACTTTGTTGATATAAAAAACTGGGGCTATGGATTCGGAGACAATTATATTTTTTTTAGTATAGCTGATGATGATATATCAGAAATGGACGGTTATACATTTTATAGGTATCTGAAGAATAGTGATTATCTAACAATTAAAG
>Ga0307376_10005154_pt1 | contig 11830 bp, 12 predicted proteins | sample TR2MG_FD_202536 | JGI IMG/M metagenome (GOLD analysis project Ga0307376, IMG submission 202536) | Soil microbial communities from Risofladan, Vaasa, Finland - TR-2 | ecosystem: Environmental > Terrestrial > Soil > Coastal area > Acid sulfate soil | place: Finland: Risofladan, Vaasa | collected... | reverse complement strand
ACATATTCGCCCGGTCGGACTTCAATTACGTCCTGTTTAGCCTTTCTCTGTCTCTCTATTTGAGCTATTGTCTTTGCCATTATTTTCGCCCTCCTGTTGCGAGGTTAAGCACCAACGATATTACAGCGTAAACTATAATACCAATAACAATCAACGGAAGCCACGTCAGGAACAAGAGCAGGTAGGTGTTCATACCGGGGAACAGCCCCGTAATGACAGCGATGAGAGGGTCTATCGCTCCGTCCTTGATATACGGGAACGCCCAGAACCCTATTATCAGTGTGGCTATTCCAGCTATTATTCCTTTCATTTTACTCCTACATCGGTCTAAATGCTCTGAATAGTCCGCCCACAGCGGACGCTACAGCCTGCAGTAGTGCTAACGCAAGACCAATCATAAACCCGATACTGACTGGCAGGAAGAACACCCATCGGGCTATTATCCACGACCCTTCAAAAAACGTGTAGCGGAACATCACCATATCTCCTACCGCAGCCATCCAAGCGGTAGCCCCGTATTCCAGTGGCTTCAGGACTATGAACAGCGGGGCAACTTCGTTGTCTATCCACCCCATCTGACCGACGGTGCAGACTATGGTGAGTAGTATAAACGCCAAAGCGAACCCGACAAATACTTTCCAGTTCATCCTTTAGCTACCTCCCCTTGCTACATCCCTATGTCCCACGTATGCGGCTATTATTATTATTCCACCGACAATCGGTATCCAAAATGGCACTAACATCATTAGCCAGCCTACCACCAGCAGGGTAGTCATAATCATTGTCGCAATCATCAACTTGCCTTTGGACACGACATACACTACTATCCCCGCTACAACCGATAAGATCATCCACGAGGCAAACCACCAGTTGCCACGAGGCACATCCAGAGCATCGGCTACATTGTTCGTTATGGTGTAGATAAACCCCAAACCATCCACGTTGGTGTAGTCCGTCCCACCGAGCCATCTGGGTATTTCAGTCGGTGAGGTATAATCGGGGGTCATACCAGCCCCAGCACCAGCAGTGGTAGTTAGCATCAAGGTTGCGTTTGAACTATATGTGCCTCCGCTCTCGCCCCAAAGCATATAGTAGTAGGTAGTCCCTGGGGTCAAGTCCTCGTGGACTGTAGAGGCACTGGTGTCAAAGTAAACCTCCATCCCATCCGTTGTCCCTGTGGGATAGTCACCAGCCTTATACATAATGAGGTAGTTTGACGCACCGGGTAGCGGGTCCCACCACAAGCTAATGGAGTCATCTGAAGGTATGCCGTTGAAGTTCTGTGGTGTCCCTGTAAAACTTATCGTAGTAAAGTTGAGTTCATCGCCCAAGTCCGTGCCACTATCGTTCTCGGCTTCCACACGAAAGTAGTAAACCATAGAAGCATTGAGACCCACGACATCAAGGCAGGGGTGTGAGTCTATATAGTAGACCCCAGGCAGTGTCTCGTAGTATTCATAGTCCTCAATGGCGGCTTCGGTGGTATTCCCCCATCCAAACCTGATAGTGCAGGGCTGACCACCATCATCCGTCAACACGCTATTGAGCCGTGCTGTGGAAAATGCTACACGGCTTGCGTCCTCTGTTGCTATGATTGGCACACCAAGCGTGGACGTGGTGAATGTCCTGCTATCGCTCCACTGCCACTCCCCGACAGAGTTTCGTGGTCGCACCTGAAAGTGATACTCCGTGCCGGACACCAAACCTGTCAAATCTGCGTAGGCTGTGCCATCCGTGACCTTTCCGCTCTGCCACGCAGTCTCTATCCATATTGCGTCCCCAACCCTCTTGTAGCGGAACTGGACATCGCAAGTGGCTTCACCCGCATCATCTATCACCGCATTGAGACGGGCTGTTGTCGCTCCGACACTGGTGGCTGCTGACGTGAGCGTCCTTGCTTTGAGAAGGATTAGCTCCACATTTTCAATATGCCACTCCCAAAACCCACCAGTCTGCACATTGTAGGGAAGGAACAGGTATCCGTTTTCAACGAAAACATTGCTCCGTGCATAAGTGCCTGTGTCCCATCGGTGAGCGATAAACGCCATAGCAGCAGGGTTGCTTACATCCGTGACGTGAGTGCCGCCATCTCCACCCTGTGCTGATATTGACACCAGGTAATCGCTATACCAGTCGTTCCAATAGCCTAAAGACGCATAAGCAAGCACATTGCCAATGTGGTCTGTCTCCACAGGGTTACTCGGGTCGCTTATATCAAAGGCTTTGAGACCAAGTGAGGGTTGGTGAGAGCCTGCATAAACGTAGTTGTCTCCTGTCCCAGTGATGTGACTACCCTTCCAGTTCAGAGCAGCCCCCGTTACGACATACATATTTGAGGGGTTAGCGATATTGACTACCCCAAAGCCGTAAGAGGTCGCCCCAGCGTTCCAGTTTGCTGTGTAGGCATAGTTGCCCTTGATGTAGATGTCGTGTGCCCCGGGCAGATATGTCCCAGAGGTAACCGAGTCCAACAACGTAGCACTGGCAGGATAAGTGACATCAATAGAGTAGATTGCATTGGTGTCCCAGCCCGCAGTGTATAGGACATTCCCGTTAAGGTATAGCCCGTGAACTCCGCCATTACATATAGTCAAGGTCTTTACCAGCACTGGACTTGCAGGGTTGATGACATTCCAAACCGTTATGCCTATCGGTTGAGTGTCCGCATACCCGACCATTGTGATAATCAGGTAGTCGCCCTTCTTTTCCAAATCACAACCACCAGCGTTGGGTAAAGAGGTCAGCGACTGAAGCACGGGGCTTTCGGGGTCGGAAACATCATAGATTACGAGGTTTCTGTAGCTCTGTTCCACCGCATATAGGTAATCGTCAGCAACTATACAGTTTCTACCTGTAGCAGCGGGTCCAGCCGGCACTTGCGTCACTATAGCCCCACTGTTCCAAATGTCCTCAAACGCTGTCATATTCAGTTCTTCCCCATACCCCCAAACACCGCCACTCTTCGCAGCAGCACGGAAGTAGTAGATAGCGTTGGTCAGGTAGTCCAGCCCTGTAATCCTGTGCTCAAATGGTAGGTTCTGATAGTTGCCTGCGTCCGTCCAACTGTCGGAATATGCTGTCGCACCGGGGGCGAGGTTGCCTGGGTCGCCCCTTGAGACCGTATCCCAAACAAAACCCACATCGGTTGTGACCGCATCGGGTCCCATCCCGTTCAGCGTAGCTTTGGTTGCTGTTCGTAGCGTTGGGTTGTTAGTCCCCGCAGCAGCAGCAGCATATTCAATGACGAGCTTGGGTCGGAGAGCAGGGTCAACAGCATAATCGCTTGAATACCAATGTTCATAGGACAGCTGTTCGCCTATAGGTTCAGGATACTTCATCAACAGGTGAACATCGTCCGTCCAGTCTATCGCTATTGGGTTGGCTGCCCCAGCACCCAGCAAGTTCCAGTATTCCCAACCGTAAATGCCGAATGGCTGAAGGTCGTTGGTAGTGTCTATGATTGTAGCACTATAGTCACCGCCCCCACTCGTCCAGTTAGCCGCTGCTGTGTGGGAATACCACGTAGCTTCCATCTCTACCCAAGCGGTCTGCGTGAGTTCGTGAGCCTCGGCTTCAATGCAGGTATATCCCGCCAAGTCAAAATACTTGTAGAGGTATAGCTTGACGGAACTGATAATCCCGCCTGGGTTTGCGGGGAGAGTGAAGTGTAGTATAGACCGATAGTATGTGAGCGGATCTTCATCGTCACGGGCTACGGCAATAAGCGTGCTCGCTCCGTAGTTCGTAACTTTCCCCACATCGCTTGCCCCGTTAAGTAGCGTGTCCTTCGTAGCAGGCTGAACTGTGGTTGTGGGGTCAATCCTGATATCGCCCTTGATAGCCCTTGCCTTGCCTGTTATCTTGTCTGTCGGGGCGGACAACTTCTCTGTAAGTATGCCGTTCACGAAAGTAGTCTCCAACTCAAACTCACCAATATCGTCATAAGCCCTTGACGAAAGTATCGGGTTGCCTATTACTCGGAACTGTGCCTCAAACGGCACGTTCAGGTTCGGGACACGATACTGGAAGGAGAACCCGTCCACGAACGGGACTATCTCAAATGGGATATTCGGTTTGATGGACAATAACTCAATCGCAGAAATCTCGCCCGTCCGCCTATCGGTGAAGGTGACAAGGTTGCCGTTTTGGACAAGGATATAAGGGGCTTTCGTAATCTGTCTTACACCACCGGGCAAATGCTCCCAAGTCAGGTCAACCTCTTTCCACGGCTCGGACTCGTCATACCAGTTCTCTCGCCAGTGTCGGACATCTCCACCGATGACAAGGGTATATTGACCGCCTCCCTGATAGTAGGTCTTGCTAAACTCGCTTCTGCCCTCGGTGACTTCATCGCCCACCTTGTAGACATTAGCGTGGGACGAGGGTGCGGCTATAACTGAACCCGTGAACGAGGCGGGTAGCAGGGACAATACAATAACCGCCAGAGCCAAAATGAGCAGTAGTTTTCTTTTCACGTTCTACTCCACCAAAAGCGATATACCAGTAGCAGTATGGCTATTCCAGCAATAGCTGCTATGAAGGCAAACGGGAATATCCGCAGTTGAGTCCCAGCCAGTATCACGGGAATAGCCAGAAACGCAGCGATTGATATATCGCCACCTTTGGCTACCACGACACCAGCCAGGATAAAATAACCAATCATCAGTAGTATTCCAGCCAAATGCTGTGGGGTCTCAACCCCCATCATATCGGCTGTATCCTCTACAGCACCCGTGATAGTCCCTCCTAACTCGGTGCTCCAAGTGGTCTCGGTGTCAAAATCGTATGGGTCGGTTGAGTAGTCGTCTACGTCAACCTCACCAACCTCAAATATGTTCGGCACGAGATTGACAAGGGACGGCATACCCGTTAGAAAGAATACCCCTGCTTGTTGGTTCAGCATCTCGCTCTTCCCGCTCGCCACCACCAACTCAATATCGTAGTATTCCTCCATATCTTTAGCGAGGTTGATGGCCCACGTCCGCAACTGAGATAAATCACTCCCTTTCCAGTCATCGCTGGAAAGTGTATAGTTAGTGGTTGGGACTTCGTATAGGTTCGACCCCTCCAAAACAATCATATAGTCCTGCCCGCTGTCCAATGGGGCGGCTGTGTCAGCGTTCAAGTAAATCTCGGCTGGCATATATCCCCACTGCCAACAAACAGTCTGTGATATAAGGGTAGTTCCGTCCGTATCCCGTAGTTGTAGTCTAAAATACGAAGCAGCATCATTGGTCGGGTAGTAGGGGACATAGAAGTTCTCGTAGGCTATTGTGAATAGCATATCTCCGTCCTCGTAGTAGTCTTGAAATACTTTTGCATCGGTTATGTCAATCAACGCCCTACCGGACACCGAGAACTGTAGGTCGTGTCCTGTATCTTCCAGCCATATAAGACTGCCAGTAGTAGAATATATCTTGGTCCCGCCAGCGTAGGTCGCAGCGGAGTCATCGGACATCACATACAGGGCGTTGCTGGCGTCCCCGCTCTCGGCACTTATCACAATGGCGTAGGTGGTGTTATAAGCGAGGCTATACTCATCCAGCACAACGGTATACCACGCTGCCGTAGAGTTGCTCATTACGTCAGCGTTGACTGTTCCAGTGGTAAGATCATCGCCCGTGGGGAGACCCGAACTGTCCACCTCTCGTAGCCCAACCACAACCGTTCCGGGCTCACCGAGGCGATACATTGACAATCGCACCCAGAGGGCACTGTGAGACTCTGGGGTGGTAGTGAAGGTCTGACACATCCAGTTCCCGCCATAGACCAGGGTGGCGTTGTCCGCCCCTGTGGTGTAGCTTTCCCAAGTCACCACGGTAGCAGCAGCCCCTACGGTGCTGGGTATCGCCAGCACCAAAAACACTACCAGTAGTGGTATCAGTAGCCTTTTCATACTATATGTTGTCTTCTCCTTATTGCCGTAATCACTAAAATCACCAGCCCACATAGACCGAAAATCATCAGGGCATACATAACAGTGGTTTGGCTTATCAGTAGCTCGTCAGTTCCGCCCGCCAGCCTCATCCCCAAAGGAAATCCCACCAACGAGCCTAATAAATACCATTTTAGCAGGTCTAACAGCTCTCTCATTCTCTTGTCCATATTCTCCTCACCCACGGCTTGAGCCGGTAGTTGGCGTTGAGGACATCCCTCATCGCCCACGCAAAAATGGCTCCTGTTGCCATCCCTATCAAAAAGGGAAGCCAGCCGAAGCCCAATATAGCCTGTGTCGTTATGGACACAATAAACATCGCTATAGCCTGTCGCTTGGTCATTTTCGCCTCGGGTAAATCGTCCGCCTGTAGCAGCGATTACAAAGCCACCTACGGACGTGGGGTCTGCGACCCGAAATCTGAAATCCATCATGGGACAATTTATAGCTCCCGCACTCGGGGCAACGCAGGTTATGGGTTTCCCCGTAGTATGGTTGGTCGATTGTCCTTCTCGGTGTTCCCATATCACTACCTATTTACCTAATGCTAACACCCCCCTTTTATTTTGTCAAGTTTACCTCGTTATACGATGTATCGCTAAACGAGGCAATAGAAATTTTGTTCTAATTTTGGATTTACGAGTGGAGGGGGGGTTGACAAGTTTTTGCTTGCGTGTTATGATACCACTAAATCGTTCAGGATGGTGAAAAGAAATGGCAGCAAACATAAGAAAGAATAGGCTACCGAGAGCTTGCCCAAAATGTGGCGGGAGGATGGTCAAGAATGGCAAAACCTCTTATAACGCCAAGCAGATGTGGATTTGTAAGTCGTGTGGAAATCAGACCATCCGACCGGTAATAAGCAGAGACTAACGGGAGGCTACAATGGAGAATGACAGAACAGCTGGTTTAGGTGCGTCAGAGTTTACAGACGGGGGCGGGTTCAATCTCAAGGAACTCAAAAAAATCGCAGGGATGGGGCTGGGCGATGTGGCTCTCTCTTATAAAGCCCCACCAAATGACGATGCGTTTATTGATTTCCGAAGCCCCCCTCAAGCGTGGGAGGCAGCGTTCACAAAACACTCTAATCCTCACGTCCTTCTACACACCTTGAGTTTAGCCCTAACCGATGCCAAAGGCATAGAGTACCGGGACTTGCGGGGTAGGTTGAAGAAGATAATCAGCAACAGGAAACTGCCAAAAGAGATACGGAATATGGCTCGGATGTTCCTGTATAGTCGCCCGAAGTTCGCAATCACAAGGCTCACTCTACACACTGGCATAAAGATTTTCGTCAATGCGTGGAACAAGTGGGGGTTGAAGGAGTTTCGGAAAGTAGCCCGGGATTATGATATCTCGATAGCCAAGCTGATTGTAGTCTATTCCAGCAAGTCAATGACCACTAGTAAGCAGGACGACCCGAATGTTGATGATTTAAAAGAGGATTTACTGGAAGAATGGGAGCGGTGGTTGGACAAGGAAATCAAGGCTTTTAAGGGGGCTGTTGAGGCCCTTGAAAAAATGTGTAATTTGTAGCTATTTACTCACTAGGACACTAGGACAGATGTCAAAGATACTATAAGTAATAACTAATAACTAAGGAGGAACAGAGAAAATGTATCACTACCTGACAATCAAAGGGTTTCACGGAGAGGTGGAGGAGGAGAAGTTATTCAACTACCTCGCCAATGAGGAGCGTTTAGAACTGGTGGCAACCGAGCGTTGCGTTGAGCACTACTCTCTGACGCAGGCTGTCAACGCAGAATTGAGGAAACACCAAGACGCCAAGAAAGCAAACCGATATGACCCACCCTCGGTCATTTGGGAGCAACTCTTTATGGAGGGGGCTGAGGCTCTACTGTCCAAGTATAGAGCCGACCCCGCCACCGATGTCCCTGGAGCGTTGACAAGAAGCCACAAGGAACGACGGGACGCTGGCTCTGGTGATGACCGCGACCTTAGGGCTATGATAGACGCCTACACCGCCGAGGAACACGTTTTCCTGTATGGCGGGCAAGAGTTCGTGGTGATACATGGGTGCTTATGCCACGGGGGGACGTGGGACAAAAAGGGGGGCATCTTTGAACACGGTAGTGGCTGCCTCACAGACCTTGAGCACTGCTGGGGTCTGCCTTATGACGCCACCTGCTTCCTGTTCGCCGCCTACGCTGCCCGACTGCGAGGACATACCATACTCATTGACGAGGTGCTGGAGCGAGTGGAGAAGTTTTTACGGAATAAGGTGTGGTTGATAGACAACCTCACCGATGTCTTTATAGGTAAGCCCGTCCCCGAGTCAATTATGGAGCAGGCTACCGAGATAGTATATAACCACAAGCGATAAAAGTAGCGGAGTTTACCGCAAAATAAGGAGGTGAAAAAATGGCTAAAAAGAAGGCGACCAAAAAGACCAAGTGTCTAAAGTGGAGCAAGCCCGGGAAGGGTGGAAAGAAACGATGCCTCAAAAGGGCAAAGTAAAAAGGGGCGACCCTGAGGGAGGGGCTAACTCAACTCAGGGTCCACTACAATGAAGAAAAGCTATTTTCTATTTTACCACAACAACCAAAAATTTGTCAATAGGCAATAAAAAAAAAGGAGGAAAAGCAACAATGAAGAAAGCGACAATGACCAAAGAGGATATACAGGCTATAAAAGCCCGGGACCGCAACACCTATTTCTCACCCGACCCTGAACTCGATAAGAAAATCTGGAAATGCGTTCTTGAGGGGGAAATGCCCGTCGAGTTAGTGCCTGATATGGAGAGCCACGGGTATATCTGTAAGTTGAGCGAGGGGGAATACGATATCACTTTCTGCGCTTTGTGCTGGTTGAAAACGATTTACCCCTCTCTGTTTCGTCGGGTAAGGCGAACACTACGGAGGGCGGAGGCGAGCGGAACCAGTGAGGTGAAGTGGGTCGAAGTCCCCCGTGGGTGTCCCTTCAAAGACGGAGACTTCCCGGACTGAAGGAGGTAAGCAATGAGCGTCGGAATTAAGGTAGACAACAAAGGTCGAATAAGGAGCACAATCACAGGTCGATTTCTCGCAACCCCCAAGAGGGTTCATCGTATCAAGGTTTCTGATGGCGTGGTGTTCCTTTTTGATGAACCCGAGGGGCCACTACCACCACCGACCAAGAAAGCCAAAAGGGAGTGGGGACAATGGGCATGAGAAAAAGAGGAACAAGATATCGCAAGCACTACCGAGAACTGATTAGACGCCATTTCATCCACGCTGAAGCCGTCCTGTTTGCCGTGGTGAGGACACTGAAATATGACGAGTTCCGTAGAATGACCGCCAGCCGGCAGTTGCTATGGAACAGGTTTATCCGAACACACCGCGATTTAGAGCACGGGACAAGGCGCTTTCACGTCGAATGGACGCAGTTTATTTTCGACTGGTATGTGAACCAAAAACTTGACACCTACAATGTCCATATGAAACGGGCAATATCCCCGTGGAGCTGGTTTGACAGAGTATCCTACTCTCTACCCGAAGAAATGCGATACACCAAAGCGAGTAGACGCACTACCAGGCGGGACGACAAGGAGACACCATCGGTAAGAGCGCATAAGCAACGCTGGATACACCAGCTTAAAGCGACGCTGGATAAGCACCCCGACCGTGCCCGTGAGTTAGTCCCGCGGATAATGAGGCTGGGGGGCAAAGTCTCTACCCAATGGAAGCGGAAGGCAGGTGTAGCGTGAGGATAACGGCTTATGAACTAACCGACCTCGGTGAGGGCTATCTGTCTATTCAGGCCACCAACGGCAAGTCCGTGGTGTCCGATGATCTTGGCGAACTGCTAAACTTTTTACGCTACAACAGCAAAGACACCATTCGGGTGTTCCTTGACCTTGACGAGGCTGTAGCACCGCTTCTCCGCAAGTTGTCCAAAGGGGACTTGGAACAGGTAGCCGAGCATAACCCAGCCCTCAACATTAAGGGCAACCACTTCTACTACTACCACGATAGGGTGCTTCAAGTAGGCTGGACCCGCTACTTCGGGCTAAAGACATTCTACGGCTACCCTGAATATGCCCCTGACGCCTCTCTCAATGAGGTTCAACGGATGGCTGACGAGGTTATGGCTACGCTGGACGAGTTGGGCATAGGCGACACTAACCTACTGACCTCGGCTGTAGCCTGTTTTGAGGCGTCCAAGTTAGGGAGAGAGACCTACGCCAATATACCTAAAGGCTGGGAGATACCCGAAGATTGCTACGAGATACTGGACTACGCTGACAAAGCCGACCATAAGGACTGGGTGGAAGCCCGCCAAGTAGGACACTGGGAGAAGGGGCTATATGACTGGGATAAATCGTCCTGCTATATGTCCATAGCGTCCGACCTTATTGACCTGCGTGATTGTGAGATATGGAAGTCCGATACCCTCGGTAAACGGGAGCGAGAGGCAATCTACGGCTTTGTTCGGGGGACATTCTACATTGACCCTGACGGAGACCACGCCCATTGCTCGCCTGTAGTGGCTGTTGTAGTCAACGACCTACAGGGAAATCCAGTGGGTAGGCTACCCGAGGACACTTACAGTTTAGCCGAGATTGAGGTAGTGGAGCGATACGGCATAGGCAAGTTTGACTTCATAGACGGCTGGTTCGTTGAGTTGAAAGACGGAGTTGTCCCGCGATACCCCTTCGGTGATATTATGGAGCATCTGTATGAGAGCCGCCTGATATCGCCATTAGCCTCATCCATCGCCAAAGGCATTGGCAACCAAATCGTAGGAAAGTTGATACAGAAGCGGGACAGCGATAAGAGCATAAGAAACGAGGTTTACCATTCTGTGATAACCTGCGAAGCCCGTTGCGAGATAACGAGGTTTTTGGTGGAGAAGGGTATCGGAGCGGACGAGGTTATAGCCATTCAAACTGATGGTGTCCGTATTACCAAGCTCCTACCCTTACCCTCTACCAACGGGCTGGGAGCGTGGCGTTGTAATGGAGACTACCCGACTATCGTAGTGTCCCCGCGAAAGGTGTATTGCCAGGATAAGAAGCCTTATCGGGTATCGTATTCCGATATCGTGGCGATGACCAACGACCACCCTCAATCGGAGCGGTATGCCAAGAAGGTAGACCGACACATCACCCTTGCCCAAGCGAAGTCTATGGGGGACATTTACAGGGTAGGAGAGTATGCGGTTGTCCCCGCCAGGTTTGATTTGATGGGACTGGTAAAGGAGCAGTGTCGGGTGTTTCCGAGACTACCCAAGACGGGAGACCAACTGGTAAGCAACAGATACAACTCAACACCAATACGATTAGGAGGTGAACAATGACACCAATAAAACACGACCAACCCAGTTTGAAGATGGGACGCAAATGCCCCGATTGTGGGGGCAAAAGGGTATGGAAAAAGGGCAAATCACCAACCCGACAGGGCGACTTCCAACGCTATGTGTGTTTCACTTGTGGGCGGACATTCTACGCCCCGGGCAACGCACCGACCCCAAGGGTGTCCAAGTATGTGACAGACCCTTATGCCTTGCCCACACCAACATAGACTACTGACCTGCTTTTCCTCCTTTCATAGACCCCCTGGCATCGACCCCGGGGGGTCTCCCTTTTAGCACCCCTGTTCATCTTGTGTTCATCTTGTGTTAACCCTATCACCCGCAAGGGTTAACCCAAGAACCACAAGCCCCAAACATCTCGTTAACCAGCACATTTGTTCGGTTAACGCTTCGTTAACCCCTTCAATTTGGAGGTTAACGCACCCAACTAAAAATATAACCAAAATAATACATACCACCCATTACACGATTTCTCCACACTACCCACTCGCTACGAGTGGATTTTGAACCTTATGTCAACTACCTATGGGAATAACTCACATACTACATACAACCCATGATATACCACCTACCTCCTCTTTT
>Ga0307376_10005153_pt1 | contig 11831 bp, 9 predicted proteins | sample TR2MG_FD_202536 | JGI IMG/M metagenome (GOLD analysis project Ga0307376, IMG submission 202536) | Soil microbial communities from Risofladan, Vaasa, Finland - TR-2 | ecosystem: Environmental > Terrestrial > Soil > Coastal area > Acid sulfate soil | place: Finland: Risofladan, Vaasa | collected... | reverse complement strand
CTCGTCGATCTGTTCAGATTGGGGCTGGATACCGGTCCAATATTCGGGCTCATACCACTGGTTCTGGATCTCCTCGTAGCTTTTGCCTTGCTGCTCAACCCAGGTGAAATATTTCAGGTTGTGGATGCGTTGGCGATCGTAATAGCTTAACTCTTGCACATAATCGATAGTCGTCCCCTTCAGCCAGCGATGGTAAACACCGGCCGCGTCCAGTTCGCTGAACTCGCCATTTTCTTCGGTTAACTCAACCAGTCGACTCTGGTACATCTCCATGGAGTCCGTAGCGATGGTCAGGACGATATCCTCGGGGCCTAATTCGTAATATTTGGCGAACTTGACCGAGGAAAGCATATTGGCCACGCTGGAGATGCCCAGCAAAGGTAACTGCTCTATGAAATCTGAGGAAACGCCCTGATCGGCCAGGTATGCCTTTCCGGCCGGCTCGTTGAAGAGGCGGATAAGGTCCATGGTGGCATTGTCGTCGATGGCCATCACCATATCCGTATTCTTGACATTGTGGATCCAGGGCACATGTTTGTCGCCGATTCCTTCGATGCGATGAGCGCCGAAACCGTTGTTATACAGGGTTGGGCATTGCAGCGCTTCGCTGGCAGCGATTTTGCTGGTGGGGAACTGTTGTTTCATATAATCGCCACAACCGATCGTGCCGGCCGAACCGGTAGTTAAGACCACACCACGATAGTTGTCGCTAGGACCCATCACCTGTTCCAGGACCTCGGTCAGGGCTCGGCCGGTGACGGCGTAATGCCACAGATAATTGCCCATCTCATCAAACTGGTTGAAGATGACGATATCTTCACCCGATTCGCGCAATTCCCAACATTTATCGAAGATTTCCTTGACGTTACTCTCCGAGCCGGGGGTTTTGATCACCTCGCCGGCGACAGAGGCCAGCCATTCGAACCGTTCTGAGCTCATCCCTTCGGGCAAAATGGCGATGGATTCACAGGCCAGCAGGTTGGAGTCGTAGGCGCCGCCGCGACAGTAGTTGCCGGTAGAGGGCCAGGCCGCCTTTTGGGAAGTGGGATCAAATTGGCCGGTTACCAGCCGAGGAGCCAAGCAGCCAAAGGCCGCGCCAACCTTGTGGGCGCCGGTGGGAAACCATTTGCCCACCAGGCTGATGATGCGGGCCTCGACCCCGGTTATCTCGCTGGGATATTCCAGATAGTTGACGCCGCCAAAGCCACCGCCTTGAGGGATAGGATCATTGTGCCAGGAGATTCGGAACAGGTTGAGTGGATTTAGATCCCATAATCCTACCCCCTTGAGGTGTTCCTTTATCACGTCCGGTATCAGAGTCGGATCCATCATCTGTTTGAAGGTGGGGATGATGATATTTCTTTCCCGGGCTTGTTTAACCGCCCGCTCCAATGCCTCTTCATTAAGTGTCAAATCGATCATTTTAGTTTCCCTTTTTAAATTTTATGACGCCGGATTGAGATCGGCCATCACGCGCCGTAGATCATCCAGGTTGGGGGCGACGCGATAAGGGGCGGTACCGCTTAGTTCAACTGACTTCATCGCACTGGCCACATCTTTTAGGCCATTGCCCGTATTGAGGACCACGATGCGATCATTAGCGGCGACGAGCCCCTGTTCTACGGCTTTAACCAATCCGGCATAGGCTGCCGCCCCGGCCGGTTCGCCGAATACGCCGCTACCCCGGGCCAGGATCGGTATGGCACCTAAGATCTCCTCATCGCTTACCCGGACATAGGCGCCGCCACTCTCTGTAACCGCGGCCATGGCCTTTAAGCGGTCCCTGGGCAGACCGGCGCTGATACTATCGGCCACTGTTTGGGCAGCGATCGCTGGTTTGGTCAATACGTCTTCGCCATTTTCCCAGGCATCGACCAGGTAACCGCTTCCGGCCGCCTGGACGCCTATGAGTCGGGGCATATGCTCGATCCAACCCAGGGCCAGTAGATCTTTCAGCCCTTTATGCAACCCACCGATGATGCAGCCATCGCCAACGCTGACGAAAATCGCATCAGGCGCTTGCCACCCTAGCTGCTCGCATATTTCGTAACTGGCCGTCTTTTTTCCTTCGGTCATATAGGGGTTGTAGGCGGTATTGCGGTTATACCAGCCGTATTCGGCCGCAGCCTCCAGGCACAGTTCAAATGCATCGTCATAGGTCCCTTTAACCAGCATGACTGTCGATCCATAGACCAGCAATTGGGCGATCTTGGCCGGCGGCGCCGTTTCAGGCACAAATATGACGTTGGGCTGATTGACGCTGGCGCAAAGGCCGCTTAAGGCGGCGGCCGCGTTGCCGGTGCTGGCGGTGGTGATAATCGTTCGCTGGTTCGAACCCGGGCTATCCTTTTCTTGGGCCTTGACTACCGCGACAGCGCTGGCCCTATCTTTGAAAGAAGCGGTTGGCTGCCGGCCGTCGTCCTTAACCCAGACATTGTTTAACCCTAAGCCGGCCGCCAGGCGCGGCGCGGGGTAGAGCGGAGTCCAACCAACGGAGAGGGGGGGCACCGGGGCATCAGCCTGGACGGGCAGCAAGGGTTTATAACGCCAGATGGTAGTGTCATGACTGGTCGTCAATTTTTCCCGCGTTAGCCTTTGCCCGATCAGATCAAAGTCGTAACGAACGTCGACAATGCCTTCATTGCCATGGTTGGGGCAAATATACTCAATCTCATCCGGCGAGTACTCTTCGCCGCAAATGAGACATTTCAGATGTATTACATGTTCCATGATTCTTTAGGCCGTGATTGTCGTTCCGCTTTCACCGGTAATCCCTTTTTCAATATTGGGCGGATCAGTAATGACGACCCGTTTACCGCCAGCTTCCAGGAAATTAATTGCTGCCTGGATCTTGGGAGCCATGCTGCCCTTGGCAAAGTGGATGCCTTCGGCCAGGTAACTTTTGGCTTCGCCCAGGGTCATTTGGTCAAGCCATTTTTGTTCGGGCTTGCCAAAGTTGATAGCCACTTTCTCCACGGCTGTGGTAATCACCAGGAGCTCCGCGCCGATATTGCTGGCCAAGAGCGCTGACGCAAAATCTTTGTCTATTACCGCCGCAACCCCGAATAGGTTGCCATCTTTATCGGCGGTTACAGGAATTCCGCCACCTCCGACGGTCACGACGCAAATGCCGGCGTTCAGCAACGTCTCCACGGCTTCTTGTTCGACAATGCGTTTGGGTAACGGCGAGGCCACAACCCGACGCCAGCCACGTCCGGCATCTTCAACAACATCCCAGCCATCGTCGGTACGCCGGCGCTCGGCCGTTGGTTCATCCATGAAGGTGCCAATAGGTTTGCTGGGATCGGCGAAGGCCGGGTCGTCAGCGCTAACTTCTACCTGGGTGACGACGGTAGCAATCTTTTTCTTGATACCCATGCGCAGGAAATGATTGTAAAGGTTTTGCTGCAAAGCATAGCCAATTGCCCCTTGCGTATCGGCGCCACACACATCCAACGGGACCTCGTGAAGTTCATGAGCGGCCAATTCTGAGCGGCGAAGGATAAAGCCTACTTGCGGTCCGTTACCATGAGAGATGGCCACATCCCAACCTTGTTCGATCATTTTGGCAATATGGCCCGATGTTTCATGGACCGAATCATACTGGTCGCTTACCGATTGGTGTGCTTTGTCTCTAATCAGCGAATTTCCACCAATAGCCACCACGGCGACTTTTTTCTTTTGAGTCATTCTCCGAGTCCTCCATACTTTGGTAAGGAAAAGCCCGGGCGAAAGAACCTGCCCGGGCCAAAAGCATATCAATCTGGAACTTAGCCCATCGTCAGGGCCATCACCGCCTTCTGAGCGTGCATACGGTTCTCGGCCTCGTCAAACACAACCGAATATGGACCGTCGATAACCGAATCACTTACTTCTATCTGGCGGTCGGCCGGTAAGGGGTGCATGTAAATGACATCATCTTTACCCAAGGCCATTTTGGCATCGTCAGCAATCCAATCCTGGTATTTATCCTGGATCTTTTTGCCTTCTACAGGATCATGGGTCGTCATTAAAGGACCCCATGATTTGGCGTAGATAATATCCGCATCCCGGCAGGCTTCTTCCATATCGTGAACGACTTCAAAACCGGTCTTGTATTTGCGGGCCTGTTCGCGGGCCTGGTCCATGATCTCTGGCATCAATTCAAACTCAGGCGGGTGGGCTAAGACCACATCCAGCCCAAAGCGAGGCATCTGCAAGATCAGCGATTGGGGTACCGAGACGGGCTTCAAGTAGGAAGAAGCATACGCCCAGGAAACGACCATTTTCTTACGCCGCAAATCCCGGCCTTTCTTTTCGATGATAGTCATCAGGTCGGCCAGGCATTGGTGGGGATGGTAAATCTCACATTGCATGTTTAGCACAGGAACGCGAGAGGCCTCGGCGACCAGATTCAGATAACGGTTGCCGATTCCCCAATCGACGTGCCGAATGGCGATGCCGTCAAAATAGCGGCCGAAGATCTCGCCCATTTCTCGTTCAGTGTCGCCATGGGAAATCTGGGTCGTCCGGCTCTCGATGAAGGCCGCGTGACCGCCCAACTGGGCCATGCCGGCTTCGAATGAACCACGGGTGCGCGTGCTGGAGAAGAAAAAAAGCATCGCCAACACTTTGTCCCGCAGATAGGCATGGGGTTCATTCAACGCGCGCTTGCGCTTTAAGTCCCAGGCCACGTCCAATATGGTCTCAACTTCTTCTTTCGAGAAGTCAAGATCGCCAATAAGATCTCGTCCGTGTAAATAGGTTTGCATGATAATCTCCTCAATTACTCCATTACGCCCATTACCAAAGCCAGTAGCGCCATACGCATGACTACGCCGTTGAAGGCCTCTTGCCAATAGCGAGACCAGCGGGTGATGTCCACATCTGCAGGAATTTCGTCCATGCGCGGCAGAGAGTGCAATAGAATCGCATCCGATTTGGCTTTGGTCGACAGCAGTTCCCGGGTAATCTTGTAATTGGATGGCGTAAGATCGAGCTCGCCGGTTCTTTCATCGCGTGATTTGGTATAGTCTGGCTGCACTACCGGCTCAACCAGAATTACGTCTGCATCGGCGATAGCCTGCTCAACATGCTCAACTTCCTTAAAGTCCAGGCTGTATTGTTTTAATTCAGCCTTAAACTCCGGGGTGAGAGATTGATCTGGGGGTGAGACGAAGGTGATCGGGCAATCAAATTGGGACAAACCGTAAGCAAGCGAGTGCATGGTACGCATGCGCATGTCGCCTACCGCCAGCCATTTTAGTCCATCAATGCGCCCTTTTTCGCGTAAAACGGTGTAGAGATCAGTGAGAACCTGGGTGGGGTGCTCGCCCCAACCATCGCCGCCGTTGATAACTGGGATAGAGGCCCATTTCGCAGCTTCGTGAGGAGCGCCTTGTTGAAAGTGGCGCATAACAATGACGTCACCGTAAAACTCCAACATTTTGACCGTGTCTTTGATGGATTCCTGGTAGAAATCACCGGCGCGGGTATTTTTGGCGTCAGAGAATCCGGTGACCTGTCCACCCAGGCGAATCATCGCCGCTTCGTGAGCCAGGCGGGTACGGGTTGATGGCTGGTAAAAGGCTGTTACCAGTGTTTTTTCTTGCAGTAAATCACTGTTGCGACGGTTTCGAGCAATAGGCTCGAGCTCCTCTGCGACCTCGAATACGCGAAAAAATTCATTCCGCTCAAAATCTTTTAAAGACAAAATGTCTCGACCGGCAAAGCTTCTCATTTTAAAACTCCTTTATTTCTAGGTATTGTGGCGACCATCCGATTGTTATGATCGCCGGTCAGGGTTGATATCTGACCCATTGTTTGGCGGCGTTTAGACTTTTCGCCTAATTAAGCGCAAACGTAATAGATCATCGCGAAAGTAAGAATAAGCTTTCAAAATCGGTTCGTTTTCCTCGTTATAGCCAACCTCCTCGAGGGTTATCAGTGGGGTCCCAGCCGGCAGCTGTAAGGCTTGTCCAACATCCTCCGCCGCGACGGTTGGAACGATATCTGACAGGTAGTAATTCAAATGCTGATCCCCAAACTTGGCCAGGAAATCAAAGACGGGGGCCAGCAGATCTTTATCTGAATAGGGTTTGTTAATTCGTTGCCGGGGGATGAGATTAACGGCCAAGATGACCGGTTGTTGGTTTTCCAAGAACAGCTTCTTTACAACCAGAATCTGATCGCCGTTGGCCAGTGCCAACTCGCTCGCCAAATTGGCTGTCGCCGCTTCTTGCCGGACGTCTAACAGCCGGGTTAAGGGCAAATAGCCGTGGGCTTCAAGGGCTGCCTCATAAGACCAGATTTCATCCAAACGGGACTTGATCTGTAGCCCCGGCCGGTTGATGAATGTGCCCGCCCCCTGTCGCCGGAGAATCACCCCTTCATTCTCCAGCCGGCTCAAGGCATCACGAATTGTCGTCCGGCTAACCCCTAGCTCATTGGCCAGATCCGTCTCGGCCGGAACACGATCATCCTCGTAGGCATTGGCCGATATCTGCTCTTTAATATGGCTTTTTACTTGATCGGTCAGGGAGGGGCTTCGTTTTATCATCTACCTGGAAGAGTTACAGCAAACCTTCGTAAATTTGTGGGGTGGTATGGTTGTATGACAAATTCTACGATATCAAAATGAGCTTGTCAAGAGGAAAATCTAACTTTGGGCAACGGGATCTGCAGGAGTAGTCGGCCAACTGTCATTAGCCGGCGCGGAAACCGGACAAACGTCCGGGCTCGGATAAGCTGATGGGCCAATTTGGTACCGGCAAGTGTTAGTCAACGAGCAGAGGTACTACCTCAAACCGGGTGACATCCACAATACCCTTGTCGGAAATTCGTAGTTCCGGAATCACAACCAGGCCCAGCAAGCTAAGTTGCATGAAGGCATTATGCAGAGTGCAGCCACATTCTCGGAAGGCAGCCACCATTCTCTCGACTTTGACCGCCACTTCCTCCGCCCGTTCGTCGGACATTAAGCCAGCGATAGGCAATTCAACCAGGGCGATCTCTTCCCCATTCTTATAAACGGCAACACCGCCCCCTATTTCGTTGATCCGGTTGGCCGCCAGGGCCATATTGCTCTTGCTGGTGCCGACCACGATCATCTGATGGCTATCGTGAGCGACAGTGCTGGCTATACCACAGGGCACATTAAAGCCGAAGCCGCAGACAAAGCCATTAACAATCTGACCCGTTCCCCGGTGTCGTTCGACCAGCGCCAGGTGATTCACGTCCTGGCGCGAATCGAGTTCTAAGACGCCATTCTCGACTTGCAGAACCCGGGTGTCCGCCTTTGTTGGGGCCTGGTTTTCGACCACGCCAATGACCCTGACCTTTGTCGGCTCCGGGCTAGCGGCTGCTACGTCAAAGTCAAAGGCGCTTATTTCCTTACCTATCCGGACAGTGTTTTTGGCTAGTGCCGGGTATGGGTAAGGGGGTAAGTTAAGGGTCAACTCCCCATTTTCAGCGACTAGCTCCCCGGCCAATAAGACCATCTCGATGGGCAGTGTGACCAGATCGCTGCTGATAATAATATCGGCAAATCTCCCGGGGGTAATGCTGCCAATATCCTTCTCTAGGCCAAAATGCTCGGCCGTGTTCAGGGTGGCCATTTGAATGGCGGTGACCGGGCGGACACCCTGGGCGATAGCATGGCGAACGACACGATTCATATGCCCTTCGTGGACCAGGGTGCCCGAGTGGCTATCGTCGGTGCAAAGCAAAAAATAGCGGCTGTCCAGCCCCTCTTCAGTAATCGCCTTGATCTGGCTGGCCAGATCATACCAGGCCGAACCCAGGCGCAACATAGCCCGCATACCCTGGCGAACCCGGGCGATGGCATCTTCGAGTTGGGTCCCTTCGTGGTCGTCGGCCGGGCCACCGGCGGCATAACCATGAAAGGCCAATCCCAAATCGCGCGAGGCGTAATGTCCGCCGATAGTTTTCCCGGCTTTCATCGTCTCGGCCAATTTAGCATGGACCTCGTGGTCATTCATGAACACCCCGGGGAAATTCATCATCTCGCCCAGGCCGATGACCCCGGGCCAGGCTAATGCCTCGGCTACCTCGGCCGGACCGATTGTCGCCCCGGCTGTTTCCAATCCCGGTGCGCTGGGCACGCAGCTGGCAATCTGCAAATAGATATTTACCGGCAAGGTTGATGCTTCGTCGTGCATCAGCCGGATGCCGTCCAGGCCTAAGACATTGGCGATCTCATGGGGATCAACGAACATGCTGGTCGTGCCGTGAGGGATAACCGCCCGGGCAAACTCCGTCACCGTGATCATCCCGCTTTCGACATGCATATGGGCATCGCACAGGCCGGGCACCAGGTAGCGGTCGTTGGCTTCAATCACCCGGGTCGTGTCGCCGATGGCGTGGCTTGCGTCCGGTCCGACATAAGCGATACGGCTACTATGGATGGCGACATCGGTGCCGGGGATGATCTCCCCACTGTGGACGTTCACCCAGCGACCGTTGCGAATGACCACTTCGGCCGCTTGCCGGCCCATAGCGACATTTACCAGGATCTGGGTGACTTCAAACCAGGGTTGTCTCTTATTCATTGACCTACCTCTACTGCTTTTGACTTGGATCGTTGTCAGCTAAATCAAGTCTCAGAACGCTATATATATCCAAACATTCGAACTCGGCTCATTTTACCTTCGTCTATTTTAGTGGATATCCCGGCAAATTACAGTAAAGTTCACCGTTGAATTGGACAATCAGCAGGAAACATTAAGAAATACATCGGATCGGCACATCAGCTGCCGCCTTCATCAACGGCATCGGGCATGCCGCCTATCAAGTGAAAATGAAGCTGTGGCACTTCCTGGTAACAACCGCCATTAACAACCAGGCGATATCCCATTTCTGTCAGGCGCATTTCCTGCACCAGGTTTTGTTCAGTTAATTTCGAAGATCCAACTTGGAAAATACCGACTCAATTTGGAGAAGGCCAGGGTAAGCCCGGGCAAACTCAACTAAGACCGTCCTAAGAGCTCCATCATAAGGTCCGGCCGGTCGGTAATGATTCCATCAACGCCCATATCCAGCATGCGTTGCATATCTTCCGTTTCGTCAACGGTCCAGGGATGTACCTCTAAATTCCTCCTGTGGGCAGCGTCTATAAGACGTTGCGTGAGCACGGTCAGCCCGCTTCTGGTTTCTGGAACCTGCAACGCCGTTGCTTTCGGGCTGTAAATATTCTCCAGGAATAATTTGCTCAAAACAAAAAAGGCAATTACCTCGCTTTCGCCGGCCGAGGTCGCTACTTCTGGACATGCTTGGCGAAATTCGTTTACACTCTCCTGGTTGAAGGAAGGGACCAACACATGGTTTTCCATCTGGTTGTCCCGGATCATCTGGCAGAAAGGTTCGATGATCGAGGGCTCGGCCTGTTTGATCTCAATATTCATCCGATAATCTGGGTAGGCGGTGAATACCTCTTCCAGGGTCGGCACTGTTATCCCCATATCTCGGAAAGGAAAAGTCTGCCCATCGTCCTCCGACCAATTGTAGCCGGCATCCAAGGCCTTGATCTCGGCCAGGGTCATTTCATTGATCCGCCCGGTCCCATTGGTGGTCCGATCGACGGTGCTATCATGCATGAGTACCAATTCGCCATCAGCGGTGCTGTGCATATCCATTTCCAGCACATCGACGCCCATCTCGGCCGCCCGCTCAAAGGCGAACATCGTATCGCTAGGCCATAAACCATCCCCACCCTGGTGGGCAATAACCCAGGGTCGGGGCGGACCTTCACTATAGAATGGATGGTCAGCCTCCGGCTCGGCCAACAGTGTCAGAATAATATAAACGATGACCAGCACGGCTACAAAAATCAGTAAACCGCTCAACGCTTTTTTTAACATGACGAATCTCTCTCCCTGGACATTTCCGCATACTGGCCTGCAATTAGCCTATCAAACCGTTGCCGGCCAGAAGAAGCCAGGTGCAATTAAGGAACTTGCTTTCGGATCAGTAGTTTACTTGCCTTGATATTTCCGGCAAAGAAGGTGAATAATGGCAGCTCGAAACGCACACCTACCCCTTAAATCCATTGAGACGCGTTCTGTTCAATGATATACTCGTGAACGCCAATTCGATGCTGGCCAACAGGGGCTGTCGATGGGCGTTGATTATCGATCAGCCGGCGCAAGGTATTTGCCAGTGCAGTAACCATAACTATCGTTCCCGGGAGAAAATCATATGGATCTTCAATTGAATGACCAGGTCGCCCTGGTCACCGCGGCCTCCAAAGGGCTGGGAAAAGCATCGGCCAAAGCCCTGGGGGGGGAGGGGGCTCGGCTGGCCATCTGCGCCCGCAGTGACCTGCTAGACAAGGCCGCGGCTGAGATTCGCGGCGAGACCGGGGCCGAGGTTCTGGCGATACGGGCCGATCTGACCGTTCCGGCCGATATCGAGCGCTTTGTACAAACCAGTCTGGATTATTTTGGCCGGATAGATATTTTGGTGGCCAATGCCGGTGGTCCACCTCCTGGAAAGTTCTTGGACCTCGCCCCTGAAGATTGGCAGGAGGCGATAAACTTAACCTTGATGAGCGTCGTTCGCCTTTGTTACGCTGTGATCCCGACCATGGTAGCCCAAAGTTCCGGATCGATTGTAGCCATCGAGTCCATCTCAGTGAAGCAGCCCATTGACAACCTGATTCTCTCTAACTCGATAAGGATGGCTGTTATCGGTATGCTGAAGTCAATGGCCAATGAGCTGGGGCCGCAGGGAGTCCGGGTTAATTCCATCAACCCAACTTTTACCTGGACCGAACGCGTTGCGCAGTTGCTGGAGCACCGAGCGGCAGCCAAAGGCACGACTATCGAGCAAGAAGCTACCCTGGTGTCGGCTTCTATCCCCCTCGGCCGGATGGGTGATGTTGAAGAGTTTGGTCGGGCAGTAGCATTTTTGGCCTCCCCGGCCGTTTCATTTATCCACGGCCACGCCCTGATGTTCGACGGTGGGGCAGCCCGATCAGCGCTCTGATAGAGTGGCTTACTCCAGGGTCATCAGGTAGGCGATAACCGAGTTAATCTCATCAGCCGAAAGTTTCTCTGCGAAGTCAGCCTTCATCAGGTTCGCGAACCCTTCCACCAGGAAATCGCCGGGAGCCGTAATTGAGAGATAGAGATATTCACGGGCATCTAATCCCGCCATACGTTCCCCGGCCCGGGAAGCGAGGCCATATAAAGATGGGCCGGTTATCGTCAGGTTGGGTTTTATTGAATGGCAACTGGTGCAATTCTTATCAAAGAGCCGTTTGCCTTCGGCCACGAGGGGATCGGCCGGTTCCTTTGTACTGCTGCTACAGGCGCCCATTATAAGCAATAGGAAAACTAGGCAGACAAAGACGCCGGATAAGGACGAACTTCTCATGGTGATTCTAGGATTTGTCTCATGGGCCGAACCGGTCTAAGACTGGTTCGTAACGACAGCGGCAACCCTTTGGATGGGAGCAGCCTTCAAGGGGTAACTCCGGCGCATTGTCGAATTCATAGGCGCCTTCGTGGGCTTTACACACCGGACAGCTATCATGGCTGGCCAAAATCCGCACCTTGGTCGCCAACCCGCTACGGATTCTTTCAAGCGATTCTCGATGTTCGTTGGCCGGGCGTTCGAACATGGCCGGGCTTTCGTTCACAAATGTTCTCCCTTCGTTATCAGGATTAATGCCTGAATTTTACCTGACATCGAACCAGCCAACCAGCATCATCGGGTGACTATCTGTTATATTCTCTGCTGGCTCAATACGGCAAGGCAAAGGTAGACATTAGCAATTTGAGATTCTGCCCCATCCCTTTTTCAGAAGACTATCCAGCTCATGGCTTGCGATC
>Ga0307376_10005149_pt1 | contig 11834 bp, 9 predicted proteins | sample TR2MG_FD_202536 | JGI IMG/M metagenome (GOLD analysis project Ga0307376, IMG submission 202536) | Soil microbial communities from Risofladan, Vaasa, Finland - TR-2 | ecosystem: Environmental > Terrestrial > Soil > Coastal area > Acid sulfate soil | place: Finland: Risofladan, Vaasa | collected... | reverse complement strand
TCTTGGCTTAACTCGACATTGGCAAGAGCAACAGTAAATTCGCGACGATCAGGTAGTACACTAGTTCTCTGACGCGCCGTGCGTTCACTGACGATCTGAATAGCTGTCAGATCAATAATTGGAATGTACCCAGGCAGATAGACAAGCGGACTATTCTGCCCATCTACATACTGATCACCAACTATAGGCTGGAATATCTGACCGGTAAATCGATTGATACGATCAGAAGCAACCCGAATCAAATAGCGTAATCGAGTCGGGCTTGCCTCATCGATAGTCACACCTTCATCACGAAGGTCTTTTTCAGTGCAGTACTCGAAATAGGCCATTGCCGCCTCCCATCACCGCAGCACAAGAGACGGGCAGGGGAGTCGCCTACTTCTTTGCGCGATTCTTCTTGCCCAGCTTCTTGTCGCTCGCCTTAGCCGACTCATCGGTCTCTACCTTCTCTTCCGCCTTGGGCGCTTTGGCGACAGGCGCAGGCGACGGAGGAGGTGGAGGCGGAGGTGAAGCAGCAGGAGCGGCTACCGGCTTCTTAGCCTTAGGAAGCTTCACATACGTAAGGGCTTCCTTCGTGGCCAATTGCTTTCGAGTAGGTGCAGCACCAAACAACGGTATACCTTTGGAATTACACTCTTCCACCGTATCCGGCTTGCCTCTAAGCACGTCAATGTCATTGAGATCTTCAACTGTCACGGCCTTCGTGCCACTGAATGAGTACAGCTTATTCTTGGTACGAATGGTATACGAAGCCGCGTTAACGAGTCTAAAGTAAGCAGCCACCGACCACCTCCAAACAGATCAATCTAACTAGACCTTCGCATCGTCATATGTAATCAATGAGCTATGACGATGTGGTAATTACGCCAAGAGTACTTACGATCAGGCCCAAGACATCTCTGGCAAAGCCATCGTCAAGATGCTGAAGAAACTTAGTATCAGCCATAAGCTTTACCTTTTAAGTCTTAGGGTGGACCGTGACTTTCATCACGGTCCACCTTAGACTACCTACCTAAGCCGCTTGCTAGAGAGCCTCACGACGAACATTGATAGCCTTGACAACAGCATCAATATTCTCGACCTCAACAGCAACCTGATTGTAAACAACCGTCTCAATCCTATCGTAGTTCTTGTTGAACTCCGAGAAGATTCGCGTGCCCATGAGCATGGCATAGATGAGGTTCATTGGGTTGGTCAGAAGAATGAACGAACCTTCATAGACTGTTCCCGCCGTACCAGCATTAGAGCCAGTATAAGCGGCAGCGGTCAGACCAGCGGTAACCAAGAAGTCATCGGTACCAGCCGTAAGAGTGAACGTGGCAGCCAAGCCTGTTGCCACTGTGTAGGCTAGCAAGTTGCCTTCACCATTATCGGCCCAAACAACAGCAATCGGAGACGCAACGGCCGTCAACATCAGGTCGTTCATCTCTTTGGCCACTACAACTGTCTCACGAACGCCAGCCGTCAGCGTACCGTTAGTCAGGGTGCTTACACCATCAGTGATGGTGAACTCGTCGTTCGAGCCAGCTACGATCACGAACGGACCAAACAAGTTACCCTGAGTGGTCGCAGGAGTTGCAGCAGTGACGGACAAGGACTTGTCATCCGGAATAAGAGGAATGACAACCATCGGGCGACCAAACGGATTGATGCCCGTGCCACCAAGAGCAGCATCACCAACTGCGGTGCCGCGCTCTGACAGCAAGTTCATCCAGTCGTTAGCAACCGTGTCAGAGACAAGGAAGCGAAGACCTGGATCGTTCTTGAACTGCTTCGGCATGGAACGAATCATAGCCGCGAAAAGATTCTTCGAGACCGAGTCGCCGTCCGCATCAACGATGTGCGAATTGTTGGTGAGGATATCCCAACCATCGAGCCTCTTTAGAAGCATTTCGGTTGGGTTCGTGCCTACGAGAGTATCGTCGCCCTGAATAGCGAGCAGTTCGAGGTCGGTAGCAATTCGCTCCGTCATCGTTTCCATCAGCGTGTCTTCGAAGCCGACCTGCTCGATGTTGCTCTGCAGTGATTCAGTCGTGATGCTCCACTGCGAGATAACCTTCTGAGCGATCAGTTCGATCTGGTTGAACTTACCAGAACCGGTGTCGGTCGTATTGGTGTTCTCAGCGATGGAGATAGTGACAGGCTCACTGATGTGCATCTTGTCGATGGTCTGCTTTGGGCGGGCCATCGGAATAAATCGAACCATGGACAGAAGTCGCGAGAACTTCTTAACCAGTACAATGAACCTGCTCTGCTGAGTAGGATTCAATTCACCACCGGTAAGGAACCCGGTTGATTCGAACGTCTTTTCGATCATGCTCTTGTTTTCCACGGATCTACTCCCTTCAAAGAATGTAGATCAACCATTAACGACGAGAGCCCAATTGGGATGTCGCCGAAGAAAATACTCCACTGAACACGCCGCCTCGACCTGAGACAGGATGATCTGTTTCCTGACCCTTAATCGATTGGCTAGCTCCATTAACCTTCTCGACCGTCTCAAGGCGCTGAGTAAGGTCGCCAAGATTCTTGACTACGGTGTCAATCTTGCCAGCAAGAGTCGTTTCCACGGCAATGGATGACTTCTCGATGAGCGATGCGACGGACTTCGCTAGGTCATCCGCCGTAACTGGCATGACTCCGTAGTGACTCATCAGCTGTTCGAGTGCGTCCTTCTCGGACAGGTGAAGATTCGCTACAACTGCCTTAAACGAAGAGAAAATATTTCCGGCCTGCTCAGCGTCCGTAGATTCTGAGGCGTCGTCCTTCTTCTCCTCAGACTGTTCAGTAGCGCTCTTCTCTTCTCCGGCCTTCTTCTCTTCGACCTTATCCTCGGCCTTGACCTCAGTCGTGTCTTCGGTCTTCTTCTCCTCTTTCGAGGAAGCGATTTCCTTGACGGCCTCGGCAACGATCTTCACTGAAGAAGCGAGTTGTGCAAGTGACTGCTCAAGAGCGTCCAGCCGACTGTTGTCGGCATTCTCTTCGCTCTTCTCTTCTTTCTTGTCGGTGGCCTTCTCAACGGCCTCTTCTGCTGATACTTCTTCTGCTGATTTCTCTTCTTCTGACTTCTTCTCTTTTTCGGCCGTGTCTTCAGCCGTTACATCTCCGGCAACCTCTTTAGTCTCGCCATCAGACTGCTCTTTGGAGGTTTCCGATGCGTCTTCCTTCTTCGCGTCTTCCTTGCGTGCCTTAGCAGCCTCCTCGGCTACCTTCTCTAGCTCCGCTAGTTCCTGCTCCTCTTTAGCCTTAGCAGTAGCGTCGGTCTTAGCCTTCTCATCAGCACTGGCCTTGTCCTCGGCAACCTTCTTCTCTGCGTCGGCCTTCTCCTGAGCAGTCTTTTCGGCAGCTATACGATCAGCTTCCGCTCGTTCTTCTGGAGTCTGCATCGTTCCTGCCCTTCTGGTCTCTGGACCCTCCGCCTCCTCGGACTTTTCCACGGGAATAGCCCAGACACCTTTTTCTTCGGCTGGAGGCACTCTCAAACCCGTAATAGACTCATCCCATTGAGTCCACCATTTAAGCGTAAGCCATTCTGGAATGGCCTCGCCAACACTCTGAAGAGAACTTACAAAGTCCTCATAATCTTTTTCGACAGCCACGCCCCACTTAGTTGGGATGGACTCACCACGAACTTTAGTAAGCCATTCTTTCTTCAGTGGAGGTGCAGTTCGACCCGCCTGCTCGTAATGCTTACGAAGATGGGTATACAATGATATACGACCTTCTGGTGACGTATCGCGACGAAATCCGCCACGTGCACCGTTAAGAGCCGCAACAGCTCGCTGTACCCCAGACATGTATGTCTTCATGCCACCATCAGTAAGCTTATGATGGGGCAAAGAATACCCGCTCTTGACGGTAGGAGTTGCACCTAGGCTACTATCATAATATGTATGGGCTGACTTGTAGCGATCCCAGTTATCAAGATCGGCACCAAGGAGGGTGCTTCCATCTCGTGAGGCGTTCCAATCCCAGGCAGACTCAGCAGCTAGCGGCCACGCCTTGTAAATAACCGTGGCCTTCAATACTTCATCGCCCATCTGAGACTCCTTGGAAGACGTGCGTTGTTCACTAGCATCACTAGAGTTATCTTCTGAAGGGATATTAAGCGCACCATTGGACGATGTCAACAAGTTATTCGCAACGTTTTTTCGTCCAGGGCTCTCATCAGATTTTTGTTCAGCATCCTTATCTTCAATTTCGTCCAACGATATAGCTACGTACTTCTCGCCCTTCTCAAGAACGCCCTGAAATTCATCGATTGAGAATCCACTTTCGTCAAGTGACTTGAACATAGCGTCTAGAAAACCGGTGCGGGGATTAGCTGCCATGTTTGCACGGGTTACAGCAATATGGTCAAGGATTAGATCGTTGAGAACTCGTACCACCCTACCATCCGCTGTTTCTTCCAGATAGGCTGGCTTAGTTGAGTTTTCGTTTAGCTTGCCACCAATGGAAAGCTGTCTCCAACATTCCTGAGCAAGTGCTTCCTTGAACAATGTACGAGCCTGCGGATAATCGTCATACAAAATATAGTCAACGACCATCTCAGTAGCATTGGTCTGCTGATTCTTTCTAAGTTCGGCGTCAGTAGACATCCCAATCTCAAAAGAAGCTCTATGCTCCGGAAGAAGAGGAAGCCCCTTCTTACATTGCTTGACCATCTTCTTAAGAGCGCTTAGCGAGATACGATCCCGCTGAAGATCCTCAAGGTCGTCAGATGCAATGCCACGTATGTGCATTTTGCCCTGAGCGTCCTTATAGGCCTCAAGGCGATCAGTGATGAACTCAAATCTCAGCATAGCAGCTCCCTACTTAGTCTTAATAGCAGTATCAAGACTCACACGATCAATCTCAGTACCATGGCGATCACTGAGGATGATTTCAGCACCCTCAACGTCGCGACCAAGCTCTTCTTTAAGAAACGTCCGTGTCTTGAGTGCAACGCCAGTTAGTGACTTGATTAGCTCTCGGCGCGCTTTAGATATCTTGTGAGATATTGATGACTTGGACTCTTTCTTATCATCTTCCTCGGCAGACTCGTCATCGTCTTCTGTGTCATCATCGTCATCTTCCGACTGATCTTCTCTGTTAGGATCAACAAGGAACTGACTTTCATCGTCAGTAGCTGGCTGAGGAACCCATGGCTGAACACCCGCAGGAGTCACCATGCCCTGGGCTGCAAGTCCCATGTCCAGAAATGAAAGTGCGAAGACAAGAGGCAACTTGCCATAGACCATCTCGGGAGGAAATGGAGGAAGCCCCATAGCAATACGGCTCTCGTTAATAGTGGCAACACCCGACTTTTGTAGCAAATTCTGAACGGTAGCCTCTTCAACATCATCGAGAACCTTTGGGGGCAAGAACTTCAGCATAACGCTCTTGACCTTGAACGATGCCATGACCGTAGCATTGAGTATCCACTCATGCTTACTAATGTCAGGGATAAGTTCCTGCTCAATGGTAATGCGCCGGAGTACTGATGACGTAGATCTATTAATTCCTTCCGCAGTGAAGAACGGAGTACTCAATCCAGATGATTCACGGATCTCTTCGTCATTAGCCTTTCGGTAGGATAGGAACGACCCATCGTCCGTTACGCCGACGGTCAACGGCTGAATTTCAATCTTAGTCGATGCTCCGGTCCTACTACCGAGCACTTTACGCGGCTCAGCCTGAAGCACCATAACGCGATGTGCCTTCTCAGGTCCCTTTGCGTCAGCACGAAGAAAGTTCTTTATGCCATCAATTGATTTATCAGATAGCTGACCACCGGATACAATGATAGCCAATCTTCCAACTGCATCATTCTCAAAGAAAGCAATGTTCCGAACAGCTGCCAAACGCGATCCCTGAATAGCAGCTACAGCGGATATCCAACGAGGAATACCATAGAATGAAGATCGAGGTGAATAGATTGAGAACTGAATCAACTCGTTAGCCTGATCATCCTTGGATATCGGGCCAGTTTCAAACTGACCGGTGCTCTTATTCATGACCTTAGACTCGCCGAAATGCTTGAAGAATACACTACGAGCCTGATTAACGTATCCAAGCTCTATTGGGCCACGGATCTGAACAAAGCCAGTGTTATTGCGTAAAACACGGACGGTATGGGACGGAACATGATACATCCCATCTACCTCACCTTTTCCGTTACGACTAACCTCCATATAACCATTGCCAGTAGCTTCTTCATCAAACTTGACCTGATAAGCTACCTCGGTAAATGGAAGGCTCTTATTCGGGTTCTCAAATAATGGCTTTACTCGCTTCTTTTCCGCCTTTACCATCTCAGGATCTACTTTATCCTCATCCTCATCCCGATACTGGGGAACAATGCTCCACCCTATCCCTAGAGTATTACGTGCTCTAACGGCACATGCTCGATTGAGACGAGTATTCTGCTCAAGGAGTAGCGCCAATTTTAGTGGGTCGTATGGAGGAATGATGGTCTTCATTGAATTGAAGACCTGATTGAATGCTGTAGTCTGATCGTTTACCTGCTGAGACATTCCCTTGTTGATAAGAGCATCGATGGTCTTCGATTCATTGGTCTCGCCAACGAATTCAGCTATATAACGTACTTCTTCCACAGCCTTCTCAGTCAAAGCGGCAACAACATCTTCTCTCTGACTTTCTGAAAGCGCAGTATCTTGTACCATCTTACCCATAGCGGCACCTATTTTTCTATAGGACAGGAATTAGGGCCACCAGAAGAAGATTGTGACCGCTCAGATCGAATCAAGAACATCTTACCAGCAGCAACACAAACAAGCCGCCATCCATCACGGCCAAGATCATCTAACTCGCTTACCAAATCCTCCGGCTCCTTGCGCAAAAGCCGGAGGACTTTGTGGCTATACGTCCGCATGGGCAACTAGTTCTTCGTCGGGCCAAGCGGCTGACCTGGCGGCGTAGTCTGATTCTGACGCCCTACAGGAAGAACACCACCAGAGACACCCTGTGAACTCGGATTGCCCTGATTACCCTTTGGCGTAGTTGTCGGATTCTGCGTGCCAAGATCGAGTGCGGAATTACTTACCCCACTACGACTTGGGTTACCCTGATTACCCTGAGGCCGCGCCATTGTCTCGGCCGTGTTACGTGGCTGAGCCGTACCACTCGAAGAATTCTTCCATCCCACAGTCAACTCAGACGGGTTACTCGCCTTACCGGCCGCAACATTTGCGCGGTCGCTCTGGCTTACGGACTGACCCCGAGTCGAATAATTACCAAGCCTTCCCATTCCTATACTCCTTCCAGAGCATCAAGCATCGCGCTCAACTCATCATCCGTGGGTTCCTTACCCTCGTATCGGTCGAGCGGCGTACCCTCAATAATGATGATTCCCAATCTATCCCAACGAGCCTTCCACGTACCAGGGAAGAACCACCTGTCGGGCTTCAACATAACTGCATAGGTCGTATGTGTCTCACCCCATATATGCTTCTCTAGGCGTCGAGAACTTGGAGTATCTCCCCATCTGATCTTTGCGTCGGCTAGCGTTGTATAGGTATGCTTGTAGAATAGCATTGCACTAATAGACTGCCACTCGTACTTATCGGCCACCATGTTCTTAGCGACACGAACGCTCTCAAACCAGTTTGAGCAATACAAGCATTTGACCTTCTGGCCTTCATTGATGATCGACCAACTAGTCATCTGGTCAATGCAGCACTTCTTCGGAAACTTATCCGATGTGAGAATTATTTCGGTCCCCGTATTAAGGAGATCAATGTTGTGATCCAAGGTCATTCCTCCTTGGTGGACGTAACGTCCTTTGCGGTCTCGCTAGCGTCAACAGTAGCGGGAACGCCTTCACCCTTGGTCTCGCTAGCTGCCGCCTCGCTAGTGGCCTCGACCTTGGTAGAAAGTGCAGATATACCCAACTGCTGATGCACTCTACGTGATGCAAATAGACCACCAAAAACCGATTCAGACTTACTCACAGAGACCCCCAAAATGGTAGGAAAGAAAGCTCTACTCCATTAAAATAGCAGCAAATTGCTATGCTTGTCAACACCTTTTTCGTCAATATCGGCGTCTGTGGACTCCTTGTAGCGCTTATGCTCTCTGACAGACCCATCCGACAACCTGATAGATAGCGACTCGGGCCATTTATCCATAAAATCGAATGGAATAGTTGCACAATTATGAGAGACTATTCCACGAGCTACGTAACTCTTATCCTCATCGACCTCAAAATGATATGCTATCAGAGGCTTCTTTGGAGCGACCACCTCAACCGAGACTACTTTCAAGTACGTAAATTGATATAGATCCTCACGCTTCGTAGGATTCTTCCACCTACGATTTCTAACCTTGCCTACACATTGCTTACAAGATTTTCTATCATATGGAATTGGTTTACCACACTCCAAGCACTGAGCAGCGAGGAAAGCTACTTCATCGCCTACTTTAACCTCACGTGCCTCGACCCATCCCTTATCCTTAATAAGATAAGGATGCTCTTCTGTCGTTCGATAACTATCTACTTTATGACTACGCCCCTCTAAGTTCAGAAGAACGTGATCACGATTATAAGAAGAAGGCTCATACCTAGTAATTTCACGGAATCGTCCCTTATGCGTCAGTACTTTAGTACCTACTCCAATTTTGCTGACCGGCGTCCAGCCTTTATCAGTCAGTATAGGAACTTTTCCATCAAGGAAACTCATCAATGAGTCAGGACCATGGTCATTATGCTTGACTGGTTTACCTGTCTTAGGATCTCTGTGGAACTGCTTAAGCTGCTCAATTAGGCGTGCGTTTCCATCTTTAAGTATCTTGATCTTACTATGAACAAATATCTTAAGCAGGTTCGCAATACCCTCTTCTTTCAAGGTCGCGAACTCAACGGCAGTTACGTCAAACCCCATCTCATCCAAATCAGCATTGTTGAATGGGTGAGAGGCGTCAGCGAAAATTGCAAATTTACCATACTGATCTTCCCACTCATAAAGAATCTTTGCGAACTCAGAGGTCAACTTGGCTGACATATAACGAGACTCAATAACCCCTACGAAGTCGCCACAGTCCTTAACAAGTACTAGTACTCCCTCAACAATACCCCAGTCGATTCCTACGGTGTATTGACCTACGTCATCCGGATCTGGATCTTCGACTTCAGCTACTATTGCTCTCTCTATTGAGCCCAAACCATAAATAGGACCGGAGAACTGCGGACGCTCGCACAAATATTCGACGTTAAATACCTCTGATCCAGTGTTCATAATCTTTGCACTGATGACATTCTTTCTCCCCATGAAGCCACCACTCATACGGGCGCGGCCATCACACCCCCTATAAACCACACCAACAACATTGCCATCGTCTGATATTTCCTCGACGCACTCAGTCAAAGGACAGCTGCCCCGACAAAATTTCAAAGCCTGGGGATCGTCTGAGTTGGCAAATTCCATTCCCTCATCGCACTTCGCCATAGCATCAATGACATCCCACTTATAACGACGGAACCCCTTCTCCTCAGCAAAGTCCCAATGCTCTTGGAAGATTCCGACTGGAACATGGAACGTTGAGAGCATCACTATCATATGGTTATCGTCTGACTGAGTAGTGTTCATGGCAGCCGTAAACGCAGCATCTGATCCAGTATCCCTCTGACAGTTGTGCAACATTAGTCTTTGCAACCCGCCAAATGAAGTATCATTCTCTACTCTAAGATCGTACACAACTCCCTCAAAGTAATCCTCTTCAATCGACTGAATAACAGAGTACCATAGTGATACATCATTCCACTGTTTTCCGGAAAAGAGCTTAGTCGGAACTTGTATGCACTTAGTCTCAAAATCTTCTCTTGGCATAATACGAATAGCGTCGTGCCACTTAATCTCTACACACCACGATCTTTTGCAGGCTTTCCCGTATCTATCACATTCCCTAGTAGCTGTGTACGCAGGAATCCCAAGCCTACTCAGACAATACATCATATTCGAAGCTAGTAAGGACGAAGTACCAGTCCATTTCCATTTTGACAATACCTTATCAGGCCTAAAACAAGGCCCACCATCTGTGCGCATTAGCCCTATTACAAACTCTTTTAGATCACTATCTGACGCAGCCTCTAGCCATTCAAAAGGCAATCCACGATTATGGGACAACCCTACCTCATCGCGAAGAATTGACCACCATTCTTTGTGGCTCGATATAACAAGATCAATAGAGTTTGGCCTCGATGGTGATTCATATCTACGTGGAATTTTGCCGAGCACATGCGACGCGCATTGAATTGCATCGTCTATGAAGAACTCTTTAGCCTGACTTAAATGAAGCTTAATCGGATAGTTTCCTATCTTTGTCTCTGGGGCACCACCATCGCCGCACCAATAACCTAAGAAACGCCACAGCTTAGGATCATCAGTGTGTAGAAAATCAGGCAGCTTCACTGAGAGTGCTACTGGTCGTGGATAGACCAGCACATCACCTACATCATAGTCCCATGCTCTATGCCAATCTGGAAGATCTATATTAGTCTCACTGGATGCAAATACTCTATCTTTTCCTTTTCTAGTTACACCAACTCCTGTAGATCCTAGAACTCTATGCTCTTCTGTTATCCACGCCCCTATGCCATCTCCACATCCATTTAGCTTTACTATTCTTCCTGAGTATTGGTGATTAATTTTCTCTAGTACTTTATTCCATCTTCCATCACTGCAAAAAACAGTCTCTCCAACTTCTATTTCTTCTATAGGCTTGACCCCATCACGAGTCATTATCATCGTGCCAGGGACAATCGAAGACTCATCTAGTACAAGTCCAGGAACGTGCTTACCACGAGCTTGCTTCTCACTCGATGTGATGCAGCGGAGGCTAGCTCCACTTTTTAGTTTTGTTGCTGAGATTAGTGGATCGCCAATTACGAGATGTCGCTTGAGTCCCGGGATGCACTCCCAGAACTGAGTGACGTAGTCATACACAACCTTCGCCTGATCGAGTGCACCGGCCATGTCCACAAATGACATCTTGTGGTAGACCATAGCGATCCAGATCAGTACGGCAGCAGCCAATGATCCACCACCGCCACGGCTCTTCCATAGGATAGCCCTCTGGGCTCGCCGAAAAAATACGTCGGATACGAAGTTGCCCATCCGGTCAGTGAAGATGATAGGAATATCTCTACCGTCTTTAGTGATGAAGAGACTACCGGTCACGAACTCTTGGAGTGCTCTGTTCTGACGCGCTTCATATTCAGCGTCAGTCTCGGTAGTGGCCATTCTGACACGACGAATAGATCCTGTAGATTCGTCCCATTCCCCAAAATTGTAGTCCTTTGGGCATAGAAGATCCGGCATCTTATACCAAGTAGGCTCTACAATACTGGAACGACGACGTAACGTACGTTCGATCTTTTCGAGTTTCTTGATAGAAGCTGCTAGATCGTTCTTTTCGTTACGAGACGTTGATCGAGGCTTACTGGTCTTCTTTTTCGTACGCTTTGTAGCAGGCATGGTCTCCTCCGCAATAGCTCAGTAAAGAGCCTACCAGATGAGGAGACTACAATCCAGTGTTTTGTCAAGAAGGCCACATGCCAGGAGGGCTGCCAGAAAACGTCGGCTCAGATGAAAGGCCCAATCCTACGTTCTGCCGTTGCTCCACTGAACTTGAGTAGAGAAAGATTCCGGTCATACTAATATCGCCAGTTAACTCAAGGCGTGTCCGCTCCACGAATGCACAAGCTGTTATAGTAGGCCCATAAATCGTTCCACTACACCCAACGAAGCCACAATTCTGAAACTCAGATGGAGCCGCTCCTTCAGCAAATACTACATTCAAAAATAAACAGCCAGCCCAGGCGCAATCTGATGAGA
>Ga0307376_10005147_pt1 | contig 11839 bp, 6 predicted proteins | sample TR2MG_FD_202536 | JGI IMG/M metagenome (GOLD analysis project Ga0307376, IMG submission 202536) | Soil microbial communities from Risofladan, Vaasa, Finland - TR-2 | ecosystem: Environmental > Terrestrial > Soil > Coastal area > Acid sulfate soil | place: Finland: Risofladan, Vaasa | collected... | reverse complement strand
TTGACAGTAGCGTGGCAAGGTATTCCTCTTATTTATTCCAAATTGAAACTGTTTTGGACTATGATATAAAGAAATGAGGTCAGTTTCAAGTATATTACCAAGTTTAAATTCAGGGTAGACAAAATGATCACATGAATAGACATCGCCGTTATGTTCAACAATGAGAGCGTCACCACAGGTTTCCGAATAAACACATAATCCGGGTTTTGCACCTACCCATTGCGCCAGGGTCATATCAAATGTCTGTACAAAATACTTACCTACGTCATTGATGACCCACACGTCAAAAATATCTGCTAAAAACTTGCCATAACCAAGGGCTGATACACTCCAGGGAGCCATTACAGACCCTTGTGTGCCTGGTTTAACAATAATAGCTTTGATGTGATCCCCACCTACAAGTTGGTGCTCTACAGCCGGAAGAAACTGCATGAACCTGCTTCCAATTGATTTCAGAAATTTATATACTTCTGCTCCCCGGCCTTCACTTAGGTTAGTCACTACACTAAGAGTGTTAAACTCAACACCATACTGTTTCATCAAGTTAACGGCAGCTATGGCTTTGTCAAATGATGGCCTACCGGCTTTGTTAACTCTGTATGTATCGTGAATGTCTCGTGGACCATCAATAGAGATCCCTATCAGAAATCTGTTATCATGAAAGAACCTGGCCCAGTCAGCATTCAACAGAATGCCGTTTGTCTGGAGGGAGTTTACAATGATCTTACCGGAGGCATGTTTTCTCTGGAACAAAACAGCCTTTTTATAGAATTCCAGACCTGCCATGAGAGGCTCTCCACCATGCCAGACAAAAGTGACCTCCGGCACCTCATTACCTTCAATATACTGATGAATGTATTCTTCGAGAACCTCAAAAGTCATCACCGGTTGATGATCATTATAGATGGTCGGTGCCTTATCCAGGTAATAGCAATACCTACAGTTCAAATTGCATGCTGAACCCAGGGGTTTCACCATTGATGAAAACGCAACAGGTGCCCTGCTCTTAACAGCATCGTTGAATGTTATGTAATTTTTAAGTGCCAAACTTCCTTTATTCTGCTTTAATCCTGTTAATCGGGACACTAATCTCAACCACTCCTTCTACCGCAAATATTAGTCTCTATGAAAATCCTGAATTGATTCATACCCACAAACAATCATGGTCATCTAATGATTGTCCAAAGATACGGAAATAACATAAAATACCTGTCTCCCCTATTCTTTAAATATTCGTTGAAATATCATTTAAGGTCATTAGTGTCCACTAAAAATTAAAACATAATTGAGCTTGACCATAATCAATCATATCCTCTACTTTCTCAGTCCTTTCAAAGAGTTCTCTGATGGGAGTTTTATCGAAAAGAGACATGCTCAGGATGCGGAGAACATCAAAAGTACTGCGATTAAGACGAAGGTCATGCTCGATAATGGCGACAAGACAATATGCCGTGATTGCCGAAAATATTTGTATTCTGACGGCATTTTCGGTAATTCCCCAGAAAGACTTTACGTGCAGATGCTGCTTTATCCACCGAAAAAACAACTCTACCTGCCATCGATTTTTATAAAGCAAAGCAATATGCTCCGCTTTAACTTCAAAGCTGTTAGTAAGATATGTAAAACTCCTTTTGTGTTCCGTAGAATAATAAACAATACGCCTGAAAAGACCCGGATATTTTTTCCTTGTTTGTTGTCCCTTAAGCCGTATCGTTTGATCGTAGAGAATATTGTCAGGACCTTCAAGAAGATCTTCACCCTCCACAATTTCATACTGAAGATGACCTCTTTGCCTTATTACGAAGTTGGAACCGATGAGATTTACTGTAAAAAGTCGTGCGAGATCAAAGTATCCTCTGTCAAAGATATAGTATGCATTTGGCTCATAAGGAATCTCATCCATGGCATTCATATCATGGACTCTGGCTTGGGTTATGTGAAGAAATGTTGGGATCTGAGTAACAACATCATAAAGGGTGTGTACTTTAATTCCGCCCTTTGCCTTACGAAAACTTGCCCACCAAAAAAGGTTCAAGCACAGGTCTATGGTAGTAGAATCGAATGCGTAAAATCTGCCGGCAATTACAAACTCTCTGGTAATGCGCTTCCCTTGAGCGATAGATATCATTTTGTATGCAAATTCCTCAAAGATCTTGCAGTCCCTGTTTGCATTTGCCTTGGCAAGGTTGCTGCGGGTTATAGAAGATTTACCAAAACCGAGATGATAAGATTTTTGAGAATGAGCAGTCATTACACAGACAAGTTCTCTAAGGCTTTCGCAGCCAGACAGCTGACCATACATCATAATCAGAAGCTGATTCCAGCAACTGAACGACTTAATATATTTATCTCCCTGATATTTCATTACAATGCGTTGAAATGTCTTTTGCGGAAGAAATTCGACAAGTTGTGCAAATACATATTTCCCAGTAAGCATAGTCCTTCATTCACCTTTGTCTTTAAAAGTATGAATTCAGATCGTGGACATGCATTCTTTACTATATATTGCATAAATTCAAATAATTACAGGGATTGATTTATAAGTTAAGTGGACACTAATGATTTAAGGTATGTAATTAGTTGAACCTTAAGAAGCCCTCGTTTTCAATAATTCGTGAGAGTAATATATTTTACCGGCCAATATCGGGTAAGCCAATCTAGGACAAAATAAATGGCATCCCGGATTTGCCTTAGTTTTTTCATCATATTGAAAGATGCAGCTGCCATAATAGTGTTAATCATATCGCCTTCAACACCTTTGAGGTAGTTCCTTATCATTCGGTAATCACTCTTGAGATGACCGATTATTGGTTCTACTGCTGCCCTTCGTCTGAAGCGGGCCCTGTCCCTGATTTTTTCATATGCCGTATGGCCTTTGCCGGAGCCTGGTATTTTGATCTCTACTCCAAGGATCTCTTTCCTGCCCTTATAACCTCTGTCAACTAGTGCAATCTTTGGTAACCGACCCATCAGATCTGACACTTGGTCCAACTGTGGTAAAAGTGTATGTCCGTCATAAGGATTACCCTCAAAAGCCATTGCCCCGATGATAATGCCGCTCTTCTTTGTTATGACGAACCCGCTCTTGTTGCCAAACTCATACTTCTTATGCTCCTTACCCTTGGAGATACAGCTTACCTCCGGTGCATGAAAACTGTATATCTTGTCCTTGCTGTCACGCTTTTGGCCAAGTACCCGGTAATATAACCACAACTGCTCATCATATGCCTCAAGTCTCTCTTTATTGTCCAGGCTGCGTTCAACATCTCTTACCAGGCGACCGGCTATCGTCTTTATCTTGCGTGCCGCAGCCATAGCCTTCTTCCGCCTCCTGGGATGCTCTCGGAACCGTTGATCGATCATTAACTGACTGAGAGTACGCTTATAACTCTGCCTTAAATCAATGTCTTCTTTTTCCGATATCTTCCAGCAGCCCTCTATGATCTTCTTATGCAGCTTAGTGTCCGTAGGAAAGGTGATGTTTTTCTCCTGTACTGTGGTATCAATGAGTACTTCTTTCTCTTCTACCTCCTCGGCCTCAAAAAGGCTGATGCTAAGGTTTAAAAGCTTCTCAGCTCCGTCTGTCCCCAGACGCTTGCGAAAATGAACAAACTCACTCGGGTCAAACGGTTTCTCATACTGAAAATAAGTCTCTCCGCAGAAGTATTGCCAGTAAGGATTCTCTATCCATCGATCTACAAATGCTTCATCTGATTGACTGTACATTTGTTTTAGAAGCATACTACCAACCATTTTGCGTATTGCTACCGCCGGGCGACCCATATCAGAGTAATAGGACCCAAAATCCTTTTCGATTGATTTCCAGTTGATTCGCTGAGCCAACTCTACCAACTCATGCTTCATATTTATTACACTGACCAGCGGAATGCGGAATACATTCAATTGAGGATTGCTTTCTGTTTTACCTACCATTTTGCAAGCTTTTTCACGAATCTACCTAAAAGCCTGCAATCTGGCAAATATTAATATTAACTTATATGCTTAGTTATCAACAATATAGATCCTTTATAAGGATCGACTACTTAACTGCATTGATGTGAAAAACACTATATTTGTTTAATCATAGAATAGCAATGGCTCATTTTTATTATGATGATAAGTTGATAATTAAAAATCTCAAAGAGGGAGATGTATTATCTTTTGATAATATCTTTAGAAAATACAATAAAAAGGTTTACTACTTTGCTCTAAGCTATCTCAAAAATAGAGAAGAAGCTGAAGATGTCGTTCAGGAAGTATTTATGAATCTCTGGAAATGCAGGGAACAGATCAATGAATATTATGTTTTCAGCAAATATCTTTTTACAATCACCTACAATGCCACCTGTAAAAAATTCCGAAAACAGGCATCCGATAAAAAGCAGTTGGAGGAGGTTCTTAAAAGCATCATTCTGGAAGACAACTCCACGATCCTTGAAATAGAATACAATAATCTTGTTGAAACCGCGAACCTGATTATCGAAAAATTACCTTCCCGACAAAAAGAAATATTTCTTTTAAGTACACAAGAAGAACTAGACAATGAACAAATTGCCAGGCGATTGAATATTTCGAAAAAGACAGTGGATAATTATATGGCACTGACAAAAACTTTCTTGAAAAAATCCCTTTCTGACGGACGATTATTATCTGTTCTTTTTTTCTGTCTTTTTTTAAAATAATAATTATTTATTCGTCGGAAGCCTGATCATGCGCGTACGAGTTTTCTAATCCCGAAATGATAATCTTTACTCACTTCTAACATTTTTTCTATATCTTTCTCTTCTGATTTCCTTTACTGACTGGCATATTTATAAATCTTATTCAGACTGATTCTAAATTACTCAATTATTTGGGAAGATTGACATCTTGCTGGATATTATTATCAGTTAAGTTTGTTATGTAATGATATGTAAGAGGTTTTGTTTTGAGGTTAGAAATAGATTTGGGATTTGAGTTAGAGAGGGTTTAATGAAGCTGAGAGATTAACATCTTTTGGCTTCATTATATTTAAATAGAGTTATGGAAAATAGTGAAGAAAAAGTTGATATTAAGGTATTGTTAGGGTATCTTAAAGGTGATGGATCCGGAGAGGGTATTCGAAGAATTAATGAATGGCTTAACAATTCAGATATACAAAATGAATTTCAGAAAAAAAATTTTCAATTCTGGGAAAGTATTCCTATAGAACCGGATGTTCAAAAATACAATGGAGAATCAACCCTGGACCATATTCATCACAGGATTAATATTGAGAAGACTGAATTCTTTGAAAGACCTAAACCAATATCTAAGACATTATATATTTTGAGAAGTATAGCGGCTCTCATGTTCATACCGCTGCTTATTTCATTTTTTATTCTATATAACAGAAATTATCCTTCTCAAGTTTCAGAATCATATGCTGAGATGTATGCGCCATTTGGTACACGGACCAATTTTGTTCTTCCGGATAGTTCTAAAGGATACCTGAACGGGGGTTCAACCCTGAAATTCCCAACACAATTTAATGGGAAAACCAGAAATGTAATACTTACCGGCGAAGCGTATTTTGATATAGTCAAAAATCCAAAAAATGCTTTTGTTGTTTCAACTGATTATCTTGATGTTAATGTTTATGGGACCTCCTTTAATGTTATGGCCTATCCTGATGAAAATACAGTTGAGGTTACGCTTGAAAGAGGGGAAGTTGAACTTTTCAAGAGATCAAATAACAATACTGAGTCTATTGGATTTTTAAAGCCCGGTGAATCATGTATATATAATTTCATTTCTAATTCATCAAAAAATCAAACCGTCAATACTGCAGAAAAGCTTTCATGGTTAGAAGGCAAACTGACTTTCAAATATAATACATTTAGTGAGGTGATTCGTAAAATTAACCGTAAGTATAATGTCAATATTGTGATAAAAGATGAAATACTTAACTCCTATGTTTATTACGGAACATTCCAGGATGAAACATTGGATGAAGTTCTCAACTTATTAAAATATACTGCACCTATCAGATTCATTGATACTGAAAGGAAAATAAAAAATGATGGGGCATTTGACAAGAGGATGATTGAGATATATTATAATAAAGTAAAGTAACCCTATACTAACCAAAAACTCTAATGCCTATGTGAACAACCATAACAAAAATAAGGAAAGCGCTGACACGCTCTCCTTACAATTCGTCAGTTATCCCATTGTGTGAAAAAACTTGGTATTAACCAACTAAATCAAACAAATTTATGAAAAAAATTCATTGTTGTTACTCAGGAGAATATTTAAACAAATTATTCTCCTGCAAAATCATTAAGTTTATGAGAAATACTCTGTTACTTTTATTTATTACAGTATTCCAAGTGTATGCTACTGATTCATACTCTCAGAATACAAGACTCACTCTGGACTTAAAAGATGTTAGTGTCGCCACTGTTCTTGAAGAGATTGAAAATCATAGTGATTTCTATTTCCTATTTAATGCGAAATTAATTGATGTCACGAAAGAGGTTTCAATAACTATTAAGGACGAGAAAATTTCCGATATACTTGCATCCCTTTTCCCGGGCAACGAGGTGAATTATCTGGTTTTTGAAAAGCAGATTATCCTTACTCCTCGAGATGGAAAATCATTGCCTGCTCTGGTTCAGCAACAACGAACAATTACAGGTACTGTTACCGATAAACAAACCGGAGAGCCACTTCCTGTAGTAAACATAGTTGAAAAAGGGTCATTAAACGGGGCCATAAGTGATGTGGACGGGAAATATAAAATCACTGTTTCCCAGCAAAATCCTATTTTGGTGTTCTCATTTGTGGGCTATTTTTCTCAAGAAATAGAAGTCTCTAATAACACTGTTATTGATGTAAATCTTGTTCCGAATATTCAGGAAATTGGTGAAGTTGTCGTAACGGCAATGGGAATCACCCGTGAAGTAAAAGCTCTGGGTTATTCGGTCACAGAAGTTCAGGGCGCAAGGTTGACTGAAACAGGCCAGACAAATGTTATCTCTGCATTATCAGGTAAGGTAGCGGGAGTACAAATTACCGGTAGTTCTTCAGGAATCGATGGTAAATCCCGAATAGTTATCAGGGGTGAAACTTCACTTTCAAATGATAACCAGCCTCTTATAATTGTAGATGGAATTCCAATCCAGGCAAATCAACAGCTTGAGGCATCGACAATCCCAGAATATGGAGGTATCAGCGACTGGGGAAGCCCTATCGCAGACGTTAACCCTGAAGACATTGAAAGTTTGTCGGTATTAAAAGGGGCTAGTGCAACATCATTATATGGTTCCAGGGCTGCAAACGGAGTCATCTTAATTACTACAAAAACCGGAAAGGGAGGGCAAAAAGGTTTAGGCGTTAGTATTGCATCGAGCCTGACGTTTTCAAATCCCTTAATTGGTGAATCACCATGGCAAAAGGATTACGGACAAGGTAAAAATGGCCAATATGCTTATGTTGATGGGAATGGTAATGGTATTAATGACAATGTTAACCGTTCATGGGGTCCGAGATATGAAGGGCAAATGATTTCACAGTGGGATCCTGAAACCGGAAACGCTGTATCAAAACCATGGGTTTACCACGATAACTGGAAGAACTTTTTTGAGACCGGGATTTTATCCAATACAACACTGGGTTTAACCTACGGAACAGATGTAAGTAACTCGAGAATCTCTATTTCACATCAAAAGGAAAATGGTATTGTCCCGAATACCGGATTAACCAGAATGACCGCCAATTTTAACAATGAGTTCAGGATTAAAGATAAACTTACTGCATATTTCAGGGGGAGTTTATCAAATATGAATAGCCCTAACCGTTCGGGTTATGGTTATTATAATCCAATCCGTGACATTTACCTTATGCCTTCCAGTATTGATATCCTTGAATTTAAGAAATATTACAAAACACCTGAAGGAGAACGTAATAGCTTTATAGAGAATGGTTTTAATCCATACTGGAACTTATATGAGAATTTAAATCCTTCGGAAAGGAAAAGGATTAGTCTTGGATTAACTTTAAAATATGATATAACTGATTGGTTATATTTTCAGGGAGATATTGTGCAAGATCAAACCCGTTTAGACTATTCCCAAAGAACAGCTGTATATAAATATAACACTGGAGGATTTTCGCAGGGCTCAAATTTTGATCAGGAATATAATTATAGCGCCAGGTTAGGATTTAATAAAAAATTTCAAAACTGGGGAATTTCAGGAATAGCAGGTGCCGAACTGCGAAATATTCAAAATAGAAGCGAAAGTGCAAGTTCCTCCGGAGGGCTGATCAATAAAGGGGTGTATAATCTGGATAATTCATTGAAACAGGTTACATCTTCTCATTTTCAAAGTGAAAAAGAAATACATAGTGTCTTTGGCAACTTAAATTTAAGTTATAATAATTATCTGTTTCTTGATTTGAGTGAACGCAATGATTGGTCTTCAACATTACCTAAAAATAATTGGAGTTATTCTTATCCTTCTGTAGCATTAAGCTATGTGTTCTCAGAAATGTTCAATATTGACAAAAGTATTTTGTCGTTTGGTAAGTTAAGGGCAAGCTGGGCGAAGGTAGGTAGTGATACAAGCCCATATTTCCTTAATTTGTATATCGACAGATCAGATGATGGATGGAATGGTCAGCCTGTTCAAAGTGTTAATGCAATTCTGCCACCAACCAATTTAAGTCCTGAAATATCTGTCTCATGGGAATTAGGCACATTATTGAGTTTCCTGGATAATAAGATTAATCTTGATTTTGCCTGGTATGAGACAAAAACGAAGGACCAGATTGTAACAATTGATACCCAATGGGAAAGAGGTTTTCGTTGGGCAAGGATTAATGTTGGCGACCTGGAAACAACCGGTATTGAACTTGCGTTGAATACAACTCCTGTGCAAACAACAAATTTCCGTTGGGACCTGGATTTTACTTACAACCGAAACAGGGGGAAATTGAAAGAATTGTATAGCAACCTCACTTATCAGCGAATTGGTGAATGGTATGGAAGTGAGACAAGAGCAGTGGTAGGAGAAAGATATGGTGCTCTCTGGGGATTTCCTTACATGGTTGATAATGAAGAATATTGGAATAACCTTCCACCAATGCAGGAAGATATTCCCAATATAGCTGATTTGCATAACACCGGGAAGATTCTGACTAACGCTGGGATGCCTATGAATACTGTTTGGCGCGGCGGTCCATATGATATGGGTACCTATCTGACTCCGGATTGGACAGGAAGTATATCCTCAACTTTTTCATACAAAAACTTTTCTCTATCGATGCTTGTTGATGGCCGTTTTGGAGGATATATTATTTCTACAACCTACCAGCATGCTTATCTGTATGGTCTGGTTGACAAAACCGCCGGGTTAAATCAAAAAGGAAATCTCAAACGTGATCCTGTTGTAAATGGCGGTGGAGTTCTGTTTGAAGGTACTGATTTAGCAACCGGTCTGCCAAATACAATTTATGTCGAGGAACAGGACCTGGATTGGGATTACAACAGGGGGACAGAAGAATTCATGTTTAATGCTACAAATATAAAACTGCGAGAACTTGTTCTTTCATTTCAAATTCCCAAAAGTTGGTCAGGTAAATTAGGTATAAACAATGCAACCATTTCTTTCATTGGCCATAATGTATTATTACTGAAAAACAATATGCCTGGAATCGACTCCGAAACAATGATGGGGAATAACAATAACGGACAAGGTCTGGAGGTTGCTTCGATACCTACCACAAGGAATTTAGGATTTAAAGTATCTCTCAGTTTTTAAAACCCGTAAATTTTAATCCGATGAAAAAAAATAAATATGTGAGTACTTTCTTTTTATTGCTTCTATTTTTAGTAAGCTGTACAAAAGATTTTGAGAGTTTAAATGTAAATCCAAATGCACAAACAACAGGTGAGAGTGCCTATCTGCTCACTTCTGCGCAGATAACTGCTGCACGGGCAATCCTCGATGATTATAATGCAGGATTGTGCAAATGGGTTCAGTATTATACTCATCGACCCGAAGATAACGTGGCGTTCTGGCACAAAAGTGGAAATGATATTGACACCTATTGGAATTATTACTCATTTTATGTCGATATCCTGCCAAATTTAAAAGTAATCAGAGATAATTGTGAAAAAACTCCGCATCGTAACTATTGGGCTTTAGCAAATATTATGGAAGCCTGGAGCTATACTTATTTGGTTGACATGTGGGGAAAAGTCCCGTATACGCACGCATTACATGGGACAAGTCCCGATAGTGAGGATCCTGATTATTATTTTCCCCTATTCGATGATGAAGATTTTATTTACAAAGCAATGATTCAAAAGTTGTTTTTTGCAAATGACTCCATTGAAACTTCTGCAACAACAAAGTATCCAATTATTGCTGCCTCTGATGCTTATGCAAACGGAGACTTATTGATGTGGAAAAAGTTTTGTAACACATTAAACCTGAGATTACTACTGAGAATGAGTGATGTAGATGCGGCTTACGCAAAACCATTATTCGAGATGATTGTTTCAAATCCTGCCAAGTATCCTGTTATATCTTCGAATGACGAAGATTTTGGTATTGTATGGATTGGAGGGAATAAAGGTCCGTGGGAAAATCAGATTGCAATGATGTATGAGGAATCGGAGAACACTTATCCGGTTTCAACAGGAGTATTATATTACCTGGCTACAATGAATGATCCAAGGCTTCCCGTACTTGTTGATCCTGCAAAAGATTATGTCAAAGCCGGAAACCCCAAATATGTTGGCTGTCCTCCGGCATTTATCAGAATTAATCCATCCGGGTTTATTAGGATGGGACGCGATTCTATCAGCAATATTTCTGTTGCAACCTTTGCCGACCCGAATCGTAAAGAGCCAATTATTACCTATGCTGAATTGCAATTTATTTTAGCAGAGGCAGCTCTCAAAAGTTGGAATGTTCCGAGCTCGGCAAAACAGTATTATGAATCGGGAATTAATGCTTCAATGGAAAAATATAATGTACCAATCGGGGGCTATCTGGCAGAGCCAAAGGTAAACTATGATCTGTCAACAAACAAGCTTGAAACAATTATTCTGCAGCGTTATTTAGCACAGTTCGGACAGGGTGCCAACACTTTCGCAATGATGCGCAGAACAGGTTATCCGGCATTGGATTTTTTCAAAATTGATGAAGATGATGTTAAAGGATTTCCATATCGTGTTAAGTACACTGAACTGATCCAGGAGAATCCAGGCTTCATTAAATCAAATGCCGGCGTGGGAATTATTTCAGATATGTGGGGTAAGAAGTTATGGTGGGCAACGGGTGCACCCGAAGTGCAAATGTTCAATCAAACAATTCAGACAGGTCCGGTTGTATGGCCTGTAAATTAGCTTTAAGTTTTTAAATGGTTTTTTTCAATAGGAGGCTGTGATACTTTTATTTCAGCCTCCTATTTTGAAAAATATTCTTGTAAAAATAAAACTAATTGAAAATGAATACCTGCAAACCTTTTTTGATTGCAATTATCATTATTTTGACTTCAGGCTGCAGTTCTGTAAAAAATGAGAGTCCCGATTCAAACTCAGATTCGTTACAGGGCATTATTGCACTGTCAAAAAGGTTAATTCCCTACAGGTATCAGAAATTTGAATTCAGGGAAATAACCACTAAGGGACAAAATGATGTTTTTGAAATACGGAGTACAAAAGATAAAATATATATAAGCGGAAATAATGCAGGGTCTATGGCATCGGGTTTATACTGGTATCTGAAAAACTACTGCAATGCACAGGTTTCTATTAATTATAACCAGGTAAATCTTCCCGACAGATTGCCAGAGATCAGGGGCAAAG
>Ga0307376_10005144_pt1 | contig 11840 bp, 9 predicted proteins | sample TR2MG_FD_202536 | JGI IMG/M metagenome (GOLD analysis project Ga0307376, IMG submission 202536) | Soil microbial communities from Risofladan, Vaasa, Finland - TR-2 | ecosystem: Environmental > Terrestrial > Soil > Coastal area > Acid sulfate soil | place: Finland: Risofladan, Vaasa | collected... | reverse complement strand
GTGGCAAAGGCGATCCACGCGGTTTCCGGACGAACGGGTGAGTTCGTTGCCGTCAATGTCTCCGGACTCGACGACGTCATGTTTTCCGATACGCTTTTTGGGCATATTCGTGGGGCCTACACCGGAGCTGATACCGCTCGGCGCGGCCTTGTGGATCGGGCCGCTGACGGTACGCTCTTTCTTGATGAGATCGGCGACCTTCCCGTCGGTGCGCAGGTCAAGTTGCTTCGCCTTCTGCAGGAGAACGAGTACTATCAGCTCGGCTCTGATGTTCCGGAGCATGCCCGAGTTCGTGTTGTGGCCGCAACGAATGCCGATCTTGCAGTGAAGCAGCGAGACGGCTCGTTCAGGAAAGACCTCTATTTCCGTCTCATGTCGCACCGCGTGCATCTGCCGCCACTTCGCGCCCGGATTGCCGATATTGCGCTGCTGGTTGAGCGATTTCTCGCCGATGCGGCCGCGAGCATGGGCAGGCGGACGCCGACAGTGCCGAAGGAACTCTACACCTTTCTTGCCACCTACGATTTTCCGGGAAACGTTCGCGAACTGCAGGCTGTGACCTATGATGCGTTGAGCAGACATGTCCGCGGTGTTCTTTCCATCGAGACCTTCATTGCGTATGTAGAGCACCAGCGCACCATCTCAGGAACCTCCGGCAGCGGTAACCCCGAGAGCAGCGCGGCATTTTCATTTACGGGTGCATTCCCCACGCTCCGGGAAGTCGAGGACTATTTTGTGGCCGAGGCGTTGCGGCGTGCGCAGGGCAATCAGTCGGTCGCTGCCAGACTTCTCGGCATTTCCCAATCGACACTGAGTCGCAGACAGCACGCGGAGCACCAGAATGATCCCTCGGAATAGCTTGCGATCCGGCGACTCCCTGAGCGTATGAAATTCGCATATTCGTGCATTCTGCAATGTGCGGGAAATATTTGTAGGGTAAAGAAATATCCGCTTCGCGTCACAAATGCTATGCATTTTGCATAACGACGCTGATCTTCCGCATTTTGAAGTTGCGCAATTAAATCATTACAGAGTATAAAGTTACGCAATTTCTCCACAGCTGGCACGGTGTTTGCTCTATAATAGACAGAGCAGGACCAATAAATCCTATGCAAGCAGGTAAAAAACCAGCTGAAAAGTAAAAAGACAGGTAAAAATCGATGTAAAACCCTTAACGGGGGGACGTTCAGATTCAGCTGAACGTCCCCCCGTTTGTATATGGACAGTTGAACCACTTGATAAAGTGGAGAAAATCACGTATAACAACAGTTGATTTTTACCAATCGGCATCATAAGCTGTCTGCGCCCTGAGGAGGCCGACCGATGCGTACGAAGGGAGATTTTCCAAATTTGAACAGCAAGGACCCTGAAGGACTGCGACCCGACGGTGGCGCGTACCGTGTTCTCATCGTTGACGATTCAATGTTCATCGCAAAACAGCTTGGCCAGATTCTGACGTCCGCCGGCTTTGATGTTGTTGCTACCGCCTCAAACGGCGAGGAAGGGCTCGAAAAGTACAAAGAGCTCCATCCGAACGTTGATCTGGTAACCATGGATATTACGATGCCGAAGATGGATGGTGTAACGGCGCTCGAGAAGATAATCGAGTTCGACAAGGACGCCGCGGTCATCATGATCAGTGCGCTCGGCAAGAACGACCTCGTGAAACGGTCGTTGATGGCGGGGGCGAAGAACTACATCATCAAGCCGCTTGACCGCGCAAAGGTGCTGGAAAGGGTAGTGCTCGCACTTCGATAACGCCGGCCACACCAGGAACTGTTCCAATTCACCAATTCCACGTGACATTCTTGTCCATTTCCATTTAGAATCGACCAGCCGATCACTGAGGAGGAGCTGGGCGGTGATCTACTTCATGCTGCAGCGGTTGGGACGGCTTGTTCTGACCGTCTTCATAGTCGCAACCGTAGTATTCGTCATAGTCCGTGTTGTGCCCGGTGATCCTGCCCTTGTCATAGCGGGAGTCGACGCACGTCCACAGGACATCGCGGCAATCAGGGCGAAGCTCGGCACCGACAGACCAATGCTGCAGCAGTACGGTACCTGGATGTGGGGTTTGCTGCACCTCGATCTCGGGCACTCCTTCACCACCGGTGAGTCGGTCTCCCGGCTCATCCTTGCCCGTTTTCCCCTGACCTTTACGCTTGCGCTGGCAGGTTTCGTTCTTTCAATGCTCATTGCCGTTCCGTTCGGAGTAATTTCCGCGGTACGACGGTGGCAGGCGATCGATTACACTGTGATGGCCTACACCCAGATCGGTCTCGCAGTCCCCAGTTTCTGGCTCGGCATCATTCTGCTGCTGCTCTTCTCGGTGCGCATTCATCTTTTTCCATTGTTTGGACTGGGTGGAATAAGTTCGCTGGTCCTTCCGTCAGTCGCGCTTGGCATTGAACGCTCGGCGTTGCTCATCCGCATAGTTCGCGGATCGATGATCGAGGAACTCTCGAGGGACTACGTCATTACGGCACTTGCGAAAGGGCTCCCCCGTCGCGTCATTATTATCAGGCATGCGCTTCGCAATGCGCTTCTTCCGGTGATCACCATCGCTGGGATACAGTTCGGCTACCTGCTCGGCGGAGCCATTATCATAGAACAGGTATTCTCACTTCCCGGGCTCGGTCGACTATTTCTCACCGCTATTTCCAACCGCGATTTCCCGCTCGTACAGGGTGGCGTTATCTTTGTCGCAGCGGTGTTCTCCGTGGTGAGTTTCCTCGCCGACATTCTGTATTCGCTTGTGAATCCGCGCGTGAGAGTGAGTTGATGGAACAGCCCGGCATCTTCATTCGCAATCTGGCCGTCACCTTCACTTCGCGGGACCCTTCGATTCCCGGCGGGAGAGCTGTCAGGAACGTCTCGATAGCCATCGAGCCGGGCAAGGTACACGCTCTTGTTGGCGAATCCGGTTCAGGCAAGAGCGTCACCGCGAGAACTGTCCTCGGCATTGTCGGAGCCGATGCACGGGTCGAGATCCAGGGCAGCATCGATTTCAGAGGCAGAAACCTTCTCGAGCTGTCCGATGATGAGCTGCGGTCGATACGGGGAAAAGAGATCGCGATGATCTTCCAGGAGCCGTCCCGCTATTTGAACCCGTCGATCACGATCGGCGTGCAGATCGGAGAGGTGCTTGAAGCGCACTTCGGGCTTTCGCGCAGGGCGTCACTCGAGCGCGTCGGGGAGATGCTGTCCGCAGTCGAGCTGCCATCGCGGGTCGCCCGCCGATATCCGCACGAACTATCGGGTGGAATGAAGCAGCGCGCAATGATAGCGATGGCGCTTGTGTGCAATCCGTCGTTCGTGCTCGCCGATGAACCGACGACGTCGCTCGACGTCACCGTTCAAAAGCAGATACTCGAACTGCTTGCGCGTCTTCAAGCCGATTCCCGGATGGGCATGCTGTTCATATCGCACGACCTTGCCGTGGTTCAGTCGATAGCCGACCACGTTTCGGTGATGTACGCAGGCAGGATTGTGGAGTCAGCACCGCGCGACGAACTGTTTGCGAACCCTCTTCATCCATACACACGGCAGTTACTTCTGTCGGTTCCGCGATCCGAGCGCAGGGGCCTGCCGCTCACGGTCATACCCGGCAGAGCTCCGGACGCTCAGAACATTCCCGAAGGTTGCGCGTTTCACCCTCGGTGCCGTTACGCGGTTGATGTCTGTCGGCGGGAGATGCCCGCTGAGCTCGTGTACGGCCCCTCCCATTCCGCATCCTGCCACATGATCGGCAAGTTGAATGGAGATTCAGAATGAGCCCGTTTGTCGAAGTGCATGAACTCACCAAGATTTACCGTCGCGGTGGAGTCTTCCAGTGGGAGGGACGGAAGTTCCGCGCAATCGACAGGGTTTCGTTTTCGATTGAGGAACATGAGGTACTTGGTCTTGTCGGCGAATCAGGCTGCGGAAAGACGACAGTCGCGCGGTCAATTCTCTGCCTCGATCGACCCACATCGGGCTCGATACGAATCGGCAATTCAAATCCGCTTGAACTTCGCGGAGCGAAATTGCGCGGATTCCGACGAAGCGCTCAAATGATATTCCAGGATGTAGACAGGGCACTTGACCCGCGGCTTACCGTTCGCCGCAGCATTGAGGAGGCCCTGCGAAGCCGCGGAGTCGCGCGGGAACGCCGACGCGAACGGATAGCGGAGCTTCTGGAACTCGTCGGCATTTCACCGGATACCATGGAGCACTATCCCTCTTCATTTTCCGGAGGACAGCGACAGCGGATAGTAATAGCCCGCGCTCTTGCAATGGAACCGAAGTTCCTCATCCTCGACGAACCGGTTTCGAATCTTGATGTGTCGATTCAGGCGCAGATTGTCAATCTGCTGATGGAGTTACGCAGGACGCTGGGTCTGACCTATCTCTTTATCAGCCACGATCTGAACCTGATATCCTATATCAGCGATTCAATAGCGGTCATGAAGGACGGCGTCATTGTTGAGCATGGCGCGGCAGAGCAGCTGATTCGCAAACCGCATCACCCCTATACCCGCACATTGTTTTCTGCGATACCTGAACATGTTCGTGGCGAAGAAAGCTCGGATTCTCCAAGGAGTTGAGTGTGAAGAGACTTACACATAGTTTGATTGTTATGCTGTTCTTGGCGGTAATTGCGGCAAGCGCGTACGCCGGCGGAGCTCAGGAGCAGAAGGGGCGGATGCTGCAGGTCGTGCTTTCGGGTAATCCGGATACGCTTGATCCGCAGAAGACCTCAGGAACACTCACGTTCCAGGTGGATCGCAGCATCTATGATACGCTCGTCGAACCGGATGAGAACGGCAGAATAATCGGCGACCTTGCGCAGAGCTGGGAAGTGAGTTCGGATAACCTGACGTGGACCTTTCACCTGCGCCACGGAGTTAAGTTCCAGAACGGCGATCAGTTCACCTCGCGGGATGTGAAGGCGACACTCGATCGAGCGCGGGATCCCGCAACTGCCTCCCCGAACGCAAGTGAGTACGCGAGCATCAAGAGCATCGACACCCCTGATGAGTACACCGTGGTTCTGCATCTGTCACAGCCGTATGCGCCCCTTCTTGCGACGCTCGCCTCCGGCTGGTCGGCAATTCTCCCCGCTTCGCTCATCGCAAAGAATCACGATTTCGCCGCCGACCCCGTGGGAACCGGACCGTTCATCTTCCGGAAGTGGGTTCGGGACAACGAAATTGTGCTCGCCAGAAATCCTGACTACTGGATGGCCGGGCACCCTCTGCTCGCAGGAGTCGTGTTCCGCATTATCACCGAACACGCGATACAGGTGCAGGGGCTTATCTCCGGGCAGATCGATATTGATTATCTGCTCAACAAGGAGGATCTCGGACTGCTGACGAAGGGTTCGGGCGCGACCTACAAGACCGAGCTCACTTCTCTGGTGCTGGTTCTTGCAATGAACGACAGCCGCCCGCCGTTTGACAACCTGAAGGTCCGTCAGGCAATCAACTACGCAATAGACAAGCAGTCTGCCCTCGACGTCGCGTATGGCGGTGGTAAGGTCATCGGGACATTCATGGACTATTCCAATCCATACTACGAGGAACTCTCGAATCTTTATCCCTACGATCCGGCAAAGGCGCGGCAGCTTCTCGCCTCCGCGGGAGTGTCCGTGGATCGTCCTCTTGATCTTGTGCTTCCACAGAACTACGGTCCACACGTAAAGGCGGGCGAAATCTACCAGCAGATGCTCGAGAAGGTGGGACTGAAGGTCAAAATCAGACTTGTCGACTGGTCGACCTGGCTCTCGAGCGTCTACAAAGGCGGCAACTATGACATGACGGTGATCGGTCACACCGGAAAGCTTGATCCGAACGGCCGTCTGTCCGGTTTCGGAACCGGGACATCATACGTGCACTGGAACGATCCCGAGGTTGCGGCCCTCATTACTCAGGCACGACAGACTGTCGGATTCGATGCGCGTAAGGCGATTTACGACAAGGTCCTGCGCATTATGGGCGAACAGGTACCGATGGTCTTTGTCGGAACGCCCTACCGGTACATCGGACTGCGCACAAATGTATCCGGGTTCCGCATCGATCCTTCGCTCGACACTTTTGATTTCCGATATACCGAGCTGAAGTAGCAGATGAGCGCCGGACTGCTCACTCGCCGCATCCTCCTGGGATTTGTCGCTCTGTACGGTGTTGCGTTCCTTCTCTGCGCAGTCGCCGGGACGCACCTCTCACCCTACAGTCCGGTCGAGCAGCACCTGGATCTGCGATTCCTGCCGCCACTCTCCCCCGGGCATCTGCTCGGCACCGACGACTTCGGTCGCGATGTGCTCTCCCGCATCATGTACGGCGCCCGTCCGGCGCTCCTTGTCGGCGTGATAGCTGTCGGGATTGCTCTTGCGGCAGGCATGCTGATCGGCCTTGCCGCCGGCCTCACGGGCGGAATTGTCGACAGCACGCTCATGCTGCTCATGGACAGTGTGCTCTCATTTCCTACCGTGCTGCTTGCAATAACGATGGTCGCAGTGCTCGGCTACGGCGTGTCGCAGGTAATGCTCGCCGTTGGCATCATCTACAGTCCGGTATTTGCGCGCATTGTCCGCGCCGAGACGCTTTCCCTGTCCGCAGAGACCTATGTGATAGCCTCCCGCGGGCTCGGGACCCGCGGAGTTCGGACAGTCTTTCTGCACATTATTCCCAATATGATTCCGCGGCTGCTGGTGCAGGGCTCAGCGACATTCGCTCTTGCGGTCGTGATTGAGGCATCGCTCTCTTTTCTCGGACTCGGAACGCAGCCGCCTGAGGCGAGCTGGGGGCTCATGCTGAAGGACGCCCGAACCTATCTGCTGCAGGCACCGTGGCTCGCACTGTTTCCGGGAATTGCGATCGGACTCACCGTATTTTCGTTCAACTATCTCGGGGACATCCTTGCCGAGCATTTCGGAATCGAGCGGACCCGCGGATTAGCCGGAACGTCCGCGAATCTGCTCGGACGCCGCAAGGGGTGACATTCACCCGTTGCGGGGGAGAACCGGCGGCGCGTCCGGCAGGTCGTCCTCCACGATCCGCCTGCGTAGATGTGTGAGCAGCTCGGAGAGCGGAAGCGGACTGGAGCGGCTCTTCGTACACGGGGAGGTGCGACCGCTTCTGTCGCTCAAGCCTCCGTTACCGATTGCACTTTCGAGTGAGTCCGATTGACCAAAGAGCTCAAGGTTCCCGGACCAGGCCCGCTCGAGCTGCGAAAGAGCAGCGCTGCACTCAGTTCCCGCTTCCCGATACAGATCCCAGAATGAGGCGGATGTCCGCTCACCCTCTTCGCACGGTTCGAACCAGACGCTTCCCGCCTCGTTGAGGTAGTCGATATCGGGAAGCAGAGAGATGGGGTGGAGAATAGCGAGCCATCGCGGCCCTATGTCGCCGAGCTTCTCGCGCCGCAAGCCCTCGGCAAGCCGGTCAGGCGTTATCGTGTTCGAATATCGATAATATCCCATTGCATCCGAGTAAGCGTTCCTGAGCCGTTCAGCGAGGCTTTCATCGTTACGTGCGCGCCGGTATGATTCGCTCAATGCGAGTCGCTGAATACGCGAAACCAGACGCGGCGCGTCATCTCCGCAGGAGACCCTGCCGGCGAAGTCGTAATCGTTTACCGTGATCCCCCGAAAACGGGAAAGCACGAACAGGTCGATGATGCGTTCGAAAAACGGATGCATCGAGCGGAAGCGTTCGGTACTCTTGTCCTCCGGGTCGGGCCATCCGGAAAAGTAGTTGATGAACGGGTGAGTGTAGCGGTCAAGCACCGCGTGGGTGATGTATGCTGCGATGAACGCGCCTTCCGCAGAGTGGAAGTCCAGGTGTTCCCGCATTGCAAAGTCAACCAGGTGCGCACAGAACTTGCCATATCCGTGTCGGTGCAGCAGCACCCCGTAGTAGATAGCGGTCGGCATTGTCCGCTGGTTATGGTAGAAGATGTCCGGTCCCTGTGCGCCAAGTGCGAAAATCGAACCATGTTCCCTGAGAAACGGATGATCCGTCCCAAAGCACCGTGTAACCATGTCCTCTGCAAACACCAGGTGGGTGATGTGGGAAGGCATGCCGGTTATGGTAGCACGATGATCGTTTTTGTCACAAGGTTGAAGTCGCGCTTCTGTTTACTAAGCGCCGGGGTTTCGGCTACAATCGGACAATACGGAGGAGAACTATGAGGTACGCAGGCGTGCTGTCACTGACAGTGGTCTTGTTGTTGACGACCGCTGCAATGTCCTTCGCCCAATCATACAATGAACTCGTTACCAAAGCGAGCGCTGACTATCAGTCCGGGAAACTCAAGGACGCCTTGCAGTCCTATACCGCCGCCATCGCGTTGAAACCCGAGATTGCCGGAACTTACTATAACCGGGGTATTGTCGACTATGATCTGAAGATGCTCCCCGAGGCAATCAGCGATTTTTCGCACGCCATATCCCTCGATGCAGGCTACCCGGATGCCTATTTCAACCGTGCCAACTCCTACTCGCTCGCAGGTGACTACGAGAAGGCAGTTGCGGACTACACCTGGCTTATCGACCACCTCACCGGCGCACAGTCCGGCGCCGCAGGTTCAGCCGCATCTCAGTCGGCAACCGCAGGAGCAGGGACGGCTGGGCAGCCGGCGGCTCCGGCGCTCTCCGCCGCGTCAATATACAATAATCGCGGTGTTGCCTATTTCCATCTGAAACAGAATGACCGGGCCGCAGCAGATTTCGCTGCGGCGATCAAGGCAAACTCTACCTACGCGGAGGCGTACTATAACCGCGGAAACGTCCTCTACGACCAGAAGAAGTATCCGGAAGCTGTCGCTGACTACGACAAAGCGATCGCGCTCAATCCAACCTATCGCGACGCGTACTACAATCGCGCGAACGCGTATTATCAGCTTGGTACGTCCGACAAAGCCATTGCCGATTTCCAGAAGGTAATCAGCATCGACAAGGGTTTCGTCGACGCCTACTATAATCTTGGCCTTGCCTACATCCAGCTGTCTGAAGCAATGAAGAAGGCCAGATAGCAGGACGATCCGATAAAAGCGTAGACGCTCAGCCCGGATCATGTGCAAGCCATTCAGAGGAGACATGATGGGAAACAACCATGCGCAGAACACCATTCTAATCATCAATTGCGGGAGCTCATCACTGAAGTATCAGGTGTACCGCATGCCGGAGCGTGTGAGCCTCGGGAAGGGACAGGTCGAACGGATCGGCCTGGCAATGGGTAACATCAGCCAGGAATCGGAAAAGGGAGTCTATCGCAGAGAGCTCGAGATTCCCGATCACAGTCACGCCATTCACCTCATGAGTGACGCCCTCACCGATTCCCAGTTCGGTATTCTTGCGAACATACACGAAATCACCGGCATCGGGCACCGTGTTGTGCATGGAGGCGAGAAGTATGCACATTCGGTAGTCATTGACGATGATGTGCTCGCGGCAATCACCGAGAATATCGAGCTTGCGCCCCTTCACAATCCTGCAAATCTTGCCGGGATCCGGGAAGCGATGAAGCTCCTTCCCGACCGTCGCCAGGTAGCCGTATTCGACACCTCGTTCCATCAGACGATGCCGCCGTCCGCCTACCTGTACGGCTTGCCGCGTGAACTGTACGACAAGTATAAGATCAGGCGCTACGGTTTCCACGGCACAAGTCACCGGTACGTCGCGACCGAAGCGGTGAGCTTCATGAAACGGTCAATCGAGAACACAAACGTGATCTCCTGCCATCTTGGAAACGGTGCCTCGATTACCGCCATAACGAACGGCAAGTCCATCGATACTTCGATGGGTTTCACACCGCTCGAGGGTCTGGTGATGGGGACACGCAGCGGAGATCTCGATCCGCAGATTCTGCTCTTTCTCATGGGGCGCGGCTATTCACAGGCGGAGCTCGATCAGCTTCTGAACAAGAAGAGTGGACTGCTCGGTCTCTCGGGCATATCGAGTGATCTTCGCGATATCGAAAAGGCAGCCGATGAGGGTGATCAGCGGGCAATCGACGCGCTCGAAGTGTACGCGCACCGCGCACGTAACTACATCGGCGCGTACGCGGCGAATATCGTCAAGGTAGACATTCTCGTGTTCACCGGTGGAATCGGGCAGTATGGCGTAAAGATGCGTGAGCGCATCTGTCACCGGCTCGAAAACCTTGGCATCTTCATGGACTATGAAAAGAACGAAGTGAACGGACCTCGCCAGGGAATCATTTCTACCGAGTATTCACCTACCGCCATCGTTGTCGTTCCGACGAACGAAGAACTCCAGATCGCAATCGACACTCACGAGCTCATATCGGTGTAGGGTGGTGCGGTGAGTTCAGCCGGGTACGACCTCTCGACGTCCAATCGAACTGATGGCTGCCTGATAACTGCCGAATCGTTCGCCGAAGCGCAGAAATGCGTTCGGCACGCCTGGGAAATCGCCCATGCCGGGAATGAGTCGGGATCGCCATATCAGGTGCAGTATGCGCGGTCGCAATACCGGAACCTCATGACGCTTGCTATAGCCGCCTACGGCGTCGCCGTTGATCTCGGATACGGTCCGGAACTGCCGGCCGATGTACCGGGCGCCCATGCACGGACAATGGAGGCGCTCGGCGGAGGCTTTGGAGTAAGCGGTTGCTGGTTCGTGCACGATGATTGCGCTGCGTATGTACCGATCATTGCGCCATCCGGCGCGAGTCGGGATTTGATTTTCATCCACCCTGCCGCCCGCGCGAAATCCCGGCATATCCAGGAGGCTGCATTCTCCTACTCCTGCGCAGTCTCCTGCGGCATCAGCGTGAACAGGGTTCTGCTGCTTTCGGTAAACAGAGAGTTCGTCCGCGGTCAGGCAATCGATCCGAACAGTATCTTCCTGGTGGACGATATGACTGCGGTTATTCCCGGGATTGCGGCCACAATTATGCGGCGCACGGAGACGCTGCGTGCCGCGCTTGCGCAACCTGTCGCATCCATTCCGTCGTGTGATCGGGCATACAGCTGCCCTGTCTGCAGTCAGTATCTCCCGCCGCTTCCGCGACATAATGTGTTTACCCTCTACCGCGGAAGCGAATTGTCCCGGCGACTTTTCAGGGAGGGCATTACCGATCTCGTCGATCTGGCACCCGGCAGCAGAAACGCAGGCGGCACCGCTCTCAGTGAGCGCCAGCTCATGCAGATTGAATCGGTACGAACCGGATCTCCGGTGATCAACCGGAACCGCCTCGAACCATTTCTCGCAGCCCTCGAATATCCGCTTGCGTTTCTTGACTTCGAGACGTATTCGGTTGCGCTGCCTCCGTTTCAGGGCTTGCGGCCCTGGCAGCATGTGCCGTTCCAGTTCTCGCTTCATGTGAAGAGGAGCCGTGAGGCAACACCGTCCCACGTATCTTTTATCGAACCAGCGGGGCAGGATGGACGGGAGGCACTGCTGACGCAGTTTCTGTCATCGATTCCCCCGACGGGCTCAATAGTCGTGTTCGGGAGCAATTTCGAGCGGGCCATGCTCATGGCACTCGGCGACGCGTTTCCGCAATCGAGCGAGGCGGTGAGGGGGGCGGTCGACCGGGTAGTGGATCTGTCGCAACCGTTTCAGAGCTTCTGGTATTACCATCCCGAACAGCGCGGCAAACTCTCGCTCAAAGCTATTCTACCGGCCCTGACCGGCAAGAGTTACAGCGCTCTTGCCATTTCAGATGGCCTTGATGCGAGCATGCGTTACTACGTGAGCTCTCATAGATCGAAGGATATTGATTCCCCGCTCTCTTATGACGTCGTGGCGCAGATACGTCACGACCTTGAAGAGTATTGCGGAATGGATACACAGGCGTTGGTCGACATTCTGGAAGTCCTCGAACGCAGCG